>Ga0315906_10009776_pt1 | contig 11344 bp, 6 predicted proteins | sample LakEriMetagenome_4_FD_203526 | JGI IMG/M metagenome (GOLD analysis project Ga0315906, IMG submission 203526) | Freshwater fungal communities from buoy surface, Lake Erie, Ohio, United States - Buoy 2 MA122 | ecosystem: Environmental > Aquatic > Freshwater > Lake > Lake biofilm | place: USA: Lake... | reverse complement strand
CGACGTTGAGCACGCCCGGCGGCAGGCCGCAGGCGGCGGCCAGATCGGCCACGCGCAGCGCCGACAGCGGCGCCAGTTCGGAAGGCTTCAGCACCACGGCATTGCCCGCAGCCAGCGCCGGCCCGATCTTGGCCAGCGCAGTGAACAGCGGAAAGTTCCAGGGTGTGACCAGGCCGACCACGCCGTGGGGCATGCGGCGGTTGATCGCCGCGGCACCGGGGCGGGATGGCAGCACCTCGTCCTGGAGTGCCGGCATGGCCTCCACCGCGTGCCGCAAGGTGCCGGCCGCTTCGGCCACATCGGCCAGCGCACCACCGATGGGCATGCCCATGCACAGGCTGTCCAGCAGCGCAAGTTCCTCCGCGTGCGCCTGCACCGCATCAGCCAGCCGCAGCAGCACGGCGGCGCGCGTGGCGCGGTCGGCCCATTCGCCGGGCACCTCGCTGCGGGCCAACGCGGTGCGTGCGGCGGCGACCGCGCTGTCGATCTCCGCCGGACCGCCGCGCGGCAGCTGGGCGACCGGCTGGCCGTCCTGCGGGTTGATGCACGTGAACCGGGCAGCACCGGCGGTACTGTCGCGCCGACCGTCGATGAAGGGGCGGCCGTCCAGAGACATCTGGTGGGCGCGTTGCGCCCAGTCGACGTGGGCGCCAGGGATGCCGGCGCGGCCGGCGTCGGGGGTGTCGTGGGCGTCTTGCACGGCGCGACTCTAGGGCCGCCCTGGCTGTCCGGGCCGCCTGCGGCCCCATGAAGCCCCTTCACTACCCCCAGAGGCATATGGGTCGAAGAAGACGCGGCCCATAACCTGCAGTGCGCGATCCATCCGCACCGGGATGGAGTTGTTCGCCTGCCCGGCGCCCACCCTTTGTCGACCCCTGGAGACGATGATGAAGACCAAGCCTGTCCTCAACGGTTCCCGCCATTTGCGCCTGCCGATGCCTACGGCGGTGGCGCTGGCCTCCAGCCTGACGTTGCTGATGCTGGGCGCAGGCCTGAGCGCACCCGCCCACGCCCAAGCGTCGGGCACACAAGCCGAGGGCGCTGCGCAGACCGTCACCATCACCACCAGCGCGCGCAAGCGCAAGGAGGCGGTGCAGGACGTGCCGATGTCGATGGAACTGCTCGGCGGCAAAGACCTGCAGGAAGCCGGCGTCCTGCGCGTGCAGGACATCCAGGCCAACGTGCCCGGGCTGGTGGTGACCAGCTACGAGTCGCAGGGCAACATTTCGCTGCGAGGCGTGGGCACGGGCGACGTGGGCCTGGGTACCGACCAGTCGGTGGCCATCCACATCGACGGCGTATACCAAGTCTACGGCGGCGCGGGCCTGAGCCGGCTGTTCGACGTCTCGGCGGTGGAGGTGCTCAAGGGGCCCCAGGGCACGCTGTATGGCCGCAACTCGACCGCAGGTGTGATCAACCTGATCAGCAACGCACCGGCCAACCGCTTCGGCGCCGAGGCCGACCTGTCGTTGAGCTCGCTGCGCGCCTTGCAGGGGCAGGGCTTCGTCAATGTGCCGCTGTCGCCCGACACCGCTGTACGTCTGTCCTTTGCGGCGGGCGCCGGCAAGGGGCCGATCACCAACGAGAAGGACGGTGCGCGCTACGGCGACCGCGACGACTTCTCGGCGCTGCGCCTCGGCCTGCGCAGCCAGCTGGGCACCGTGCGCGCCGACGTGCGGCTGCAGGTCATCGAGGACGGCAACCAGGTCGGCCAGGCGCTGCTGCCCATGCCCTACGACTCGGTCTTCGGCCCCGGCGCCGGCTGGACCGACCGCGCGTTCTACATCCGTCCGCCCGCGCAGAAGAAGTCCGACCTCAACGCCGCGCTGACGCTGACCATGCCGCTGGGCGACGCGACGTTGACGTCCATCACCGGCTACGGCCGGCACCGCGGCAACTACCTGGTGCCGCTCGGCGGTGCACGTACCGAGGACGAGCGCGCGATCGTGACCCTGGGCGACCCCTACGAGCAGGTTTCGCAGGAACTTCAGTTCAACTTCACTACCGGCCAGACCACCGACTGGGTGGCCGGCGTGTTCGCGATGGACTCCAAGGGCCAGGACAACCGCGCGCTGGACTCCGGGCCTGCCAGCGTGTTCGGTGGCTACACGTCCGACACGCGCGCCCGGGCCAGCGGCCGCACCGCCGCTGCCTTTGCCGACGTGTCGCACCCGATCACGCCGACCTTCAAGCTCAACGGCGGCCTGCGCTACACGTGGGAGAAGAAGGAGGCCACCTCGTTCGGCCTCGGCCCCTTCGACGTGAACCCCGCGCTCAGCGCCAGCAAGACCTGGTCGGCCTGGAGCGGCCGCATCGGGTTCGACTGGCAATTCAGCAAGGCGAGCAAGCTGTGGGGCGGGCTGTCCGAGGGCTTCAAGAGCGGCGGCGTGATCCCCCTGGCCTACAACGGCGGCGGCGGCATCTGCGAGGGCGGCACGTTCGATCCCTCCGGCTGCGCCATCACGATCTACAAGCCCGAGACCCTGCGCGCGCTGGAGCTGGGCCAGAAGACCACACTGCCTGGCGGTACGGGCTTCGTCAATGCGGCGGTGTTCCTGTACGACTACCGCGACAAGGTCGAGTTCTACCAGTACGACCTGAGCAACCCGCTGTCCTTCACCTTCAACAACGCGCAGAAGGCCAAGGTGCAAGGGCTGGAGCTCAGCGGTGACTTCCGCCTGTCGAAGCACCTGCGCACCGACATCGCCGCCACCTTCCTCGACAGCGAGTACACCCGCTTCGTCGACGGCGCCGGCAACGACATCGCCACCGGCAAGCGTCTGGCACGTTCGCCCAAGGCCAGCGCCACGGTCGCCCTGGCGGGCGACAAGATCCCGCTGGCCGGCGGCGCGCTGCGCTTCCGACTGGAATACGTCTGGCGCGACAAGGTCTACTTCGACTTCCTCAACGATGGCATCGGTGCGCACACCTACGAGCGCGCGATCGGTCTGTTCAACGCTTCCGTCGGTTGGACGCCCGCAGGCAGTTCGTGGTCGCTCTACGCCAACGCGCGCAACCTGGCGAATACGCGTTACCTCGAGTTCGCACGCAGTGACGCACCCGGCGTGATCGCCGCGCCGGGCCGCACCGTCCAGGTCGGCGCCAACCTGAGGTTCTGAGCCCGTGATCGACAGCCGCCACCAAGCCTCCACGCCACGCGGCGCGAACGTCGACGTCCTGTTCCGCCAGCCCGTGCCCACGCCCGACGGCTGCCGGCTGGCGGCCATGGTGTTCAGGCCGCGTGGCCAGGCGGCGCCGCTGCCGGTGATCGTGGAGATGCTGCCCTACGGCGTGGACATGCTCTATGCCGACGGCGTGGCCTTCGCCAACGAGGGGTTCGTCTTCGTCGCGGTGGATTGCCGCGGCACGGGCGATTCCGAAGGCAGCTTCGCACCCGTGGTGAACGACGCGACCGACTACTCGGCTGTCTTCGACTGGCTGGTGGCCCAGCCCTGGTGCGACGGCCAGGTGGCCACGCACGGCGGCTCCTACAGCGGCATGAACCAGTGGCTGGCGCTGGCCACCGGGCACCCGGCGCTGCGCACCATCGTGCCCTTCGTCGCGCCGCTGCCGCTGGGGCTGGCCGCCGGCGGCGTGGGCCACCACTACCACCTGCGGTGGGCGGCCCTGGGCAGCAGCCGCGGCACCTACGGTGCCTGGTTCGCCGACGGCGGCTACTGGGGTCGCGTGCTGCGGGAACTCGGGTCGGGCCAGCTCGACGCGATCGACGCCCCGCGGCAGGCCTTCGGCCATGGGCTGCCTTGGCACCGCGACTTCGTCGAGCACCCTGCGCCCGACGCGTTCTGGATGCGGTTCGTGCCGTCGCCCGAGGCCCTGGCCCGCACGCGCATGCCGGTGCTGCAGGTCACCGGCCAGCACGACCTATGGCTGTGCTCCGCGCTGCAGTACCACCAGCGCCTGACGCGGTGGGGCCACGGCGACGCCGGCCGCCATGCCCATATGGTGATCGGCCCGTGGAACCACACCGGCAGCGGTGACGCCAACCCGCAGGTGGGAAGCCTGCGCTTCGGCGAGGCAGCGCGCATCGACCTCATGGCGCTGAAGCTGGCCTGGTACCGCTGGGTGATGAAGGGCGGCGCGAAGCCCGCGATGCTGGCCCATCGCGTGCAGTGGTACGTCTGCGGAGAAGAAGCCTGGCACGGCTGTGACCGGCTGGAGGACGTGAGCGCCGGCGCGCAGGCGCAGGCGCTCGCGGCCGCGCCGGGGCCGAACGACGTCTTCCACTCGGGCTGGATCGCCACCGATGCCGCCGAGACCTCGCCCTACCGCTTCGTCTGCGACCCGAACGACGAGGCCCTGCTGGACGTCGAGCGTTTGGAGCGGGCCGACGCCGCCGAGCCGGTCCCACCCGGCAGCCGTCCGTTCAACAGCCTGTTCCTCGCGCTGAGCGGCGAGGAACCGACCTCGCAAGCCTATGCCACCCACCTGCGCGGCCAGGGTCTCGTCTACCACTCGGCGCCGCTGGACGAACCGCTGGCGCTGGCCGGCTGCCCGTCGCTGGAGCTGCGCTGCGCCGTCGACCAGCCCGATGCCGACCTGGCGATGCTGCTGTACGAGATCCGCGCCGACGGGCAGGCGATCTTCCTCAGCTCGGACCTGCTGCGCCTGCGCTACCGCCACGGGCCCGACGCACCCACGCCCGTCACCCCCGGCGAGCCGATGACCGTCACCTTCGGCGCCGCGCGCTTCTTCGCGCGCACCCTGGCCCGGCACAGCCGCTTGCGGCTGGTGGTGCGCCATGCGATGGGGCTCGACTTCCAGCGCAACGGCAACTCGGGCAAACCGGTGCAGGAGGAGACGCTGGCCGACCGCCGCGTGGCGCAGGTCACGGTGATCCATGACGGGCCGGAGCGCTCACGTCTGCTGCTGCCGTTGGCGTCGCTGCATCCCACGGTCGACATGACCACGTGAACCCATGATCGACAGCCGCAACCAACCACCCGTTGCGCCGGGCGCGGACGTCGACATCCTGTTCCGCCAGCCCGTACCCACGCCCGATGGCTGCCAGCTGGCGGCGATGGTCTTCAAGCCCCGCGGTCAGGCGGCGCCGTTGCCGGTGATCGTGGAGATGTCGCCCTACGGCGAGGACTGGGGCTATGCCGACGGCGTGCGCTTCGCTAACGAAGGCTTTGTGTTCGTCGCCGTGGACTGCCGGGGCACTGGCGACTCCGAGGGCGGCTTCGCACCCTCGGCCCACGAGGCTGCCGACTGGTTGGCCGTGTTCGACTGGCTGCAGGCCCAGCCGTGGTGCGATGGCCAGGTCGGCACCTACGGTGGCTCGTACAGCGGGCTGAACCAGTGGCTCGCGCTGGGCACCGGGCACCCGGCGCTGCGCACCATCGTGCCCTCGGCCGCAGCGATCTCGGGCCGCAACATGCCCAGCGGGGGCCTGGGTACGCACTACAACCTGCGCTGGTCGGTGCTGAGTGCGAGCCACGGCACCTACATGGGCTGGTTCGGCGACGTCGCCTACTGGCATCGCGTGTGGGGCGACCTCTCGCGCGAGGCCTGGCCCGTGACGACGTTGCCCGAGCGACTGTTCGGCCACGCCCTGCCCTGGCATCGGCAGATGATGGAGCACACGGGCTTCGATGCCAGCTGGAGCCGCTGGCTGCCCACGCCCGAGGCTTATGCGACCTCTCATGCGCCGGTTCTGTCGATCACCGGGCAGTACGACAGCTGTATGTCACCGGCCCTGGAACATCACCGTCGCCTGCTGCGTTGGGGCAGCCCCGAAGCCCGGCGCGACAGCCATCTCGTCATCGGCCCCTGGGACCACGCCGGCTGCAACGATGCCAGCCCGCAGGCGGGCAGCCTGCGCTTCGCCGATGCGTGCCGGATCGACATCCTCGGGCTCAAGCTCGCCTGGTACCGCTGGGTGATGAAGGGCGGCGAGAAGCCGGCGATGCTGACGCGCGGCCTGCTCTGGTACGAGACGGGCACCGAGGTGTGGCACGCGGCCGACTCGCTGGACAACGTGAGCCGCGGGCACGTGGCGCACGACCTCGCGGCCGCGCCCGGCCCGAACGACGTGTTCCATTCCGGCTGGCTGGCGCCCGGCGCGGCCCCCACCGGGCCTTACGAGTTCCGCTGCGACCCGCATGACGAGGCCCTGCTCGATATCGAGCAGATGGAGCGTGCCGACGCGGCGCACGGCCTAGTGGCCGGTGGGCGCCCGTTGAACAGCCTGTTCATGACGCTGGGCGGCGAGGAGCCCACCTCGCAGGCCTTCGCCGCGCACCTGCGCAGCCAGGGGCTCGTCTACCACTCGGCCCCGCTAGACAAGCCGCTGGCGCTCGCCGGCACCCCGATACTGGAACTGCGCTGCAAGGTGGACCAGCCCGATGCCGACCTGGTGATGCTGCTCTACGAGATCCGCGCCGACGGGCAGGCCATCTTCCTGAGTTCGGACGCGCTGCGCCTGCGCTGGCGCGAAGACTTCGACGCCGAGCGCCCGGTGCTGCCTGGCGAGCCAATGACGCTGCGTTTCGGCGACGCGCGCTTCTTCGCCCGCACGCTGGCGCGGCACTCGCGCCTGCGCCTGGTCGTTCGTACTGGCATGAGCCTCGCGCACCAGCGTAACGGCCACTCAGGCCGGCCGGTGCACGAGGAGACGCTGGCCGACCGGCGCGTGGCCACCGTCACCGTGATCCACGACGGCCCCGGGCGCTCGCGCCTGATGCTCCCACTGGCCGCGAACCACCCTGTCGTCTCGATGAAAGGCTGACGATGAGCACCCCGTGGCGCGCCTGGAGCGGCGGCATCGTGCAGGAGACCAACCGCTTTTCGCCGATCCCGACCGCGTACGAGGACTTCGAGGACTGGGGCGGCGAGCATCCCAGCTGGCCCGGCTGGGCCGAATTCGTCGACGAGGCGCGCCAGCACGGTGTGCAGGTGCATGCCGGCCGCCTGGTGGGTGCCCATCCGGCGGGGCCGGTCAGCGCCGCCACCTGGCAGCGCCTGCGCAGCGAACTGCTGGCGGAGCTAGCGCAGGCCGGCCCGGTGGACCTGGTGTGGCTGGTGCTGCACGGCTCGCAGCTGGCCGATGGTTGCGACGACTGCGAGGGTGACCTGATCACCGCCGTGCGCACCCAGGTGGGCCCGGGCTGCCGCATCGGCGTGCTGCTGGACCTGCACGCCAGCGTCAGCCCGGCCATGCTGACGCAGGCCGACCTGGTAATGGCCTGCCACCGCTACCCGCACACCGACCTGGATGACCGCGCCCGCCTGGGCGCGCGGCGGCTGATCGGCTCGCTGGGCCGGCCGCTGCGCTGGACCACCGCCGCGGTGCGCGTACCGGCCTTCGGCGCCTTCCCGACCACCGAGCCGCCGTTCGACGCGCTGGTGCAGCGACTGCAGGCCTGCGAGGCCCTGCCCGGCGTGGTGGCAGCCTCCACCACGCACGGCTTCCTGGGGGCCGACAGCCCCTGGCTGGGCGGCGCCAGCTTCGTCACCACCGAAGGCGATGCGGGCCAGGCTCGGCGCCTGGCGCAGGACCTGGCCGAGTACTTCTTCGCGCTGATCCGAAGCACGCCGCGCGCGCTGCCTTCGGTGGACGCAGCGCTGGCCGAGGCCGCCGCCACCGCGCCCGTGCCCGGCCGGCCCGTGGTGCTGGCCGATGCGGCCGACAACGCCGGCGGCGGCGCCGCGTCCGACGGCACCCAGGTGCTGGCCGCGCTGCTTGCGTCCAGCGACCCGCAGCTGCGCCCGGCCGCGCTCGGCATGATCTGGGACCCGCATGCCGTGGCGCTAGCGCACCGCGCCGGCGAGGGCACGCGCATGCAGCTGCGCATCGGCGGTAAGACCGGCCCGCTGTCGGGCCTGCCGGTGGATGCCGAGGTGGTGGTGGAGGCTCTGCGCACGCACGTGCGGCAGGCGGTGTTCATGACCGAGCCCAACACGCCGATCGGACGCAGCGCGCTGCTGCGCATCGACGGGCCCGTCGGGCCGCTGCACGTGGTGATTGCCGACCAGCGCCACCAGGTGTTCACGCCGCACGTCTTCACCGGCCACGGGCTGGACCCTGCGAGCTGCCGGCTGGTGGTGGTGAAGTCCACCCAGCACTTCCACGCCGCCTTCGCGCCGCTGGCGGCGAAAGTCCTGCGCTGCGACGTGGGCGGCACCGTGAGCTTCGACCCCACGAAGTTGCCCTACCGCCACCGCCCGCGGCCGCTGTGGCCCTGGGAGCCCGACGCGGGCTGCACGCCGCTGGTCGACGAAGGCCGCTGATGTCCACTTCCACGCCGCGGCTGTCCACGGGCCTGCTGGTCCTGTTCGCGCTGCCCACGCTGCCGATGTTCCTGCTGCGCGGGCCGGCGTTCTCGATCCTCCCGGCGCTGTATGCCGAACGCTTCGCGATCGCGCTGACGACGATCTCGGGCGTGCTGCTGGCGGTGCGCCTGGTCGACGGGATCATCGACGTGGCCGTGGGCTGGGGCAGCGATGCCACGCGCCACCGCTGGGGCGGGCGCAAGAGCTGGTTCCTGGCCGGCTCGCTGGCCACGGTGGCCTGCATCTTCCAGCTCTACGTTCCACCGTCTGGCGCCACCGCGGTCTACTTCGGGCTGTGGTTCTTCATCGCGTACGTGGCCTGGACGCTCAACGAGATCCCCTACGGCGCCTGGGCTGCGGAACTGACCAACGACTACCGCGAACGCAACCGCATTGCCGCCGCGCGCCAGTACTTCAACGTGGCCAGCGCGCTGCTGCTGGGGCTGATGCCCTTCCTGCCCTTCATGAAGTCGCAGGAAGTGAACTTCGACCTGCTCGAGGTCGTCGCCTGGACCGTTGCGGTGAGCCTTCCGCCGATCAGCCTGCTGGCGGTGTGGTTCGTGCCCCATGGCGCGGCGGTGGTGCGCAGCGGCGGTGAGAGCCTCAAGGCCAGCTGGGCCGCGGTGCGCGGCAACCGCCCGGCCTGGCGCTTCCTGGGCGCGGCGGCCCTGGCGGGGCTGGCCGATGCCTGCATGGCGGGGCTGGGCTTTATGGTCATCGACTCCTACTTCGGTCTGAAGGCGGCTGCCAGCATCATGCTCATCCAGTGGGTGGTGGCATCGATGCTGGGCGTGTGGTTGGCCACGCGATTGCTGCGGCGCTTCGACAAGCACCGCCTTTTCGTGGGCGCCGCGCTGCTCAGCGCCGTGATGCTGCTGGTGAACAGCGTGCTGACGCCGCAGACGCCGCACCTGATGGCGATGTACCTCAGCCTGAGCTTCCTTCTGATCATGTGCGCCGCGGTGACCGACATGCTGCCGCAGTCCATGGTGGGCGACCTGGTGGACTACGACGAGTGGAAGACCGGTGCCCAGCGCGCCGGCCAGTACGTGGCGCTGCTGGCCTTCGTGCGCAAGGCCACCTTCGGCCTAGGCACGGCGCTGTCGATCTTCATCGCCGGCAGCTTCGGCTTCGAGCCGGGCCGGCCTTCGTACGACACCGCCGCGGCAATGGGCCTGAAGCTGGGCATGTTCTGGCTGCCCATGGTGCTGATACTGGCCGCCGCGGCGCTGATGTGGGGCTATCCGATCGGGGCGAAGCGGCACCGGGCGATCCAGCTCCGGATCCTGCGTCGCGTAAGGCTGTCGTCACCAGCCTGAGCTTTGTCGAAGTCAAGGCCTGGTTGTTCCTCGGCTGTGCGCAAGGCCGCTGCCCGAGCTGGCTTGCTGGAGATCGACCTCAGCGCTGATTCATCGATCGAATAAGACAGTGCTGTATGCTTTGGGCATGGCCAATTTGGTGCCCAAAGTTCCGGCAACTGCCTGGCTGGCTGCCGCACGCGACATGCTCGTCGAGGAAGGCATTGGCGCCGTCAAGGTTGACCGGCTGGCACAGAAACTGGGCGTGACGCGCGGCGGCTTCTACCACCACTTCCAGGACCGTGCCGACCTGCTGGTGCGCCTGCTCGCGCACTGGGAGGAGGAAGCTCGTTTCCTGCCTTCCGGCCGTTCGCCGCGCAACCCGGCCGAGGCGCTGGCCGCGATCGATGCGCAGGTACGGCACCTGATCGCGGAGCGCGACTACGACCCCCGCTTCGACATGGCAGTGCGCGCCTGGGCCCAGTCCGATGCGACGGTGGCCGCTGCGGTCGAGCGTATGGATCGGCAGCGCATCGCTGCGCTCACTCGGGTCTTCGTTGCGCTGGGATGCGAGCGGCCCGAGGCGGCGATCCGCTCTCGCGTGCTGTACTTCCACCAGATCGGCTACTACGCCATCGGCGTGAAGGCCACGGCCGCAGCCCGGTTGCGGGCAGCGGAGCGCTACGTTCGCATCCTGTGTGGCGAAGACCATCTCGAACGTGCACGTGCCTGGGCCCGCCGTCATGCCACCGACACACGGCGCTCGGTGAGGAGCGCCTAAGTGACGGTGCGTTTTGCCGAAGACAGACAGGGCCTCAGGCCTTAAGGTCCCGACCATGACGCTGCGCGCGCGCTACTCTGCCTGGAACCTGCTGGCCGCTGCACGGCGTGGGCACACCGACTGGGCCCCCGCCTGGCGGGAGCCCGAACCCAAGCCGGCCTATGACGTGGTGGTGGTCGGCGGTGGCGGCCATGGCCTGGCCACGGCGTACTACCTTGCGAAGAACCATGGCATCACCAATGTGGCCGTGGTGGAGGCCGGCTGGATTGGCGGCGGCAACACTGGGCGAAACACCACCATCGTGCGCTCCAACTACCTTTACCCCGAGAGCGCGCGGCTGTACGACTTTTCGCTCAAGCTGTATGAAGGCCTGTCGCTCGAGCTGAACTACAACATCATGCTCAGCCCTCGCGGCATCGTCACGTTGGCGCACTCCCGCCACGACCTGGACGCCCAGAGCCGCTGGGCCAATGCCATGCGCTGCAACGGCATCGATGCCGACCTGCTGGACGTGCGAGGGCTGCAGGCGCTGGAGCCGCGGCTCAACTTCAGTGCCCAAGCGCGCTTTCCCATCCTGGGTGGCTTCATCCAGCGCCGCGGCGGGCCGGCGCGCCACGACGCGGTGGCCTGGGGCTACGCGCGGGGTGCTTCCGCGCTGGGCGTGGACATCATCCAGAACTGCCCGGTCACGGGCTTCCTGAAGCAGGGCGAGCGCGTGGTGGGCGTGGACACGGCGCGCGGGCCCATCCGCGCTGAGAAGGTGGCGTTGGCCGTGGCGGGGCACTCGTCGGTGCTGGCGCGGATGGCAGGTTTCGAACTTCCAGTGACGAGCTATGCGCTGCAGGCCATGGTGAGTGAGCCGGTCAAGCCGGTGCTCAACACGGTGACGCTGTCGCCGGCGCTGGGGGCGTACTGGAGCCAGAGCGACAAGGGCGAGTTGGTGATCGGGGGTGGCCTCGATCTCTTTCCTTCT
>Ga0315906_10009775_pt1 | contig 11345 bp, 6 predicted proteins | sample LakEriMetagenome_4_FD_203526 | JGI IMG/M metagenome (GOLD analysis project Ga0315906, IMG submission 203526) | Freshwater fungal communities from buoy surface, Lake Erie, Ohio, United States - Buoy 2 MA122 | ecosystem: Environmental > Aquatic > Freshwater > Lake > Lake biofilm | place: USA: Lake... | reverse complement strand
GGGCTCGTTGCTTAGCTTGAGTCACGCTCCTTCAAACAAATACTATGCATACCAGGTTGGCTATGGTGCTAATAACTTCAATCAGGAGTTCGGCCATGGCGGTTGGTTCTATGCAGATGGTATATTGCGCGAGAATGGAGTTGATCAACTCGTAGATATCAGTGGAGACTTCGCCTTCGATGCAGCTTGTTGTCCACAAGGCGGTGTAACCCGCACTTGGACAGCAACGGACTGTGCCGGTAATGTTACCTCTGTTAGCCAGACAATTACTTTTGAAGATCTGGGTGGAGATGAGAACCCCGAAGAAGCTAATTTCGGAACCTGCATGGGCGACTTGAACACCGATGGTGTGCGTAACGTGTACGACCTTTTGGACATGCTTGCCGGATTTGGTTGCATGACCGGAAATTGTGACAATGACCTTGACGGTGATGGCAACTCTGCAGTGGGTGACCTTCTGCTATTCTTGACCGTTCTTGGTTCTCCATGTAACTGATAGTGTAAGACTAGATAGTTCTATAATTAACAAGGCCCCGATTCGGGGCCTTGTTGCTTTTAAGACCTATTATCCATAGCAGAAAGTATGGCTTACTATCAAATGGGTGTATTACTTGTCTCCGATGAGAGCATTCATGCGAGATAGCGTAAATAGCCCATCTCAGGTTTCTCCTCTGAGCTATGAAGCGATGTACTGGCATATTTCTGCAAACATCTGATTTGCTTCGTTTCTGAGTAGCCGCAACATATATTGGCATTGAACAAGTAACCCGGAGGATAACCTGCCGTTTCTGCTGCATAAACTAATTGGAAATCGCTTCAAATATATTCCTATGTGTTTGATTAACAGATTTTTAGGTTTTTTTAATGCCTCTGGAAGCTATCTTGCCCGGCAATATTTCATTTTCATGTAACCTTTTGGCAACAAACAGAGTATGATATCTCAACGGATGCAATTAGACCGTTGAAAACATGAAAACCTATCTTGCCTTCTTTTTTGTTGTAGCTCTGGCCACACTCCGTTATACCTCCGCTGCACAGCAGGTTAATGAGCCATGTGCTTCCGGTCATATACATGAGCGTCTCATGGAGAATGATCCTCACTACCAACATATGCGTAATTTATCCGAGTGGCGCATGCAAATGCGGGCACAGGTGGCTCAAGAGCGCGACGGAGAAACGCTTATTATCCCGGTGGTAGTCCATGTTATTCACGAAGGAGAGGCGCTTGGTCAGGGGAGTAATATTTCCGATGAACAGGTTTTCAGCGCTATAGAAGCTTTGAATTTTGATTTTCGTAAAACGCCCGGTGAACAGGGCGATGGACAAGGGGTTGATACAGGAATCGAATTTTGCCTGGCAGCGCGCGATCCTCAGGGTAATTCCACTAATGGTATTGTACGGATAAATGGTTCGGTTCTACCTAACTATGCAGATATGGGAATCGCTTCCGTCAATGGAATCGGTGCATCAGAATCATCGGTTAAGGGACTCTCTACATGGCCCGGTTCACAATACATGAATATCTGGATCGTTAATGAAATTGAAAATAATAACGGCCTTGGAGGTATCCAGGGCTATGCTTATTTCCCGACAAATAGTCCGCTTGATGGATTGGTGGTTTTACACAATGTGTTTGGAACAGTTGGTAATCTGAAACCCGGTTCAGGTTACAACCGCACTACCACCCACGAAGCAGGACATTATTTGGCATTGTACCATACCTTTCACAATACTAACTCCTGCAATACAGAGTTGAACTGCAATACGGCAGGTGACCGTGTATGCGATACTCCTGTTACGACGATGCAATCCAATTGCAGCGCCCCAACTTGCAATGGTAATCAGCAAGTGGAAAATTACATGGACTATACCTCTGAAATATGTCGCGACATGTTTACCGAGGGTCAGAAAACCCGCATGAGAAGCGCCCTGCTAAACGATAGATCTTCGTTATTGGAATCGCTGGGTTGTATGCCTGCTACAGGAAACGATGCCGGAGTGACAACGGTTGTTTATCCAACCGGATCAATGTGTTCCGGTACATTTACGCCAGAAATTAAGTTAACCAATTTTGGCAGCAATGCGCTTACATCTGTATCGATTGAATATGGGGTAAGTGGTGGTAGCATTCAAACGTACGCCTGGAGCGGAAATTTGGCGCCGGGTTTATCCGTAGCACTGGAGTTACCCTCGTATACAACGGCGGTGGGAACACATACTTTTTTCGCCACCGGTGTAAATCCGAATGGTCTTCAGGATGAATATACCGGCAACAATGAGGCAGAATCTTCCTTCGAAGTAGTTAATGGCGTTGGAGCAGAGCTCCGTGTGAGCGTAGATTATTTTGGAAGTGAAACCACCTGGAAGGTATTTAACGACCTCGGAAATGAGGTAGCCTCAGGAGGCCCATATATTGATAATAATCAGGGGATGCTTTTTGTAGAAAGCCTTTGTCTTTCGGGTGGTTGCTACACGCTAACCGTATACGATGAATATGGAGATGGAATGGGCTTTACGAACGGCAGTTTCCAGCTGAGGGGAGCAGAAGGCAACCTGTTGGTTTCTGGTGGCGGAAATTTTGGCGAAGAAATTAGTCTTGATTTTTGTCTCGAGGCACCTGAAGTACTCGTTCCAGTAGCCTCATTTACTGCCCAGGACCAAACGACATGTATTGGCAACCAAATTGATTTTACCGACGCCTCTTCGGGCGATCCGGTAAGCTGGGATTGGACCTTCCAGGGCGGAACTCCGGCATCTTCCAATGTTCAGCATCCTCAAAATATCTCCTGGAATACTTCAGGAAACAAGAATATTAGCCTCACGGTAACGAACGCGCAAGGAGCCCAGCATACGATTACTATGAATGCGTTTATAACTGTTTCAGCCGGCCCAAGCCTCAGCATGAGTTCCGAAAGTGTTTCCTGTTTTGGAGAAGCCAATGGCGCTGCGCACGTAACGGCGTCAGGCAATGGCCCATTTACCTATCTCTGGAGTAATGGCGATACCGATAACAGCGCCACAGGACTTGTCGCCGGTTCATACACAGTTTCTGTAAGCGATTCATGGGGCTGTGCTGCTCAGGGTTCAACCAGTGTAAGCCAGCCTTCAGATATGCAAATTACATTTGCAATTACCGATGTCGCATGTTTTGGCTTGGCAGACGGACAAGTTTCTGTAGCTGCCATGGGTGGAAATGGCGCACCATACACTTATTCCTGGCAGGGCCTTGGAAATGGCGCGCTGAAAAATGGACTTGCAGCCGGAACATATCAGGTTACTGCCTCAGATGCAGATGGTTGTGTCAAGACAGCCTCTGCCAGTGTAAGTCAGCCCGCGGCGATTTCTCTCCTTGCATCTGCCATCCCGGTTGGCTGCTATGGTGAAAATAATGGACAGGTGAGCTGCATTGCTACTGGTGGTAGCGGTAATTTTAGTTATTACTGGGAAGATTTGGGTGAAGGCAGTTCGCACTCAGGTCTAATGGCAGGTACATACTCGGTTGTAGCTGCAGACGAGGAAGGCTGCGAAGCTGAGGCGATAGCAGTTGTTAATCAGCCGGAAGCGATCATCTTAACGGTAAATGCTGTGGATGTGAGCTGCTACGGGGCATCCAACGGACAGGTTAGTGCTTCCGCCTCCGGAGGAAATGGTGGATTAACTTATTCCTGGCAGGGTCTTGGAAATGGAGCGGTAAAATCAGGCCTTGGTGCCGGAGTTTATCAGGTATCAGTATCCGATAATTCAGGCTGCACTGCCATTGCTGCTGCTTCCGTGAATGAGCCTGCAGCTATTGCGCCTAATTTGAGCGTATTCGATGCGTCATGTTTATCAGCCACCGGCAGTGCTATGGTTTCTCCGGATGGTGGCGTTGGACAATATGCTATCGTCTGGAGCAATGGAAGTAATGGACTCCTTAACGATGGGCTTGCTCCCGGGATGTATTGGGTACTGGTTTCAGACGCCGACGGATGCGAATTACAGACCTATTTCAGTATTTCTTCTATAAGCGGTTTAAGCGTTAATACATCGGCATCTCCTGTCTCTTGTTTCGGAGAGGCCGATGGATCGGCGTTGGCCCTTGTAAATGGCGGGCAGGCTCCCTACAGTTTCAGTTGGAGTAATGGTAGCGTAAGCCAGGAGATTGCGGAATTGGCTCCCGGTGCCTACACGGTTACGGTGGCTGATGCCAACGGCTGCAGTGGACAGGCTATTGCTCACATTGCTGAGCCGGTGGAATTATTAGCGATGGCGGCAATGTTGGCCCCCGAATCTTGCATCGGTCTCGATGGATCGGCCAGTGCTATTGCTATGGGAGGTACTGCCCCTTACACATTTATTTGGAGCAACGGTAATGAAGGTAACCTTTGTTATGGGTTGAGCGCCGGTACTCATTCTCTGGCAGTGTATGATGCAGGGGGCTGTAGCATGGAAACAACGTTTATTGTAACTAACTCTTGCAATGAATTGCCTGAAGGTCCAAGTCTGATAGCGAACGATTGCGGAGAGGTTAATCTCGGTATGGACGATTATATTACCTGCGAGGCAGTTGAAGGAGCTACAATGTATCTATGGCGTTTTGACCATCCGACCTCGGGCTTACTAACCGAGGAGTATACTCTGGGAGGTAACAATACATTTTTGTTGCAGAACATTGCAGGTCTGGAGCCCGGAATGATAGTAAACGTAAGGGTGAAGGCGCAGGTAAACCAGGAATGGACTGATTTTGGCCAGTCTTGTCAAATTGGCATCAGTCATCAGGTGCCCACCACCGCTCTATTCGATATCTATTGCGGCCTTACAACCCTTACCAATGGATCTGTTGTAATATGTGAAGTTGTAGAGGGCGCAGACGAATACGAATGGTCTTTTAGTAATTCCGACTTGCAATCCCCGATAGTGTTATCCAGCACTGCCCCGTATGTCGCTCTTTTCCTGGATTATGGTTTCCAACAGGGCGAGAGTTACTTCGTAACCGTTCGCGCAAGAGTAGGAGAGGAGTGGGGTGAGCGCGGAGCCAGTTGTGAAATTGGATTTGCTCTTCCGCTTGGTATAGAAGAACAGACCAATGAAGCCAGCCTGGTTATTTTCCCCAATCCGTCCAATGGTTCTACAATTTATTTGCAGGTTTGGAACCTTTTGGATCAATCTTCCGTATCAAACATAGAAATCTACGATTCTAACGGAAGAGTAGTGGAAAAATTTGCCCTTGATCATCCGGGAAAAAGTTCTTTCAAAACAGAACATCAGTTCTCAAAAAGACTCTCTGCAGGAATATATTTCCTGAAGTACAACCTTAACGGTCGGATGTGCGAGCAGAAATTGATCGTTAGATGATATAGGGTGGAGACCAATTAACTTGGTCAAAAAAGGAAGGCCTGCTTCACATAGGTGAGCAGGCCTTCCGCTTTTTATTTACTCGGCAATGCTTAGTCATTGAGAAGAATAATCTCGGTTGCCCAGTTTAATTTATGGGGAAGCATTTACTGGCATATTTGGGAGGCTATGGATCCGGAATCAAAGCGGCTATGCCTAGATTATGCTTTGAAGTTTATAGCATTGGTTCAGACGGGTTCTAAATCATGTTCTGATTCAAACAAGAATTACGCGAATGCCTTTGTTTCCCGTAATTCCCCGGATAATTTATTTGGAAAGTTTCTTATCATTTTAATGATCGGGGTTCAGCTGAGCTTGGGTGTCTTGTGTTTTCGTTTCTTTGCTGAAAGAATCAGCCAATGAAATTACCTCTGGAAAATAATGCCGTAGTATTCGGCTTGCTCATTCTCACCTTAGCGCTCATATTCGCTTCGGCATCATCCAAAATTCGTTTTTTTCAGAAATTTTATCGCTTTGTTCCCGTATTGTTGCTGTGTTATTTCATACCTGCAATATATAATTCCACCGGTCTTATTAATGCAGAGCATTCGGAAGTTTTGTATACGGTAGCTTCTCGGTATTTGCTTCCGGCAAGTCTTGTGTTGCTTTGCCTCAACGTAGATCTAAAGGGATTGGTGCGATTAGGGCCTAAAGCGCTCATTATGTTTTTCGCGGGTACTATCGGCATAATAATTGGAGGCCCGGCGGCATTATGGATAGTTAGTACCTGGGAGCCCAGCTTGCTCGCCGGGGATAGCCCCGATGCTATATGGCGAGGTTTGTCTACTATTTGTGGGAGCTGGATAGGGGGAGGAGCAAACCAAACGGCCATGAAAGAAATTGCAAATGTCCCCGACGAACAGTTTCAGGGGATGGTAGTAATGGATGTTATAGTAGCCAATATATGGATGGCGGTATTGCTCTTTGGGGCGGGTATTTCCCGGGCACTCGACAAACGACTTAAGGCAGATAATATCGCCATAGAAGAACTTACCATTCGAATGGAGACGTACCAAAAGGAAATTTCCAGAAATCCATCCTTTACCGATATGATCATTATTGCCGGCATCGCTTTTGGTGCCGTTGGGGCAAGTCATTGGCTTACCGATATGGTCGCTCCTTCTCTTGAGTCGTACATTAGCGCTGACATGGCCCGGGCCCAAGTTGAGGGTACCGTTTCTGCTATGCGCTTTTTTACCTCCATGGGGAGCAGTTTCTTTTGGATTGTTGTATTTGCCACCATTTTCGGTGTCGCCTTGTCATTTACCCCGCTTCGCCGCTACGAAGGTGCTGGAGCAGGAAAATTCGGAAGCCTTTTCCTCTACGTATTGGTAGCTACCATTGGAATGCACATGGATATTCTCCAGTTGGTAAATGATTGGGGAAAGTTCAAGTACATTCTTCTTATCGGTCTTATCTGGATGGCAATTCATGGTTTGCTGATTGTACTGGTGGCGCGACTAATTAAAGCACCATTTTTCTTCGTGGCGGTAGGCAGTCAGGCCAATGTGGGGGGAGCGGCATCGGCGCCTGTGGTGGCATCGGCTTTCAATCCCGCCTTGGCCCCTGTGGGTGTGCTACTGGCTGTTTTGGGATATGCCGTGGGAACATTTGGTGCCATTGTTGGTATGGAGTTAATGAGAGCCCTCGGTCTCTGAAATTTTCATGCTCCGAATCGCCTGGCATCCTTGCTACGCACATACTTTGCCGGAGGGTCATCGTTTTCCTATGGCTAAGTACGATTTACTCCCGGAATTGCTCATCCGCGAAGGAAGCATTTCACCTTCCGCTCTGGTAAGTCCGGCACCGATGGAAGAAACGGATATTCTGCGCATACATACCCCGGATTACTGGCAAAAACTTCGCAATGTAGCTCTAAGTCCGCAGGAGCAGCGGCGAACCGGATTTCCGCTCAGTGAGGAACTCGTTCTTCGCGAGCGCATTATAATGCAGGGCACTTCAGATTGCATGGCATACGCGATGGAACATGGTATTAGCCTTAATATTGCCGGTGGTACCCACCATGCATTTGCTGAAAGGGGCGAGGGATTTTGCCTTTTGAACGATCTTGCTTTGGCGGCATCCGGATTCATCCGAAAATTCCCTGGCAAACGAGTTCTCATTATCGATCTGGATGTTCATCAGGGTAATGGTACGGCAGCAATTTTTGCTAATGATTCTTCCGTATTCACCTTCAGTATGCATGGTGAGTCCAATTACCCTATGCATAAGGAGAATAGCGACCTGGATATTGCTTTGCCTGACGGAACCGGCGATGCCGCTTACCTGCGCATCCTCGAAACAAGTATTCATTCTCTTTTTCGTTCGGTTGAACCCGGACTGGTGCTCTATCAATGCGGAGTCGATGTGCTTGAAACCGACAAGCTGGGAAAACTTTCCTTGAGCTTAGAGGGATGCAAAGAGCGCGATTTTCATGTAATGTCGGCTTGCCGAAGGGCCAATGTGCCACTGGTGTGTGCTATGGGAGGGGGATATAGCCCGGATGTTGGCCGGGTAGTAGAGGCGCATGCTAATACGTTTAGAACGGCTGTGGAGCTTTATGGGTAATTACGCTGCTTTGCTCCAGCGGGGCGTAGTGCGATGTAGAATCTTTTTACAAGAAGCTTGATTATTAGGGCTGGACTTCCACTTGAATAGTGCCAAGAAAATACATGGCTTCATGAGCATTTCCAATGCGATAATTACGTAGGTGTTCTTTTACAGCAGGTGTCCTAAAAAATCCCGCTTTGCTTTGATATAGGCAGCGTTCTCCTCCCGGGTCAAAACTTCAATGGGTACTCGCTCCACGACCTCGATTCCGGAACCTTCGAAGGCTGCAATTTTATCCGGGTTATTGGTAAAGAGCCTAACTTTCTGTACACCCATTTCCCGCAAGATGTCAATGCCTTCGGCGTAATCTCTCTCGTCGGTATGAAAGCCAAGTGCATGGTTGGCTTTTATGGTGTCCAGATTTTCTTCGTCTTGCAGTTTATACGCTTTAAGTTTGTTGACGAGACCAATTCCACGGCCTTCCTGCCGCAGATATACTAAAATGCCGCCATGTTCTCCAAAATGCCTAAGTGATACATGCAATTGTTCTCCGCAATCGCAACGCAAAGAGCCAAATACGTCACCTGTCATGCATTCGCTATGAATGCGTACGTTTACGATTTGAGGAAATGGAAGGGATAAATTAGATAGCACCACATGCGGAAAGTCTGGTACTCCGCTTTCATACGCAGTTATTTCGAAACGACCGGATTCGGTCGGAATATTCGAGGTAGCCAGCTTTTCGGGGTGTCTCCTGTATGTGGAATTCATGGCAGAATGGACTGCAAAGGTACGAAAAAACCCGCCTAGGCGGGTTTTTTATATCTCTAACTGGCTTGAATAAGCAATTAAATTTATCCCCTCAGGCTTCAATAAGATTCATGCGATCCAGCACGTCCATCACTTCCTTTACTGCTCCGGCACTAGCCTTCAGCAAGGCCATTTCTTCCGAATTGAGGTTGAGTTCTATTATTTCTTCAATGCCATTTTTACCCAATTTTACCGGCACGCCGAGATAGATTTTATCGAGGCCATATTCTCCGGTGAGCCAGGTGCAAACGGGCAAAATGCGTTTTTGGTCGCGTACAATGGCTTCTACCATCTGGGCAGCAGCGGCACCTGGGGCATACCACGCAGAGGTTCCCAGCAAATTAACAATTTCGCCTCCGCCTTTTTTGGTGCGATCAACAATCGCATTCAGTTTTTCTTCTGATATCAAATCCGTTACCGGTATACCCGAAACCGTTGTGTAGCGTGGAAGTGGAACCATCGTGTCGCCATGGCCTCCCAACAGCATTGCCTGGATGTCTTTCGGAGAAACGTTGAGGGCCTCTGCCAGAAAAGCCCGATAACGTGCCGTGTCCAGTACACCGGCCATACCAAATACTTTGCGGGAATCTTTTTTCGCCGTGAGGTAGGCGCAGTATGTCATTACATCGAGTGGATTCGAAACCACTATAATAATGGCCTCCGGCGAATAGCGAATAACACTCTCTGTTACGCTTTTTACAATTCCGGCATTCGTAGCGATTAGGTCATCCCGACTCATACCTGGTTTCCTCGGCAGACCTGACGTAATAACTACTACATCGGATCCGGCGGTGCGTGAGTAATCATTGGTTACGCCGATAGTACGGGTATCGTAATTGAGCACAGGGGCTGTTTCCCAAATGTCCAGGGCCTTGCCTTCTGCAGTGCCTTCCTTGATGTCGAGAAGGATGATTTCGTTTCCGATTTCGCGCGTTGCGAGTACGTTTGCGCAGGTAGAACCTACGTTTCCTGCTCCTACTACGGTAATTTTCATAATTTGCACATTATTTGATCGTATGTCGGAAATATGCTCCGGCGGTGCAAAAATACAAAACACTACATGCTTAGTGATCTGCGTTATAAAGAAATATAAATGATTTTACAAAACGTTACATAAGTCTTGATTTTGCGATGAAAACAATTTTGCTGTATGTATTGATTCTTGTTCCTCTTTTTACTTCGGCGCAACCGGCTTGGCCACCTGTTGGAAAGGCAGGAACCGACTACAATGTAAACAACGCAAAATCTCAAAAACAGGGTTTGTGGTATAGAACCTACGCCGAGGGGGGATTATATTATGCGGGGTATTTTCAGGATGGTAAGCCACAGGCCGGTTCAACGATGTGGTATTTTTACCAGGGGGGACAACTGATGGCAGTTCATACGTTCCGGTCTAATATAGACATTGTAGATGCTGTAACGTATTTTAAAAATGGCGCCTTGCAATCGCGCGGAAAGTATCTGCAGCAGAAAAAAGATAGCACCTGGGAATTTTACACAGAATCGGGTTATCTCACTTCCCGCGAAGATTTTGCTAAGGACATGCGTAATGGCAACGTCCTAATATTCTATCCCGATGGAAGAGTAATGCATGAGGGAAAGTATACAGACGATAAGTTGAATGGATCTGTTAAGGAATATTTTCCCGACGGAACGCCAAAGCTCCAGGGCTCGTGCGTAAACGATATGTATGATGGTAAAGTCGTGCAATATCAGAAAAATGGGCTTAAATTGAGTGAGGGAAGTTACGCCGCGGGAGTAAAGCAGGGAGAATGGCTTTTTTATCTCGAAAACGGAAAGCTTCAAATGCAGGTGCTCTACGACAAAGGAAAGAGTAAGAAAGAAGTACGGCATAACGGAGATTTTATCGATTATTATGACTCAGGCATCCCCTCGTTGGAAATAACCTATCGCGACGGAGAGAAACATGGCATATTTACGGAATACTATGATCAGGGAGAATGGATTAAAGAACAGAAACCGGCAGAGGAGCCGGGCTCGCCCATAGAATGGACAGAAAAGCTTGTTAAACGACAAATTAAAGTCCAGGGGGAATATAAAATGGGAAAAATGGTCGGTGATGTTGTATATTTCGGTGAGGAAGGCCGTTTACTAAAAACTGAGACATACGAGAACGGCGTATTGACAGAAACAAAGTAACAGGCATGAAACAGATAGTATTTATACTCCTCTCAGGATGGTTGTTCTTCTCCTGTAATAAGAAAGAGGAGCAGGAATTTGATTTCGGGTACAGCTATTTTCCGGTAACGGCTGGTACATACAGACATTACTTGGTAGATTCGATTGGCCACGACATTACTTCAGACACCTCTGCCTACCAGATAAAAGAAGTGCTTGGTGAAAGTTACATCGATGACACTGGTCACCCCGCAGTAAATGTTATGCGCTACAAGCGTTTCCAAAATGGTCAACCTTGGATTTTGCAGGCAGTGTGGGTTCAGCAGAGAAAAACTACCACCGCTGAGCGCGTCGAAAATAATGAGCGTTTTGTAACCATGGTTTTCCCCTTACAGCCTGATAAGACATGGAATGGAAATGCCTTTAATACACGCGATCCCTGGATGTATAGTTACGCCAATATAGGAGCATTC
>Ga0315906_10009773_pt1 | contig 11349 bp, 18 predicted proteins | sample LakEriMetagenome_4_FD_203526 | JGI IMG/M metagenome (GOLD analysis project Ga0315906, IMG submission 203526) | Freshwater fungal communities from buoy surface, Lake Erie, Ohio, United States - Buoy 2 MA122 | ecosystem: Environmental > Aquatic > Freshwater > Lake > Lake biofilm | place: USA... | reverse complement strand
AAACACACAAATATATAAATAAATTTACTAAAAAGTTTTAAGGAGTTAAAATTACGATCAAATATTCATTTAATTCACTATAATTGAAGGAAATATGTTTAATAAATTAATTTTAGTTTAAATATTTATCAGCGATAAATATTGCTTGAAATTATATAATAATATGAAATTAATTTATTACAAAATGTATTAGTTCTCATTCCACTGATGATTACAATCTTCATTCGTACATTTATAAAATAGAGTAGCAGGCTCGTCAGCAGATCTAATTTGGATTTGTTTGAAATATGCTTTAGAATTAGAGCATTTAGGACAAACTACTGTAGTTTGTTCCACATTTTCCCAAGATTCTTTTCCGCCCATAACGGAGTCTATTTGTTTCTTTTCATAAAATTTATAGGCTTTCATCTTTTGTGGGATATTAAAAATATATGGACAGGTTCTACAATAATAGCGATAAGCACCAAGAGACTTTTCGAGTAAAAGAAGGTTTCCACAAGTAGGACAAAAAAGCATTGCTATAATAAATAAAAAATAATAATTGCAGTTAAATTAAGTTATGTGATTTATGGGATTTAAAGACTCATAAGGACATGCTTGATTTGAACTCCTCTTTCCCAAGCGTATACTGGATGCCAGTATGGTTGCCATGATCTATTGGAGATTCTAAATTGTCTTCTGATTATAGTTGACATTGAGTTTTCGCAGTAATTAGGAACTATTTTAAAGGTTTTTATTACTTCTTAAAATGTTACCAGTTTCTCTCCATCCAGCCATAAGTTCTCTACCTGATGGAACGTAATACATAAATTCGTTAGCTATTTTTAAAATGATCATTAGTACCTCCAACGTAATTAATGTCTCCTAAATGTTCAGAGTCAATTAAAGTAGTAATATTGTTTAAGTAGTTTTGCATCCAAATGTTGTAGTTATATTCTAAGTACATGCCCTAATTTAAATGAGTATTTACATAGGTCTCATATTTCTCAGAGTTGATGACTGATTTCATAGCGATATTGTCAATATTGTAGTTTTGGGTTGATTTATATTCATTGAGTTTATCCTGGATTCTTCATTTAAATAATAGGACTACTTCTCAACAACTCCTTCAGTTCTAATATTATCTTTCCAGTAACTCCAGTCAATATCTTCCTTGTACTGGGCAGGAGGTTTATTATAGTAATCGATCAAAGAAGAGATTTTACCATAAGCTTCAGATGAAGCTGCGTCCTTGACTTTATTTTGGATTCTTTGAATCCATTTTTTGGTCAAATCGTGTCCTAATTTAAATAGGATATTACTTTGAGACACGACTGAGACCGCTTTTGTTTCTGAGAAACGGGCAGTTCTTTGTGATAACTTCTTGAAAGCTGCTCTCATTAATTATTATATTAAACTATTCCATTTTACAATTAATTTTGAAAAAATAAATTAAATTATTAGCTTACTAAACGAAGTAATTGAAGAATATATAATACTGTTTATGAATGCTTTAATTAATTATCTTCTGAACAGATTAAGTATTTAAAGCAAAACGGAATGTATGGTCTACCATCTGCTTTAAAGAATTTGTTCTGAAACTCAACCCAGTGAAGACGAAGAGTATGAAGAAAACATTCCATAAGATCCATACACATTAGCACAAAGAATGTGAAGTTTGCGAACATAAAGAAACCTACGAATATCTAAGATGGATTAATAAACTTATTTACAAATATTATATTGACCCAACTATCTCCTTGTATAAAACCAAGCAATGCTTTTTCGAAAAACACATTAGATAACTGTGCATGAGCTAGAGAAAGTGCCCAAAGACGTAGGTAACTAGCAGTGTTTGATATCGCTCCTAAAACAAATTCTATTGTTTCGATTGCTTGATGAACGAATATTTCTCCAAAAGATTCTTCATGTCCTCCTTGGTGGTCATTGTGAATTATACTGTTATTCTAAAGAATTAAGTTATTTTACATCCTCAACAATCATATTATAATTTCTTTCAGACTCACTGCTTTCTTGTTGTTGCTTTTTATTCTTTATTTCATTATAGAGAATTAGTGGTTTAGGGAACAACATAATTGGAATGCATAAGAATGCGATCACAAGAATTATTCTGTTAATAAGAACCTGGCTTGATCCATCTCCCCAAAGAGGTTTACCTTGAACTGATCCAAGTTTTAGGAATATATTCATCAATTGAGTTATTAAGCTTGGAGCATTATCTAAGTTTCCTGACCAATCGATGCTCCATTTTAAGAATATCATTAGAATCATGTAACCAAACAATATGACCATAAATATTATCTGTGGAATAAATTCAAAGACGAATTCAAGAGTTTGTTTGAAGTATATATTATTTAATCCTTTTAGACATATTCCCATTGTCATCTGGAAGATTCCCAGTATTACTGATAACTTCATTTTGAGGGAGTTAATAAATGCGAGTTCATTTTGGGCAACATACCACTTTGGATCTAAACCGAAAGGATAGGTACAATCAGGTTTACGAATCGTTACCTCAGTTTTGCCATTTTGATAACAACTTCCAAAAACTGGGAAGGATAATGACATAAAGTCGTTATACATCCATCCACAATAAAATGCAAATATTCCCATCAATAGGATTAAGTATCTTCCTTTAAGAGCTGGGACTAATATAGATTTAGATTTAACAAGTTCATCTTTTTGTAGGCATAAATATGATCCAAAAAGGAGTAAAAGTAAACCATGAGCTATGTCACCGAACATAACACCAAAGAGAAAAGGAAAAGTTACAATAGCGAATAAAGCTGGGTTGATTTCTTGATACCTTGGAGTACCATATGTGTTTACGATTTCTTGAAAAGCAAATGTAAATTCATTAGATTTGATGAAAGTTGGCGGTTTAGTAGGAGAATTTTCAATACTAAGAGACTCAAAGTTTGCTGTTAAATTAGATTCTTTTCTCTTAATGATTTCTTGAGTTGCATTATGAACTTCATCCCATTTTTTAGCAGGTATCCATACTTCCCCATCTAAGAAATTTTCGTGTAATTTGCATTTATTGAGATTAGTATAGATGTATTTCTCTTTTTTGAAGAAATATCTGTACATTTCGTATCTTCCTGGTGTTGATCCCTTGATTTACAACACTATTTTACGATTCCGATTTTATCTTTCATGAACTCTTTTACTGAGTCATTACCTTGCTGTAGGAATTTTTCTTTTTCTTTAATTTCATTATTCAACCTTGTCAATTCATTAACCATTTCAGATCGAGAAGGAATGTTGTATCTAATTAAATCAATTATCCTACCTTGAAGCATTGAAAATGTCACATATTTTTATTAGTTTATTCAATAAAACTCCTTCTACACCTCCTTGAAAGAATATAGTAAAAATTTTTTTTTGATCCTTGGATTAAATAGATATATACTGTAGGTTTTACTTCTTCAGTGTGAGGATAATCGAAATAAGTTGGAATAGCTCTTGCTCTCGATAGTCTAAATATCATTCTTTTCATTCTCAACTCATCAGTTGCTTTGATGATTCCTGCGATGAACTTAAAATCAGATTGAATTCCTTCCTCCATGTTCAGGTTACTCTATATTAATCGATATATACTCTTTGAGAACTAAGGTTTGGACCTTGTTGCATTTCAGGTACATTACTAAATTATCCAATAGTTTTACCCATCAATAACACCAACAAGATTTGGGTTAACCGCAACCAATTGTGAAACCTTATCAAAAACAGCCCATTTTTCATTTAAAAGTTCTAAGTTATCAGTGATGTCATTAACGAAGTTAGTTAATTCTCTTAATTTTCTTTCGTCTTCAATGATTTCGTTTTCTAATTCATCAAAGTAGAGTGATCTATCTTTGTTTTTCCTTTTTTGATCTTCCTCTACATCATTCATTACATTCTTAAAAGATTCATACTTAACACTGGTTTCATTAAATTCTTTCAGAATCTGATTAAAGTTTCTGTTTTTTATCTTTAATATACAGTATTTTCTTTTCTATTTCATCACAGCGTTTTATCATTAATGCATAATGTCTTTGACTTTCTAAATCATTCTTGGTCAAATCAACGAATTCTATACCATCATCGATTTTCCCTAAATCATTCATTATTTCTTCCGCGCCTACTTTGGGCAAACGGATTCTTTTAAGCACCATTTCTTCTGACCTTGAATTAAGACAGACTGATTTACCTAAAAATGCTCATTTATAATAAATAAAGACTTAAAAAAATAATAAAAACGATTAGTATTTGCTATAGTATTGTTTTAAAAAGAAAGACATAAAAAACTAATTAAGCTTTGTATTACTCTAATGAAATAAAGAGAAATAAGTCTAATTAAACTTGATTACATTTGTGCCTTTCTAAAATAATATAAAGAATATATACAATTTACATATTATTAAATAATGTCTACTAAGAAAAGATTCTTACTCAAGGTTATTGTTCTTGGTGATGCAGGGTAATTTAATTTTATTTAACTTAGAGTTGGTAAAACCTCATTGTTAAACCAGTAAGCTCTTTTAAATTAACTAAGATACGTAAAAAAGCAATTTTCCTACCAATATAGAACAACAATCGGAGCAGATTTCCTAACTAAAGAAATAGCTATAGATAATACAATTGTCCAATTACAGGTAGTCACTATTGTAAATTAGCTCTGGGATACTGCTGGACAAGAAAAGTTCCATTCGATGGGAGCAGCATTTTATCGTGGTGCTGAATGCTGTGCTTTAGTTTTCGATCTTACAGAACCAAAAACATTCGAGACTCTAGATCAATGGAAAACAGAGTTTCTCAATCAGTTGAACCCGAAAGATCCTGATAACTTCCCTTTTGTAATTTTAGGAAATAAATGTGATAAAGACTCAGAAAGAAAAGTACTCTTTAGTTAAATCAGGTTTCTGAACAAAAAATCAAACAATACTGCCAACAAAAAGGAAATATCTCATATTTCGAAACCTCTGCAAAAGATAATATTAATGTCGATAAAGCTTTCGAAGAAGTTTCTAGATTAGCTTTCAAGAGAGACCAAAAAGAAGATGATATGTATATTTATTTATTAATCTAGCTATATTCCAAATACTGTTGTCATAAATAAAAATAATCAGAAACAACAAAAAACTAATCAAAATTGTTGCTCAGGATAAAATTTTAGTTAAATCTATTAGTAAAAGAAAAATTATTGATTAAAAACACTCATATATACATTTCTTTTATCAGGATTTCTAATAAATCTTAATAAAAATAAGGTGAGTTATTTTTTATTTGGTCAAATCATTTTCTTTAAATTATTTTAATTACAGATAAGTGAATTCTCATCACATAAATTAAAATAGAGATGACAAATATAATATTTAGCTATAACTCAAGGTTCTTTTCTCAGATATTTCTTATAAAGTAATGGAGTTTATAAATAAAAGACAAAACTTTCTTAAAAAGGCAATAAAATTTAAATCGATTGAGTATTGTCAGCTTTTTAACTTCTAAATACATATATAATCAAATGACTTAAATATTACATCTATTGATTGAATAAATAAAATCGTATGCTTAAATAGGACAAATTATATTTAAGGAAACTTGTTAATATCAAAATAACTAACTAAATTTTGAAGTAGACAAATTATTTTATAAAATAATCATAATAATTCATTAATGTGTCTACATAAAAATAAGCGAATGATAACACATCATAATAGAAACCTAAAGAATTAAAATATTTTTGAAATAAATAATAAATCTAATATTTATTTGATATCAATATGGGAAAAAAGCAACATACAGAAAGTGTTAACTCTAAGCTCGCTTTAGTTATGAAATCAGGAAAGGCTGTTCTCGGTTACAAATCTACAATGAAGGCTTTAAGAAGAGGTAATTTAAAAGCTATATTCATTTCTTCAAATACACCTTCTATCATTAAAGCTGAGGTAAATTACTACGCATTACTTGCTAAATGCAACGTTTATCCTTATGTTGGAAATAATGTAGACCTTGGTAAAATATTTTTAAAAATAGGATCTGCTTGTGGAAGATATCACAGAGTAGCAATTTTAGGTATAATAGAACAAGGAGATTCTGATGTTTTAACTCTTTTCGAAACTAAATAATAAATAAAGTGATTATAAACATAATCTCCCTTTCAATAATTATCTTTATTAAACTCTGTATGTTAAATGTGCTTAGTTATTAAGGAAGTGGTAATAAATTTATATAGGAAGATCAGCAGGATTCCAGAACTTGTCTGTATGTTGAAGGTAGTGGCTGTCAGGGCTCTTAATATTGAATTTTTTATGCTTTTGTAAGTTGGTTTCATGTTCTTCTATCATCTCATTTATCATTCTATCACAGTTTCCTCCATGTAGACCTCCTAAAGTCTTAGTACCCCAACTTTCGAATGTTTCATTGCTTAATGCCTCATTAACGAACACATTGTTTCTCAATTCATCCCAATTATAATTTAAAGCACTAATTTATATTTCGATTACATGTTTCTAATCTGTTTATCTGACCAACCGAAATAGTTAAAAATTAAAGCAGCATCATCAACTCTTTTCTCTGTAGCCACTTGTAATTCTTGAGTTACTTCATTAAGTCTATGATAATTTCTTCCGTAGTAGTAATCTAATATCTCACTTTTTTGTTCCTGACACTTATCTGTATATGAAATATAAGTATCATCTCTAACGAAATAATCATTAAACTCTCTGTTAAAACATGCTTTTAACTGAGTATACAACATACGAATGTCATTCGCATACATTTTATTTTGTTATTATTCTGATTAAAGAAAACATTTATTTTTCCTAAATAAATTACAACAAATATCATTTTAAAAGCTTTTAATAATTTTATAAACGTTTAGTATAAATTTTTAATCTAATTTATCTTTCCATCTGACATTTCTTCTTTGTTGTTCTCATCTTCTAAAATATCTTTACCTATAAGCTCTGATAAAATTATTTTCGCCTCTTCTGATAATTCTTCAAGAATCTTTTTCGTATCAGCATTTCTATAAAAGAGTTTTAATGTGTTTTCGTAACTATCTATTTTCTTTTTCTGAGTGTCTATTGTAATAATATCTTCTTTCTTGTTATTCTCATAGAAACAACTAAAATTATAACTGGAATTACTTAGATTTTGAAACTGAGTGTGACTTATTATGAAGTCTCTTTTTCTGACAATTTCGATAGCTTAAATTATATTTGAGGAAGTATTCTTCCCAAAATCTCAATTTGTAAAGTGAAAAATTGGGGAAGAGAAGTCTGAAATTAGATTCCTTAGAATAAAATGAGTTTCGATATATTTCAATGTTTTCTAAAACATCACTCCAAATAGATACTGTTTTCATTTTTGCATTTCTGTCATATCTTTCCTTTATAATCAAAAAATTACCTTATCTGAGTTAAATAGAAAAGTTCCATACAAATACGAGTTTGAGTGATCCGCAAGGAAGAGAAGAAGTTCGTTATTGAATTCAAAAGAGGATTTAAATTGAGATAGGAGTTGATGAATACAATCCAGCCATTGTAAGAATATTGGAGCTCTATTCTCTTCATGAATATCTTTATTATAAATTCCACTTCTCATTCCGAATTGATGTCCGAAAGAGAGCCAATCTTTTTCAATTAGAACAATAAATCCCTATATATAATTTTTGATATACTTCTATCGTCCTGAAATAAGGATCTATGAGGATTTGAGTTAAAGTTACTAGTTGAGTAGATCTATCCCATCCATCACTACAGTGAATTAAGACTGAATTTTTTTTCTAAATAAAATCATTTTTACAGTTAATTTGGATGTGATTTCACATGCCGATTTAATAAGTAAATGAATAAAGTCCATCCATAGAGTTTGTTCCAATGTGCTTAAGAATTTTTTATTCTCATGTCTAAGTTAAATACACTAAACATTTTAGGATCTCTACTAAGAGTATGTATTTTCATCAATGAATTCCTCACACAGTGAATATTATCGATCTCCAAGAAATGGATCTCAGTGTTATGATAATTGTCGGTATTCTCGAAACCTGCTCCTTTTAACTAATCAAGTCAATAAATTAAGATATTTACTCTATTCGCTAAGGCGTTTAAATAGGGTCTAGCATCGAATATTATAAGTCTATCTCCTCCTAATTCTCCTATAAGTTTAAGTAGTTTTTCGTCATATGGACACCTCTGTTGTGTGATTCCTCCTTTTGTTTGAGATGATCTCCATAAAGTCGCACCTGTATGTTTATTTATCCATGACAATACTGGTATTCTGTTCTTTGTTCTGAAATTTCTACTTTCTAAAAGTTCTTCCTCACTAAATCCTTTAGGGAGGATTAAAATCTCTGGGTATGTTTCACAAATGTAATAATTTTTGTTTAGTACTATTTTGAGCTTTTTTTGCTATTTAATTCAAATATTTTACTAGATCTTCATTGTGTTCAAAGTCTATTCCCTGTCTTTTATATTCACATAAAGCATCATACATTTCCCAGCCATCGATATTGACTGGATGTGATTCTCGGTATTTGACTGAGAATTTGTAGTATATTGATGTATCTTTGGGATTATCGAACCTAAGTAAATGTTGATATAATTTTTGTTGTTCATCTTTAAGCACATAAAATTTGAATGTTCGATTGTCTTTAGTGGTTATTTCAAGAAGGTATTTTCCAATGTTTTTTTTGTCATTCGTTTTATCCAACTTAAGAATGCTTAAAAGCTGGAAATATATGTATTCTTCTTCCTTAATAGCGAAAATGAATATTAAACGATATTCAGTAACAACAATAATTCCATCCTTTTCTGTATCTTCATAGCGATAATTCGCATTTTCATACATGACAATTGATTCAGATCTCAAAAGCTATTTTAAATAATCTCTCACATTACAATTCTTTATAATATAATTTTTATCAAATTCATTTGATTTGTTAGAATAAGAAGTTTCTTTTGTGAAAGGATTTTCATTAGTTCTAATATGAACCTCTTCAATTTTATTTTTAATTATATTTTCATTTTTGTTGACCACTGTATTTATGTTATTAGTAGGTTGATTCAATGCTTTTCTTTCTTGAACAATAGATATTTGAGTATTAATATCAAAGACATGACTCATTTCATTACTCAAAGAATTATCTATTTAAAGGAAGAACCTAACCTAAAAGCTTATCCTCTATAAAGTTCTTTTCATTAGTTAAAATTGGATCTGATGAATTTGAAATATTTTTTTTTGAAGATGAGTGTTTTTTCTCATTAGATGTATACTGAACCAGAGGATCGAATCCATCTTTAACTTGTATTCTAATAATTTCATCTTAATTAAAAATTGTTTTACTTTTACTTTTAGACATTAAAATAAATATAGAAAGAAATGAAGAAGATGATTATAGTTAAACAGTTAATTTATTATTTTCAATTTTTGATCGTCTTCATCGAAGAAAAAGTCCTGGTTTTCCCTATATTGAATTTTATTAAGTCTATTTTAGCTTTCTATTTACTTTCTGTTTTTCTTATTTTTTACTGAATTTCCTCCAACTATTTTTCTTTTCATTATGTTTTCAAATCTTTCTGAAATCAAACTGTTTTCAGATGTTAAGTTCTTCAAAGAAACTGCTTTTTTATTTATTTTATAGTCTAACACATCAGTACTATATTAGTAATAAATTTTACTCTTTGAAGTAAACACCCATATTGATGAGATCATTATTTCTTTTCTTATCGTCTTCTTCTTTTTTTATTATTTCTTCTGAAGTTAATTTTTTCTTTTGTATTTCTTTTTTGAAAGTATTGAATAATTTTGTCGAATTGATATCTATTTTCTGTTTTTTCTTCATCTGTTGTTCGATGTTTTTTAATTTATTCATTTTACTTTTGTGCTATTTTTAAAAACTTCCTACCATTTTATTTCTTTCTCTTCTAGACAATCTATTCTCATCCAAAACTGGAGGATTATTAGAGATTTTTACATCTCCTTGATTTTCTTCCTCTTCTACATCAGAAGCTTCAAATTTTCCTTCTTTTAATTCTAAATTGGATATATGTTGCTCTGTAACATTCACTTTAGGTTTATTGTTTTCTACGATTGTGTGTAATAAGTTCTTTAGATCTTCGCGATTAGGGTTATAAGATTGACCAGGATGAGGAATAACGAGTTTAGGGTATTTTAAAGGTTCTATACTAATCTTTGAAGAGTTATTGGCATTAGTTTCCCATAAATCATAAACAATGTCTTCATTATTTTTCTTAGTATTTTTTTCAGTATTTCCTGTTGTCTCAATTAATTCTTTCATTCTTTTGATTTTTCTTTCTTCTTGTATATTCGATTTCTTTTTATTTTTTGACTCAACGTTTTTCCTTTTATTTTTCAATAATTTGACGTCACCGGTTGTTTCTATAGTAAAGTATTATATACCATTTGTTAAAGTGAAAATATCACTATCTTCCATTTTTTCGACTGCCTTTTTCTTGGGAACACTTTTTCGGTTGATTTTTTTTGAAACTTTCTCTCCTCCCATTTCAGAATAACATTATTTCTTATCAATTTTAATTATAGTGTCTTCACAAAATTAGAAATAGCAATGAAAATACTATTTAAAGACTAATATCATAGAGATTAATTAATTATTTCTTCAAATAAATATAAAAAATCCTATAATAATGTATTAATTTTTTGACTTATTGCTCTTTACTTTTTTTCCTTTTCTTATTACCATCCATTCTTCCTCTTTTTTAACTTGTGTTTGAGTTTGTTGTTTTTCTAATTTACTTTCCATATTCCTTTTTTCATTCTCATTTCTTTCAGAAAAATTGGTATTATCTTCATTCCCTTTTGATTTTTCAATAATGAGATCGTTATCATCTTTGTCATCATTTATCTTCATCTCTTGCTCGTTGATATCATCTTCATTATTTTCAGTTACACTCTTTGAAGTATCTCGACCTTCATCAATGTTGTAAAATGTCTGTAAAGATAAATAGAATAAATAAACAACAACCAAAACAATTAGAAGAAGAATGTCGAATGATAAAAGTTCTTTATCGTTGACTGATATAGTGATTTTCATTAATTGCATTTTAATTTATAATTTATTCTCTTTTTATATATTATTTTAATATATCACCTATATGACTTTTTTGGTATTCCCATATTAAAATAATTTTTTCATTATTCTTTAATAAAAAACCATTATATTCATGGTAGAGAAGTTTGAAATTCCGGTTATAAATAGTATTGATGACAAGCTTAGGAATAAAGATTTAATTATAGACTATTTTATGATTATAGGATTAGATAAACAATATTATAATGAGCAACATCTTAGCAATATAAATTCTCTCAAAAAAAAGCATCCTT
>Ga0315906_10009772_pt1 | contig 11349 bp, 7 predicted proteins | sample LakEriMetagenome_4_FD_203526 | JGI IMG/M metagenome (GOLD analysis project Ga0315906, IMG submission 203526) | Freshwater fungal communities from buoy surface, Lake Erie, Ohio, United States - Buoy 2 MA122 | ecosystem: Environmental > Aquatic > Freshwater > Lake > Lake biofilm | place: USA: Lake... | reverse complement strand
AATGTTTACCGCATCGGGATTAATGTCCTGGGGATTTAGGCCTAATGAGCGGACTAAATTGGCATCAATACGGTAAATACCATCTTTGTCCGTGGCTATTTTATACCATTTTCCCTCAGCCAACACGCTATGATCAGCAAATGTGCCGCTTCTATTGCGTTCTTCCGAAAGAGCAGATTCGGAATAGGATAGCTGGTACTCTACCAATCTTTCCACGACCCCGGCTCGTTTTCGAAGCGGAAGAATTTCAATTATTCCATAGCTTATATCTCTACCCTTTTTTACACTCGACAGTACCCTGAAATCCTCCCCTAGATTCCTGATTTGCTCTTCCGTAAGCGCTGCAGAGGGAATGGACTGAACAGCAACTGGAATCAGTTCGGGCAAAATTGCTCGGCAGCCGGTGGCTAAAGAAAAATTGTGCAAAACGCAAGATAAATTCTTGGCCCATTCACGCTGCACACCATTCTCAAAATCGAGTTCCTGCACTGCATTTCCCCGGAGCTCATCAGCCCATGAAATAGTGTGGCGGGCTGTCACAACCCCTTGCGAACTAGCTGATAAACAATAAAATAACAAATAAAAAAGAAGATTAACCTTGCTGAACGTCATTGGTAAGTCTGTTTCGTACTCTGGTTAGAAGCAACAAAGTAAACGAGACTTTCGTCAAAGTATTGTTATTGACCAGAAAATTGCAATTGTTGAAAAAATCGTATTATTGTTGTTTGAATTGTGCGTTAATACCTGACATATGCGGATAATTAAGGGTTTGTTTTGGTTTGGGCTCGGTGCATTTATGCTGGGGGGATCCATAGTCGAAACTCGTGCTCAGGACCCCGAGTTCACGCAGTTTTATGCCAATCCTCTATACCTGAATCCGGCTTTCGCCGGAACAGCGAGATGCCCAAGGCTTGTGATGAATTACCGCAATCAATGGCCTGCTCTTTCCGGAACGTTTGTTACCACAAGTGCCAGTTATGACCAACATGTGGAAACGCTTTCCGGCGGTGTGGGTTTAATGGTAACCAATGATCGCGCCGGCAAGGGCACCCTGGCCACCACTACGGTTAGTGGCATTTATTCGTATCAACAGGCTATTTCAAGAAAATTTTCGATAAAAGCCGGCTTCCAGGCTACGTATTTCCAAAAATCGCTCGACTGGAGTAAGCTCACCTTTGGCGACATGATTGATCCCCGCAAAGGTTTTATCTATGAAACACAGGATATTCCTAGGGGTGGAACTGTTTCAAACGTGGATTTTTCTGCCGGCCTGCTTGGTTTTAGCGAATATTTTTATGCCGGGGCAGCCGTCCATCACCTCACAGAACCCAACGAATCACTAATCGTAGGAAACAGCCCTCTTCCGATGAAATTTACCGGTCATGCAGGAGCCATCATTCCAATCGATAAAAAGCGGCGCTACAGCGATGCCAATGTTTCTCCGAACGTTCTTTACAGACGTCAGGGCGAGTTTCAACAACTTAATGTCGGTTTATACGTTAATAAAGGACCACTGGTAGGTGGATTATGGTATCGCTTCAACGATAGCTTTATTGCGCTCGTAGGAATTCAGACCGACATTATCCGCTTTGGCTATAGTTACGATGTTACCGTGTCTGATTTGACGCCAGCCACGGCCGGATCGCATGAGGTTTCGATGACGATACAATTCGACTGCCGACCTAAACGAAGAAAGTTCAGGACAGTAAGTTGTCCGTCTTTCTAAACGATAAAATGAATTTTGTTGCGTTATTAAACTTGCAAGGAATTATTAACCTAAGGAAATCATGAAAGTTTTGCAACCGTCTTACCTGCTGCTGATTGCCGGTGTACTCTTCTTCGCTTCCTGTGCCAAGGAACGTTCCAGTTCTACCGGATGGAACTACAACGACCCAAAAAATGGCGGATTTGAAAAAGCTCCCTTTGTCGAACAGGAAACAGGTCCCGGGCTAGTCCTTATTGAGGGAGGATCGTTTACTATGGGTCGGGTAGAAGATGATGTTACCTTCGATTGGAATAGTATTCCCCGAACTGTTACCGTTTCATCATTCTACCTTGACGAAACAGAAGTAACCAATTTCTATTGGCTCGAATACCTCTATTGGCTTAAGCGAATTTACGGCGACAACTATCCCGAAATATATGCCAACGCATTGCCTGACACCCTGGTGTGGCGAGACAAACTGGCGTATAATGAGCCCTACGTTGATTATTACCTTCGCCATCCTGCTTACCGCGACTACCCCGTAGTTGGTGTAAACTGGCTTCAGGCTAACGATTTCTGCGTGTGGCGAACCGACCGCGTAAACGAACTTATTCTGATTCGCGAAGGCTTGTATATGCATAATCCTACAGGTCAGGTAGATGAGGATCATTTTACCACCGACTCCTATTTCGCAGGACAGTACGAAGGTGCTAAGGCAGCTGATGGGTTGCAGGATCTCAATCCCGCAGGTTCCGGTTATCGCAACGTGCGTATGGAAGATGGTATCCTTTTGCCAAGATATCGCCTCCCTACCGAAGCGGAGTGGGAATATGCCGCCTTAGGTTTAATTGGCAACTCATTTCAAGAGCTTATTACCGATCGTAAAACATATCCGTGGAATGGCCACTATGTCCGGAATGATAATTCAGGTGGAAAATTCTATGGTCAAATTAATGCCAACTTTATTCGTGGAAGAGGCGATTACATGGGAGTAGCCGGTGCATTGAATGACAATGGTGATGTTACCACCCCTGTATACCAATATGCCCCTAATGATTATGGCTTGTACAATATGGCAGGTAACGTTTCAGAATGGGTAATGGATGTTTATCGTCCGCTTTCAGCAGAAGACAAGGATGAATTCCGACCTTTCCGCGGAAATGTTTTCTCCACTAAAGTGCTAAACAGCGAGGGAGGTATCGAAGACAAATACGACTATGTTGCTTACGACATTGACGGTGTAGGTTATTTCCTGAAAGAATACCGAAAACTGAAAGAAGGCTCTCTCGGAGATGTAGATATTAACCTTATCGATAATCTTAGCTCGTTGGTGGAACAAGCAAAAACAGACCTGAAGGAAAACAGAAAAGACGAAGCTAACCAGCGCATTAAGGAAGGTATGGATCTTATCGCGGGTTCTGATTCATACGTCGCCCCCGACCTACGCCAGGGTATTTCTGATTACATTGTTAGCACCCCGGGAGATCTTCGGATGCGCGACGTTACCGTTGCTGAAAACATTGACCGTCGAAACTACCGTAAGGCTGATAATATAGACTACCGCGACGGAGACTTCACTTCTTCTATTTACTACGAAGACGCTTCCTTCGAAGGCAATGACAATCGAATGTATGAATGGAGTGTAACCTCGTTGGTCAATAATCGCGCGCGCGTTTACAAGGGTGGATCTTGGAGGGATCGTGCCTATTGGTTAGTGCCCGGAACACGCCGTTTCCTAGACGAAAGGCAGTCTAATGCCATGATAGGATTCCGCTGCGCCATGGACCGTGTCGGAAGTCCGGTAGGGTTCAGCCAAAAGAAATAAGTTTGCTATTTTTCATAAAAGCCATCCCTCATCGGATGGCTTTTTTTTTTACCCAAAGGCCAAAAGGTTTTAGTTAATTTCGCTCTATGCTTCCTGCCAAACTTACCGAACTATTCCTGAAACATCGATCCATCTGCACAGACACGCGAAAAATCGCGCCGGGAAATATTTTCTTCGCCCTAAAAGGTCCAAACTTCAACGGCAATGCCTATGCTGCTAAAGCAATTGAACTCGGTGCCTCAGCTGTAGTAGTAGATGAAAATTCTTCAGCTCCGGAGGAATTAAGCATTAGGGTAGAAGACGTGTTGAAATGCCTTCAGGAGTTGGCCGGGTGGTATCGCAGCAAACTGGCCATTCCTGTGATTGCCATCACCGGCAGCAATGGAAAAACTACCACCAAAGAACTCGTGCGCGATGTACTCCTGTCAAAATACAAGGTATTTGCTACCCCAGGAAATTTAAATAACCATATCGGCCTGCCAATTAGTTTACTGTCAATCCCCGAAGGAACCGAAATCGCCGTTATAGAAATGGGGGCTAACCATCCCGGCGAAATTGCGGATTTATGCTCTATTGCTGCGCCTGACTTTGGATTTGTTACCAATGCAGGCAAAGACCATCTGGAAGGATTTGGCTCGGTGGAGGGAGTTATCAACTCGCTGGGAGAACTATACGTATATCTCAGGAGCTCTGGAGGTAAAGCTTTTGTAAACTCTCTGGAAACAGACCTCCTGCCCCTGGCTTCTGAAATACCGGGATTTCATTTCGGTTCCGACTCAGACAAGATTTATGCTAAGGTCATTTCAAATCAACGAACCCTAAGTGTACAATGGTGGGAAAATGGCCATGACATGGGAATAATACGCAGTCGGCTGGCCGGCGAATACAATCTGCGCAACATCCTTAGCGCCATAGCCATCGGCAGATATTTTCAGGTTGAACCCGAAGCGATTCGTTCCGCCGTAGAGGCCTATAATCCTGGAAATAACCGTTCCCAACTAGTAGTTACCAAAAACAATGAAGTAATACTGGATGCTTACAACGCTAACCCCAGCAGCATGGAAGTTGCGTTGAAAAACCTGGCTGAACAGCGGGGTGCCAGCACCTTTTTTATGATCGGCGATATGCTGGAAATGGGAGATTCTGAATCCGCCGAACACGAACGGATATTGCAACTTTGCCAAAAGTTGAAGCTACAGGGTATTACCGTTGGTCCGGCATTCGAAAAATGGTCCGGCAAGTATGGATACCTTTCTTTCCCGAATGTTTCGGAAGCTAAGAAGCGTTTTGAGGCCTCCCCTTTTTCCGGAAAGGTCGTTTTGTTAAAAGGCTCACGCGGAATACGGATGGAAGAACTCCTTTCTGTACTTTAAGTCGACTCTTTCCCGATTATTCTTCGCTTTCTAAGTAATTTAGCCATTCATTTACTGAGATGAACTACATAGAAGAATTGAGCTGGCGAGGCCTTCTTCACGATGCCACTCCCGAAGCAGGCGCGTATATGGCCGAAAATACGATTACCGGATATGCCGGATTCGATCCAACTGCCGATTCCCTGCACATCGGGAATTTAGTGCCCATAATGATGCTTGTGCACTTGCAGCGTTGCGGACATAAGCCTATTGCCCTCGTTGGAGGTGCCACCGGAATGGTTGGGGATCCTTCCGGTAAAACTGCCGAACGCAAACTATTAGAACCAGAAGAACTAAACCATAACCTCCACTGCCAAAAAGAGCAATTAAAGCGATTTCTTGATTTTAGCGGAGCCAATGCCGCAGAGGTAGTAAACAACTACGATTGGTTCAAGGACATAGGCTTTTTGGATTTTATTCGCGATGTTGGTAAGCATATCACCATTAATTACATGCTTGCCAAAGATTCGGTTCAAAACCGCCTGGAAAACGGAATGTCTTTTACAGAATTCAGTTACCAGCTCGTTCAGGGCTACGACTTTTATTGGCTCTTTAAACATAAAGGCGTTAAACTGCAGGTGGGCGGCTCAGACCAATGGGGAAATATTACCACCGGAACCGAGCTTATCCGGAGAAAAGCCCAAGGACAAGCCTTCGCAATAACTGCTCCCCTGGTAAAAAAGGCCGATGGGACGAAATTCGGAAAGAGCGAAGGAGGTAATATCTGGCTCGATGGCGAAAGGACATCACCCTATAAATTCTACCAATACTGGATACAGGCCGCCGACGAAGATGCCGCTAATTACATTCGTATTTTCACCCTGCTATCTAAAGATGAAATCGAAAACCTGGAGCGCCTTCATGCCGGTGCCCCCCATGAGCGTATTCTGCAAAAAGCTTTGGCCGAAGAGGTAACGGAACGAATTCATGGAAAGGATCATCTTGCCGCGGCGAAAACAGCCTCTGCAATTCTATTTGGAAACAGCACCACTGAGGACTTGCTCATGCTAAGCGAACAGGACTTTCTTTCTGTTTTCGAGGGGGTGCCCCAAGCTGTTATTTCCAAGTCGAAACTGGAAAGTGGGATTCCCATTATTGACGCATTATGCACAACATCAGGATTTCTCAGTTCGAACGGCGAAGCCAGAAGATCTGTCCGCGAAAAATCTATTTCAGTTAATCGCCAGAAAATTGACGCCGAAGATCTTCTTTTGAGGGAGTCGGATCTGATAAATGGAAAATATGTGTTACTCCAGAAAGGAAAGAAAAATTTCTTTTTGCTTATTGCTGAGTAAAGACGGGCCCGGACCGGGCTTTCGCTGGATACTAAACGATGCGGGTTCCCTTCCGGAAACCCGCATCGCTGTTTAGGAAATCATTTGCAGCTCGTTAGCCGCCTGTTTGACGCCAATTTTTAATTGGTAACTATTTCTATATACAAGACTTGACCTACCTTAATTTGGTTGCAGGGGCACAAAAAAATTATGACATCATAAGATTACAGCCTCTTATATCGCTATGATCAAACCTGCCCAATACTTCGAAAGTACCATCGCCATGAACCTTTCCAATGTCCTGTGTCGCTATAAAACTACAGGAGTTAATATTAGCGAGATCCACGATATTTATTCCTCCTGTTTTACCCTGTGATGCCGGTGCAAGAGGATCATCCATTTCCCGAATAAAAACCCTCATCCAAGGGGGGCAGGAGAATAATCCCTGACCCAACGACCATGCCTGGCTTAAGAGTTCGGTCATACCATACTCTGAATAGATTCTTTCTACGCCGAAGGCCCGGCACAGCGTCGTATGAAGTTCCTCCCGGGTAATTTCCTCCCGACGACCTTTCATTCCTCCTGTCTCTGCTACGATGGTATTACGAAGACGAAATGGTCCTTTGGCCGCTAGATCCAGCAGGGCGAAACTAACACCAAGCAAAAGCACTTTTCTACCCGAATTGTCGAATTTGTGGAGCATTCCCTGAACGTTATCCCTACTTTCCGAATAAAAACCGCTCAATTTATTACCAGATAGCTTGATGATTTCCTGCATCATATAAATCAGTGAGGAGTCCGAGCGCTCTTCGTAAGAAGGCAGCAGGGCAGCGACAATAAACTCCCCGGGTTCACCCAAAAAAAGCCTGAAGGACTCAAGAAAAGACCATCGATAAATTTCGGGGTCTTTTACATAATGCCGCGACCGCATTTCGCCGGTTGTGCCGCTGCTTCCAAATAGAAGTTGCTCGATGCCGTCGCCCGTATAAACGCGGTGATGCCTGAATGCCTCTATCGGCAGAAAGGGTATTTTTCTCCACTCGCTGATGGTCTCCGGCGTAACGCCGAGAAATTCCAAATATTTGCTGTAAATAGGGTTTCGGCTTGACTGATGGTAAAATATACGAAGGGCAGCGTCATTAAAATCTCCTTCGGTACGGATGCCACCCAGAATATTTTTTAAATTTCCCTCGAAGACCATGTCGTTCACGCATTGAAAGTAATGGAAAATATATCACCATCGGAGAATATGGCCCGGAAGAAAAGCCAGGGATGGCTAATGATTCCTGCATTATCGGTGTTCGGTATAGTTTTATTATCTGCCTGTCTGAGGGTAGAAGATTTTCCGCCTGAACCCGAAATTAGCTTTCGTGAAATGCGGGTTTACGAAGATTCTGCGCGGATTATCATCGGATTCACGGATGGCGATGGCGACGTTGGTCTCAATGCCGGCGATACCCTTAGCCCTTACGAGCCGGATGGACTGCACTACCATAATTTGTATTTCGATTATCTGGAACTGCAAAACGGCGAATGGATAGTATACAATAATCTTGAAGTTCCCTTTTATTACCGAATTCCAAGAGTAGAACCCACAGGGCAAAATCCCACATTAATTGGGGAATTGAGTGTTCTTTTATCCCCCTTATTTTATATTCCCGGCACGGGACACGACACCTGTAAGTTTGAAATACGATTGAAGGATCGATCCTTGCATGTTAGCAATACGATCGAAACGCCGGTATTTATAAAACCCTGAGAGCTCTTGGCCTTGTATTGATGGCCCGTTGCGCTTCGCTGCCATTAACTTTGACTTTATAGACTCCCAAAACAATCGTTTAAACAGGACAAGCATAGCACTTACTTCTCAACAAAAAACCTCTTGAATGAGACATAGTCATGAGAGGACCATTTGATCTTCAGTATCGAATTCCGCGTTTTGCCTGTTTGGCCCTGCTATAAGAATTTGGGTGTTGCGGGTACATACACCATAAAGAAGAAACTGCTGCACTCTTTTCCGCTGCCAAAGATGGAGGAAAACAATATGTTAATTGAAAAAAAACAGCCGTCGCTAGGTAGCGACGGCTGAATGAAGCAGTTTATAAAAACGGCCTACTGAATAATGAGTTTCTCTTTAGCTATATAATTTCCAGACTCGTCGGAAAGGGCCAAAATATAAAGCCCAGGGGCAAGACCTGAAAGATCTAATGTAGAGTTAGCTCTACCCGCCATCACTAAGGAACCGGAAGCGTTGAACATAGTATACTGGGCATTCTGCGCCAGTGGGGTCATAATCGTTACGGAAGTTTGAGCCGGATTAGGGAATAAGCCCAACGAAGACGCTACCGCTTCTTCTACCCCTACCACCAGACTGAACAAATCGTTCACCATACCACCGATTACACCTCCTTGAATAATGCCTGTTTCATTTCCCATAGGGTAATGAATTCCGCCATATAGACGGCTTACGGCCGCCTCCTGGGCGCATTCATCGAAATTTTCAAACGTCCTCGGTCCACCAAAATTTTCCCCGTGCGTGCTATCGGTAAACGCGTAGTTCTCTCCAAAAAGCTCGTTCATAACTGCGGCAAAAGCACTGGACTGCGAAGAATGACCAGAAGTGAACTCAGGAAACGGAGGAGTGCCAATGAGCGGTGTCCACGCCGGATCAATTTGCTCCCGGATATAGGTAATGGGCCTAAGAAGATTATAATGATATTTGGTTTTCCAGCACTGCACGAACGCATCTGATACGGCCATACCCACACGGGCATATGCCTCCGCAGAAAACGAAAGGTCCTTGGCTTCATGAATAAGAATATTCCTTACCATAGAAATACTATGACCGGGAGGCGTAATAGTATTAGCACCATCAGCCCAATAACGGGCGATTGTCTCTTCTTCTTCTGTCTGGTCGATTGATGCCTGGTATACACTTACGGCCTGATTGTAAAAGTCTGAACCAGGATCTTCCGAGTAGTCTACTGGCATGGCCGGCACCATGTCCAGAGTAACGTAGTCCACAACAAAGCAACGCTTGTCTCCCCAATAGGGCTGCAGAGCTGTCTGGCCCGCTTGAGGAACCCAAAGGCTATCTCCGGCAGGCGGGGTGTAATCTACAGGGAAATTACTTAATTGGCAAGCATCCTGGCCATCAAGGGAGGCAAACTCAGCCATTTCAATTCCAAGCTCCTGACCATAAAGAACAGATGCCTGAAATACTGACGGCTCTACCCCTGCGGCATTGGTAGCATCCAAATCGTTTTTGATGGATGAGAGCAATGCATCATTTGCTTCAGACACATTACTAAACAGATAAGACGCAACCTGGAAGAGAGCATGGTTAGCTACGGTTGGCCAATGATATTCCTGATTATCTCCAGGAAGTGGCAAGGTCCCCAATTCTGGAAGAACACCAGCGAAAGACTGCTTACCCTCTGAACCATGAACTACAGATTCATACGCTGTTAAACCCATATAGCCCATGGCACGGCTAACCACCGGCGGGGTAAATCCAGGTGTTACAGGAATTACCCCCAAGGCGTAGTCAAAATATGCATGGCATACTTCGCCGGAATGCTCCGACGCATTTTGCGCCTGCGATTGCAATACGCCAACAAGAAAAATTAAAGTTAAGTAACGTTTCATCATAACACTGGAAATTTTGGATTAATACGAAAATAGCAAAAATTCTACGAATTCAGATATTTATTAGACAAAACTACATTTTTTAAGACTAAACTATCTTAATGTAGTATGACTACCCGAAAATCATGGACAAACAGTTCCAAAGGCCGCCAATAAAAGGAGAAGGTCTGCTGCGTTAACAAGTGCATCTCCATTGAGGTCGGAAGGGCATAAACTTTCAAAAATGCATGAGCCGTCTTCCTCGTTTGCGTTCACATCATAATTGGATGCGTTGGGATAGGTACAGCCAGGAAAAAGGCAAGACCCATCATCGATGGTTGCCAATGCGCTATAATTCGCGGCATTCACTTCCGTGCAACCGATACAATTGTAGTCGCAGGAATAATCGTCAATCTCCGCCGCTTCTAGAAAATTACATGCCATTTCATCGGTACATCCCCACAACGTAAGATCATTTACTCCTCTGGGTTCAATCTTAAAAGCACTTCCGGCATCATAAAGCGGGCCGACAATGGTATAAGTCGGACCTTCCTGAACGGGAGTAAATAAAAGTCCCATATCATCAATAATAATTGCTCCAGTCCCATCAGATACTGCCCACTCCCCAAGACCAAGATCACCATTAACTACCGGGGCGGTTACCTTAATTAACACTCCCTCCCATGCTTCCAGATTCGCTGGAAGGGTTCCCAGCAACAATGGCTCCGGAAGGGGATTATTCGAAGAATTTATATTTATTATAGCAGCGCTGATAATCGTGAGGTTTAGTTCCTCCGCAAGACTTCCTTCAACAGAAACCTCATCGCCCAAAGCCACTCCAGTTCCTTCTACCCATATTCCGGTATATGCCCCAAGGCCACTTTGAACAGTTAATAGGTTGAGCGCGGGATAAACAGCGGTTACAATTCCAACCGTACTGATATATTCCCCGGCTGTAGCTTCTGTCTGAAGCCCTACAATGGAATATGGAGTTACCGGCGGGTGTATAGTGTTTGGAGCCCCCGGAGTTCCGAAACCTTCAAAACTGGCCTGCCAATTATCGGCTAAACTATTGTCCAATAAAGGATCAATTATCTCAAGGGAAGGGCAAGCCCCATCAGGGGCCGTTGGCCACGGAGCGAAATCACTGTAAGTAACCTCATCCACTACCAACGGGTCTGCTGTAGAAAGAGTTATAGTTTCACCGGTATTATTGAGCGAGTTGCCCGAAATCCACTGAAATACCTGGTAGCCATTTCCCAAATAGGATGCAGCATTGGCACAGACAATAATGTATTCTCCGACCTCGATAAGAGAACCTGCCGGAAATGTAAACGTAACGGCATTAGAAAGTGTCCATCCGCTAATATCCATAGGCACATCTCCTGCGTTATAGAGCTCCAGAAACTCATAATCGAAATCTTCCCCCTGGATAGCGCAAGGATTATAATGAATTTCGTTGATTACGACGGCTGGGAGAACATATATGCACGAACCATCGTTACT
>Ga0315906_10009770_pt1 | contig 11349 bp, 12 predicted proteins | sample LakEriMetagenome_4_FD_203526 | JGI IMG/M metagenome (GOLD analysis project Ga0315906, IMG submission 203526) | Freshwater fungal communities from buoy surface, Lake Erie, Ohio, United States - Buoy 2 MA122 | ecosystem: Environmental > Aquatic > Freshwater > Lake > Lake biofilm | place: USA... | reverse complement strand
TCGCAGGATGCCGCGATCTCGGCTCATGAATCCGCCGCGCCTGATGCGCGCCGGAGCGCTTGAGCGTCACCCATGAAGGCACTGATCGCTGTGCTCGGGGGCGACGGCATCGGACCTGAGGTCGTCGCCGAAGGGCTGCGGATGCTGCACGCCGTCGCGGCCGCAGGCGGCCACGATTTCACGCTCCACGAGTTGCCGTTCGGCGGGGCCGCCATCGACGCGCATGGCGATGGCCTGCCGCCGCACACCTTGGCCGGATGTCTCGCGGCAGACGCGGTGCTGCTCGGCGCCATCGGCGGTCCGAAGTGGGGTCCGGCGGCGCCGGTGCGTCCGGAACCCGCCTTGTTGCGGCTGCGCTCCGAACTCGGCGTCTACGCCAACCTGCGTCCGATCACCGTGCTGCCGGCGCTGCGCGAAGCCTCACCGCTCAAGGCGGAACTGCTCGAGGGCATCGACCTGCTGTTCGTGCGGGAACTCACCGGCGGTATCTACTTCGGCCGCAAGTGGCGCGAGGGCACGGCGGCGTTCGACGAGTGCGCCTATTCGGTGGCTGAGGTCGAGCGTGTCACGCGCGTGGCCGGGCGCCTCGCCGAGGGACGGCGCGGCAAGATCACCCAGGTGGACAAGTCGAACGTGCTCGAGACCTCGCGGCTGTGGCGCGAGGTCAGCACCCGGGTGATCCGCGACGAATTCCCGGGCGTGGCGCTGGAGCACATGCTGGTGGACTCCGCGGCGATGCATCTGCTGCGTCGTCCGCGCGACTTCGATGTCGTGCTCACCGAGAACCTGTTCGGCGACATCCTCACCGACGAGGCCTCGATGCTGGCGGGCTCGCTCGGTGTGCTGCCCTCGGCGGCGCTCGGCGACGGCCGGCGCGGCTTGTACGAACCCATCCATGGGTCGGCGCCCGACATCGCGGGGCGCGGCATCGCGAACCCCTGTGGCACGTTGCTCAGCGTGGCACTGCTGCTGCGGCATTCGCTCGGTCTGGAAGCCGAGGCGTTGCGGGTCGAAGCGGCGGTACGAGCCGCGATCACTGACGGCGCACGGACCGCGGACATCGCTGGTAGCGCCGATAACGGCGCGTCGGACGCTCCCCCCGCCCCTGGCGTCGCCGGCAGGCCGGCGGTGCTGAGCACCCGACAGATGGGCGATGCGGTGCTGCAGGCGTTCGCCGCGCTCAGCTGAGCGCGGCCAGACCCGCCGCAAGGTCGCGTTGAAGGTCGGGCAGCGCTTCGATCCCCACCGACAATCGGAGCAGACCGTCGGACAAGCCCGCGGCAGCTCGAGCCTCCGGTGTCATCGCAGCATGGGTCATGGTAGACGGATGGGCGACCAAGCTTTCGACGCCCCCCAACGACTCGGCCAAAGAGAACAGTTTCACCGCCTCGAGAAACCGTCGTACGGCGTCTCCACCACCCTCGAGCTCGAGCGTGATGATGGCGCCGAAGCCTTTCTGCTGCGCCCGCGCGAGAGCGTGCCCGGGATGTGATCGAAGACCCGGGTAGAGCACGCGTCGGACACCGCGCTGACCTTCGAGCCACGCCGCCAAGGCTCCCGCGTTCGATTCGTGGATCGCCATGCGGGCATGCAAGGTCCGAATTCCTCGCAGGACCATGTAGCTGTCGAACGCGGAACCGGTGACCCCTGTGGCATTGGCCCACCACGCGAGTTCCGTGTGCCGCTCCGGCGTCGCAGCGATCACGGCGCCCCCTACGACATCGCTGTGCCCATTGAGGTACTTGGTCGTCGAGTGGACCACCATATCCGCCCCGAAAGACAAGGGCTGCTGGAGCACCGGCGACAGAAAAGTGTTGTCCACCGCGACGAGTGCGCCGGCTGCGCGTGCCAGCGCAACGGTCGCCGCGATGTCTGTGATGCGCAATAGCGGGTTGCCGGGCGTCTCGATCCACACCAGGGCCGCAGGCTTCGAGAGTGCAGCCTCCAGCGCCCCCGGCGCGCCGAAGTCGAGGAACTCGACCTGCAGGTCACCTCGTCGCTGCCACGCGCTGAACAAGCGGAAGCTTCCACCGTAGCAGTCATGCGGCGCGATCAGACGCGATCCGCGGGGCAACAACTGCCCGACGAGCGCGATGGCTGCCATCCCTGAACCGGTCACGACGGCGCCGGCTCCGCTTTCGAGATCAGCGAGCGCCGCAGCGAGCAGATCACGGGTGGGGTTGCCCGATCGAGAGTAGTCGTACGGGCCCTTCTCTCCGAACGCCGGAAAAGTGTAGGTCGAGCTGAGGTGCAGTGGCGGCACCACCGCACCCGTGGACGGATCTGTCTCGAGACCGGCACGCACAGCGGCGGTCCGAGGATCAAGGGGGGATGTCATTCGTTCTCCTCGAGCAGACGCTCGAAAATGGGCTGCAAAAGCGTGCGTTCCTTCAGGAAGGCGTCGTGGCCGTAGGGGGACGAGATCTCCGTCAGGCGCGCGTACGGCAATCGCTGCACCATGTCGCGGACATCTGCGATCGGAACGAGTTGGTCCTGCAGCACGGCGACCGCCTCGACCGGAACGACGATCCGGGCCGTCTCCACGCGGTGCAGGTCGATGGACTCCGACAGGCAAAGAAAACCGCCCGGAGCAAACCGGTCTGCGTAGTCGGTGCCCCGGGCGAGCAGATAGGACTCCACCGGGAAGACGAACCGACCGGTGACGTCGTCACGCGAAGCAATTCCCGGGAAACGGCCGGCGAACTCCTCGCGGCTGCGGTAGGTCGCTTGCGCTAATGCGCGGGCAAGTCGCAAGCCCTCGGCGCTTCGTCCGACCGAGGCGCCGAACCGTATCACCTGGCGCTGCACGCTACGCCAGGCAGTCGACATCGGATCGGTACGGTCGGCTGCGCTCACCACCATGAGACGCCGCAACCGGTCGGGGAACAGCGCTGCGAAGGACAGCCCGACCATACCTCCGTAGGACGCGCCGACGAAAGCCGAGAGTGAGGCGATACCGAGATGGTCGAGCAACAGGGCGAGCAGGCGAGCTTGATCGCTGGTGTCGACCGAGGGGAACCCCACGGACCCGCCACCAGGCGTTCCCGCCGGTCCGGTGGTTTCACCACTGCCGCCGAGATAATCGAAAGAGAGGACTTGCAGTCGTTCGCTCGGGAATCCACCGATTCCTCCTGCGATCTCCTGCCACCAACCGGCCGGCTCGCCAGCGCGGCCAGTGACACGGCGATGACCGGAGATCCCGCCGAGCACAAGGACGAGCGGCGCAGCCACGGGGCCGTCGAGCCGCCAAGCGACCCGAACGTCGCGCAGCTCACCGCCGTGTCGCAACGCAATAACGCCGGGGACCTCGAACATCCCTTCGCGCATCGTCCAGTCGCCGCCGTTCATCCTTGCCCTGACCTTTGTTTGTCGCTCGCCCTGCCCGGTCATCGAGACCGCCCGAGCGGCCGCAAGAAGCGGCAAGAGCACCCACGCGCCGTCGTGGACGGCGCTGTGCTCCGGGCATTGAAGCCCCGCTCATCTCGCAGCGACCGGGCGGTCGCCGCAGGAGTTGGCACCATGCGGATTGTGGTTTCCCGCGGGTTGCCCCGGCGTCAAAGGGCCTGTCCCTCAGCCGGTCTCGATGAGAGAAGCGATGCTAATTGCAGCCCTTTCTCGCGTCAACCCCATCGTTCTTGCCACGGGTATTTCGATGTAGTATTGTACTAATGCGTTATTACGCTGATACGTTTGTGAGACGAACCCAAGGGCGACAGCCCAGTCACCGAGGCCAACCGCATGAAGCCCCACCCTGCGCTGACACCCCGCCAAGAGGCCCGCGCTGAACGCAATCTCTACGGCGCGATGCTGACGCTGCGCAGCGTCGATGAGCTGCGGTCGTTCTTCCGCGACCTGTGCACGCCGGCCGAGATCGAGGCCATGGCCGGACGATGGTCGGTCGTCGAGTGTCTGGAGCGTGGACTCCCCTATCGCGAGATCCACAAGCTCACGGGCGTCAGCGTCACGACCGTGGCGCGTGTCGCTCGCTGTCGCACAGACGGTGCAGGCGGCTATGGTCTCGCGGTGCAGCGTGGCGGCGCGCGCAACTCGTCCGGTACACCGCGATGAGCGCGCCACGGCTCAAGATAGCGGTACAGAAGTCCGGACGACTGACCGACGCCTCCACCGACCTGTTGATGCGCTGCGGGCTTAAGTTCTCGCGGGGCAAGGACCAACTGATCGGATACGGCGACAACATGCCGCTCGACCTTCTGTTCGTGCGCGACGATGACATCCCAGATCTCGTCGAGGAAGATGTCTGTGACCTTGGTCTGGTCGGACTCAACGTCCTGGAAGAGAAGCGTCTGGCGCTGGCCGCCCGAGGGCACGACCCTCAGCTCAGCATCCTACGCTCGCTCGATTTCGGGCGATGCCGCCTCGCCATCGCTCTTCCGGAGGGGATCGCATGGGAGGGCCCCTCGTCGCTCGCCGGGCGGCGCATCGCGACCACCTACCCGTTCACGCTCAACCGTTGGCTCGCCGATCAGGGCGTCAAAGCCGAGATCGTGACGCTTTCTGGTGCTGTCGAGATCGCCCCAAGACTTGGGCGTGCCGATGCCATCTGCGATCTCGTATCGACCGGCTCCACCCTGATCGCCAACCGCCTGCATGAGGTCGCGACGGTGCTGGAGAGCCACGCCGTACTGGTGCAGACACCCGTCGGACTTCCCGATACCAAAGCGGCATGGGTCGAGCGCATGTTGCTGCGCATCGACGGTGTGCAACAGGTCCGGGAGAGCAAGTACATCATGCTGCACGCGCCGCGCAGCGCGTTGCCCGCGATCCGCCGGCTGCTGCCCGGCAGCGAATCGCCGACCATCATCCCGCTCGAGGGTCATCCTGACAGAGTCGCAGTGCACGCAGTCTGCCGCGAGAACGTCTTCTGGGAGACACTCGAGCAACTCAAAGCGGCAGGCGCCAGCGCCCTGCTGGTGCTGCCGGTCGAGAAGATGCTGGCATGAACGCAGAGGTGTTGTTGCCCATCCTCGACTACGCGCAGCTCGATGCCGTGCAGCGTCGCGCTGCGCTCGGTCGACCTGCCGCAGAGGATCGCGCGTCCACTTTTGCAGCCGTGCGCGATACGGTTCGCGCCGTGCGCGACCGGGGCGACGAGGCAGTGCTCGATTGTGCCCGGCGCTTCGATGGTGCCGCCCCGAATCGATTGCGCGTGCCAGCCTCCGAGATGGACGAAGCGATCGCCGGCCTGCCCCTTGCGCAGCGCGAGGCGCTCGAGCGGGCCATCCGGAATGTCCACCGCTTCCATGCCGCCCAACTGCCCCAGCCGCTCGTCGTGGAGACAGAGCACGGCGTCCGCTGCGAGCGGATCGTCCGTCCGCTCGACTCGGTCGGGTTGTATGTGCCCGCGGGCAGTGCACCGCTACCGTCCGCGCTCATCATGTCAGCCATCCCAGCTGCGATCGCAGGCGTCCCCCGCCGCGTGTTGTGCAGCCCGGCTCGTGGTGGTCGAGTGCATCCGGCGATCCTGGCGACCGCCCGTCTATGCGGAATCGACGAGGTCTATGCCGTCGGCGGAGCGCAGGCGATCGCGGCGCTCGCTTACGGCACGGCGACCATCCCTAAAGTCGACAAGATCGTGGGTCCCGGCTCTGCGTGGGTCACCGCCGCCAAACAGGTGGTGGCCGAGGATCCCGACGGCGCGGCGCTCGATCTGCCGGCTGGCCCATCCGAGGTGCTGGTGATCGCAGATGATTCAGCGCGCTCGGATTTCGTCGCTGCCGACCTCTTGGCCCAGGCGGAGCACGATCCGCTCTCGCAGGCGCTCCTGCTCACCCCGTCTCCTCGTCTGGCAGAGGCCGTCAGAGCTGCGGCGCTGATGCAGCTTGAGCGCCTGTCGCGCTCGACGGTGCTGCAGCAGTCTTTGGCCCGTAGTCGCATCATCATCGTCCGTGACCTCGACGAGGCGGTGTCGCTGTCCAACGGCTACGCTCCCGAGCACCTGCTCTTGCAATGCGACGATCCCCGCGCGCGCTTGGCGCAGGTGCGTGCAGCGGGTTCGGTGTTCCTCGGTCCTTGGAGTCCAGAGCCGCTCGGCGACTACTGTTCAGGGACGAACCATGTGTTGCCGACCTATGGCTACGCTCGGGCCTACAGCGGGTTGTCGGTCCTCGATTTCTTGCGGCGGATCACCGTCCAAGAGCTGACGGCGGACGGACTTCGCGGCCTCGGCCCTGTCGCCAAGACCCTGGCCGATCTGGAGGGCCTCGACGCGCATGCGCTGGCCGTCCAACTGCGCCTGACCGCCTTGGGTGCGGCATGACGCCTTCCCCGACGGTCTCCGCAGACGCGGACGCAGTGGCGGCGGTCTTGCAGCTCGCCCGCGCCGATATCCTGGCGCTGGAGCCTTATCGCCACGCCAGCGCTGAGCGCTCGTCGATCCGATTGCACGCGAACGAGTCGCCGTGGCCGCCGGTCACGGCGACGAACGGTGCTGCTGCAGCATTGAACCACTACCCCCCGCCTCAACCGCCAGAGCTGCTTGAGGCGCTCGCCCGCGCGTGGGGTGTCACGCCCACCCAGATATTGGTCGGTCGCGGCAGCGACGAGGGCATCGACCTGCTGACCCGTGCGTTCTGCACGGCAGGACAGGACTCGGTGATGGTCTCTACGCCGACCTTCGGCATGTATGCCGTCGCCGCCCGTATCCAAGGCGCCTCGATCCTCGATGTACCCTTGCTTGCCGCCCGGGGTTTCGCGCTCGACCTGCCCGGCATCCGGCGTGCCCTCGATGCGGGATCGAAGATCCTCTGGCTGTGCTCGCCGAACAACCCCACCGGAAATGCCCTCGCGCGGGAGGACATCGAAGCCGTGCTCGCGGCGGCATCCGGCCGGGCCGTGGTGGTCGTCGATGAAGCGTATATCGAGTTCACCGGCGAGACACCGTGGACGCTTGCCGTGGCGCGGTATCCACATCTGATCACACTACGCACGATGTCCAAGGCGCACGGGCTTGCGGGCGCGAGGCTCGGCGCATTGATCGCCCACCCTGACATCATCGGATTGTTGCGCCGTATCGTCCCGCCGTACGCTGTGGCCGGACCGACGCTCGAAGCGGCGCTCGAAGCGCTGTCTCCCGCCTCGCTCGCAGTGACCGCCGAGCGCATCGGACAATTGGTGCGGGAGCGTGAGCGCCTCGCGACGGCGTTGTCCCGTTCGACTCGGGTCAGCCGGGTCTTCCCAAGCGATGCCAATTTCCTGCTCGTGCAGTTCGACGACGCGGGAGCGGCATTACAGAAACTACGCGACGCGGGCGTCTTGGTCCGCGATTTCCGCGGCCAGTCGGGTCTTGGCGAAGTGCTGCGATTGACGGTCGGTACGCCATCTCAGAACGATCTTATGATCCGGAGTCTTACATGAAGGTCCTGTTCGTCGACCGCGACGGCACTCTGATCGAGGAACCGCCTGACGAGCAGGTCGACGCGCTCGAGAAGGTGCGTTTTCTACCTGGCGTCTTCGCTGCGCTGTCGCGACTTCGTGATTCAGGCTATAGGCTCGTCATGGTGACCAACCAAGACGGCCTCGGCTCCGCCTCCTTCCCCACTGACCGGTTCGAGCGGCCACAGTCCTTCGTGATCGAAGCGTTCCGATCGCAGGGATTGGAGTTCGACGCTGTGTTCGTCTGTCCCCACACCCGCCAGGACGGCTGCCGTTGTCGCAAGCCGGGCACTGCACTGGTGGATGACTGGGTACGCGATCGCGGTGTAGACCTCGCGACGAGCGTGATGATCGGCGATCGTGACACGGACTTGCAGTTCGCCGAGAACCTCGGTATCCGCGGCATCCGGGTGCTTGTCGATGGCGGTCCCGCACAACGCTGGCCGGCGATCGCGACCGAGCTTCTGGCGCGACGCGCCTCGGTGGAGCGGATCACCCGGGAGACCGCGGTGACGGTCAGCGTCGATCTCGACCACGACGGCGCGCCGCAGGCGCGGACCGGCATCGGCTTCTTCGACCATATGCTCGAACAGTTGGGCAAGCATGGTGGGTTCAAGCTCGAGCTCGAGTGCAAAGGCGACCTCGAGATCGACGAGCACCACACCATCGAGGATTGCGCGATCGCTCTCGGTGAAGCGCTGCGCAAGGCGTTGGGTGACAAACGTGGTATCGCGCGCTACGGGTTCCTGTTGCCGATGGACGAATCCCGCGCGCAGGTTGCGCTCGACCTCTCGGGGCGGGCGTATGCGGTCTTCGAGGGACGCTTCGGACGCGAGTCGGTTGGCGGGTTGCCGACCGAACTGGTCCCGCACTTCTTCCGTTCACTCGCTGATTCCCTCGGCGCGGCGCTGCATGTGTCGGTCACCGGCGACAACGCCCACCACATGATCGAAGCCTGCTTCAAAGCCGTCGGCCGGACCCTGCGCCAAGCCATCCGACGCGAAGGCGATTCGCTGCCCACGACCAAGGGCGTGCTGTGAACCGGGATGAGACTTTGATCATCGACTCTGGCGGCGCGAACGTCTCGTCGCTGCTGTTCGCGTTCGAGCGGCTCGATACCCCGGCTCGCCTCAGCAACGACCCTGCCGACCTCGCGAAGGCCACACGTGCGGTGCTGCCCGGGGTGGGTGCTGCCGGCGATGCGATGGCGCGCCTGAGCGCATCAGGGATGGATCTTGCCGTTCGCGCCTTCCAAGGTCCGCTGCTCGGTATCTGCCTCGGCATGCAACTGCTCTTCGAGCGCTCCGACGAGGGCGATACACAGACGCTGGGACTCGTTCCAGGGCGCGTATCAGCATTGAAGCCGAGTCCGCAACTGCCGTCACCGCATATGGGTTGGAACACCCTTCAATCGCTACGCGACGACCCCCTGCTTGCGGGGATCGGCCCCGATGACTGGTTCTATTTCGTGCACGGATACCATGTCGCCGCAGACACGGATTTCCCGTCTTTGCTGGCCCGCACCGACTACGGCACTGCCATCGCCGCTGCGGTCCGTTGCGGAAACTTCTTCGGCGTGCAGTTCCACCCCGAGCGATCCGGTCAAGCGGGCGCACGCGTGCTGCGTAACTTTCTGGAGCTGCGTTGATGCGCCTGCTGCCTTCCATCGACCTGCGCGACGGTCAGTGCGTTCGGCTGCTGCACGGAGACTTCGACGCCGAGACCCGCTACGACATCACGCCGCGAGCGCTGCATGAGAGATACCGCGTGCTCGGCGCACAGTGGCTGCACTGCGTCGATCTCGACGGTGCACGTGACGGCAAGCTCGCCAACCGCGCGTTGATCGAAGCGATGGCCGCCGACGGGCTCCCCCGCCTGCAGGTCGGCGGCGGCGTACGGTCTAGAGAGGTCGTCGAGGACTTGCTTCAGGCGGGCATAGGACGCGTCATCGTCGGCAGTGCTGCGATCGAGACGCCGGAGGAGGTCGCCCGCTGGATCGCTGCATTCGGCCCGGAGCGCGTTGGATTGGCGATCGATGTTCGGCTCGACGCCGATGGCTTGCCCCGAGTGCAGACGCGCGGTTGGCTTCAATCGACCTCTGCGACGCTCTGGGACACCGTGCAGCGGTTCGTTCCTGATGGACTGCGGCATGTGCTGTGCACCGATATCGCCCGCGACGGCGCGCTGCAGGGGCCGAACCTCGGGCTCTATGCCGACTGTGTGCGCCGCTTTCCCGCGATCAACTGGCAGGCTTCAGGCGGCGTGCGCGATGCGCAGGATCTCGATGCCCTGTCGGCGGTCGGCGTTGCGGCGGCGATCAGCGGCAAAGCATTGCTCGAGCAGCGATTCGACGATACGGCCGTCGTTCGTTGGCTGCGAGGCTGAGATGCTCGCCCGCCGCCTCATCCCCTGCCTTGACGTGCGCGACGGCCAGGTCGTCAAGGGTGTCCGATTCCGCGACCACCGCGTCGTCGGGGACATCCTCGGTCTGGCTGAACGCTACCGCGACGAGGGCGCGGATGAACTGGTGTTCTACGACATCACCGCGAGCCCGCAAGGACGGAGCGTCGATCGAAGCTGGGTCGCGCGTGTCGCACGCGTGCTCGACATCCCGTTCTGCGTTGCCGGCGGTATCCGCTCGGTTGCCGACGCCGAAGCGGTGCTCGCTGCGGGCGCGGAGAAGGTGTCGGTGAACTCCCCGGCACTCGAGGATCCCTCGTTGATCGACCGTCTGGCCCGGCGCTTCGGTTCACAGTGCGTGGTCGTCGGCATCGACAGCGCCGCCGATGTGTCGGTGGGACCTGCGACGCGCTGGCGCGTGCACCGATATACCGGCGATGTTCGACGCTCCGGCGAGGCGGACCGTGACACCCTTGAGTGGCTGCGCGAGGCGCAGGACCGCGGTGCCGGCGAGATCGTCCTCAACTGTATGGGCAGCGACGGCGTCCGGCGCGGCTACGACATCGAACAACTCACTGCAGCGCGTGACCTCTGCCGCGTGCCATTGGTCGCCTCGGGCGGCGCAGGTGAGGCCGCCCACTTCATCCAAGTCTTCCGTGATACGGGGGTGGACGCTGCGCTCGCGGCGAGCGTCTTCCACAGTGGGGAACTACCGATCCCCCAACTGAAGTCCGAGCTGCGCGAAGCGGGGATCCTCGTCCGCCCACCCGCTCCGAAGAGCGCGCCTGCGCAGCGCTGAACCTAAACCTACCATCGCTTCGAGACCGCCATGCAGATCACCGTCGACAATCTAGACCGCCTCGATTTCGAGAAAGGCGGCGGCCTTCTGCCTGCGGTCGTGCAAGACGCGACGAGCGGTGCCGTGTTGATGGTCGGATGGATGAATCCGGACGCGCTGCGCGAAACGCTGTACCGCGGTCGGGTGGTGTTCTGGAGCCGTAGCCGGCGTTCTTTGTGGGAAAAGGGCGAGACGTCGGGTGACACCCTCTCACTGCATAGCATCACCGCCGACTGTGACCTCGACACTCTGCTGGTGACCGCCTCGCCCGCTGGGCCCACCTGTCATCTCGGCACGACCACCTGTTTCGGCGAGCCATCGCTCGTCACGGGCACCTTCATCGGCCGCCTTCAAAGCATCATCGCGTCACGCCTTGAGAGCGCTCCTGCGGGCAGCTACACGGCGCGGATCGCCGCCGCAGGCGTGCCCCGCGCCGCACAGAAAGTAGGCGAGGAAGGGGTGGAGACGGCGCTTGCCGCGGTGTCGGGGGACCGTGAAGCGCTCACGAGCGAAGCGGCAGACCTGATCTACCACCTGTTGCTGCTGCTGAAGCTGGGAGGGTCGTCGCTGGAAGAGGTCGAACGGGAACTCGCGCGCCGACACGATGCCCGTCAGAGCGAGAACTCGGACGCGGGTTGACGCAAGTTGTAGTCGGATGACATCGCTGCGCCGTAGGCGCCCGCCGTCGCGATCAGGATGATATCGCCCTCGCCGGTCGA
>Ga0315906_10009769_pt1 | contig 11351 bp, 11 predicted proteins | sample LakEriMetagenome_4_FD_203526 | JGI IMG/M metagenome (GOLD analysis project Ga0315906, IMG submission 203526) | Freshwater fungal communities from buoy surface, Lake Erie, Ohio, United States - Buoy 2 MA122 | ecosystem: Environmental > Aquatic > Freshwater > Lake > Lake biofilm | place: USA... | reverse complement strand
AATATGGTTTTGGGCATCTGCATGTAGAATGCAGATGAAAAGCAATAAAAAGAGTGGTGATATGAGCTTCATAATTAGGAAGATTTAATTATTTGGTGCGCCGTTCCTGACCCAGGTGCGGAGTTCTGCGATGCGGCATTCATTGAGGCGAGCTGCACCTTTTGGCATTGGATTTACAGATCTGGTGACAGATGAAAGCAGGCTTCCGTTGTCTGCTGCTGCTTTTACTGCGTTGTAACTGTCTAGCTTGATTCCTCCTCCGGCAGCAGCTGTGCCGCTATGACAGCTAAGGCAGCTTGCATTTAAAATACTCGTCACTTGCACGGAGTATTTTACTGCACTTGTATCGCATTGGGAGGGTCCGTACAGTATATCTTCCTTATCGTAATAGCAGGAAGAAAAGAAAATGACTAAAAAAAATAAAGGTAATAGGATTTTTTTCATTGGATGTTTGTTGTTAATGGTTATCAGATTAGATTAATTATTTGGCGCGCCTGCCTGTACCCATTTTTCGATTTGTCCGATTTGGCAGTCGGACAATTTGCCTCCCGGGGGCATAGGTGAATAAGGAGCAATTTGTTTGATTGATCCCATCAGCCTTCCGTTTAAAGCTATTGTTTTAACAACATTATAGTCGGTTAGGTTCAGGCCGCCACTGGGAGCAGTTGCGCTATGGCAACCGTTACAATTTGTTTGTAAGATTGGTTTTACGATGGCATTGTAAGTAAACTGCGTGAGATCGCAACTGTTCGATGCACAGTTAGTTGTATTCTGTGCTCCCTGTACAATCCACTTATAAATTGAATCTTTTTGAGCTTTTGTGAGTGGCGCGGCTGGTGGAGGTGGCATTCTGTCGTCGCCATCGGTCGTGATGATGACCTTCCAGTATTTACTCTCATTTGGAGAATTGGCTTTGATACCTTTTATGATCCCGGCATAATTATCGAGCCGAATACCGTCAGCACGAGTGGTTGCATCATGGCAGCCGCTTTTGGCACAGCTTGAGACAAATATGGGCAATACATTTGTTTCAAAACAAATGAGAGGTGCTCCCGGAGGAGGAGGGGTGATACCCGGAGGTACTTCAGTTAACGACTCATGCTTGCAGGCAGTATAAGTGAATATGATAGTTAATGTAATGAAGAGTATGCTCTTTGATTTGCTCATTGTTTATTTTGTTTTCAACATCATTAAAAATTAATTTATTCAATTATACAATTACTCTCCTTTAATTTCAATTACATTATTCAATAACATGACAACGAATAAGTACAACATCATTAATGAACCCGGAGCATATTCCTTTCACTCGCACAGAATCTCCGGCTTTTAGGTTCTCTGCTTTTTCTTCCAAGGTACAATTTACACCAAATATCGGGTCGGATGTTTGAAGAAATATTACCTGGCTACTATCTGCATTTTTACTGATTGATCCGATTTTTCCGCTTATATCAATAGCTTTTTCCAGATAGGTGGCATTGGCCGCTTTTTCATCGGAAACAAAAGACTGATAAAGTTCTTCAGCGTTTATGCTTATGCCTTTTTCTTTTTGTATTTCACGATGTTTAGGATTCAGGATTTGTGTGTACATATACCATCCGCCTGTACACAGGCTAACAAACAGAACTACGATTAATATGAAGAGAAGGTTCTTTTTATTCATTTTAAAATTTGCTAAATAATGATTTGTTTAGGGAAGCAACAGCATTAATGATTTTATGTTTTAAACCCGACATACTGATCGGCGGGTTGTCGGTTTTGTATTGATCTTGCAAGGGTTAATTCATCAGCATATTCCAGTTCACCTCCGAAAGAAATTCCTCTTGAGATCGTGGTGATTTTTACAGGAAGTTCTTTCAGCTTTTTGGTAATGTAAAACAAAGTAGTGTCGCCCTGAATATTCGGACTAAGGGCAAAGATCAGTTCTTCGGTTTTTTCTGCACGCACTCTCTCAAGAAGTGTTTCAATATTCAGTTGGTCTGGCCCAACCCCGTCCAGCGGAGAGATGACTCCGCCAAGTACGTGATAGAGGCCGCTGTATTGTTGTGTGCTTTCGACTGCAATAACTTCCCTAATGGATTCAACTATGCAAATCAGCTCTTTTTTTCTGAGTGGATTCGCGCAAAGCTGGCAAATTTCAGCATCTGAAATGTTATGGCACTTCCGGCAAAACCTGATTTCTTTTCGTAAGCGCATGATGGCTTCACCAAATCCGGTTACTTCGGGCTCCGGCTGCTTGAGCAGATGGAGGGCTAGACGGAGAGCCGTTTTTTTACCAATTCCCGGTAACCTGGAAAATTCATTGACCGCAGATTCGAGCAGGGATGAAGAAAAAGACATGCCGCTAAATTACGAAGGAGCAAGGTTCTTTTGTGTCGAAGAAAATTTAAAGTGTAAAACAGGCACTGCTATAAAAAAAGCGGGCCCCGATAGATATCACGGCCCTTTTGCTTACCTCTGAAACCACAAAAAATCTAAATCAGGAAAGATCCTGCATGGATTTTTTGAAAGATTTCTCTCTTATGGGGGGTAAATAATTACTTACCTGAGGATAATTGGAGGTAGTACAAAAGGAGATTGGAAAGCAAAAGGATCGTTAGAGGATAGTAAAGGTAATCTGTAACTTTTACATAATCAAGGTTTTCTAAAAAAATATTTTATGTAATAGTTTGACAAATGGATGTTTGCTAATTTGGCTTATGTTATTGCATATTCATCCCACTCACCCCCAACCCAGGCAGATTAAAACCCTTGTTGAATGCCTGAAGGAGGGAGGGGTCATCATTTATCCTACCGATACTATTTATGGATTGGGTTGTGATATTTTTCAGCATAAAGCAATCGAAAAACTGTGCCGTATTAAACAGGTTGATCCGGCAAAAGCCAATCTTTCCTTTATCTGTCACGACTTAAGTCATCTCAGTCAGTTCACCAAGTCAATCTCAACGCCTCTTTACAGATTGTTGAAACAATATTTGCCCGGTCCTTATACCTTCATCCTTCCTGCCTCCAAAGAAGTGCCCAAAATCCTAAAAAGTAAAAAAGACACAATTGGTTTAAGGGTGCCTGATCATGCAATTCCGCAGGCTATTTTGAAAGAACTAGACCATCCGATTCTAAGCGCCTCTCTTCCCGGTGAAATGGTAGAAGATTACACAGATCCTGAACGTATTTATGAGCTTTTTGGTAAACAGGTGGATATGGTCGTAGATGCAGGAACAGGAGGAATGACTCCTTCTACCATTGTTGATTGTACGAATGATCATCCTGTTGTAACAAGAGAAGGTCTTGGACTCTGGAATGATTAATTGAATGCTGTAATAATGAATTTTTTCAAAACAACTCCTGTTGTTCCCAGCCAATTTTAAAGGATTTACGATGGTGAACGCAAAGACCATGATGTTCAATAGCAGCACGATGATCTGCAGTGCCGTATCCTTTGTTTTTATCCCATTGATATTGCGGATAAGAAGCATGCAGGTTTTTCATCCATTCATCTCTGTGTGTTTTTGCCAGGATACTTGCTGCGGCAATTGAAGTATATTTCCCGTCTCCTTTAACTATACATTTATGAGGAACGCGCTGATATTTTTCAAAACGATTACCATCAATCAAAAGAAATTCAGGTTTGAGTTGTAGCTGACTAATTGATCTGTGCATAGCCAGAAAGGAAGCTTTTAGGATATTGATGCGATCAATTTCGTCAACTTCTACTTTCGCAACTGCCCATGATTTGGCATGAAGTTCTATATATTGACGCAGTAATGTTCTATCTGCTTCTTTAACTTTTTTAGAATCATTCAATAGAGGGTGTTCAAAATCTTCAGGAAGAATGACTGCAGCAGCGAAAACAGGTCCTGCATAACAACCTCTCCCGGCTTCATCACAGCCTGCTTCCATAAGTTCTTTTTGGTAGAAGGATTGGAGTTTCATTCTGGTTTCAAAAATAGAGTTTTCCGAACGATTACAGTTTATTACTAATTTCGATTTGTATGGATGAAACGTCGATTAAAAAACTTTATCCTCTTTTTGAAAAAGGTTTACTTGATGAGATATTGAATGCAGGCGAACAGCGTCACTTTGCGCCAAATGAAGTTTTAATGCGTAAAGGCCAGTTTATCAGGAGTACCTTGCTTATTTTATCAGGAAATATAAAGGTGTATCGCGAAGATGATGAAGGAAATGAATTCCTCATGTATTATTTGCGACCGGGTGAAGCCTGTGCGTTATCTCTCGTTTGTGCGGCTAAGCATGAAGCGAGTCCTATTCTTGCAAAAACAGATACAGACACAGAAGCAATTCTGATTCCTGTGGATCTGATGACGGAATGGATGGCAAAGTATAAAAGCTGGTATCAGTTTGTGATAGAAACATACAGGAGTCGTTTTGAAGAGTTGTTGTCAACTATCGACAGTGTAGCGTTTCGGAGCATGGATGAACGACTGGAGTTTTACCTGCGACGTGCAAAGGAAGTGTCCGGCAAAAATATTCTCGACGTCAGTCACCAACAAATAGCACAGGAGTTAAATTCTTCGAGAGAAGTTATTTCTCGCCTATTAAAAAAGATGGAGCAGCGCGGGATGATTCAGCTGCGCAGGAATGCGATTGAGATTAAATTTTAATTACAAATTTTATATATCTAATAGCTAATTCTGTCATCTATGCAATTTTACCCCATTCGGTTTTTCCTTGTTTGGACAGCATAAATGCTTTGATCATTTTGTGTTCCTCTAATTGAAGTTCGGGGTCTGCATCAACCAGTCGTTCGGTATATTGTGCAGCTTCATCCAGTATATCCTTATCCTGTACAATATCTGCTATTTTGAATTGAAAAGCTCCGCTTTGTCTTGTGCCTTCTATGTCTCCTGGTCCTCTGAGTTCAAGATCTTTCTCTGCAATCAGAAATCCATCGTTAGTTGCACACATGGTTTGAAGCCTTTCTCTGCTGTCTTTACTTAACTGATTTCCTGTAAGCAGAATGCAAAAGCTTTGTTCACTTCCTCTTCCCACCCGTCCTCTCAACTGATGCAGCTGTGACAACCCAAACCTGTCCGCGCTCTCAATCACCATCACCGAAGCATTGGGTACATCCACTCCTACTTCAATCACCGTTGTGGCAACCATGATCTGTGTATCACCGGTTTTAAAACGATGCATGTTGTTTTCTTTCACTTCCGGCGTTTGTTTGCCATGCACCATGCTGATATAATAAGATGGTTCTGGGAAAAATGCTTTTACTTCCTCATAACCTTTCATCAAGTTTTCAAAATCTACTTTCGCACTTTCTTCAATCAAAGGGTAGATGAAATAAGCTTGTCTGCCATTCGCAATTTCTTTTTTCACGAAATCCATCACAGCGGGTCTTGATGCATCTGTACGATGGACTGTAGTAACCGGTTTTCTACCGGGTGGCAATTCATCCATGATGCTGCAATCGAGATCTCCGTAGGCAGTCATGGCCATCGTGCGTGGTATGGGCGTGGCAGTCATCACCAGTACATGTGGTGGGATACTGTTTTTTTTCTGAAGCTTTGCCCGTTGTGCCACACCAAAGCGATGCTGTTCATCAATAATTGCCAGTCCGAGGTTTTTAAACTGTACCGGATCTTCAATCAATGCATGTGTACCAATAAGAATATGTGTTTTGCCTTCGCTTACTTCCTGCAATAATTTGGTACGTTCTGATTTTTTTGTTGAGCCTGTTAGAAGGTGTACTTCGATAGGCATATCTTTTAGTAATCGACTGATATTCGCATAATGTTGCTGCGCAAGAATTTCAGTTGGAGCCATCATACAGCTTTGAAATCCGTTGTCGGCTGCAATGAGCATCACCAGCAATGCAACAATCGTTTTTCCGCTTCCTACATCTCCCTGTAACAATCGATTCATTTGTATTCCTCTTGCCGTATCCTGCCGGATTTCTTTCACAACGCGTTTTTGTGCATTTGTAAGAGGAAAAGGCAAATGCTTTTCATAAAACGTATGAAAATAGTCGCCTACCTGATTAAACACCTGTCCTTTCGTAAAACGATGTCGTTTGCTTCTGATCATCGCTAAACGAAGCTGGCTGAAAAAAAGTTCTTCAAACTTTAATCTTTTCACTGCATGCTGATACTGCTCCATGCTTGCAGGAAAATGAACTGTATTAAAAGCTTCGTATCTAGATGGGAAACTTTTGGATTGAAGCAGTGATACGGGCAGGTTTTCTTGAATATCAGATGGTCCGAGTTGCTGAAGCAAATTAGCTGTTAATTTTCCGATGGATCTTCCGTTCAATCCTTTTGCTTTCAGCTTTTCTGTAGATGGATAAACAGGTTCCCAGCCGGGCGCTAGTCCGTTTTCCGAAGTCAGCAATTCTATTTCCGGATGAACGATCTGTGGCTGACCCATGAAGAAACTCACTTTGCCGAAAACCACATACTTTTCTCCGGCTTTTAATCTTTTCTGAACCCATGTAACACCCTGAAACCAGGTTAAGGTCATCGTACCACTTTCATCTCTGAGTTGTGCCTGCAGTCTTCTCGATGCATTTTTGCCAATGATCTCTATAAACTGCAAAACACCATGCAACAATGCAGTATCCGTTTGGGGGGTCAGTTCGGATATGTACGCTCTTTTGCTTTTATCAATATGCCTGAAGGGGATATGCTCCAGCAAGTCTTTCAATGTAAAAATTTGCAGTTCTTTATTGAGCAAATCAGCCCTTAAAGGACCTACTCCTTTCAGGTATTCTACAGATCCGGATAATATGGATGATGATGTAGAGGAAATGACATTACAGTTTAAAAGAAAAAGAAAACCGCTTTACTTCTGCAAATTAAAAAATTCAGCACAACAGTTTTCTACATAGTTGAAGTATTCTTCCCTAAATTTTAAAACGGAAAAATCTTCTGCCCGTTTGCTGATACCACCCGGATCAAAAGAAGCAGATTCAAATTTTTTGATGGCTTCAATAATTGAATCCGTTGTTTGCTCGGGAAAAAGTATACCGCTTTCTCCGTCAGAAACAATTTCTGAAGCACCTCCTTTCCTGAAAGCAATTACCGGAGTGCCGGCTGCCTGCGCTTCTGCCATCACAATACCGAAATCTTCTTCTGCTGCATAAACAAACGCTTTTGCCTGCTGGATATACTGTATCAAGTCGGACTGGCTCAGGTGGTTGAGAATGGTAACGTTGCTACTGGCCTTCTTCTTAATTTTCTTTAATTCCTCTCCCTTCCCTGCAATCAAGAGCCGCTTATCGGGCATCAGACTGAATGCTTCAGCAAGCAGATCGAGTCTTTTGTAGGAAACCATTCGTGCGGCAGTAAAATAATAGTCTTCTTTTTTTTCTTTACAATAAAATGATGCGGTGTTAACCGGAGGGTAAATAACAGTAGCATCACGTTGATATATATTACGGATGCGTTTTTTCACATGGTTTGAATTGGCAATAAAGTAATTTACTCTGGAGCTACTAGTTTGATCCCAGATTCGTAAATAATGTAGAACCATTTTTACGAAAAAACTTTTCAGTCCTTTCCTGTAACCTGCTTCTCTGATATAAGTGTGATAAAGATCCCACGCATAACGAACAGGAGAGTGGCAATAGCAGATATGCAGCTGGTCGGGATTGGTAAGGATGCCTTTTGCAACTGCATGAGAAGAGGAAAGAATTAGATCATAACCCTTGAGGTCTAATTGTTCAATTGCCATTGGGAAAAAAGGCAGGTACCTTCTGAAACCTTTTCTTGCAAAGGGCAGTTTTTGGATAAATGTTGTTTTGGCAGTTTTTCCTTGAAGAAATCCGCGGTCTTCCGGCTTCAGAAAATCAACAAGAGAGAACAGATCTGCCTGGGGGAAAACATGAAGGATTTGTTCAACCACACGTTCGGAGCCAGCATATTTGTCAAACCAGTCGTGTACAACAGCAATTTTTAATTTTTCTGAATATGACATTACCTTAGCGCTAATTGGAGTAAAAATGATTTCTCCATTGAGATGCAATATATGAAAAATCAATTGCAGGAGAGAAGTGGAAAAAGGATCACATTGTGTCTGGATGCCAGAATGTACAGGCATTCGGGTATTGGCAGATATATTCGTCATCAGGTTAATTCGCTGCTCTGTGATGATGCCTATGAACTGATCCTGCTTGTCCCAAAAGGTGGAATTGATGAATTGAAAGAAGTCAGACAAATAGAATTTAATTCGCCTATTTATAGTTTATGGGAACAAGTATTATATCCCTTTGTCGTTCCTGACTGTGATGTTTTCTGGTCGCCTCATTACAATGTGCCCTTCTTGCCGGTTAGAGCAAAAAAACGATGGGTTACCATTCATGATTTGTATCATCTTCGCTTTAAAGATCAGCTTGGGTTTTTTAAAAAATGGTATGCAAGGATTTTTTTCTCTGCTGCATGCAGGATGTCTAACAGAATCATCACTGTTTCACAATTCTCTAAAAATGAGTTGCTGTCGTTTTTTGATGTAGAAGATAAACTAGAAGTTATACTCAATGAGACTGATCAAATATTTTATGAAAAAAAATATACGGAGCAGGATCTGCAGCAGGTGCTTAGAAATTATAATATCGATTTCCCTTATGTGCTTTTTGTAGGTAATCTAAAACCGCATAAAAACCTGATTACATTGCTTAAGGCATTTGAAAAAATCATGAATGATTTTTCTCTGCTAAAACTTGTTGTTGTGGGGAAGGAGACCGGGTTTTTGACCGAGGATTACGAAACAAAATTGTATTTAGATAAAAATACCGCATTAAAAAAAAGAGTATTGTTTACGGGCCCGGTAGCTGATGAAGAGCTTCCTGCATTGTATTCTGCAGCGAAAGTGTTTGTCTTTCCTTCTCTCTATGAAGGTTTTGGATATCCTCCTTTAGAAGCGCATTTAAGCGGCACAAAGGTGCTTTGTTCAAATGCCGGACCTATGCCGGAAGTATGTGGTAATCGCGTTACTTATTTTGATCCTTTGGATGTAGATCAGTTGAGCGATTTGTTGAAAAATAATTTGGATTAATCCGCGGTTAATCTTTCTTTCCGAAGATAAAACAAGGCATTAAAAAAACTAAACATCAATACGCCCTGTGCCCTGGAAAAAATTGTTTCTGTCATACTTGCAAGTACAATAATCAGAAGTAATTGTAAATATCGGTTGTCTTTTTTCCCTAATGCCTGTCTGAAAAAGAAAAAGAAGCAAGCGAGATAAACGGATAGTCCAATGATTCCATGCCTCGCAGTTTCTTCAAGGAATTCATTGTGTACATTGAAATGTTTACCATGTTTTGTGAGTTGCGAATTATTACTATTATAACAGGAATCAAGCATCGGTGCCAGCTTTCCGGAACCAACGCCAGTGACCGTGTTTTGATTGATGATTTCAAGTGCGCAGGCATAATGTTCAAGCCTGGTATTGACACTTAAAATTAAAAATCTTTCAGTGCCTTGTTTCTGCTTAAGATTTACTCTTTGATTAAGATAAAACGCTGAAGCAACAAGTAAACCGACTCCAATCAATGCTGAAAATGTAAGCATTACAATTTTCCTGATCTTTTGGTTGCTGATCAGCCTTGCTTCAGAAACAAATAAAATGAAAAGGGTGATGATTGACATTTTTGCCTGTATGAGTATAATGAAGGCAATAAAAACAGCAACCAGAAAAATCGATATAGTATTAAAATTTCTTTTGAGTTCTCCATAAAGGATACAAATAGCGAGTAAAATATAAATGCCAAAATATGGACGATGAAGGATGAAGTATTCTTCGTACTGTGCATATTGTTTCCAGTCGGCATCGGCACATTCAGGAGAAAGTAAAAATCTGAAACTCATTATTATTGCCAACGAGCATCCTGCAACAAATAGATGCTGTATTCTTTTGATCATTTGGTCTGTCAGCGAAAAAACAGATAATGCGAGTGGAAACAAAAGGAAAGGGAGTTTCATGAACAGATTTGCTCCTACTTTTTGTAAGTTCTCCTGGTACAAAATGTCGAGTATCTGAATCAGAAAAACACCACCGGAAAAAAGGAAAAATGTTTTGTGTATTTTATCGAATCTGAATTTATTTCTGATTAATTCACCGAGCCAGATAATGCACAATAAAATAAGAATGGCATTATTGAGTCGAAAGGTAAACCATTCTGAAAAGGGAAGAAAAAGCGCATAGGTATATAGCAATAGAAGTTTGAACTGCTCATATTTGTTATGTTGAAGCAGTCTATTCATTCTCTTTTTGCTTATTGGTTATATAGGCGTCTTTCAGACTAAAAAATGAGAGGTTTACAATCGCGATATGTATCCATAAATAATTACGTAGGATATTTTGATTCATGCACAGTAAGATCAGTTGGGCAATAAGTCCGGCAATCAGGAGTTGGTGACCCGTAAAGTAAAGTGAAAGAGTACTGTTCAGGGCCGGATATCGTATGCGACTCAATTGTTTTGAAGAAAGAAGCAATTTCCCCAGAAATAAACAGAAGAAAAGGAATCCGATGATGCCGGACGCTGCCAATACTTCAAGAAGGATACACATCCCTTCTGTGTTTTTTACAACTTCTTGAGTCAGGGACCCATATCCTTTCATTCGCGCTATAGCGGGCGCAATTCCTCCTAAACTATAACCTTCCCACGGAGATTCCAGAAATACTTGCCATGTATTCATGAAGTCATCGAGCCTGATAGTTGCAGAATGGGCGTAGTTAGAGAAAAAGGGAAGTCCTTCAAAAACAGAAATAAATTTTTTGCTGTAAATCACAGCCATTGTTAAAATGCCTGCAGCAGCAATAAATATAATACCCATAAAAGAAGCTTCAGAGATCCGTATTTTTTTTGATGCAAATGTTTTATAGATTATGGATAGTGATTTGTATCCAACGATTAGACCAACAAGTAAAATTCCCATTCTTGAAAATGACAGAAATATTACGAGTGTTAAAAGTAGAAGTGTAAAATTATTTTTAGTTTTCTTTTTTAGTTCTTCATTTTTACTGAAGTAGAGTAGAAAATGAAAAGTCCACGGAACAATCAGATAAGTAGAGAAATAGGAGGGCTCATAGCTCAGTCCGTGAACCCTCGGGATGCCACTTTGAAAATAATAATAGATCAAAGCTTCAAAGCCAAATAACGCAAGTGTAAATTGAATAAGCGTAAGGAGTGCGACAATTGTGAATGAATTTAAATAGAGAATGAATATCTTTTCAAAATGAGTAATCCGATTTACATAAAGAGCGAGGGCAATGATAAATCCAAAAAAGATAATCAACCAAAGATGGTATCCAAGACCTCTTTGAATGATGATGCTATTTTGTACAAAAAAAGAAAGAAAGATAACCCAAACGAGAAATGACCAGAAGC
>Ga0315906_10009768_pt1 | contig 11351 bp, 9 predicted proteins | sample LakEriMetagenome_4_FD_203526 | JGI IMG/M metagenome (GOLD analysis project Ga0315906, IMG submission 203526) | Freshwater fungal communities from buoy surface, Lake Erie, Ohio, United States - Buoy 2 MA122 | ecosystem: Environmental > Aquatic > Freshwater > Lake > Lake biofilm | place: USA: Lake... | reverse complement strand
GCGCTCAAGGCCAAGGCCGCGCTCGAACGCGACAACTGGCACACGCATGCCGAAGTGCCTGATCCGATGCCCGCCGGCAGCAAGCTCTGGGTCGAGATCGATTCCGCCAAGGGCACGACGGTCCTGGTCGGGTTCGACCTGAAGGCCTGAGGTGCAGGGCTGTTCGCTCAGCGCTTCGGCGTGAGCGTGACGGTGCCTTCGGTCGTGTCGTCCCAAAAGCCCCGCACGTTGTTGTCCCACGTCCCGTTCCACGCCCCCGCCTTAGTGCGGGAGAGGTTGAAGTGCGCCGTGCCCACGCCCGGCCCGGGGAACTCGTGGAGGCTCAGCGAGCCATCGGCGCCGACGGATCCGGCGAGCGGGATGTCCTTGCCGACATGGTTGTACCGGTAGGTGCCTGAAAGCAACGTGTTGGAGCACGTCAGCGTCATGGTGATCCCCAGATCCTTGCCGTCGACGGTGATCGAGCCTGTGAAGGCGCGGGGCTGGCCCTCGGGCCATGCGGGCTGGGCCATCTTGGCGGCTTGCGATGACGCCAAGCCGTCGGGGCCGGTCTTCGGGTTCGGCAGCTGATTGGTGATGTCGATCAGCGGACCGTTGCCGCGCTTCGTGATCATGATCCACTCGTCCGCGGTGATCCTGCCGCCTTCGATGAGTGCATGGTGTGCGACGAGCCAATCCTGCCAGCCGTCACCGTTGAGATCGCCGGTCGCGACCAGCCACATGGTGTGCTCGAAGCCGCCCATGGTGAAGGCTGAGCAGTGAGATGGGCCACCGAGGGCAGGGTTTGGAAGAGGAAGCCGCTGCTTGATGCGCTTTGTGCCGTCGTTAACGAAGGTTGGAGCGATCTCGGCGAAGTTCTTGACGTCGAGGCTCGAGGAAGAGGCCTCCCGAAGCAATGGCACGATGTTCGCCAGCATGGCTGGACGCTGGAACCAGATGTCGATCACTCCATCAATCGTCGAGTACGGCTCCCAGCCCGACACCGCCCACTGGGCCAGCGTCATGGCCTCGGGGTTCTCCTTCACGTTGGTGCCGGGCTCGGGTGGCTTGTCGAACATGAGGTGGTGTGCCGTGAACGTCGCCCAGACCCGTGGGGCGTCGTCCTTCGTGCGCAGTTCCGGGCACCACGATTGATCCCACCACACGCCGCAACGCGGCGGCGGCGCGGCATCGGCAGCGGTCCACGAGATGGCGACCAGGCCAACGGCCAACGACAGTCCACGCGGTTCATGCATGGGGTTCTCCTCGTGCAGCGATGAATGGCAGGGCGCGAACGCCGCCCGGAACGATGTCATCGGCTCGATCAGCTCGCGCACATTCAAGTTCGTTGTCGAAGCGCAGGACTACACTCGCCGGACCTTCAGGAGGTCCAGCGATGGAGCAAGCCGGCGGATCGAGTCTTGGTGCGCAGCGCGGCGCGACCGCGCGCGCGTTGGCGATGGTCGAGCGGCTGGGCAACCGGCTGCCCGACCCGGCCACGCTCTTCGTCATGCTGGGCGTGGTCGTGCTCGCGCTCAGCTTCATCGGCGCGCGCATGGAGTGGTCCGTCCCGGACCCGCGCACCCCGGGTGCCACGGCCACCGTTCGCAACCTGCTCGATGCCGACGGCATCAAGTGGATCCTGACGAGCGCGCTCAAGAACTTCCTCGACTTCCCGCCGCTGGCCATCGTGCTCGTCGCCATGCTCGGGATCGGCGTCGCCGAGCGAACGGGCCTCTTCCCGGCGCTCCTCAAGCTGCTCGTGCGGGTGACGCCTGACCGCGCGCTCTCGCCGGTCGTCGTCTTCATCGGGGTCATGTCGAGTGCCGCGAGCGATGCGGGCTACGTGGTGCTGCCGCCGCTCGCAGCCGGGGTGTTCGCCCTCACGGGGCGTTCGCCACTGGTGGGCATCGCCGCCGCGACCTTTGGCGTGGCTGGGGGATTCAGTGCCAACCTCATGGTCACGAGCCTCGATCCCTTGCTGTCGGGGCTGACGGAATCGGCAGCGCGCGCGATCGATCCCACGGCCCGCGTTCTGCCGACGGCCAACTACCTCTTCATGATCGCGTCGACCTTCCTGCTGACCGGGATCGGTTGGTGGGTGACGGAGCGGATCGTCGCGCCGCGCTTTGACCGCGCGGCGATCGACCGACAGGTGCAGCAGGGTGGGCTCGATGCCGGCGGCTTGGTCATGCAGCCTGGCGAAGTGCGCGGGCTCATCATGGCGTTGGTCTCGTTCCTCGTCGTAGGCGGCGCGCTCCTCGCGATGGCGATCGTGCCGGGCGGGCCGCTCACGGGCGAGGTGCCGCACCATTCGACCGGGCGCCCCGTGCCCGCCTGGAGCGAGGCGCTGGTCCCGATGATCATGCTGCTGTTCCTCGTGCCAGGCGTGGCGTTCGGGCTCGTGAGTGGCGAGATCCGGAGCGATCGATGCGTGGCCAAGCGCATGGGCGAATCGATGGCGGGCATGGGGACGTACCTGGTGCTGGCGTTCTTCGCGGGCCAGACGATCGCTTGGTTCAAGCAGTCGAACCTTTCGGTCCTGCTGGGCGTGGAGGGCGGCGAACTGATCAAAGCGATGGGCTTCGGGCAAGGTCCGATGCTCGCCTCGATCGTGGTGGTGGTGGCGATCCTGAACCTGCTGGTGTCGAGCGCGAGCGCGAAGTGGGCCTTCCTCGCGCCGATCCTGGTGCCGATGCTCGGCACCGCCGGCATGTCGCCGGATCTGGTGCAGGTGGCGTACCGCGTCGGCGACTCCTGCACCAATCCGATCGCACCGATGAATGCGTACCTCGTGATCATCCTCGTCGCGATCCGGCGCTGGGATCCGCAGGCAGGGCTCGGCACGCTGATCGCGTTGCTGCTGCCGTACTGCCTGTGGGCGATCGTGCTGTGGACGGCGTTCCTTGTCGCGTGGAACGCACTGGGCATTCCGCTTGGAACCTGAGGCGATCCAGGATCCACCGGCCGTGGTGCAGCCGGCGCCGTCGGTGCAGCTGCCCGGGCTGCAGCCCGAGGCGGAGCGTCCGCGCGTGGTCGTGCCGGGTTCGCCCGATCTGGATCGTCGACTGCTCGACGAGCCGTTGCCGTGGCGCCGTCGGCTGAGCGAGCAGGGCATCGATGCCCTGGTCCTGGCGACGATGGACCTGTCGAAGGTCTCGGGGGGGATCGGCAGCCCCGCGATCGGCCAAGCGCTCATCGATGTGGCCGTGACGGCGAACCTCGATCGACTCGGCGTGGTGCCCGGTGCCGAGGTCTTCGCGAGCCTGCAGTGGTGGGACTGGTTCGGCGACTCGCCCACGCAGGTCGGGGACTGGTGGGGATGGGATGCGATCAATCCTGCGATCGGCGAGGAGATCTTCCAACTCAGCGAACTCTGGTGGCAGCAGACGATCGCCGATGGTGCCTTCGCGATCATGATCGGCAAGATCGATGCCAACCGGATGTTCGCCACCGTGCCCAATGCCGGGCCATTCCTGCACACCGCGGACTCGATGCCCGCCACGATGCTGGTGTTCATGCCCACGTACCCCAATCCCGCCATGGGTGCGGTCGTGTCGTGGAGCGGGCTCGATGACGAGGGCCTGCGCGGGTGGTCGGCGCGTGCGGGCGTCTTCGATGGATCGAATGCGGCCTATGACCCGGAGACTGGCCAGAACGGACCGCGCACCGGCAACCGAGGCCCTGCGGGCATGTTCGATGGACACTGGGGCCCGTACTGGATCGCGCAGGGTGGGCCGGCGTGGACGGTGGGCGAGCAGTCGTGGGCCGGCACGTTCACGGTGGGCGGCTGGTTCCAGGGTGGACAGACGCTGCTGACCGCGGGCAACGCGGGCGCCATCGCCGACGACGCCGGCGGCGTGTTTGCCACGCTGACGCACGCGCTGCATGCACCCGATGACCTGGGTTCCCGCTGGGATGCGTTCGCCCAGTTCGGATGGTCGGCTCCCGAGAGCGATGCCGCGGACCTGAGTCTGGCGATCGGTGCGGTCTGTTCGTCGCCCTTGCCTGGTCGGCCCAATGACCAGTGGGGCGTGCTCGCGGGGGTGACGGAGTTCGCTGACGATCCGGCCGTCTACGTGAATCGGCTCGGATCGACCGGCGGAGAGGAGAGCGTGCTTGAGGCCTTCTACCTGATCTCGCTGCCGCATGGGATCTCGCTGCAGCCTGACCTGCAGTGGATCGGCACGCCCGGCGGCGGCGATGGTGCGACCGTCGACGATGCGCTGATCGGAACGATCAGGATCCAGATTGCTTTTTGATCAAAGGCGCGGCGCGGGGGTCGTGCGCACCGTGATCGTTGCGGCGGCAGCTCCGCGCGCGGCTGCGCTGCGTCAACGCTTGGCCGTACGCCGTGCCGACCAGACCGGTCCGTCGGGGTACGCGTGCGCCGCCAACGAGGCGCGCTTCATCGTGATGCCGTAGCCGGGTGCGGTCGGCGGCATGTAGTGGCCGTTGCGCACGACACACGGCGACTCGAAGTGCTCGTGCAGGTGATCGACCCACTCCGCCACGCGGCCCTCGTGCGAGCAGGCGATCCGCGCGTGATCGACCATGATGAGGTGGTTCACGTACTCGCACAGGCCGACGCCACCGGCGTGGGGGCAGCACGGGACGCCGAAGCGTCGGGCCAGCAGCATCACCGCGAGCACCTCGTTCACACCGCCGAGGCGGCATGCATCGATCTGGCAGAAGCGGATCGCCTCGGCTTGCAGCAATTGCTTGAAGATCACGCGATTCTGGCACTGCTCGCCGGTGGCGACGCCGATCGGCGCGACCGCGCGGGCGATCGCCGCGTGGCCGAGCACGTCGTCGGGCGAAGTCGGTTCCTCGATCCACCATGGATCGAACCGCGCCAGATGGCGCATCCACTCGATGGCGACCGGCACGTCCCAGCGCTGGTTGGCATCGACCATCAGCTTGCGATCGGGACCGATCTCCTCGCGCACGATGGCGCAGCGACGGACGTCATCTGCGAGGTCCGCGCCGACCTTGAGCTTGAAGTGGTTCCATCCAGCAGCCAATCCTTCGCGGCAGAGGCGACGGATCTTGTCGTCGTCGTAGCCGAGCCAGCCGGCGCTGGTGGTGTACGCGGGGTAGCCATGCCGTTCGAGCTCGGCGATGCGCTCGCGCTTGCCGACCTCGCCCTCGCGCAGGATGGCGAGCGCCTGCTCGGGCGTGAGGGCATCGGAGAGGTAGCGAAAGTCGATGCAGGACACGAACTCCTCGGGCGTGAGCTCGCAGAGCAGGCGCCAGAGCGGCAGGCCGCGCTCCTTGGCCCACAGGTCCCACACGGCGTTCACGACGGCCGCCGTCGCCAGGTGCAGCACGCCCTTCTCCGGGCCGATCCAGCGCAATTGCGATTCGTTGGTGAGCGCGCGCCAGAAGCCCGCGAAGTCCGCGGTGATCGATGCGAGCGATCTGCCGACGACGAAGGGCTCGAGAGCGCGCACGGCCGCGACGCAGACTTCGGTGCCACGACCGATCGTGAACGCCAGGCCGTGGCCTTCGAGGCCGGCAGCATCGGTCCTCAGGATGACGTAGGCCGCCGAGTAATCAGGATCGGTGTGCACCGCATCGGAGCCATCCAAATGATCGCTCGTTGGGAAGCGGACGTCGAGGACCTCGAGGGACGTGATGGTGGGCATGGGCGTTCAGCGTGGGAGTGAGGCCGGGCGTTCAGGAAGACCGTAGAAGCGTGCGCACGAGGCACCGAGCACCTGTTCGCGGTCGCCGGCGCGAAGGCTCAGCAGCAGATCCTGCGTGATCGTGTCCCAGTGGGCGTAGCTCGAGGCGCTGAGCACGACAGGCCAGTCGCTGCCCCACATGGTGCGCGATGGGCCGAAGGCGTCGAGCACTGGATCCACGAAGGGCCGCAGATCGCGAGCGCCGGCGCCGGGCTTGGCTTCGGTCAGCGCGCCGCTGAGCTTGACGTACGCACCGCGCTGAGCGAGTGCCTGCAGTCCGCGCAGCCACGGGCCCGATTCGGGCCAGTCACGCCCAAGGGCGATCGACGGCTTGGCCAGGTGATCGATGACCACGCGCAGCGTCGGGTGCCGGTCCATCAGCCGCGCGATCGCACCCAATTGGTGCGGACGGATCAGCGCATCGAATCGAACGCCGTGCGCCGCCATCCAGGCGAGCGCAGGCTGGCACCGCGCATCGAGGATCCAGCGGTCATCGGCATGATCCTGCAGCATCGGCCGCACGCCCACGAGTGGACCGCGCTCGCGCAGCCGCGTCAGGTCGGTGACCGCGCTGGGTGAGCGCAGGTCGACCCAGCCGACCACGCCCTCGATCCAAGGATGCTGCCGCGCCAACTCAAGCAGGAAGAGCGATTCGTCCACGCTCTCGGCAGCCTGCACGGCGATGCAGCCGCTGATGCCGCGGGCAAGGAGCTGCGGGCGCAGCTGGTCGGGCTCGAAGTCGTGCCAGAGCGCCGTCATCGACGGCGTGAGCCAGTGGTAGTCGCCGCGCGCGCGACGCCAGAAGTGCTGGTGGCTGTCGATCCTGCGATGGGTCATGGCATCGCCTCCGGATCGGCAGGCAGTGGCGTGCCGCCGTGGTCGCTCGACTCGTACAGAGCCTCGACGAGCTGCATGGAGCGCCACGCGTCGTCGAGCGGACTGACCAGCGCTGCATCCTCGCCTGCGACGAAGCGCTGGAGGTTGCACATCGGTCCATGGAATGCCGTCGGGAACCACGAGCCGACGAGCGGCACGTTCTGCCAGGCCTGTCCATCGAGGGCGACCTCGAGCGCATCGGGCTGCCCCACGGGATAGTCGAGGTTCGCGCCCATGCGCGCCACCGCGGCGCCGCGCGTGCCTTCGACGCGCAGCTCGCTGGCTTCATGGCGCGGACCATGCGCGTGGTGGTGATTCATCGAGAGCGTGCATCGCACGTGCTCGCCGAAGTCCAAGATCGCGCTCGATCGCGTGGCGGCCAGCCCACCGCTCTCGGGGTGCGGCACCGCTCGCGCCCAGACCCGGCGCGGCTCGCCCGCGAGCGATCGCAGCAGGTCGAGGTAGTGGATCGAATGCTGCGTGAACTCGATGCGCTCGAGCGACCGGAGGAATGGCCACTGGTGCCAGGGCATGGCGCACGTGACGCGGACCTCGAGGTCGGTCAGCGTGCCGAGTGCACCCGAGCGCACGAGGTGGGCCAGGGCGAGCATCGATGGTGCGAAGCGGAGCTGGAAGTTCATCGCGGCGCGCAGTCCGCGATCGCGCGCCAGCCGACGCAAGCGCGTGGCGTGAGCGAGGTCGAGGCCGAGCGGCTTCTGCACGAGCGCCGCAGCACCGGCGGGCAGCGCGGCGAGCACCTCGTCGAGCGCTTGCGGCGGCACGGCGACATCGAAGATCGTGCTGTCGTGCCACGTCGTCGGTGCAAGCGTGGCGGACGCGCGGGGGATGCTCCAGCGATCCGCAAGCGCCTTGGCGCGGGCGAGGTCGGGATCCACGATCGCCTCGACGGTGAAGCCAAGTGCCCGGTACGCGGGCAGGTGGGCATCGGCAACGATCGAACCAGCGCCGAGGATCGTGATCGGTCGGGGCGCGGTCGGCAGCGGCCACGCCTGCGGAAGCGCGCCAAGGTCGGAGCTGGTCGATGCGCTCATCCTGCGCCTCGGCGTTCGAGCCGCGCGGCGTGCCATCGTCGCACGAGTTCATCGGCGGCCACGCCGGCCAGAAGCACTGCGCCGATGACCGCGAACTCGAGCTGCGAGCCGAGCCCGAGCAGGTTGATCGAATTGCGCAGGACTTGCAGGGTCGCCGTGCCGAGCACGATGCCGACCACGCTCACGCTGCCGCCCCGCAGGCTGCATCCTCCGAGCACGGCCGCCGCAATCGCGTAGAGCTCGTAGAAGTTCCCGAAGTCACTCGGTTGCGCGCTGCCGACATCGAAGATGAACAGCATGCCGCCGAGCCCCGCGAGCAGGCTGCAGGCGACGTACGCCCCAGTGACGAGCCGAGCGGTGGGGATGCCGCTGTAGCGCGCGGCCGATTCGTTGCTGCCGGTGGCGAGCAGCCATCGACCCCAGACGGTGCGCGTGAGGAAGACCGCCGCGACCGTGGCCAGCACGATGAGCGGGATCGTGGTTGCCGGCAGCCTGAACGTGTCGAGCCCCGGCAGCGGGATGCGGCCGACGGCGATCGAGCGGAGCTCGGCAAACTCGCCTTGAAAACCCTGCGATTGATCGCCAGTCATCCAGCGCGCGATGCCGCGGTAGAGCAGCAGCCCGCAGAGCGTGACGAGGAACGGTTGAAGCCTGAGCCGCGTGACGAGCAGGCCGTGCGCGAGCCCGATGAGCGCGGACCCCGCAAGCACAACGGGGACGACGGTCCACGGTGACCAGCCATGCTCGATCAGCAGCCAGGGCACCGCGATGCCGACGAGGCACACCACCGAACCGAGCGAGAGATCGATGCCGCCGGTCCCGATCACGAACCCCACGCCGAGCGCCAGGATCGAGAAGAGCGCCGTGCGCTGCACGATGTTCATCAGGTTGTACGCCGTCAGGAAGTTCTTCCCGTAGAGCGCCGTCACGATGCACACCACCAAGAAGATCCCGAGCAGTCCCCAGTGCTTCCTCATCGTGCCCCCTCCAGGGCGCCGCCCGTGGCAAGCCCCATGATCGCGACGTCCGTGGCTGCCTCGCGGGCGAGTTCGCCGGCGATCGCGCCGTCATGCATGACGAGGATGCGATCGGCAAGCAGCAGCACTTCCTCGAGATCGCTCGAGGCAAACAGCACCGCGCAGCCGGCCGCGGCTGCCGCGCGGACGGCCTCGTGGATGTCGTGGCGCGCGCCTACGTCGACGCCGCGCGTGGGCTCGTCGAGCAGGAGCACGCTCGGCTCGACCGCGAGCCATCGGCCCAGGATCGTCTTTTGCTGGTTGCCGCCCGAGAGCGTCTGCACGCGCCGCGCAGGATCGGCTGGTCGCAGGCGCAGTCGCGTGATCATGCCCTCGACGAGGTCGCGTTCGCCGGCGTGGTCGACCATCCACGCATGCGCGCCGCGCGGCAGCCACGCCATGGAAACGTTGGTCCGCACGGGGTCGAGCGTGAACAGTCCGTGGCGCGCGCGGTCCTCGGGAACGATCGCCAGACCACGGGCGACGCGCTCGGCAATGGTGCCCGACAGCGCACGCCCGTCGAGCGTGATGGTGCCGCTGGCGTGACCGAGCCCCGCGATCGCTTCGAGCAGTTCGGTGCGGCCCGCCCCGACTAGGCCGGCAAGTCCCACGATCTCGCCGCGCTTGACCCTGAGCGAGGCAGGGCGCCGGCGGCGATGAGCCGTGACCACGCCGTCGACGACGAGCCGGTCGGGCGCAGTGCCGAGCGAGGGCCGTGCCGTCGTCGGGGGAAGGTCGCGGCCGACCATGAGCCGTTCGATCGTGGCGCGATCCATCGAAGCGCGTTCGAGCGTTCCGGCCATGCGGCCATCGCGCAGCACGATGGCGCGATCGGCGATCGCGAGCACCTCGTCGAGGTGGTGCGAGACGTAGACGATGGCCACGCCGCTGCGGCGCAGTTCGTCGAGCATCGCGAGGAGGCGTTCGGTCTCGCGCGCACTCAGGCTCGAGGTCGGTTCATCGAGGATCAGGATGCGCGCGTTCGCGCTGAGCGCCTTGGCGATCTCGACGAGCTGTCGCTGCGCGATCGGCAGGCTGCCGCAGAGCATCGACGGGTCGAGGTCGAGCCCCACGCGCGCGAGCCATCGAGCGGCTTCGGCGTGCATCGAGCGCGTGTCGAGCCAGCCGAAGCGGTGGTGCTCGCGGCCCAAGAGGATCGCGCCAGCGAGATCGAGGTTCTCGGCAAGGTTGAGTTCCTGATGCACGAGCGCGATGCCGGCCTGCGCCGCCTCTGCCACGCTGCGCAGGCGCAGTTCGTGCGCGTGGCCCTGTGCATCGACCTCTTCAAGCGAGCCGGAACTCGGCGCGAGCACGCCCGACAGGATCTTGAGCAGCGTGCTCTTGCCGGCACCGTTCTCGCCCACGATGGCGAGCACTTCTCCGGCGCGGATGTCGGCATCGATCCCATCGAGCGCCGTCACGCCGGCAAAGCGGCGGCCGATGCCGCGCGCACGCAGGATCGTGCGGACTTGAGGAGCGCTCGCCATGGATCGGACTGTACCCGCGGACCGTGGCGATCGGCCTCGACGGCGCGGCTTCAGCGGGGCAGGACTCCGGCCTTCAGCCGGATCACTTCGCGGCCTTGCCCGCGGCGAGCTTCGCCTTCAGGTCCGACCAGAAGGCATCGACGATGTCCTTCGTGATCGTGCGCGCGGGGATGTTCATGACCCCATCCTTCGGGATCGCGTCGAGCTTGCCCTGGGTCAGCGCGTGGAGCAGCTTGATGCTCTCGTAGCCGTAGCCGTAGGGATCCTGCACCACGGTGCCGAGCACGATGCCCTCGCGGATGCCCACGAGCACGTCGGCTCCCTCGTCGAAGGCGGCGATCTTGATCTGGCCTGCGCGACCGGCCTGGCGGAAGACCTCGACCGCGAGCACAGAGTTGTATTCGAAGAGCCCGGTGACGAGCGCGAGCTTGGGGTAGCGCGTCATCACGTCCTCGATGTTGGCCTTGGCCTTCGCGCGATCGAAGGAGTCGGTCCACGTGCCCACGATCGTGTAGCCGGCTTCGGTGAACGGCTTGGTGTGGTCATCGCGGCGCTCGGCATCGACGCTGCGGCCGAGCAGGCCATCGACGAAGCCCTGCCAGCGTCGCTTGGCGTTGTCCTGCTCGAGCCGGCCGATGAAGATGGCGACTTCACCGCCACCCGGCAGGCCCTTGCGGGCGAGCTCGCCGCACTGGCGCCCGGCGAGGTAGTTGTCCATGCCGATGTAGCAGAGGCGCGCCGAACCCGGCGCATCGCTGTCGTTGGTGATGAGCAGCGACTGCTCGGCGATCTGGTTGAGCACCTCCATCTGGTTCTTAGGATCGATCGGGCTCACCGACACGCCGTCGATGCCGCGGATCACAAGGTCCTCCAGCATGCGCTTCTGGTCGCTGAGGCCCGCGCCCGGGAAGACGACCGTGACCTCGCAGCCAAGGTCCTTGCCTGCGGCGAGCGAGCCGGCCTTGGCGATCGTCCAGAAGTCGGCGACCCCGTTGCTCACGAACGACAGGTGGGGCGACTTCATCGGCTGCTTGGCGTAGCCGGCGATGCGTTCCTTCTGCGCTGCGACCAGGTCGGCAGCGGGGGCGATGGCCATGGCCGTGCACAGCGAGAGGGCAGTGGCGAAGACGGCGACGGTGCGATGGATCGTCATGCCGCGCAGCCTAGCGCAGCAGGGGTAGCCTGTACCCATGACGAACCTGCCGACCGATCGTCGTGACTTCGTCCGCACCGCGAGCCTGCTCGCTGCCGTCG
>Ga0315906_10009767_pt1 | contig 11351 bp, 14 predicted proteins | sample LakEriMetagenome_4_FD_203526 | JGI IMG/M metagenome (GOLD analysis project Ga0315906, IMG submission 203526) | Freshwater fungal communities from buoy surface, Lake Erie, Ohio, United States - Buoy 2 MA122 | ecosystem: Environmental > Aquatic > Freshwater > Lake > Lake biofilm | place: USA... | reverse complement strand
CTTATATTGTTTCTGTTGATGCAATTCCTTTACAACGTATACGGACACTTGGGCTATGAGCTGTATCCAAAATGGATTTTACGAACTTGGATTGGAAAATGGCTCAATACAAGCACAATACACAATGCCCACCATAAGCACTTCGAAGGAAATTACGGACTCTATTTTTTATTTTGGGACCGTTGGATGAGGACGTTAAGGTAGAATTAATCAACTAATTCCACCATCTATTTATTTCTTTAAACGGTCTGCAAAAATTGTCACTAGAAAGATAAAAAGCGTAACTGCAGAAATAAAAATGTCAAACTTTTCTGAATTAATAAACTCAAAACCTTGTTCAGGATAGAATGCCTGAAAGGCCGAAAAGCACAATTTAATTCCCAAAATGGCTATCACCATGAAAGCCAAATGTTCCAAAAAAGGGTATCTATTAATTAAAACAGTAAAATACTGAGCAACGTATCGCATTGCTATAATTCCAATAAATACTCCAGCGCAAATCAAATAAAAATTATTTGTGTAAGCAACAACCGCAAATACGTTATCCACTGAAAAAACAAGATCAACAAACTCAACCGCAATTACCGTTGTCCAAAACATACCAAAAAGCTTTTCAACTTTCTGAAAAACACGATTCGTTCTAATGTTGTCAGTATCTAATTGATTTTTTTTATAAATGGACAGAAAATGATTGGATGCCATCCAAAGAAGGTAAACTCCACCAATAGGCTTGAGCCACCATACTGAAAGAATATACTCTAATAAAAATAAAGAAAGTCCACGAAAAACATAAGCACCAATGATACCATACCGCAGTGCTTTCTTTTGTTGTTCAGGTTCTAAATCTTTCACCATTACTGCAAGGACTGCAGCATTGTCGAAAGACAGAATAACTTCTAAAAGTATTATACTTAAAAATAATATTACCGCTTCTGTCATGGTATAATAATACTTAATCGATTAAACAAAGTTACGCACCATTTCTCGGTTCTTGTGTTAAAAAAAAAGAAATCCATAGATTTGTTATATCATCATGGATTTTCAGCTCATTTCAGACTTTCTTCCGACCGGCGATCAGCCGGAAGCTATTCGTCAGCTAATCGAAGGAATCAATGCTGAAATGCCTGCACAAACATTACTTGGTGTTACAGGAAGTGGAAAGACCTTTACAGTTGCTAATGTAATTGCAGAAATAAAGCGTCCAGCACTTATCTTGTCACACAACAAGACACTTGCAGCGCAGCTCTATGGGGAATTCAAACAATTCTTTCCGAACAACGCTGTAGAATATTTCGTTTCCTACTATGATTACTATCAGCCAGAAGCCTATCTTCCTGTAACTGACACTTACATCGAAAAAGATCTGCAGATCAATGATGAAATCGAGAAATTGCGACTCTCAGCTACCTCCTCCCTTTTGTCAGGTCGACGGGACGTCATAGTGGTAGCTTCCGTTTCCTGTATCTATGGCATCGGAAATCCCAATGAATTTGCCAATAGCATTATACACATTAAAAAAGGACAGACCTACTCGAGAAACAAATTCCTTTTCAAGCTTGTTGAAAATCTCTATTCTCGCGCTGGGAATGAGTTTAAACGTGGAACTTTTCGTGTAAAAGGAGATACAGTAGATATTCATCTTGCCTATACAGACTATGCCCTCAGAATCGAATTTTGGGGAGATGACATCGAAAGTATCAGTTCGATCGATCCAATGAATAACAACAGGATCGATACGTTCGAAGAAATAAATATATTCCCTGCGAACATCTTTGTTTCCAGTCCGGAAAATACCCGAACTGCGCTTGAACAGATTGGTGAGGACATGGTTGTACAAGTGGAGAATTTCAGAAAGTCAGGCAAGATAGAGGAAGCGAAACGACTTGAGGAACGTGTCAGCTATGACATGGAAATGATCCGCGAACTTGGGTATTGTTCAGGAATTGAAAATTATTCCCGATACTTCGATCAGCGTCAACCGGGAGAACGCCCCTTTTGCCTGCTCGATTATTTCCCGAAAGACTTTCTTATGGTCATTGATGAAAGTCATGTAACTGTTCCTCAAATCCGGGCTATGTACGGCGGAGACAGATCCCGAAAGATCAACCTTGTAGATTACGGCTTTCGACTCCAGGCTGCCGTCGATAACCGACCGCTGAAATTCGAAGAATTCGAAACACTTCTAAAACAAACGATTTATGTTTCTGCCACACCGGCGGATTATGAAATTGTACAATCAGAAGGCATTGTTGTTGAACAGGTCATCCGCCCAACTGGACTTCTTGATCCAATTATTGAGGTGCGTCCGTCAAAACATCAAATCGACAACCTCATCGAAGAAATTCATCTCCGTATAGAGCGAAATGAGCGAACGCTTGTGACCACACTCACGAAACGCATGGCTGAGGAACTTCAGAAATACCTGGATAAGCTCGGAATTCTATGTCGTTACATTCATAGCGACATTGACACGATCGAACGTGTTGAGATTTTGCGCCAGCTTCGCTTAGGCACCTTCGATGTGCTGATTGGAGTAAATTTGCTTCGAGAAGGACTTGATCTTCCCGAAGTTTCACTTGTCGCTATTCTGGACGCTGACAAAGAGGGATTTCTACGAAATGAACGATCGTTAGTCCAAACTGTAGGACGCGCGGCGCGTAATATCAATGGTACAGTACTAATGTATGCCGACAAGATGACCGATTCCATGCGAAAAACAATTGATGAAACTGCGCGAAGAAGAGCACTTCAAATAAAATACAACGAGGAAAACGGTTTGACCCCTACTCCACTTACAAAATCGAAAGAAAAGATTCTGGAAGCAACCAAAGTTGCTGATGGTGATCATCAAATGCGTCAAATCAAATACGAGACATCTGAGACGTTGACCTTGGCCGCTGATCCGGTGGTGGCATACATGTCACAAGAACAACTTGAAAAAGCCATACAGTTCACACGCAAAGAAATGGAAAAGGCAGCCAAAGAGTTGGATTTTATTGAAGCTGCCCGTTTAAGAGATGAATTGTTTGCGCTGGAAGAACGAAAGAAAAACATAAATTAACCGAAGATGAAATTAAACACATTGATTGGACAACTTCAACTCCTAGCAATTCTAGAAGGAATCTCGTATATCTCTTTTGGAATCACAATGCCGTTAAAATACATGTATGGGCTGAAAGGTCCAAATTATGTAGTGGGAGTACTTCACGGTGGACTTTTCATTGCGTACTGTCTGTGGGTGGTCTTAGCCTTTCAAAAGAAACAAGTCACGCTTAAAGAAACCTTCTTATTGCTCCTCTCATCAATCGTACCTTTCATGACATTTTGGGCAGAGAGAAAGATACTTACGATAAAAAAATGACAACATCAGAGGATTTCTTAAGAAAATTACATGATTTCGGCATCCAGAAATCGTTTCATGAAGGTGAAACGATCTTAAGGGAAAATGCATACATACGTTCTATTCCAATAGTTTTGCATGGATCTGTCCGTGTTATGAAATCAGATGAAGACGGAAAAGAAATGTTGCTTTATTACATACGGCCCGGCGAAAGTTGTATTATGTCATTCTTGGGAGGCATCCATGAAGACACAAGTAAAATACAAGCTGTAGCAGAGGAGGAATGTGAACTCCTTTTCATCCCCATTGAAAAAGTAAATCTACTAATGCGTGAACAACCTGAATGGCTGAATTATATATTTAAACTTTATCACAAGCGCTTTGAAGAATTACTTGAAATGGTGCATGCTGTAACTTTCAAAAAACTTGATGAGCGAATACTCGAACTGCTTTTGAAAAAAAGTGAAGTTTTAGGTACTAGAGATTTGCATATGACTCACGAACAGTTGGCACAAGAATGCGGATCCACCCGAGTAGTGATCTCCAGAATACTAAAAAAACTGGAAGATCAGCAGTTTTTAATATTGAGTAGAAATAAAATTACCCTAGTGTAACATTTGTTACCCAAATGTTCAATTGCCTTTCTGAATTTTGTAGAAACTCAGAATTATGAAAAAGAACATGGGTCGTTGGGATAAGACTTTGCGAATAGTAGCTTCTGTAATTATCGCTGTTCTATTTTGGAACGGAACCTTAAGTGGAATTTTTGGAATTGGTTTACTTCTATTCGCAGGAATTTTCTTACTTACAAGCTTTATCGGTTTCTGCCCCCTATATCTTCTATTTAACTTAAACACTTACAAAAGAGTATAATGACAATTGAAAAACTTATCAAGGAACAGCAGGGTACTATAGTGGATGTACGAACTCGCGCCGAATTTGCTGGTGGTCATGTCGCAAATTCGAAAAATGTACCACTCCAAGAAATTGAGCAAAATTTATCCCTATTGAAGACAATGAAACATCCACTGATATTGTGTTGCGCATCGGGTGGAAGAAGTGGATCTGCTGAAGCATTTTTAAAACAAAAAGGAATCGATTGTGTCAATGCAGGAAGCTGGCTGAATGTGAATTATTACGTAAATCAGAAATAGAAACCTATGTTTGAATTTTTCAAAAACTTATTTGGCCCCAAAGTAAATTACAAAGAACTATTTGCTAACGGTGCACCTATCATCGATGTTCGAACGAAAGCTGAATTCGATTCAGGAAATATACCGGGAAGTAAAAATATTCCATTGCAGATATTGGGAACTCAATTAAACAAACTGGACAAAAACAAACCCATAATTACGTGCTGTGCGTCCGGCATGCGAAGCGCAACCGCCAAAGGGATTTTAAAATCCAATGGCTTCAAAGAAGTACATAATGGTGGTGGTTGGATGGGACTTTTAAAAAAACTAACCACCTAAAGGCGGGAAATAGCCCCTCACTTTAAAGAGGGTAGGAAAAGAATATTTCTACCTTTGCAACATGGATCTTCGTAAACGCATTGAAGTATGCTTCACTCCCGGTGAATATTCATACTACAAAGATGAATTTGAGATAGTTGTTGTCATTGACGTTCTTCGTGCAACTTCAGCCATATGCGCTGCTTTCGACAATGGTATTAAATCGATCATACCTGTTCCTACGGTAGAAGAAGCGTTAGAATATAAAAGGAAAGGTTGGCTTGCTGGTGCGGAACGTAAAGGACAGATTGTTGAAGGATTTGACTTCGGAAACTCTCCTTTTTCATACATGAAAGAAGAATTTCGGGACCAAGAGGTTGTGCTGACAACAACAAACGGTACAAAGTCATTAGATGTAGCCAAAGACGCTGAAATCGTCGTCGTCGGTTCGTTCCTTAACATGGATGTTCTCTCCAAATGGCTTTCAGAGCAAGACAAAAACATTCTTTGCCTTTGTTCAGGATGGCAGGACAAATTTAATCTGGAGGATACGATATGCGCCGGTGCAATTTCAGAATATTTAATTTCAACCGGACGGTTCACCTCTATTGAAGACTCCTCTATCGCCGCAAAATATCTTTATCTTTCTGCGAAAGATAATTACCTTGGGTATCTTAAATCCAGCTCGCACAGGCGAAGGCTTAAGAACTTAAATCTGAATGAAGACATCAAATATTGCTTGACACCAAATCAAACGGATGTCATACCGATTCTGAGAAATGGGAAGCTTGTTAAATTATAAATGGGTGTTGCTCTTGCTATTGCCAATCACCTTGGCATGGACTTCCTATGAGTTGAAAATCGAAAAAAAATGGGGCTTTTATGGCCACAAGCGCATCAACCGAATCGCCGTTTTTACCCTTCCTCCGGAAATGTTCGGATTTTACAAGGATCATATTGAATACCTCACAGAACACGCCGTTGATCCCGATAAACGAAGGTATGCAGTAGAAGGCGAAGCTCAATGTCACTACATCGATCTAGATCATTACTACAAAAAAGGCGAGAATCCATTTGAAATCATACCAAAAAGATGGGATGAGGCTGTTAAAAAATTTAGTGAAGATACCTTGCAAGCCTATGGAATAGTTCCTTGGCACATTAATCTCATGAAGTACAAGCTACAAAAAGCTTTTGAAACCAAAAACGTTGATCTGATTCTAAAGTATTCGGCGGATATTGGTCACTACATAGGCGATGCGCATGTACCGTTACACACCACAGAAAACTACAATGGTCAGCTGACAGGACAGAAGGGAATTCACGGACTTTGGGAAAGCAGGTTGGTAGAAATCAATGCAGAATCCTATGATTATTTTGTTGGAAAGAGCACCTATTTGAACAGTATCTTGGATCTTGCCTGGGAGGCTGTGCGTGGATCACATACGGCATTAGACTCCGTATTGAGTATAGAGCGTGAGCTTACGAAAGAGTTCCCTTCAGATTTGAAATATAGTTTTGAGCAACGAGGCAACCTGACAGTATCCGTCTATTCACAGGAATTTTGCAAGGCGTATCATGCCCGCATGAATGGAATGGTCGAGCGACGCATGCGCGCGGCAATTCTAGCTGTCGGATCGGTTTGGTACACCGCGTGGGTAGATGCCGGTCAACCTGACTTGCGAGCTTTGCAAGATGTCCCCCCTTCCTCAGCACTCCTTGAGGAAATGCAAAGTCTCGACGAACACTTTCACAACCAGAAACATAAAGGAAGAATTTGCGAATAATTAATATCTTTCCACCTTAAAATTCACTACATGCTAAAATCCTCACTTCTGCTATTGCTTTTTGCGTTCTCTGGATTCATTTCCCAGGCGCAACTAATGGATCATAAATTCCATATTTATGGCCGCTACGGAATGGGCGGAGTTCAAGGAGTACCATACACAAATAACCTTGGCACATCGTATTCCATAGGAAGTCTCAATGCTGAAATCCTATTGAAAAAACAATTCGGATTGAATTACAACTTCGACTATCAAATGAGGAAAGATAGTATCAACCAATTCCACGCATCCATGGGTGTAATTGGAGCTCCGTTACTGATGGGTTTTGGGCTCTATAAATCGTTCGATGGCGACACTACAAGCAAAGGTGCGGGGGCTATATTGGTTGGGTTATTGCTTTTAGCTCTGCCTGATGGAGTGAGCTTTCATTATTCGCCGGCCTACAGCTGGGACATCTCTCCGTATGCAAATATCCTGGGACTTGATTTCATTCGTGACAAAAAATCGAATGAGACATTCGTCAAATACGCTTGTTCATTTGGCGTGAAGAGCACCTATATCCTTAACGATTTCCTGACCTTTACGGCTTTTGCAGAAACGCGACAGGCAGCAAAATTTGGATGGGGATTCGGTGGAGGACTTGGGGTCGGTGTGCTTCTCGGTAAAAAACAAGTTAGTGCAGCAACTGTAGAATAGATGATAAAAGTATCACAGCTCCGAAAGGAATTTGAGTTAAACCGACAACAGCGAAAAGAGCTCAACACAGAAGTTCGGCTTAGTATTGCGGTAGATGGTGTCTCCTTCGAATGTCAGCCTGGAAAAGTATTTTCACTCCTAGGACCCAATGGTGCAGGAAAGACCACTACCCTTCGAATGTTGGCAACGATTTTCAAACCCTCCTCAGGTACAATAGAGATCTCCGGAGTAAATGCTGTCAAAGAGCAACAAAAAGCACGTGAGAAAATTGGATTCCTCACAGGTTCTACTGGACTGTATGCCCGACTGACTCCAAATGAATTGATTGCATATTTCAGTGACTTATACGGTGTCGAAAGACAACTCATGGAACAGCGAAAACTGAAGCTGTATGATTTGCTCGATATGCACGATTTCCAAAACAAACGAATAGGAAAGCTAAGTACCGGAATGAAGCAGAAAGTTTCCATTTGTCGTACGATGATTCACGACCCTGAGGTACTGATCTTCGACGAACCGACGAGTGGTTTGGATGTGATCACAGCGGAAAACATTATTAAGCTGATCCAATCGTGCAAAGAAGAAGGCAAAACTGTGATCTTTTCCAGTCACATCATGAGCGAGGTTGACCTCTTATGTGACGACCTTGCTATCATTGATAAAGGTAAGCTTCTCTACTCTGGAACCATGGAGTCTTTCAGAATCAATATGAAAGAAGCGAACCTCACCTCTGAATTCATCCGAATTATTCACGACCACAGACAAGGCATCGCATGATTAGAAAAATATTTCTCAAAGAACTAAAAGACACTCTTCGCGATCGTAGAACACTGATGACAATGTTAGTGATACCTATGCTTCTATTTCCTGTGATCATAAACATCTTTATTGGAGTTTCATCAGATTTCGAAAAGAATGCAGCAACAAAACCAATAACGATCGGAATCGCAGGAGACAAAGGGAATCCTGTTGAGAAAATAATAAAGTCCATTCCTGACGAGATCGGTAAAAAGAAGTTAATCCGCTTTTCGGACACATTAGCTTTAATTAGAGATTTGAAAAAGGATAGTATTCAGATCGGAATTTACGTCCCAAAGACGTATGAACAAGATATAGCTTCTTTAAAACGATGTGAGCTAAAGGTGTATCACAATGTAACGGAAATGGGCATGCAAGAACGAGCCGAACAATTTATGGCTGTCGTTCAGGGAAGTGAAAAGCTCGACAGACTTAAAAGATTGAACCTGGATGAGGAGAAAATCGAACCTTTAAAAATCACGTATGTGAATATTGCATCCGAAAAGGAAATGATTGGCAAGCTTGCCGGTGGAATGTTGCCATACATCTTCATCGTATTTGGTTTTATTGGATGTATGTATCCTGCTATAGATTTATTTACAGGGGAAAAAGAACGAGGGACCATCGAAACACTCCTCACGACACCAGTCACGCGTTGGCAGATCCTCATCGGCAAAATGGGAGTAGTTGTTCTCTCAGGACTTACTGCAGCGACGTGCGCCTTGCTGGGACTTTTTGTATCCATAGAAACTCTGGACGTTCTTCCTGATCAGGAAATCCTAAAAGTCGTTCACAGCATTTTAAGCCCGGGATTCATTGTGATGTTGTACTGTTTACTTATTCCGCTAACCATATTTTTTGCAGGCGTCATGATCCCGATCTGTATTCATGCTAAAACGTTCAAGGAGGCTCAAAGTATTATTACACCACTGAACATTGTGATGGTCCTTCCAGCCATGGTTGGATTTTTTCCCGGAATAGAATTAAATTGGATCACCGCATCTATACCCGTTGTCAACGTCGTATTAGCCACTAAAGAACTAATTGCAGGAACGCTGGAAATTGGATTAATAAGCATAAGCTTTCTGGTGATGATCAGTTTGGCTGGCCTGGCCGTGCTACTGTCCTATCGTCGATTTGATAAAGAAACGAATGTTCTGAACTAATTACCAACTTCCACCAGCCCCACCACCTCCGGAGCTGCCACCACCAAAACCTCCGAATCCACCGGAGCCACCTCTGTGGCCGCCACCGCCAAAAAAGATTCCCCCACCACCCATTGTAATGCCACCGCCGCCTCTTTTACCATAAAGTATCAGGACGAGCACGATAACCATGAAAATTACTGTCAATGCTTCAGGAAGGTCACTTTCCGAATTACCTTTAGAATAGGCATCTGAATTATATTCTCCGACAGCAAGTGACTTTAACACCTTAACTGCGGCACTAATTCCATCTATATAGGCTTCTTGTTTGAAATAAGGTATCATTTCATTCTCAACAATCTCCTTGCATGTCAAATCAGGAATAGCTCCTTCCAAGCCACGACCGGTTCCAATGAACACTTTACGTTCGTTTTTTGCGCCTGTAGGTTTTATTAGAATTAAAACCCCATTGTCTTCTTTTTCTTGACCTATCCCCCATTTATCGATTACACGTGATGTGTATTCCCATGGCTCGAAACCATGAAGATCATCCACAATGAGCACTGCAATCTGGTTGGAAGTTGAATCTGCAAACTTTTCTAGTTCATTTTCCAACTGCTTGGCATCCGCTTTCGAAATAAGCTCAGGAAATTCTTTCGATAGATTATTAACTAACCTCGGAGGCAAAGGTCGTTCGGGTAACTCGTCTTGACCAAAAACAAGCTGAGAAAAGAAAAATAAACCAAAAATGATTAAAATTTTTTTCATTTTCCAAAGGTCATTTCATTCGATAATTCATTCCGATCATCGGCTTTTTTAGGATAATAGAGGGATAAATGTTCGCCTGTTTTTTGAATGCCTTTTATCAAACCTTCAACATAATTCGACTCTTTAAAATCCATGATTATTTGTGCTTTAATTTCATCCCAAAATCCCGGTTGAACTTTTTCATGAATCCCAGCATCGCCGATGATAGCAATTTTTCTGTCGTCTGTCGCAATGTAGAAAAGTACCCCATTGCGTTCAATTGTCTGGCGCATACCTAGTTTTCTAAACACCCGGAATGCCTTTTGAACAGGATCTCCAAAACATTTTTTATCCACATGAACACGAATTTCACCTGAAGTTAGAAGCTCAGCAGCCTCAATTGCATCAACAATTTGCTTCTGATCTTGCTCTGAAAAAAGTTGATTTTCCATGGTAAAAGAAAAGCGACATAAAGCCGCTTTAAGATGATTATTGTCTCATGCTTTTAATGTCCGGAGCATCTTCTGCGCCCTCTTTTGCTTGAAAATATGCTTTCTTTTCAAAGCCAAACAATCCAGCCCAAATATTCCTTGGAAATCGACGGATAAAGGTATTGTAGTCGCCCACCACATCGTTGTAATCCCCTCTTGCCTTAGCAATTCTGTTCTCCATCCCTTCATACTGAGCTTGGAAACCGATGAAGGCATCGCTTGCTTTGAGGTTAGGATAATTCTCAGAAACAGCAAGCAATCTCCCCAACGCTTGGCCAAATTGATCTTGAGCTTTTTGGAATTTATCCAGATTTTCCTGCGACAAATCGTCAATGTTGACTGTCACTCGAGTCGCATTCGCTCGCGCTTCGATAATTTCTTTCAGTGTAGATTTTTCATATTCAGCATTCGCCAGAACAATCTCAAATAGATTCTTGGTCTTATCCATACGGGCCTGATATTGAACCTCCACCTGCTGCCAGCTCTTATTGACACCATTTTCCTCTTTATCCACCATGGAGTTGTAGGAAGAACATCCGTTAAAAAAGATCAGAAGAACAAAACCTAAAACAGAAAACAAAATAATTCTAGAAGTACTCATAACTTTTACAAAATGAATCTAAAGTTAAGACATAAACGTCAAGTTAATCTATTTCTTAACAAAAAATGAGAGACCAAAGCCTCTCATTTATCATTTAAAACAGTTAGGTCAATGGCCATGACAATGTACCGTATATGTTCCGGTTGTATCGGTGTACCCATTGGCCTCCAGGGATTCAAGTTCATCTCCGCATTTCTCTCCAAGCTCGACTTCTGCACCATCTTTGTCGTAGTGACACTCATGACATTGGTTCTTATTGCACGATGTCACTCCTAAGAGAAATACAAGAATAAAT
>Ga0315906_10009760_pt1 | contig 11356 bp, 8 predicted proteins | sample LakEriMetagenome_4_FD_203526 | JGI IMG/M metagenome (GOLD analysis project Ga0315906, IMG submission 203526) | Freshwater fungal communities from buoy surface, Lake Erie, Ohio, United States - Buoy 2 MA122 | ecosystem: Environmental > Aquatic > Freshwater > Lake > Lake biofilm | place: USA: Lake... | reverse complement strand
CACGGTTACGCGGTAATTTCCTGCTGTTGAAACGGTGATGGCTTGGCTGGTGGATCCGTTTGACCATGAATATCCTGCAGCCAGCGTTGCGGTAAGTGTCACCGAATTACCATTGCACAAGGCAGTACTACCTGACGTAGTTATAGTCACTACCGGAAGAGGATTTACGGTTACGTTCACAACCGGTGAAATAGCAGAGACGCCGTTAGTAGTTACCGTTACAACATAGGATCCGGCGGTAGTTGCAATAATGGTTTGCGTAGTAGCACCATTCGACCATAGATATGAATTTCCTGAGTTGGCAGACATACTAACAGCTCCACCCGCACAGAACGTAGTAGTTGAAGCAGGAGTTATTAATGCAACAGCCGTAACGTTACAGGGGCTGGCAACACCAGAAGAATAAATTGTTCCGGCATTGGTGGTAATGGTAATCATATCGATTTCTAACTTACCGTTAATACTTGTAATGGTTAGTTTATGATCGTCGGCTGTCACCGAATTAAATACTACCGGGTTACCAGTATTGGAATTAATGCGATACCAAAGCCAATTTGTGTCCTGCACACAGCTGATGGTGCGTGAATTGGCATTGTCGAGAGAAATATTAAAGGCTGTTGCTGTTCCATCAGTACTTCTTGCGCGCACCCATACATAGTGATTCAAAGCGGCAGTTCCTCTTGGTGCAAAGTAATAATCGGCTGATGCAGCAGATTTAAACTGTACACTGGAGGTGTAGTTGGTATAATCTCCTGCTACAGTTCCCTGAGGAACTCTGGTGACAATCTGAAGATTACTGTTGGTGTTGTCATACAATTCACCTTCTATGTTGAACTCTTTGCTCCAGAAATAGGGGTGTGAACTTTCATGCCAGCCGTCCAGCTGATAAAACACTGGGGCAAGTGGATTGGTTTTATCGTAGATGTAAGTGCTGCCCTGGCGACGAACTTTAAAGGTCAGGTTTTGACCATCCAGTTTAATGGTGGCGGTGCTTTCGATTTCTGAATTACCCTGCTGGTTGCTGTTAGGTTGAATGGTCCCTGTAATTGCGTAGCGGGCAAGTGTGTTATGTTTTCTGGCAACAATCAGCTTTCGGATGTCGCCTGAATAAAAGGAGTAGCCCGGTTGTGCGGTATTGGATATCGGATTGTTTGGGTAGTCACCATTCATTAAACTTCCGTTGCGCAAAAGGTCTTCATAGCGGCTGGAGATGCCCTGTGCATAAGGTGGGATCACCATTTGCCACACGAAATCGGCAGGTTTCTGATACGGAACTTTCAGGAAGAAGTAAGCTGTATGAAAATATTCTGCTCCGGTCATTGAAACGGCTTTTAACAATCCAAGCCATTGTGCCGGCCGAAGCGTGGCCGTTTCATCGTTACTCCAGCCCGGACTAACTGTTGGAGAAAATAAATTATCGTTGTGTTTGAGTTCTTGAAAGCGGGAATCAACCAGGAATTGCCATCCTTTCCATGCGCCGGACCAATAGCGCCAGTTTTCCGGACGAACCGGATAAAAATCACCGGAGGAATAAACCTGACCATTTACCAAAGAATTGACTGTTCTGGTCTCGCTGTATTTCCAATTGTAATCTGGGTGGCCTGAAATCTGATAATAGGTAAAGCGTGTATTCGCCAGTGAAGGCAGGTTCATGAATTCATTCTTGTAGGCCTGATTGATGCGGTTGAAGTTGCGTCCGATATACGTGCTCCAGTCAACACCCATTGCGGTCTTGGCAGCATTAACCGTTGGATCTAATGCCAGTCCATTGGCTTTATACCAGGGAATAATCTCGCCATTTTCGAAAATAACGTCAAGATTGCGTGTCATGAAACCACGCAGTGAAGAGAGATATAAACGCTGTGTGCGGCCATCAAGTTTAACTGAGTCTACCGGTGCTTCAGGACTGATTTTAATGTCAGTTGTTACAGCTCCGGATTCATTGATAAATTGTCCGCTGGCATTACGCAGGTAACTGGAGGTTGGCAGGCAATCACACTGAACATAGTTATCAATTGCAGTGAATCCTGCGGAACTTGGGGTAAGTTGTGGCCAGTAGCTGTTCGCGGAAGTCCGGTATTGCGGATTGGCATTTGCCATTTTAATCCACGCACCGTCGAAACGATTGGTATCTCCAAAGCTGGTGTAATTGTGCGTATTGCTGGCCACCATGAGTGCGTAATTAAAATTCTTCGCCATTTCGAGCTGGAAGTCCCTGCTCTTGCTGATGTACGCATTGGTTACCTGCATGCCGGGCAGATAACCTGTGAAATAAGCAGGATTGAAAACAGGAATGTTACTGTACATCGTATGCCCTTCCTTGTAACGAGGCACAGGAAAAGCCTTCAATTGCGTCCATGCATCAACGTTAGCATTGGGATGTCCTGGTGCATATTCCAGCGGGTCGATGGACCCCGTAACGCTGGCTGCTGCAGGAGGGGTAATGGTTGAATTGGTGAACGTGTATTGGCTACCGGTTTGAAATTCCTGATAGTGTTTGTAAATCACATTAGCCGGAAGTGCAAGGTTGTAAAGTGCAACTTCATCCATATTGCCAAACACTTTGTAATAGGAAGTGTTGGTATTCAGATCGCAGATGAATTCATTGATATTGGAACTGGAGGAAGGAATGGTTCCTGCGGCAATCGTCTTGCTGAATCCTGCCGGCAATTGACCATCAATCCATACCTGTTTGGTGCCAGCGGTTGCATCGTAGCGAAAAACCATGTGATGCCAGTTGCCATCTACATAGTATCCATAAGAAGCTCTACCGATTCCGTTCAACGCTATATCAAAGTTGTCGGTAGTAATGGTAGTAGTGCCGGTTGCAATTCCCTTTGTGGTAAAGCGGAAAGTAGCATATCCGAAACGAATGTTTAGTCCGTTATCGCGGCGGGAAATAAATTGAATCGTACTGTTAAGATTTGGATCTGCTTTGAAAAGAAATTCTACTGTATAGCCATTACTAGGCGTAAATGGAGCGGAGGCTACAATAATTCTGCTGTTACTGGACAACTTCAGACTTTTACCAACGCTTCCGGCACTTGCATTGCTGATACTGTAGATTGATTGATAATAGGCTGGATTCAGGGTGTAATTGCCCATGTTGTCCGCCATCGGATTCGTTTGGTCGAAGGTCCAGTAGCTAACAGGATTGAATGTTTGGGCGGCGGAAGAAAGGCCACTCAGTGTGAGAGTGGTGGTTATTATGGCAAGTAGGAGGTTCAGGCTGGGGGTTCTTCCTTTTTTGATCATTTTCTGATTTGGATTTCAGCTTAGGCAGCTTTGCCTAAAATTCCCGGCTTCGGATTCTAAAGCCTTTAAAAAAGTCACAGATTCCGCGGCATTTTTAGTGGGATGATCAAATATAAAAGTAATTGGAATTCTGGCAAGCAGCTCTCTGAAGGTTGATTGCAACTATTTGTTAATCAATTATAAAAGTTATCAAAAATTGTCAAAATAGCTTCGTTAACCAATACTATTCGCTTATTCGCCACCTGTATTTTGACTTTCGCCCACTAAAAAGGGGTTGTTTCACTCCGGATTTCAGCAGGTTGGTCCGGTTACTTGTGGTAAGAAAAGTGCCCCGGTTTTTTTAGGTGATTTTACACCGCTTCGAAGCCGGCTCTTATGCCCGCAGGTTACATAATGACCGAAATATTGCCTTCTTTTAATGCCTTTTTACCGGTGGCACCTTTTGCTATAACCCGATATACATAAGCCCCTTCCGGTACCTTTTCGCCCAGGAAAGTTCCATCCCACCGAAGATTGGCATTGTCGGATTCAAATATTTTCTGTCCCCAGCGGTTATAAATCTCCATATTGAATTCCTTAATGGCCTCCCCTGCAATGCCGAAGGTGTCGTTTAAACCGTCGCCATTTGGGGTGAAGGAATTGGGAATGTATAACGTCATAGCCGGAATGATTTCTACTTCATTGGATACGCTGTAGGTAGACAGATCACCATTTTTATATGCGATCACTCTGTATTTGCGCGAGAAGTTCATTTGAGCATTTACCATTCCTGATGTGAGTAACATCAGTATGAATAAAGCAGCCGTACTTTTGAAAATGTTCACTGACATGGCATTGTTTGATTTTATTAGTAGCAAACTACAACCGTTCTTCCGCTTCATGAATTCGTTTTAACCTGCATCCGTACTTCTGTAAGTTTCGAAGGCTTTTGTTTGTTAATTGTTTCATGATTTGAACGATTCACCCGTATTGGTGTCTTTATCCCTGCATCTGCGACTGTAAGATTTTCTTTGATTGTTGCTATTATTGGATGCTTTAAGCTGAATTTGAAACCCTGTTGATCATCAATTTCATTTTGCGTTTTTGCAGGATTAACTGTAAATAAAAATGCCCCGGTGATGACCAGGGCATTGCCTTTGGGAAAGAATGATGATTAATAAAGTCGGATCATTGCAGCAAGCAGTACAACCACTAATGCACATTCGGCTATCAGCAGAATGCGACCGGTAAGTTTGTATGCCGCATCCTTGGCAGCATTTTCTTTCGCTTTATCACCGCAGGTGATCATGGGTTCGCGGGGAGTACCTTGTTTCATGTACTCAAGTTATGCAGGAAGAGCAGGGTGATTGAATTAAAAAAACGGCAGACCTTACAATTTTAAACGGAAAGATCGATGTAGCGAGTGCACAGTTCAAGTTCTTTCGGAACATGATTGCTGCAAATGATCAATATCGTTTCTTCCGGAAGTTGTCGCACAATATGGTGAAACCATTCAATGCCTGAGCGATCGAGATTAGAAACGGGTTCATCCAGCAGAATTACCGGCACTTCAGCGTTGAGAGCCAGCAACAAACGCACTCTTTGCTTCATTCCGCTCGAAAAGTACTTCAAGGGTTTATCGAGAAATTTTTCAAGACCCGCAATTTTTGCAAATCTTTCAGCATCACTTTCCCGTAATTTTTTGTGCGCTGCAAAAAATAAAATATTCTCGCGCAGACTTAATTCTTCCGGCATATCCAGATAGGGGGTAGCTGCAGTTATATAACGATACCAGTCGACACTTTCAATGAGCTTATCGTCCAGCCTGCAGATTAATTTCCCTTCACTCAGCGAAACAAAGCCGGAAAGGATTTGAAGAAGTGTTGATTTTCCACTGCCGTTAAGTCCGGTAATGGCAAGGCGGTCGCCCTGTTGCAATTCAAGGTTGATATTCCGAAAGAGCCATTGCTTTAAAAACTTCTTGCCGGCATCTTCGAGCTGAATGGTTATGCCGGATTTCATCAATCTTCTTCTGCAGCCAACTGAGTGTAGCCGCGCATGATTCCTTTTTCAGAATTGCGGATGAAGCCCAGAATATGTTCGCGATGAGGCGATGGAGGCAACTGCGATTCAATCTGATCAACCGCCTTTGTTACAATCAGCCCGCTTTGAAAAATGATGCGGTACATTTCCTGAATTTCCTGAATGGCATTGGTGTCGAAGCCGCGACGTCGCAGTCCAACCGAATTGATGCCGGCATAACTGAGTGGTTCACGTGCAGCTTTCACATAAGGCGGCACATCTTTTCGGACTCCGGTTTGTCCGCCAATAAAACTATGTGCACCAATGCGAATAAATTGTGAAACACCCACGTATCCTTCCAGGATGGCCCAGTCTTCAATGGTAACATGTCCGGCAAGATTTACCGAGTTGGCCAAAATAACATTGTCGCCAAGAATACAATCATGAGCGATGTGTACGTAAGCCATCAGCAAACAATTTTTGCCAACCTGTGTAGTGCCGGCGGCAACAGTTCCTTTGTTAATGGTTACACATTCGCGGATGGTGGTGTTATCGCCGATGACCGTTGTGGTTTCTTCGCCTTTATATTTCAAATCCTGAGGTACTGCACTGATCACCGCTCCCGGAAAAATGCGACAGTTGCGTCCGATTCGGGCACCATCATAAATAGTGACGTTGGAACCAATCCAGGTGCCTTCACCAATTTCTACATCACGTGCAATGGTGGTGAAAGGATCAATGCTGACATTCGCAGCAATCCTTGCCTCGGGATGTATGGAAACCTGTGTGTAGCTCATTTAACTTTTTCTGACAATCTGTGCCATCATTTCGGCCTCCATTACTACTTTGTCGCCAACGATCGCCTGGCCGCGCATATGGCAGATGCCGCGTCGGATTGGGGAGATTAGTTCGAGGCTAAAAATAATACAATCGCCCGGAAGCACGCGTTGTTTAAAACGGGCTTCGGATATTTTCATGAAGTAAGTCCAGTAGTTTTCAGGATCAGGTACCGTATTCAATACCAGAATACCTCCGGTTTGTGCCATGGCTTCAATCTGCAATACTCCGGGCATAACCGGATTTCCGGGGAAATGTCCCTGGAAGTACCATTCGTTGGCCGTGACATTTTTTATCCCCACTACATGCTTTTCTGAAAGCTCAATGATTTTATCAATCATGAGAAAAGGGTAGCGGTGCGGCAGCATCCCGGCAATCTTATTGATATCGCAAACAGGTTGCGTATTAAGGTCATACTTTTTTACCTGCGTACGATCCCGGCGAATCATCGCCTTAATTTTCTTTGCAAACTCAACATTGGCTGCATGCCCAGGACGAGCAGCAAGGATATGTCCTTTGAAAGGCATTCCGATCAACGCCAGATCTCCGAGAATATCCAGTAGTTTATGACGCGCCGGCTCATTCTGAAAATGCAGTTTTACATTATTCAGTATTCCTTTTTCAATCACTTGTACGCTCGGCTTGTTAAACAGTCGGGCAAGATCATCGAGTTTCTCCTGTGATATTTCACGGTCGACCACCACAATCGCGTTGTCGAGGTCACCGCCTTTGATCAGATCATGCTTTACCAGCATTTCCAGCTCATGCAAAAAACAGAAAGTGCGACAGGTGGAAATTTCTTCTTTGAATTCACTCAGCTTGTGTAGTTGAGCGTGCTGTGTTCCTAGAACCGGACTGTTATAGTCCACCATTACGGTTACTCTGTATTCGGGACTCGGCACTCCAAGCATTTCAACATTGCGGGCCGGTTCTTCGTAAGAGATATTTTCAAGAAGCTCGTAAACTTCACGGTAGGCATTTTGTTCCTGGATTCCTGCTTCCTGCAAAAGCTGCATAAAAGGACGGGAGCTTCCGTCCATAATCGGAACTTCCGGGCCGTCTACTTCAATCAGCACATTGTCGATTTCCAATCCAACCAGAGCGGCAAGGACATGCTCCGTTGTGCTGATTCTCGCACCATTTTGCTGGAGTGTGGTTCCGCGGGAAGTGTCCACCACATTATCAACATCCACGTCGATTACCGGCTTCCCTTCAATATCCACCCGGCGAAATTTATACCAGTGATTTTCAGGAGCAGGATGAAAGGTAAGATTAACGGCTGCACCGGTATGCAAACCAACACCGGAGATTGTTACTGCCTTACGGATAGTAGTTTGTTTATTCGACATAAACGAGAGGACCGGGTCCTTATTGGGAAGAAAGTTTTTGTTCGAGTTCGCGAAGCCTTGCTTCCATTTCAGGGAGTTTCCTGAAGAGGACGTAGGTTCGTTTATAGTCACTGATGGAAAAGGCCGGGGAACCCTGTAAAATTTCTCCGGGTTTGGATATGGCACTTCCGATTCCCGACTGGGCTGCAACTTTTACCTCATCGGCAATCGTGATATGCCCTACAATTCCTACCTGTCCGCCAATCATGCAGTTCTTGCCAATTTTAGCAGAGCCGGCTACTCCGGTTTGAGCGGCAATAACGGTGTTTTCACCAATTTCCACATTGTGAGCAATCTGTATCAGGTTATCGAGCTTTACACCTTTGCGGATTATCGTTGATCCCAGCGTAGCACGATCAATAGTTGTGTTCGCACCAATTTCAACATGATCTTCAATGATCACATTGCCTATTTGTGCTACTTTTTGATAGTTGCCACCCTGAGGCTGAAAACCAAATCCGTCGGATCCAATTACTACACCAGCATGAAAGGTGCAATCTTTGCCGATAACACAATCAGAATACACTTTAACTCCCGGAAACAGCGTGGTTTTTTCTCCGATGCTTACGTTGTCACCCACATAGGATTGCGGATAGATCTTCGCATTGTCGCCAATCACGGCATTTTTTCCGATAAAGGCTAGTGCGCCGATGTATACGTCTTTACCAAGTTTAGCACTCGGGTCGATAAACGCAGTTGAATCAATGCCCTTTTTATCGCGGCTGATGGTGTTATACAATTCCAGCAGTTTGGCGAAACTCTGGTATGCATTCTCCACCTTAACCAGCGTAGTAATCAGGGGTTTTTCAGGCTGAAAGTCGTTGTTCACGATCACTACCGCGGCCTGTGTGGTATAAATGTGCGGTGTGTATGCCGGATTAGCCAGAAAAGACAGTGATCCGGGAGTGCCCTCCTCGATTTTTGACAACCGGGAAACTTTCGCAGCGGGGTCACCCGCCACCGAGCCATGTAGCAGGTCCGCTATCTGTTGCGCCGTGAATTCCATTTCAGGTGGCAAAGGTAACAAATTGAGGCAAGGCTTCGCCTCAGGCCGTAACCCTTATATGGTTTTTGCCGTACTTTCGACTTCTGCATAGTAAAATTTTATGGAGCTTAAAAAACTAAGCATTATTATACCCGCCTACAATGAAGGGGCTACCATTCATCTGATACTTGATAAGGTTAGGAAGGCTGTATTGCCCCATGGTATCGAAAAGGAAATCATCATTGTCAATGATTTTTCCCGCGACAATACCGAAGAGGCTATCAAAGACTATATCGGAAGAAACCCTGATATGCCCATCCGCTATTCAAAGCATGAGTTCAATCAGGGAAAAGGTGCGGCCCTGCATACTGGTATCCGGGAGGCAACCGGCGACTATATCATCATTCAGGATGCGGATCTGGAGTATGATCCTGACGAGTATGCTTTGCTGCTGAAGCCCGTGCTGGTGGCCAATGCAGATGTGGTTTATGGCTCCCGCTTCATCGGTGGCCGGCCACACCGGATTTTATTTTTCTGGCATACGATCGGTAATAAGTTTCTGACTGCCTTGTCCAATGTATTTACCAACCTGAATTTAACGGACATGGAGACTTGTTATAAGCTTTTCAGGGCTTCGATTCTGAAATCTTTCATTCTGAAGGAAAAGCGCTTTGGTTTTGAGCCGGAAGTGACTGCTGCCGTTGGCCGGCTGAAAGGTATCCGGGTTTATGAAGTGGGCATTTCTTACTACGGCCGAACCTACGAGGAAGGAAAGAAAATAGGCTGGCGGGATGGTTTCCGTGCCATCTATGTAATCCTTAAAAACGCTTTCTGATTATACCAGCTCCGGAAGGATACAGTGATAGTAACGCTTAATGTGGGTCGACATCACCGCGACTTCCAGCTGGTCACTGGCCATGGTTAACTCCGATTCCGTTCCGTCACGGTGCAATATGTGTATCGGTTCGTTGTCGGGATTGTAGGCGGTGTTGGTGATCGTACCAGCAAAAACAAAGTAATGACTGTCTTTTTCACTGATTCCGAAATGCTGCATGGCCTTTTCCCGAAGCAACTTCAGTTCGGCTGCATCAAAAGGCTCTTTGTTGAGACGGATCTTGTACAGTTTCCGGTTAATCATTCCGGTACAAAGACGGGAGAGCACTTTATCTTCATGATCCATCCAGGCTTTGATGCAGGCAGTGATTTCATAATCATCGAGCATGGCATACTTATGCAGGATGGCCGGATTGTTCTTCAGATCGGAGGCCGTAACCTTGTTGTTCAGGAAATAGGCTACGGGAGGAGTTGCAAATAAAGTGGCGCCTCCGGCCGTGAGTTCTTTGGCGCGTAAGAGGATTCGAACCAGAAGTTGCTCCGCTGCCAGAACGGTCTTGTGCAGATAGACCTGCCAGTACATGAGCCGCCTTGCGATCAGGAACTTTTCGATGGAGTAAATCCCCTTTTCTTCTACCACCAGTCGGTCATTCACTACATCCAGCATCTTGATAATGCGCTGGGCACCGATTTTACCTTCCAGGACACCGGTATAAAAACTATCTCGGTTCAGATAATCCAACCGATCCATGTCGAGCTGGCTACTCACCAGGGCATGCAGGAATTTTTTTTGGTAGGTATTTCTGAAAATGGCAATACCGGTGGTCAGTGCTCCGTTAAACTCTCTGTTGAGTTCATCCATCATCTGTTCCGATACTTCCTCGTGGCTCATGCCGTCCAGTACACTGTGTTCGAGCGCATGGGAAAATGGTCCGTGGCCGATGTCGTGCAGCAGAATGGCAATAGAGGCGCCTTCTTCTTCTTGGGGGGTGATCGAATGATCTTTGGAGCGAATAGTTTCGATGGCCTGGCTCATCAGGTGCAGTGCGCCGAGGGCATGATGATAACGGGTATGCAGAGCTCCCGGATAAACCATGTGGGTAAGTCCCAGCTGGCGGATCCTGCGCAAACGCTGGAACCAGGGATGCTCAATCAGGTTAAATATTACTCCGTAGGGAATCGTAATAAAACCGTAGACCGGATCGTTAAATATTTTCTTCTTGTTCAGGGCGATAAAATTTTGCTGTGCAAATATCGTAATCCTGCGCAGGCAATTGTTACCGCTTACCTTTGCAACATTAATTCCGCAATATTAAACCGCAATTATGGATAAAGTACAAATTCTCTGGGCTGATGATGAAATCGACCTGCTGAAGCCGCACGTGATGTTTCTGCAGAATAAGGGGTATGAGGTGACTACTGCTACCAACGGACGTGACGCTCTGGATCTTGTGCAAAAGCAGGAATATGGAATTATTTTTCTGGATGAGAATATGCCCGGTTTGAGCGGAATTGAAACGCTGGCCCAGATAAAGAACCTGCGCCCGACTGTTCCCGTGGTGATGATCACCAAGAGTGAAGAGGAGTCGATTATGGAAGAAGCAATTGGCAGCAAGATTGCCGATTTCCTGATAAAGCCGGTTAATCCCAACCAGATTCTCCTGGCCATTAAAAAAAATCTTGAGAACAAACGGCTTATCAGTGAAAAAACTACTCAGGGGTATCAGCAGGAATTCCGGCAGATTGGCATGACGCTGAGTGATAAACTGAGCTGGGACGAATGGGTGGAGGTGTACCGCAAGCTGGTTTTCTGGGAAATTGAACTGGAACGAACGCAGGATCCGGGGATGTACCAGATTCTCACCATGCAGAAAGCCGAAGCCAATCAGTTGTTCAGCAAGTTTGTAGAGACGAATTACCTGCAGTGGTTGCGGGATCCCGAAAAAGCTCCTTTACTGTCGCATTACATTATGCGTCGCAAAGTATTGCCGCTGGTGGATGCCGGTGAAGAACCGGTGTTTTTTATTCTGATTGACAATCTCCGCTATGATCAGTG
>Ga0315906_10009757_pt1 | contig 11358 bp, 18 predicted proteins | sample LakEriMetagenome_4_FD_203526 | JGI IMG/M metagenome (GOLD analysis project Ga0315906, IMG submission 203526) | Freshwater fungal communities from buoy surface, Lake Erie, Ohio, United States - Buoy 2 MA122 | ecosystem: Environmental > Aquatic > Freshwater > Lake > Lake biofilm | place: USA... | reverse complement strand
CACACATCACCACCCGGAACCGCGCCGGATGCTCCGCCACCCGAACTTGGCCGGGGTGCAGTTTGTGGAGCCGGATATTGACTTCTTGCGGCTTGGCGCTCGACACAATCCCTCAGCGAGAATGGCTTCGCCAGCGGGGGTGCTGCGTTGCCCCACCCGCTCGGCAGCAAACAACCTCCCATCCGGGGCCTAGCTCTGTGGCTGCGAATCGCGCATGGTGCCCCGAGTGTATAATTTAGTGAGTCAAGTCCCCCAGCGCAAGGGGCAATTTTTAATTAGCGCCTGGCGTTAGTTAAAGGCCCTAGTTACTAGTAACTAGTATACTAGTAACTAGTATATATATACTCGTTAACTCAGTTTCTGCACGTTAACTGGTATCATGTTACTAATTACGTTTCTTGTTACTAACTACCCGACCCCACCACGCGCCGCAGTTCAGCCCCCGCTCCTTTGCGCGAGATTGGCGTATAAACGCCAAACGGGGGCGCAGGGCTACCCAGATAGCCCCCCACCCCCCTATCGGCCCGCAGAATCGATTTTAGCGCCAACTAGGCCATATCTTCCGGGTCTGGCGCTGGCAACGTCCGCACAGGCGCATTTGCCGCCGCCTCCAGCACCGCCGTCACCGCCGCCTCCCGGAGCGCCCTGACATTTTTGACAGGGGCTTCATCCTCAATCACCTTGACTTGTAGCGTCTGCTGCCCTTCGTGCTGGACGACCTGCTTATCGCCATACTCGGTCGGCGCGGATTTCGCCGCCGCCCACTTGAGCGTGTCAATCAGCACCCGGTCCATCGCCGTGGTTTGGCTCGTACTCTCCCGTGCGACCCGAATCGCTTCCTCCGCGAACGCCGCCCCCAGCATCGGCCGGACGCGCTGATACTCCGCGTACAAGTCCGGGTCGCGCGCGAACCACGTTCGGATGCGCCCCGCCGGAATCTTCAGCACCCGCGCCGTATCCGCCACGGTCTTCCCGTTCGTCATCCCCTCCAGCACCTGCTCCAGTATCGCCCGGCGCTCCTCCGGCGATGTCTCGTCTTTCCCGCGCCCCATCAGCACCTCCCGTGCGTGAGTCAGGTAATCTACGCTTGACTTGTACCAAGCACCAGACGCGGCTGAGAGGGTGGAACCGCTGCCGGAGGGACGGCGCGCGGGCATACCCCCCCCCTCCCCCCCCCTACCCCCCCCCCCCCCCCCTCCCCCTGTCCTATTTTCAGGACACCGGACGCGCGTCCTATTTTTAGGACACGCGCCAGGCTCTGTGACCTTTGTCACAATGTGACGCACGTCACATTCTACAAGGAACGCGCGCGGGGAGGGCGTGTCAAAAGGACACGGGCATTTCGCCACACCTGCACTCTGGCAAAATCCCTGGGGGCCTTCCAAATACCGAACGCGCCCCGAAATGGCCCTAGATTGCGCGAGGTTGCCATATGCGGCCCTCGACCCCTCTAGGGCTGTCAGGGTATGGGGGATGGTCCGATAACGCGCCATATCCAAAATGACCTGAAAACAGGACACATTTAGGCCATATACTATTAGAGCGCCGAACCTCCTCTCCGTTGTGATAAATATCACGCCCGCTTTTGTTACAAAAGTCCCCACCCCTCTCCCTTGAGTAATCCCTGACACCCGCTTATTCATTCTCCCGTCAGCACATGGGCTGACAACATCACGCAAAACAGAGGGGGCGGAAATGTCGGGCAAGGAGAGCGCGGACAAGCTGGCGGAGATGGCCGAGAACATGGAAGCATTCGCCGGGGAGCTGGCCGCCGCGATTGCGGAAGATGACGCGAACGGGTCGCCGTTTTGGGTGGTCGGGTTCCCTCAGTACGGGGTGTTTTGCAAGGTTGGCGACACCCTCCCCGATGGCCGGGTCAAGAATATGCGGACGACTGGCGTCCTGTTTGCCACTCTCATGAGCCGGGATGACGCCGAGCGCGCCACGGCGAACGGCAACATCCGCAACGGCAACAGGGAAACGGCCGAACCCGTCCCCTACGGCACCGCCCTGCGGATAGTGCTAGCGAATGTCGAGGGCGCGGTCGCCATGTTCCGCCGTGAGCGGGCCGCCGCGACCGCCTGACACAACCCACCACCACACCGGGGCGCGCGGAGCGCCCCTCACACCATCCAGAGGAGAATCCAGACATGTGCGGCAACGCCGAGCGGGTCGAGGTGGTCGAGCAAGAGGCGCCGGAGTGCGAAGGGTGCGGCCAGCCTATCGACGGGGAGCCGCTGGAGGTGGACGGGTACCCACATTGCCACGAATGTGCGGCGGAGTGCGAAGACTGCGGTGACGTCACCGACAGCGCCATGTGGCTGGACGACCGGAGCATCTGCCCAGACTGCCGCGCCGATTGCGACGACTGCGGGCGGACCTATCGCACCGAAGACCCGCACGCGCGGAACCTTGATAACGGAAACTCTGTCTGTTCGCGGTGCGCGGAAAGTTGGTACACCTGCGACGACTGCGGGGACGACATGCACCAAGACGATGCGTTCTGCCGCGATAACGGGACCTACTGCGCGTCATGCGACCCCGGCGACAGCGACGATGGCGAAGAGGCGGAAGATGTTGGCCCCATTCGGTCCTATCATTCCGCCCGCCGGAATGTGACCCCGCTCCCCTCCCCCTTCACCCGCGCCAACGGCGGCCGCATGTTCGGGGTCGAGTTAGAAGTGGAGCGGCGGCGCGGGTGTGAGCGGTCGCGTGGGGAAATCGCCGGGATGCTGGAGAAATGGGCCAACAACCAAGCGGCGGACATTACGGCCGATGGCCACCGCGTCCCGTTGCTGGCGTTCGAGGAGGATGGGTCCCTGCAAGACGGCTTCGAGATGGTGACGCAACCCATGGGCCTAGATGACCAGCGCACCCTATGGCGGACCATCTTGACCCGCTCACTAGTCGGCGACCTCCGGTCACATGATACCGAAACCTGCGGGCTACATGTGCATGTGTCACGGGCGGGCATGACCGACCTCCACATCTCCAAGGTGGTGTGTTTTGTGAATGACCCCGACAACGCCGACCTTATCCGCGCCGTAGCCCGCCGCTACTCTACTGGATATTGCCGCGTGGAACGCAAGCGGCTTGCCAGCGCGCACAAAAATGACGGGAACCGTTATCAAGCGGTGAACCTTTGCAACGCCCACACCCTAGAGTTTCGCATCTTCCGGGGGTCCCTGCACGCGCCCGCCGTTATCGCGGCGGTGGAGTTCGCTAATGCGGTGGTGGAGTTCTGCCAGCCGACCGGGCCGGATGGGTTCAACCTCAAAACGCCCGCCTTCCTCGACTTTATCAACACCGCCGCCATGCGAAAGCACACCCGCTACCTTCGCGCCTACCTTGCCAGCCGCATACCGGACCACACCTTCCCGGCGGATTTCGTCCCGGTCATGATGCGCTGACCCGAACGAACACCGAACCTGTCGCAAACTGACACGCTGTCACCTTTCTATACACCATCCAGAGGAGTGTCCCACCATGTGCCTACTCATCCACCAACCGCGCGGCGTCACCTTCAGCCGCGCCGAAATCGCGGATTTCGTCCACCACAACCCGGACGGGTTCGGGGTCACTTACGGAGACGGCAAGCGGCTCCACCTCCTCCGCCTTGTCGGGTCGCTGTCCGAAATACAGGACGCCTACGCGCGCCATGCGGCGGGCCGGGAATGTGTCATTCACTTCCGCATGACCACACACGGCGCGACCAACGCCGATAACGCCCACCCGTACCCGATAACGCCCGATATCGCGGTCGCCCATAACGGGGTGCTGGCTATCGGCAACCCACACGACAAGACCATGTCCGACACATGGCACCTTGTCGAGTTTTTCCTCCGCCCTATCGCCGAGACAGACCCCGACCTCCTGTTCAATCCCGTTTGGGGCGATATGCTGGGCCGCCTTATCGGGTCGAGCAATAAGCTGGCCATTGCCCACCGGGATGGGCGCGTGGCCATCATCAACAAATCCGCCGGGGTCACGCATAAGCGGGCGTGGCTGTCCAACACCTACGCATGGAGCGCACCGCAAGCGGCCGCCCCGCGCGTCACCGCCCACCGCGCCAGCGGGTACCGATACGATGATGACACCGCCGCATGGTGGGCGGACGCTGGGGCGGGGCGGGTGTCCTATATTCGGGACGTTCCGGACGACACCCCGGCAGACGATGACGCCTTCGACCTCTGGGCGGACGCCGAGGAAGCCTATATCCGCGACCGCGAACAGGGGGTCGCCATCTGGGCGCGCAACAACCCGCAAGATGCGGCCACCCTCATCGTCCACCTGTTCGCGGTGGACCACGCCGAGGCGTTGGAATGGCTGGAGGACCACGCCGCAGATGCGGTGACCGCCCTCGCCGAAGCTATCGCCGAGGAGGTGGGGGTCGCGTCCTAAAAACAGGACACCCCACCCGAACGAATCCCGAACCCGAACATTCACCGAAGGGTGTGTCACTCCGACACACCCGCCACACCCCAGAGGAATCCATGCCAACCTTTACGCAAGACACCGAGGGCGAGATGGCGCGCGTCTTTTTGGTCTTCGAGTTGGGAGCAAACTACGCACCGGAGAGATTAGTCGGGGCCGCGCGAACACATGAGGAGGCGGAGGAGATGCTACGCCAAAGCATCGGATGGAAGGGTATGCAGGTGTTCCCCGTACTTGCGTACCCGCACACCGCTAGCACGCTGTCGAAGGTCACCAACACACCGCTACGGAGGAGCTAATCCCATGCAAACCTTCTACACCCTACAGGCGGACGGCCTCACCCTGAAGGTCGCCCTCACCGATGACCCGACCGAGTGCTGGCTTGAGATTGTCGGGGAGGACAAGCGGCGCGTCCTCCTGCCCATGCAATCGACCACCGCCCTCCGCGAAATCCGCCGCGCCATCTCCGCCATGCTCGACCACCGCGCCATACTCACCCGACAGGAGGACTAACCCATGAACGAACCCAACCCCAACCCCATCCTCGCGTTCGTCGTGCTGGATGACGGCGAAACTTACAGCCGCCTGGAGGGATGCTCCATCGTCATCACGACACGGGAGGAGATGCTCCGCATGGACCGGGAGAGCGGGGACATCCGCGACCTCCGCCCGCTGTACGAAATCGGACTGGCTAACGTTATCCCCATGCCGACCCACCTCATGCCAAGGGACTGACCCATGCGTAGACAATCGCCCATCGTTGCCGCCCGCCAAGAGGCCCGCACCGCCGCCTTGCGGGAAGCCATCGCCGCCCGCCGTGTACGCCTTGCGGGGGCAATGCCGAATCACATCGTCGCCCATAACGTCCACGAGAGTATCAAGTACCTGTCCATCCACACGACAGACTCCGCGGCCCAGCACATTATCCGCCTCATCACCGCCGCACGGGAGGGCTGACCCGATGAGCCACGACACCACCCCCCGCCATTCCTATGCGGTCACCTTGGAGGTCGTCCTCTATGTTGAGGCCGAAACCGAGGACAAGGCCGCCAGCTATGCCGAGGAGACATTCACCGACGCCGTAGATTCGGATTTCATCCCGTTCTGGTGCGTCGCTCATGCCGAGAGAAACGACGCATGACCCTACTCACCACCCGACAGGCGGCCCAGATGTGGGGATGCTCCCCGGACAAGGTACGCTACCACCTCCGCGCGGCGGGGGTGGTCCCCTTGCAGGGGGACACCACCATGTACGAAGGGCGGAGTCTCTACTGGCGCGCCGAGGACGTCGAGCGGGCGCTCGCGGGGCGGGTCACCCCGCCCGCGCCGACGAAGCCGCCGACCCAGAAGGAACTACGCAAGATGAACGCGGACGCCGCCGCGCGCCGCGCCCTCATGCGCGAGCAAGTGCGCGAGCGGTGGGCGAACTACTGGCGGGCCAAGGCCGAGGCCAGGGCCAAGGCCAAGGCCGAGGCCAAGGCCGCCGCGCGCGCGGCGAAAGAGGCGACCACGCCGGGGTGACCATCGTCTACCTCGTCGCGTTCGGCTGGCCTGTCGCGCTGGCCATCGTCGCCGCGATTGTCGAGGGCATCGCCCGCGTGGCTGACGCCATCGCCGGACGCCCGCCCCCATAGCCACCCATGCTATAACGGCCCGGTGCAGCGTCAGCTGTCCGGGCCGTTATAGCAGAGGAGGAGAGTGTCCTATTTCTAGGACACCTCAAGTTAACCGAACGCCAGGGACTTGGCAAGAGCCAGCACCACCCGGAGGCCGAGCCAGACTCCGCCGACCAGACACCACGCGACCGCGCCGATAGTGAAGGCGATGGTCCACGCCTCGACCTGCATCCGCCGCCTATTCGGTGGGCGATACATCGGGCGTGTCATTCCGCCACACCCGCACGTCGGGGCGGACGGGTGGCTTGCGGCGGTGATGGAACAGCGCCAGCTTCAGCTTCGCCTTGACCTTCCCCGCTCTGGACAGAACAGCGCGAGCGAGATTGGCTGGGAGCGCGTCGCGTTGCGCTCCGCCGGGGCGACCGCCCTGCAGCTTGCCCAGCGGATTCGTCGGCGGCTGCGGTCCCTCCGCGAACACGCCGCGCGCGTTGTGGTCCGGCGGCAGCCGTTCCGCGAACGTGTCCGGGTCGTCCCATCGGGGCGTCATCACCTCCAGTATCGGGCACCTCGCGGAAGTTGTCAAGCGCCCGGATGGTGATGGTCGCCCCCGCCAGCGCCTTGTCGGGGGCGTCGGATTCGTCGAAGCGCCAGAGTTCCCAGCGGACCTGACTATCGTCCCACCATACCCCCTCGCCTGCGGTGATGCCGTCCTTGCAGTTCTTCGACCAGTTGAGGTCACGCCTCCGGCGGTCGGGTTCCCGCACCACCACCTCCAAGGCCAGCGGCCCCTCGGCACGGGGCCACTTGGCTTTCTTGGCGGCGGCAAGGGCGAGCTGTCCGATGACTTGCTTGCTCTCGCGGTATTCCTTCGAGAGTATGAACTGGCCGCTGATAAACTTGCGATTGTCCGAACAGAGCGCGACCCAGGGCACGCGAAATGTCAGGGCATTAGGCATCTGAGATTCCCCATTGGTCGGCCATCGCAGAGGCGATGCCGGGATAGGTGAGCGAGCGTTGCTTCCAGCGGTCTGGCGATGGGCTGAGCTTGTTCTGTCCGCTCGCCGTCTGATTCGCCCGTCGAGCGAGCCGCCCGCCGGGGAGGATGTCGGTCGGCACAAGGCGCGGCAGGTTCACAAGCCACAGGCAGGTGGCCTTGCTGGCGTCATGCCCGAACTGCCATGGCTGAATGATTTGGTCGGGCTTGCGGATGCGAGTGGAGAGCGCCCCGATGGGGTTCTCAACCGCGATGCGCGGGATGGGCGCGTCGAGTAACTGCTGAACGAACAGCACCGCCGCATCGGTCAACGCCTGCCGCTCCGGCCTTCGTCGGTTCCAGTGCAGCCCGGACGCTGACAAGTAGGTGCATGGGGGATGTGCTACCATCAAGTCCCAGCCGTCCCCCAAGATGTCTCGCACATCCCCTTGGTAGTGTGGCCCCGCGCGTTCAGTCGGCAGGAGGTCGCACGACCATGCATCATGCCCGCTCGCGCGGAACGCCTCGCGCACAATACCGCTGAACTCGCAGGCCACCAAGACTTTCATCAACGCATCCGTCCGTATCTGGTGAGGCGCCCGTGCTGGTCCTCCTGCTCCTCAATCGTCGGGGCGCGGGGGGTGAGGCGAAGGGTACGGAAGTCCCACTGCACCGGGATGTCTGCGACCCCGCCGTGGCGGTTCTTGTCGAGGATGAGCCATGTGTTCGCGGTGTGCCCCATCCGCTCGAACCGGGAGTGGTCGAACAGCAGGACTTGGTGGCTGTCATTCTCGACCGCACTCCCGCCCATCAACCCCTGCGCGGTCGGCCGCTCACTCCGGGCCGCCGAGGTCTGACGATTGAACTGCGAGAGCGCGACCAACGTGATGCCGAGCGAGTGCGTCAGGTCCCGAAGCTGGTGCGCGACCAGCTCGATGCGGTCGTGGATGCTCTGCGAGTTGGCGGTCCACGCCAGCTGCAGGTAGTCCACCACCACATAGCGAGAGCCATGCACTTCGTGGTAGTACTTGATGCAGGCGATGAGGTCCGACAGCTTGGACAGCGGGCGACGATTGACCAGCACATGGCCGCCACTCAACTCACGGATAGCATCCAGCTGTCGCCGCGCCGTCTCGAAGGTGGCGGGGTTGAACCCCGGTCCCTGCTCAAGCTCGACTACGGGCAGGCCAGAGGTGATGGCCATGAGGCGAGTGGCTAGCTCCGACCGCCCCATCTCCAGCGACAGGAACGTCACCGCCTCCCCCGCCAGCATCGCCTGATGCGCGAGGTTGAGGCCCATGAGAGACTTGCCCGTGCCGGTGTTCGCCCCGATGGTCACGAACCATCCGCGCGCCAGCCCGACCCCACCGCCCCCGCCATGGCACAGGGTATTCCACAGCGGGAGCGGCGTCGGCACCGCGTCGATGGGGGCCAGCTTCTCGTCGAGCAGGTGCTGGAGCGTGTCGCCCGTGATGCTGTCGAACACCACGCCCGGACCCTCCGCCCCGATGGGGGTGGCGGATTGCAGGAGGCGTTGCCATGTGGCGGCGAACGCCTCCCGGTCGAGCCGTTGGTGGAGGTCGCACAGGTCCTTGACCGGGGTGCCGTCAAGCTGGACCTCACGAATGACCCGCGCCTTCGGGATGTCTTTAGCTACAGCGGACACCAGCGTGGCACCGCCCTCGTCCGGCTCCTGCCAGACGTACACCTCGCGCCCCGCCAAGAGCGGCGTGTACTCCGTCCGCCACTGCGAGGCACCGGGCAGACCGACCACGCACAGGCCATGTTGCCACCCCGCGTGGCAATCGGACTCGCCCTCGACGATGATAACGGGAGCCGTTACTACGGACCGCGCCAGCACATCCTGCCCGTAGAGCGGGGCACCTTCCCCGTCTCGGTCCCAGAACGTGCCCTTGATGGTCCGCATCTTGGTGCGGATAACCTTGCCCTCCGCGTCCCGGTAGGGCATGGCCACCAGCGCGTCGCCGTACTTACCGACCCGCTCCTCGACCCCGGCCTGCCGCAGTGTCTCCAGCGACAGGCCCTTCCGCTCGGCGTAGTCCGCCAGCGTCAGCCCCTTGCGCGTGTCCTCGGGCAACGTGACGCCAAGCTCGGGGGCCAGCGTGTCGAAGTGTTCGGTGAATCCGCAGGCCGAGCATCCCCACTTGTGGTCGCCCAGCCACGCGCTGGCCGTGCCGTCGCTATGTCGCGGGCACTTGAACGCTATCGTCTTGCCCGTCTTCTTCGTTCCCTTCCGGCGCATGAGGGCCTGCGCCAGCACACCACGTCGGTCCATAGTCTGCATCGGTCTGCGTCTCTCCCCTGAAGATTCGATTCCAGTTCGCCGCCCACTCCGCCTCTGAAACGGAGGGCGGTCGTCGCCCGCTACCCTTCCCAGCCATCAGCATCATCCTCCGACAGCGCCCACAGCTGGTCGGGGGACCGCAGCTGGGACAGGTTCCATGTGGCTTGCCCAACCCCCCGCGCCTCCACTTCCTCTGCCGTCACCCATCCGCAGATATCGACGGTTGCATATTCCACCATCGTGAAGACGTACAGATGCATCCGCTTCGACGGCCGATAGTCCGTGTACCAGACTGGGTTCGTCTTCCGGCGGGTCGCCTTCACATCGACCCAGCGGCCGCGAAATGTGCAATCCGGACTGCCCGCCCGCAAGTGAATGGACAGGTCTGGCATGACGTTGCCCCACTGCGCGAAGCCCAACTCCCCGTAGATGCCGACCATCTCCGTGGTCATCGGGTCCTGTGGTCCGGCCTTGAGGTTGACCATCCCCGCCGTGCGGTTGACGGCCTGCCGCAGGGAGCCGATGACACTGGCCACCGCCATCGCCCCCGGCGACAACTGCACCTGCCGCATCACTCGCAGCTCCACACGCGCGTCTGGCGCTTGACCGGTGGGATGCCGCCCAGCTTGGTGAAGCTCTGCTCTGACACCAGTATCTGGTCCTGCGGCACGCAGGTGAAGACGCCGTCATGCAGCGCGACGACCCAATGGTGCTTGTGCTGACCCGGCTCCAGCGAGTAGCCATCACTCACATGGTCGAGCAGGAACCAAATACCTCCGATGCCAGCGACTTGTTGGTGGTCGTCTGTCAGCACCCAGCAATCGAGGCCCGCCAGATACGCTGGCTCGTGCGCCTCAACGTGCCACCCATAGGCGTCCCACCGCTGGGCCTGCTCGTTGGTCCAGATTTGCGTGGCGTCGGCCTTGTGCCGGAGCGTGTGGAGCGGGAGGTCCACGACCATCGCGCCGGATTCCAGTAGGATGTGGCACCCGAACATTCGGCCAGGGGTAGCGCTCATCCCCCACCACACGCAGGGGAGAGTCTTGTCCCTGGCCCCATCCCGATGCACCGCCGCCTCGATGACATGCACATACCGATGGCGCGGCAGGTCGATGTTGTGGCTCATGCCGTCCTCCCGTATCGCTGGGCCAGCCAGCGCGCGTACACCACCTTCGCGTACTGGTCCGGGTAGAACCGCGAGATGACGCGGTTCCCCCGGTACTGCGTGGTCAGGTCCATGACCAGCGCCCGATGAATGGTGTCATCCATCGCTAAGTCTGGCAGGCTGCGGGTCTTCGTACCATCCGTCGTCTTGGTCATCGGTCGTCTCCTCTGCGGTGGTGGAAATCAGGCCCATCCCCATACAGGTCGGGCAGAAGCGCTGGAGGTTGTCGTCATCGGCCACATCACCGACCCCATCACAGCGCCAGCACGGGACTTTCTTCAGGCGCTGCATCACGGCGACTCCTCCAGCAGTCGGTCAAACTCCAGCACATCCTGCCCCGACCGCGCCCATTCCGCACGAGTCCGGCCCTGCACCATCGGGACATCGTACACGCGCCAGATGTCATCGGCGAAGAAGCGCGGGATGGACTTCACATACTGCGGCTCGGTCTTGTTGAGCTGGCAGTGCGCGGCGTACCGCTTCGTCGCCCGGACGACGGCCGCCGGGGATGCCCCAGCGCGGAGGACCGCGACGATGGCCTTCCGCGCGGCGAGGAAGGGGTGCGGCTCCGGGCGCTTGGGGTACACCTGCCACACCGCATCGATGACTTCCGCCTCCTGCGCGGTGTAGTCGTTCTTTGGGGGCGTTCTCTGGGGTCGTTTGGGTGTCACCCATGACACCCCTCCCCTGTCACCCGTGACACCCCCCGGTGTCACCGGTGACACCCCTGACACCTCGGACTCTGGGCGCTGCAGGATGACCTCGTACAGGTTCGTCTTGCCCACCCGTGGCACCACCCGGAGGTAGCCATGCTCGACCAGCGTACTGATGGCGCGGTGGACCGTGCTTTCCGAGACGCCGGATT
>Ga0315906_10009755_pt1 | contig 11360 bp, 11 predicted proteins | sample LakEriMetagenome_4_FD_203526 | JGI IMG/M metagenome (GOLD analysis project Ga0315906, IMG submission 203526) | Freshwater fungal communities from buoy surface, Lake Erie, Ohio, United States - Buoy 2 MA122 | ecosystem: Environmental > Aquatic > Freshwater > Lake > Lake biofilm | place: USA... | reverse complement strand
GCGCTACGCCGCCAACTCGCCGCCGACATGGGCTTCGTGATGCCGTCCGTGCGGATCCAGGACAACATGCAGCTCGCCGCGAACTCCTACGTCATCCGCGTGAAAGAGATCGCGTCCGGTCGCGGCGAATTGCGGACGAACTCCCTGCTGGTCATGGATCCGCGCGGCGACACGATCGCGCTGCCCGGCGAAACCACGAAGGAGCCCACCTTTGGTCTGCCGGCGGTGTGGGTGAACGAATCGCTGCGCGAAGATGCGCTGTTCAAGGGCTATACCGTCGTCGATCCGGCGACGGTGATCACCACCCACCTCACCGAGATCATCAAGGACAACATGTCCGAGATGCTCTCCTACTCCGAGACCCAGAAGCTGCTGGACGAGGTTGGCCGCGACCATCAGAAGCTCGTCGCCGACATCGTGCCCTCGCAGATCACCGTCGGCGCCCTGCAGCGCGTGCTCCAGAACCTGCTCGCCGAACGGATCTCGATCCGCGACATGCCGCAGATCCTCGAGGGCGTCGCGGAAGCCTGCCAGAGCACACGCAGCACGACCCAGATCACCGAACATGTCCGCATGCGCCTCGCGCGCCAGCTCTGCGAACAGAACACCACAGAACAGGGCTTCATCCCGCTGGTGACGCTCAGCCCCGAATGGGAGCAGAGTTTCGCGGAATCGCTGATCGGCCAGGGCGACGACCGGCAGCTGTCGATGGCCCCGTCGAAGCTGCAGGAATTCATCGGCAAGGTGCGTCAGGTCTTCGAGCGCCATGCCATGCTCGGCGAGACGCCGGTGCTCCTGACATCGCCCCTCGCCCGCCCGTTCGTGCGATCGATCGTCGAACGGTTCCGCCCGACCACGTCGGTGATGTCGCAGAACGAGATCCATCCGAAGGCCCGCATCCGCACCGTCGGACAGATCTGAGGCGGCGACGATGCGCATGCGCACCTTCGTCGCGCCGACCCTCGCGGAAGCGATGGAGAATCTCCGCGCGGAACTCGGCGAGGACGCGTTCGTGATCGCCACCGACGAGCCAGAGGGCGGCCCGGTCCGTGTCGTGGCCGCGGCGTCGGATGGGTTCGACGCGCCGCCGCCGATCACGTCGGCGGCGGACGCAGGAGCGGCCGAAATTCCCCAGCCCGCGCGCCAGACCTCGGCGCTTGCCACGCTCCTGCAACGCCATGGCGTTCCGGAGCGGCTCGCCGCGATCTTGCGCCGGGGCGAGATCGAATCCGACCCGCTGGCCGAAAATCTGCGTCCCGCGCTCGCGTCCCATTTCGACTTCGCGCCGCTTCAGCCGGCGCGCATGGCACAACCCCTGCTGCTCGCCGGACCGCCGGGATGCGGCAAGACCTCCACCATCGCCAAGATCGCGGCCCTTCTGCGCGCCGCCGATCGAAGGGTCCACCTGATCACCACGGACACGTTGCGCGCGGCGGGCGTCGAGCAGATCCAGCGCTACGCACAGGCGCTCGGCTGCGACGTGACGGTCGCCGCCTCGACAACCGCGCTCGCCGCGGCGATGCGGGATGGTCCGGCTGATCAGCCGGGCACGCTGCGCCTGATCGACACGCCCGGCCTCGATCTCGTGCGACGTGAAGACAGGCAGGCCCTGCTCGACTGGTGCGAGGCCGCAGAGACCACGCCCGTGCTTGTGCTGCCCGGCGGACATGACGCCGAAGAATCGGCCGAAGCCGCGCGCGCGTTCGCTGCGCTCGGCGGCACCGGCATGATCGCGACACGGCTCGACGCCGCACGCCGACTGGGGAACATCCTCGCGGCGGCCCATGGCGGCAGCCTTGCGCTGATCGGCGCCGGCGTGTCGCCGCGGATCTCGGGCGGGCTGGTGGCGCTCGATGCGGGGCTGCTGTCGCGTTTCCTGCTGGAAGATTCCCGAGCGGTCGCGACGAGTCTGTGCACGGCCGCCGCCCCGATCACGCAGCGGGGAGCTAGCCCTGCCCCCTCCGGTGCATCTCCAGGCTGAGTTCGTCGAGCGCGATGGCCTCACGCCTTGCGGCTTCCTGCGCCGCACGCGCTTCGAAGCGCTCCAGGACGATTTCGTAGCGCTTGAGTTCCGCGAAGAGGTCGGAAAGTTGCGCGCGCCGCTCCACCAGTTCGGCCTCGGCCTCGGTGATCGCGCGCGCGATGTCGGCGCGCCGCATGATGATGCTGGCCGCGTAGCCGCCGGCATAGGCGTAGAGGCCCACCTCGTCGCCGGCCGCGCGCCGCTGCTCGGCGATGACTTCCGCCTCGAAGCGCGCAGCCTCGTCCTGGCGCAGGGCAACCAGCCCCTCGAACTCGACGATCTCGCGCCGCATGGCGTCGACGCGCCAGCGCTGCGCACGGATGAGCGTATCCAGCCCCTTCATGACGTCATGCCGCCGGTGGTTCCATGCCGAGGATGTCGGCCAACTGCATGTAGCATTCGTTCAGCGCGGCCGGTTCGGTCTTGATCTGGCCAAGGAACTCGTCGAGCGCAGGCTGGAAATGGATCGCCTCGTCGATACGCGCGTCGCTGCCCTGGCGATAGGCGCCCAGACGGATCAGTTCGGCCATGTCCTCGTATTGCGCGATCAGGCGCCGCGCCCGCGCGACCACCGCGTTCTCGGCGGCCGAGTTGCAGCCCGGCATCGTGCGCGAGATCGACTTCAGGATGTTGATCGCCGGATAACGGCCGCGCTCGGCGATCGCGCGATCGAGCACGACATGACCATCGAGGATGCCTCGCACCGCATCGGCGATCGGCTCGTTGTGATCGTCGCCATCCACGAGAACGGTGAACAGACCCGTGATCGACCCCGCGCCGGTTCCTGGCCCGGCACGCTCGAGGACCTTCGGCAGTTCCGCGAAAACCGAGGGCGTGTAGCCCTTGCTCGCCGGCGGTTCGCCGGCAGACAGCCCGATCTCGCGCTGCGCCATCGCGAAGCGTGTCACGGAATCCATGAGGCACAGCACGTCGCTGTCCCGGTCGCGGAAATACTCGGCGATGGCCATCGTCAGATAGGCCGCCTGACGGCGCATCAGCGGCGGCTCGTCCGATGTCGCGACGACCACGACCGAGCGCGCCAGGCCGTCCGGCCCGAGATCGTCCTCGAGGAATTCCTGCACCTCGCGACCGCGCTCGCCGACGAGTCCGATCACGCAGACGTCCGAACTGGTGTAGCGGGCCATCATCGACAGCAGCGTCGACTTGCCGACCCCCGAACCGGCGAAGATCCCCATACGCTGCCCGCGGCAGCATGTCGTGAATGTGTTGATCGCGCGCACACCGAGGTCGACCTTGCCGCGCACCCGCTGCCGCGCATGCGCGGCGGGGGGCGCGCCCTTGATCGGGCGCGCCTCTGCGCCGTGCCGCAACGGCCCCTTGCCGTCGAGGGGTTCGCCCAGGGCGTTGACGACGCGGCCCAGCCAGCCGGGCGACGGATAGACGACGGGATCGGCATCGATCATCTCGACCCGGCATCCGATTCCGATGCCGTCGAGCGCCCCGAAGGGCAACGCGACCGCACGACTGCCGCGAAAGCCGACCACCTCGCACAGCAATTGGCTCCCCGACCGTGCAGTCACCACGCATCGGCTGCCTACCGAGAGCACCTGTGCGATGCCCCCGATCTCGATCATCAGCCCCATCACGGCACTGACACGGCCGAAATAGCGGTGCGGCGCGAGGCGGCGGATCGTCAGGCTGGGCGCGAGCATGGTCATGCGAGTGGACCTTCCCGTGGAGGCGCGGCGCCTAGGTGGCTCCGCTGGGTCCAAGCGTGCACGCACATGGTAAACGAACCCTCAACCCGGCTCGCCCTCGGCGCAAACAAGCTTTCGCAAGGATTGACGGGGATTCGTCTTTCGTTAACGATTGCAAGGATACGGTTAGGTTAATACGTTCTTGCGTGGGAAGACTGGGGAGTCCGAGAATGAGAGTCCTGCTCGTTGAAGACGATTCCGCCATCTCGAAGAGCATCGAGTTGATGCTGCGCTCCGAGGGGTTCGTGTGCGACACGACCGATCTCGGCGAGGATGGGCTGGAGATCGGCAAGATCTACGATTACGACATCATCATTCTCGATCTGATGCTGCCCGATATCGACGGCTACGAGGTTCTGCGGCGTCTGCGCGCAGCCCGCGTCAAGACCCCCATCCTCATCCTCTCGGGCCTGTCGGAACTCGACAACAAGCTCAAGGGCCTTGGCTTCGGGGCCGACGACTACATCACAAAGCCATTCGACAAGCGCGAGCTGGTGGCGCGTATCAACGCGATCGTGCGCCGCGCCAAGGGCCACTCGCAGTCGATCATCCGGACCGGCCGCCTCACGATCAATCTCGACACGCGCACCGTCGAGTCCAACGGCGCTCCGATCCACCTCACCGGCAAGGAATACGGGATCCTGGAATTGCTCTCGCTGCGCAAGGGCACGACCCTGACGAAGGAGATGTTCCTCAACCATCTCTACGGCGGGATCGACGAACCAGAGCTCAAGATCATCGACGTTTTCGTCTGCAAGCTGCGCAAGAAACTGTCCACGGCCTGCCAGGGCGAGAATTACATCGAGACCGTCTGGGGTCGCGGCTATGTCCTGCGCGATCCGGCGACCGGCAAGGTCCGCGGCGAAAAGGAAGCGATGGCCTGAGGACTCGCTGGGGTCAACGCGGCAGGACGAAGATCCCCAGCGCGCCGTCGAGGGGCATAAGGCCCGCTTGCGCGGCCATTTCCGCTTCGTCGAGCCCGAGACAGACAAGGCCGCCGGGCCCGATCTGGCCGACGATCCGGCCCAGTATGTCCGCGCGGGCTCGTGCGGCGCAGGATCTCAACACATAGCGGCACAGCACGAGGTCGCACTCGCCGGGTGCACCCGCCTCCCCCAGAAGATTGTGTTCCTTGAAGGCGACCGCGCGCCGGAGCGGTTCCAAGACTGTCCAGCGCTCTTGCTGGCGGCGAAAATTCTCGACCATCAGCCGTGCAGGCAGCCCGGTCTGTATCTCGAAATGCGAATAGGATCCGGCGCGCGCGCGCTCGATCGCCTGCCGAGAGACATCCGTGGCGACGATCTCTACCTGCCAGCCATCCAGGCCCAGGGCGGGATTGCGCGCCAGCATGGCGAGCGAATACGCCTCCTGCCCGGTCGAGACGCCGGCGCACCAGATCCGCAGACGGCGTTCTGATCCGCGCGCCGCCACCAGCGCCGGAAGGACGCGGTCGCGCAGTCCGGCGAAGACGGCTGGATCGCGAAAGAACGCCGTTTCGGCGGTCATCATCGCATCGGCGACATCGACCGGAAGATCGCTCGTCTTGCCGCTGCGCAATTCGCTGACCAGCGTATCCAGGTCGCCCATCGCGAATTTCCGCGCCACGGGGAACAGACGCCCCTCGACCAGATGCATCTGATCCCGACCCAGCGCAAAGCCCGTCCGCTCCTGAAGCCAGGCGACGAGATAATCGAGATTGTCGGGACGCATCTAGGCGAACCTCGCCGTCGTCGCGCCGTGGCCGGTCCCCAGCAGGGCAAGTTTCGTGCGCAGGATCTGCCCGTCGAAGGGTTTCATCACGTACTCGTCCGCACCCGCCTCCAGGCACTGCCTGACGCGCTCGGGATCGGTCTCCGCCGCACACAGGACGATGCGCACCGCCGCCCCGCCCGGCGCGGCGCGGAGCGCGCGCAGCACGTCGATCCCGCTCATCCCCGGCATCTCCCAGCCCAGCAACACGAGGCCGGGCATGGATTGCGTGCACGCCGCAATTGCCTGCTGCCCGTCCGATGCCTCGTCGACCGCGAGACCCATACCCTCGAGCACACGGCGGGCTACCATCCGCACGACTTTCGAATCGTCAACGACGAGACAGGCCAACATGCCGAACGCTCCCGCCAAAGCCATGATCAGGTCTGGCACTGCTCGCGACCCTAGATCAGGCGGCATCACAAGTCGACAGCGCGACTTTCACCCCGTTTGCCGCCCCTGTCCGGCCGCCGCCCCGACACGGGCCAGCAGAGCGGCGCTGTCCGATCTGTCGATGACGGCCGCGGCCCAGGCCGGAACCGCAGCCGCCGCCCCGCCCTCCGCGACCAGGGCGAGAATGGGGGCTGAGACCTGATCGCCCGCGGCGGCAAGAGCGTCGACAAGGGCGCCGATATCCAGCCCCGGGGTCTGCGGATCGACCAGTACGAGATCGAAACCGCGCCCCTCCGCCCGCAGGGCGACGATGCCGGCGCAGTCGGAGGCCGTGCTCACCACATAGCCCGCGGCCGTGAGCAGCGGTTCCACGAGATCGCGGAATCCGCCGCTGTCATCGACCAGCAGGAGCCTGGGCGTGCGCTCCGCCTCGCCGTCCTCGGCGGGCGCGCCGACGGGCGCCTCCGGGATCCGGATCGCAAAACTCGTCCCCTGCCCTGGCGCCGTTCGCAGATCGATGGTCCCGCCGAGCGCCTCGACCACGGCGCGCACGACGTCGAGGCCGATGCCACGGCCCGACACGTCCGTCACCCGATCCGCCGTCGACAGCCCACCCCGAAAGACGAAGCGCGCGATGTCGCCGCTTGCCATCCGACCCGCCTCGTCGGCTGGCACGAGGCCGGCCTCGACCGCCCGCGCGCGGATCCGCTCCAGCGGAAGGCCGCGACCATCGTCCGACAGGTCGATCAGGAGATGCCCATCGCGCCGCATCGCGCGGATCGATATCTGGCCTGCCTCCGGCTTTCCGGCGGCGCGACGCTCCTCCGCCGTCTCGAGACCATGATCGGCGGCATTGCGGACCATGTGGATCATGGGGTCCTTGAGCAACTCGGCGGTCCGGCGCGCGATCTCGAGTTCGGCACCGACGAGCGACAGATCGATCCGCTTTCCCAGTTCCTGGCCGAGGTCGCGCACCAGCCGGTGCAGGCCGATCCAGGCATTGCCGAGCGGCGCCATGCGCAGCCGCGCGATACGCTCGGCGAGCACGGCGATCGCGGCGTCCAGGCGCTTGAGCCCGGGGTGAAAGGCCGCCACGGCGGCCACGTCGCCGCGCGCGCGCCGCAGCGCCTCGATCGCGGCTTGAAGCCCGTCGATCTGGTCGAGAGGGATACGCACCGACCGCAATTCCGGCTTGCTCGCGCCTGCCTCATCGGCACGCGACCGGCGCGCGACCGCATCGCCTTCCTCGAGATCAGGCTCGACACCGCGCGCGGCGGTGGCGCTGACCAGCATGCGCATCCGGTCGATGTGCTCGGCGACCAGGCCGATCGCGGCAGGCGTCACGGGGATCGTGCCGTCACGAAGCCTTTCCAGCACGTTCTCGGCAGCATGCGCAGCCCGTCCAAGCCGCGTCAGGCCGAGGAACCCGCAGGTCCCCTTGATCGTGTGGAACACACGAAAGATGCCAACCAGCAGGTCGAGACGCTGCGGCTCCGCCTCGAGCCGCGCGATCGCCTCGTCCAGGGCGCCGAGGTGCTCGGCGCTGTCATCCAGGAAATCCCTGAGCAGCTTGTCCATGCCGGCGCGTGTCCCGAGGTGTCCTGGCGATCCGCACCCCGCGCGTCAGGCGCGCGCCGGAAGCCGCAGCGCGAACGCGACGGCCCCGTCGGCTTCCTCGACCGCAAGAGTCGCGGCGGCCAGCGCGCAGAGGATGGACGCCAGCCATGCAGGGACCGCACGCGGCGAGGGCGGCGGCGCATCACTCGCCGCCGGCGCCGGTGCGGTCAGGATCGCGCGCTGCTCGTCGACGATCCGCGCCTGCGTGCCCTCGGCACGGATCGTGACCGCAAGTCCGCCATCCGGCGCGGGAAGCGCGTCGACGGATACGGTGCCGCCACGCGGCAGACAATCCGCGGCGACGAGCAGAAGATTGAGGAGGAGCCGCACGGTCCTGCGATCCGCCCGCGTCTCAAGGGCGCTTCCAGGGACGGGCCATGCGATCCGGACCCGCCCGTCGGCGAAATAATCCATCGCAAGGGCACGTGCGCCTTCGATGGGTTGCCCGCCCGAAACCGTGTTGCCGGCGCCGAACGCGCTCCTGAAGAATTGCAGCCGGCGGCTCGCCCCGCGCGCGGAATCGGCGATCAGCGCGATCACTTCGGGATCGCCGCTCATGCCCCCTTCGGAGAGCAGTTCCACACCGTTCGAGATGGCGCCGACCGGCCCGACGAGATCGTGGCAGATCCGCGCCGAGAAAATCTCCAAGGTCTCGATCAGCCGCGCCTGGTCCATGTGCCCATTGCCCTCGGTTCCATCCAGGCGATCCACACCACTTGGATTTCGCCTGTTTTAAAGCCGTCAGACCGGCGTGCGCGCAAGCATTTCCTCGGCGGCGGCCAAGTCCTCGGGACGGTTGACGTTGAAAAACGGGTCAAATCCCGTCTCCGCAAACGCGACGGCGGCACACCCGTAGCGGCCGGTCCAGGCATCCACCTTGCGGAGATCCTCGACACGCAGCGCGTGTTCGAGGTCATCGGCGAGGCTCACGGGCCACAAGCCGAAGACCGGATGGGACCGCCCATACGACATGGCACAGGCCAAGGGCGTTCCGGCAGCTTCGGCGCCCGCGACCAGTCGCGCGACGAGGTCGGCCGGAAAGAACGGGGCATCCGAGGCGACCGAGACCATGAAACGCGCCTCGGGCCGGTTGCTCCCGATCCAGCGCAGGCCGGCCAGGATCCCGGCAAGCGGACCTGCGAACCCATCCACGGTATCCGCGGCCACCGGCGCGCCGAAAGCCGCGAAGCGCGCCGGGTCGCCGTTGCCATTCACGACGACCGTGCCGACCTGTGGGCGCAACCGCTCCAGGATACGCGCCAGGATGGGGCGTCCACCTAGGGGCCGCAGGCACTTGTCGCCGCCGCCCATCCGCCGCGACAGGCCACCCGCGAGCACCAGTCCGATGATCGTCGGATCAGCCATCCGTATCCGAACCCTTCCGCCCCGCGCGCCGGTCTTCGGTCACGACATCGCGCGCGTCCATGTCGCGCAGCACGCGATCCGGCCCGGACAGGACGAGGAAGCGCGCGCCCTTCGCGCGCCCGATCAGGGTGAGCCCGGCCTGGCGCGCGAGTTCGACGCCCCAGGCCGTGAACCCGGACCGCGAGACGAGGATCGGGATCCCCATCTGGACGCATTTGATGACCATCTCCGAGGTCAGACGGCCGGTCGTGTAGAAGATCTTGTCAGCGCCGCCGAGCCGATTGGCGAACATGAAGCCGGCGATCTTGTCGATCGCGTTGTGCCGCCCGACATCCTCCATGTACGCGAGGACGCTGTCTTGCTGGCAGAGGGCGCAGCCATGGATCGCGCCGGCTTCGAGGTAGAGCGACGGCGCGGTGTTGATCTTCCTCAGCAGGCGGTAGAGCCAGGACGTGCGGAGGACCGCATCGGCCGGAAGCGCGACGCTGTCGAATCGTTCCATCAGATCGCCGAACGCAGTGCCCTGGGCGCATCCGGAGGTCAGCGTCTTCTTGCGCAGCTTCTCCTCGAAATTCGTCCGCGCGCGGGTCCGCACGACGACGGTCCCGGTCTCCTCGTCATGATCGACCCCGGCCAGTTCGTCGTCGGCACGCAGCATGTTCTGGTTCAGCAGGTAGCCAACAGCCAGCCAGGCGGGATGATCGCCGATCGTCATCATGGTGACGATTTCCTGACCGTTGAGATACAGCGTCAACGGACGCTCGACGACGATCGACGCCTCGACGGGCGCGCCGTCCTGGTCCCAGCCGACGACGCGGCGCGTGAGGCGCGGGTCGGCCGGATCGGGTTTGACCGTGAATTCTTCCATGCTGGGCACTATGTCGGTCGCGGCGCCACGCCGGCAAGGTCGGGCCGGCAAGGTCGGGCCGGCGGTGCCCGCTCAAGGGTCTCGTGACCGCGCCGGCGGAGGGGTGACTTCCGCGGGCGCGCAGCCTAGATTTTCGCGCATGACCATGGACCGCACGCACGCCCCGCTCGTCGATCCCTTTGCGCGCCGGATCACCTATCTGCGCGTCTCCGTCACCGATCGCTGCGATTTTCGCTGCGTCTACTGCATGGCGGAGGACATGACCTTCCTGCCGAAAGCGGAGGTCCTGACGCTCGAGGAACTCGACCGGCTCTGCTCGGCCTTCGTGCGGCTCGGCGTGCGCAAGCTTCGCCTGACCGGCGGCGAACCGCTGGTCCGACGGAACATCATGAGCCTCTTCCGCGGCCTCGGGCGCCATATCGCCAGCGGCGCGCTCGAGGAACTCACGGTCACGACCAACGGCAGCCAGCTCGCGAAATACGCCGACGAGCTCGTGGCCTCCGGCGTACGCCGGATCAACGTGTCGCTCGACACGCTCGATGCCGAGAAATTCACGGCCATCACGCGCTGGGGACGTCTGGATCAGGTGCTCGGCGGCATCGCGGTCGCGAAGCGCGCCGGGCTGCGGATCAAGATCAACGCGGTCGCGCTCAAGAACTTCAACGAGGACGAGTTCGACCGCCTCGTGTCGTGGTGCGGCGAGGAAGGCCACGATCTCACCTTCATCGAGGTGATGCCGATGGGCGACATCGGCTCCGAGAACCGTCTCGACCAGTATCTACCGCTGAGCCTCGTGCGGGCGCGGCTTGGACAACGCTGGACCCTCGAGGAGACCGACTACCGGACGGGCGGCCCCGCGCGCTACTTCACCGTGCGGGAGACCGGGCAGCGTCTCGGCTTCATCACGCCGCTCACCCATAATTTCTGCGAGAGCTGCAACCGGGTGCGGCTGACCTGCACCGGAACGCTGTTCATGTGCCTCGGCCAGGACGACGCGGCGGATCTGCGTCAGGCTCTGCGCGAATCGGAGGCCGACGACGCCCTCGACGCCGCCATCCGGTCGGCCATCGACCGCAAGCCCAAGGGCCACGACTTCGTCATCGACCGACGCCACCAAGGTCCTGCCGTGCAGCGCCATATGAGCGTCACTGGCGGGTGAGCCCCGTCGAACACCCCGTCGGGCCAGCGGCGGCCCGGCGCGATGCGATGTTCCTCTGGAGCCTGTCGCTGGCGCAACTCGTCTCCTGGGGCATCCTGTTCTACAGCATCGCCGTCTTCGTCGTGCCGATGCGCGATGAACTCGGCTGGTCGCCGACCGTGCTCAGCACCGGCATCACCATCGGGCTCGTCGTCTCCGGCCTGTTCGCCCCCTGGGTCGGCACCCAGATCGATCGCGGGCGCGCCTGGCCCGTGTTGACCGGCGGGTCGCTGCTCGGCAGCGCGGCCGTCGCCGCCTGGGCGTTCGTCGAGACGCCGCTCGCCTTCTGGGCGATCTCGGTCACGATGGGTCTGGCGATGTCCTGTACGCTCTACGAGCCAGGCTTCGCCGTCCTGACCCGGACCATGGGGGAACGCGCGCCCAAGGCCATCCTCAAGATGACCCTGGTAGGCGGTCTCGCGAGCACGG
>Ga0315906_10009754_pt1 | contig 11360 bp, 10 predicted proteins | sample LakEriMetagenome_4_FD_203526 | JGI IMG/M metagenome (GOLD analysis project Ga0315906, IMG submission 203526) | Freshwater fungal communities from buoy surface, Lake Erie, Ohio, United States - Buoy 2 MA122 | ecosystem: Environmental > Aquatic > Freshwater > Lake > Lake biofilm | place: USA... | reverse complement strand
TTGAGTGTATCAGCGCGACCCTCTTGGACCTGAAAGGCCCCGGGCTGTGCAGGTTCGTCGAATTGCCTGCCGGGGCCGCTAGAATTCGGTCTTTATCGTCCAACCCGGCCAACGCCCGTTCAATGTCGCCTTCATCCGAGTCCAGCTCCGGCCTGCCGTCTGATCCGGCGCCCACCCGGCATTACTCCCGTCCGCTTGCCGGTTGGTTCGCGCTGGTTTTCGGCTGGCTGGGTCTTCATCGCTGGTACCTGGGCGCGCGCGGCGCGTGGCTGTATCCCATGCTTTCGATGCCGCTGATCGGGTGGGCGCTCCGTACCGACCCCTGGTTCCGCCAGCCCGGATTCTTTGCCTTCAGCCTCATCGTGGTGATTACCCTGGTCGAGGCGATCGTGATCAGCCTCACGCCGGATGCGCGTTGGGATGCGCGGTGGAACGCGAACTCGGGGCGAATCTCGGCCAGCCGTTGGGCACCGGTATTCATTGCCATCGCGTCCCTCATTGGCGCAGCGATGCTGGGCATGTCTGTGATGGCGATTGCGCTGGAGGGCTGGTTCAATACCCGCCTCGGGCGCTGACGGCCTGCCCGATCACCGTTATTTTTCCTGGCGACCTTCTCATGAGCACCGACCTGATCTTTCGCGACGATGCCTATCTGCGCCACTGCGAGGCCCAGGTCATCGCGGTGAGCGAACGAGGTATCGAAACCAGCCGCACCGTGTTCTATCCCATGGGCGGAGGCCAACCGGGCGACACGGGCGCTCTGATTCGCGCCGACGGTTCGCCGCTTCGCATCATCGATGCGCGCAAAGGCGATGCGATCGATTCGGTCGTACATGTTCCGGAGCCTGGACAGGCCTTACCCGAGCTGGGGGAAGCGGTCAGGCTGGAACTCGACTGGGAACGCCGCTACGCCCATATGCGTATTCACACCAGCCTGCATGTGCTGTCCTGCGTGGTGGTGGCGCCGGTCACCGGCGGTAACATCGCGGCTGATCGCGGCCGGCTCGACTTTGATATCGACATGAGTCTGCTCGATTCGGCGCGGATTGAAAGCGGCGTCAACGAACTGATCGCGCGCGCAATCGACACCGAAACCGTCTGGATCACCGACGAAGAGCTCGATACACGGCCGGAGCTGGTTAAAACCATGTCTGTGCAGCCGCCACGCGGTGCGGGGCGCGTACGCCTGTTGCGTATTCCTGGCATTGATCTGCAGCCCTGTGGCGGCACCCATGTGAAAAATATCGGCGAAATCGGTCCGATCAAGGTGCTGCGCATCCGGAACGAAGGCCGGCGGAACAAGCGGGTTGAAGTGGGTTTCGCTTGAGCCCCGATATGTTCTGAAGGGGGCCGCTGCGCCAGCGGCCTGTTGTCCGATCTGAGGAGTCTGTCCGTGTCTCGAACTGTCATTGCCACCCCGCTCGCACCCGCTGCAATTGGCCCTTATTCGCAGGCGATCCGCGTGGACCGTACGGTCTATCTCTCCGGACAACTCGCCCTCGACCCCGCTACCGGGCAACTCGTGGACGGGGGCTTCGAAGTCCAGGTGCGGCAGGCCTTTGCCAACCTCGAGGCGGTGGCTCGCGCAAGCGGCGGTTCGCTTGCAGACTGCGTGAAGCTCACGCTTTTTCTCACCGACCTTGCACATTTTTCGGTGGTCAACACGGTGATGGAGCAGGTGTTCCCCAAGCCCTTTCCTGCGCGTTCCACCGTGGGGGTGGCGAGCTTGCCGCGCGGTGCGCAGTTCGAGGTTGAAGCGGTCATGGTTCTGCCCGGGTAAAACGTGGCCCGCGACCGCTCCCAGGCCCCCGCCAAGCTGGGGCCATCGGGTCTGGATGCGTTTGCGCGCCTGGGCGTACGGCGCGAAATTGATCTGCTGCTGCATCTGCCGTTGCGCTACGAAGATCTGACCGTGGTGGTGTCCATCGCTTCGACTCGCGCTGGCGACAGCGCGCAGGTTGAGGGCACGGTGCGTACCAGCCGCGTCGACGGTCGCCCGCGCCGCATGCTGCGCGTGGAGATCGAAGATGACAGCGGGTCGCTCACGCTGCGCTTTCTCCACTTCACGCCCGCGCAGCAGCGGCAGTTCGCGCCCGGAGCGAGAGTACGCGCCTACGGAGAGGTTCGCGCGAGCCTGTTCGGAAGCGAGATCGTACATCCACGCTATCGTCTGGTGGGCGATGGCGCGCCAATTCCGCAGCAACTCACTCCCGTCTATCCAACGGTGGCGGGAATCGGTCAGGGACTGATCCGATCGGCGATCGCGCGCCGCTTGCGGACGCTGTCATTGCCGGAGACGGTGCCGCCTGGCGTCATCGCCCGGCTCGAGCTGCCTGCCCTCACCGATGCGCTAAAGCTCCTCCACGCGCCGCCGCCCGACGCGTCGACCGCCGCGCTCGAGGAAAGGAGCCTGCCTGCCTGGCGGCGGGTGATCTTCGACGAACTGCTCGCCCAGCAACTCTCCCTGCGGCGTGCCCGCGCGGCCCGTGCCGATCTGCGCGCCGGTCCGCTTCGAGAGGGGGCGCTGGCCGAGCGGCTGAGTGCGGCGCTGCCCTTTGCACTCACCGGAGCGCAGCGTCGCGCCGCCACGGAAATTGCGCGCGACCTCGCCCTCGAACAACCCATGAACCGGCTGCTGCAGGGCGATGTAGGAAGCGGCAAGACGGTGGTGGCCGCGCTCGCCGCCTGTCAGGCGATCGGCAGCGGCAGTCAGGTGGCGATGATGGCGCCCACCGAGATCCTGGCTGAACAGCATCTTCGCAAGCTCGGGCCCTGGCTCGAACCGCTCGGCGTTCGCGTGGGCTGGTTGGCCGGCTCCCTGCGCGAAGCCGACAAACGCGCGGTTCGGGCGGCGGTCGAGGCGGGCACCATAGACCTGCTGGTGGGCACGCACGCGCTGATCGAAGAATCGGTGAAGTTTGCACGGCTGGGTCTTGCGATCATCGATGAACAGCACCGTTTCGGCGTCGCGCAGCGTCTGTCCTTGCGCGAGCGCGCAGAACTCCTTGCGCATCAGCTCATGATGAGCGCAACGCCCATTCCGCGCTCGCTTGCGATGAGCTACTACGCCGATCTGGATGTGTCGGTGATTGATGAGTTACCGCCTGGGCGCACCCCGGTGGTGACGCGCCTGGTGTCGGATGCACGGCGTGACGAGATTGTCGAGCGCGTTCGGACGGCGGCCGAGGACGGTCGGCAGGTGTATTGGGTGTGCCCACTGATCGAGGAATCCGAGGCGCTCGAACTGCAAACCGCAATCGATACGCACGCGGCGCTCTCTGAGGCGCTCGGGCCCATCGCGGTGGGCTTGCTCCATGGCCGGCTCGCGCCCGCGGAAAAGCAGCAGGTGATGCGCGACTTCTCCGAGGCCCGAATCCTGGTGTTGGTTGCGACGACGGTGATTGAAGTGGGCGTGGACGTACCCAATGCCTCGCTGATGGTGATCGAACATGCCGAGCGGTTTGGGCTCGCGCAGCTCCACCAGTTGCGTGGCCGCGTGGGGCGCGGCGCACAGAAGAGCATCTGCGTGCTGCTCTACCACGGGCCGCTGTCGCAGTCGGGCCGGGAGCGCCTGCGTGCCATGCACGAAACCACCGATGGTTTCGAGATCGCCCGTCGCGATCTGCGGCTGCGCGGGCCGGGTGAGTTTCTCGGGGCGCGCCAGTCGGGTCAGTCGATGCTGAGGTTTGCTGACCTGGGCCGTGATGCCGACCTGGTTGAGGTGGCGCGCGACTGTGCCTCGCACATGCTGATCCACGAACCACAGCAGGTCGATGCGCACATCACCCGCTGGCTGGGGGCGCGCGAGGAGTTTCTCAAGGCCTGATCTCGGCTGCGGGTTGGCCGAGCGCCTTGGTATCATCAGGCGGTCATGACGCTGACCGAACTCAAATACATCGTGGCCGTGGCACGGGAGCGGCATTTCGGGCGCGCCGCCGAGGCGTGTTTCGTGAGCCAGCCCACGCTGTCGGTCGCCATCCGAAAGCTTGAAGACGAGCTGGGCGTGCAGCTGTTCGAACGCGGGTCGTCGGAAGTGTCGGTTACGCCCATCGGCACCCAAATCATCGAGCAGGCGCAGCGCGTGCTTGAGCAGGCGGCAGCAGTCAAGGAAATCGCCAAGCACGGTAAAGACCCGCTTTCCGGGCCAGTCAAGGTGGGTGTCATTTACACCATCGGCCCGTACCTTCTGCCACAACTGGTCCGGCAGATGATCAGCGATGCGCCTCGCATGCCGATGCTGCTGCAGGAGAATTTCACGGTCAAGCTGTTGGAGCTCCTTCGCCAGGGCGAGATCGATGTGGCAATCATGGCCGACCCCTTCAATGCCCAGGGTCTGATCACCCAGCCGCTCTACGATGAGCCGTTCATTGTGGCGGCGCCCACGGGTCATCCCCTGGCCGGGCGCAAATCGATACCCGCCACGCTCCTCAAGACCGAGACCATGCTGCTCCTTGGAACCGGACACTGTTTCCGTGACCAGGTCCTCGAAGTCTGCCCCGAACTGTCGCGCTATTCGCAGGCGAGCGCGGGCATTCAGAAGACGTTTGAGGGTTCATCGCTCGAAACCATTCGCCATATGGTGGCATCGGGCATAGGCATCACCGTGCTTCCCTGGACTGCGCTGCCGCCGCCGTCGCGCCGTGACCGATTGCTTCGCTATGTGCCGTTTGACGATCCGCCGCCCGTGCGCCGGGTGACGATCGCCTGGCGGAAAAGTTATGCGCGGGCGCCTGCGGTCGCAAAAATTCGCAACGCTGTTCTCAAGCTGAAACTCGCCGGCGTCACCATGCTGCCCAACGAGTTGCCCATTCACCATTGATTGCTGCGCCGTGTCTGGCGCGGAGCTTTTCGCGATGACCGACCGACCCGATTACCCGACTGTCGATGCCACGATTGGCAACACGCCGCTGGTGCGCCTGCAGCGCCTGCCGGGGGCCGAGCAGGCGCGCCGCCGTAATCTCATTCTGGGCAAGCTCGAGGGCAACAACCCGGCGGGGTCGGTGAAAGACCGACCGGCGCTTGCCATGATCGAGCGCGCCGAGCGGCGCGGTGACATCCGGCCCGGTGACACGCTGATCGAAGCCACCTCGGGCAATACCGGCATCGCGCTCGCCATGGCGGCGGCGATCCGCGGTTACCGTATGGTGCTGATCATGCCCGACAACCTGTCGATTGAACGGCGCCAGTCCATGAAGGCCTACGGTGCCGAACTGGTTCTGGTTTCGAAAGCAGAAGGCATGGAAGGCGCGCGCGATCTCGCCGAACGCATGCAGCGCGAGGGCAGGGGGCGTGTGCTCGACCAGTTCTCAAACAATGACAACTGGGCTTCGCATTACGAGGGCACAGGCCCCGAGATCTGGCGTGATACGCGGGGTCAGATCACGCATTTCGTATCGGCGATGGGCACCACCGGCACCATCACCGGCGTATCGCGCTACCTGAAGGAACAGAATCGCGACGTGTGCATCGTCGGCGCGCAGCCTGCCGAGGGCTCGTCCATCCCTGGCATCCGTAAATGGCCAGCCGAATATCTGCCCGCCATCTATCAGCACGCCATCGTGGATCGGGTGGAGTCGGTCGCGCAGGCCGATGCCGAGCAGATGGCCCGGCGGCTTGCAGCCGAAGAAGGCATCTTTGCCGGCATATCCGCTGCTGGGGCCTGCTGCATCGCGATGCGGATTGCCGCTGAGGTCGAGAACGCCACGATCGTGTTCATCGTGTGTGATCGTGGCGACCGCTATCTCTCCACCGGCGTCTTTCCCGGATGAGCGCGGGCGGGCCGTCCGCCGCCGGGCTGGGCGTGCCGCATCCGCTTCTTGGTATTGCGCTGATCGTGGGCGCCAGCGCGTTTTTCGCGCTGCTCGACGCGGTGATCAAAATCCTTGCAGAGCGCTACTCGCCCGTGATGCTGGGCTGGACCCGGTATTTTTTCCATCTGGCGGTCATGTTGCTGGTGTTCGGTCGCAGCCGCGGCATGGCGCTTGTTCGTACGCGGCGGCCGCTTGCGCAGATCGGGCGCGGGGCGGCGCTCGCGCTGTCGGCACTCAGTTTCTTCACAGCGGTGTCGCTTCTGCCGCAGGCCGAGGCCACGGCAATCCTCAGCATCGCGCCGATGCTGGTGACGGCCGGTGCAGTGTGGCTCCTGAACGAACGAGCCCCGCGCGGCACTGCCTGGGCGCTCGGGCTCAGCTTCGCCGGCGTGCTGCTTATTCTCAGGCCCGGCAGCGGCATGGACAGCTGGGGCGCGCTGCTATCGGTGGTCGCAGCGTTCTGTAGCGCAGGCTACGCGCTTCTGACGCGCGTGGTGGCCGGTACCGACGACTCGCTCACCACCTTATTCCTGGGGGCCGTGGTCGCCATGGGATGCCTCACCCTGGTGGTACCGTTTTTCTGGCAGTGGCCGCTTGGGTGGGTCGATCTGTTGCTGATGGTGGGCACCGGCACCTTTGGAGCGCTGGGCCACCTGCTGCTGGTGCGCGCGTATACGGTGGCGAGCGCGAGCACACTGGCGCCGTTCAGCTATGCGCACGCCGCCTGTTCGCTGGTGACGGGCCTGCTATTTTTCGGCGCCTTTCCCGACGCGCTGTCGCTGGTCGGGATGGCGCTGATTGTGACCACCGGGGTGGTGATGGCGCTCAGACGCCGCAGCGCCACCTGACGCGCGCCACCCGTTCCATCTCGCCTCAGTTGCGCGCGTTTCGCAGCTCGGTCGCGAGGTCGATCACCGCCATGGCGTAAAAGCTTGAGCGGTTGTAGCGGGTGATCACATAAAAGTTCGGCGCACCCAGCGTGTAGACCGTGGGCTCATCGCCGTTGGGAAGATCAATAAGCGCAAGCGGCATGGCGGGCGGCACGGTCTGGGGGCTGCTGATGCCGTAGGCCGCCAGCTGGGCCAGGGTGAGCCTGGGTTCGATGCCCGCTTCGATCAGTGGCGCAACCTTGGACTCATCGGCAATCCGGACCGAAAAATGGGTGGGTTCACCTGTACGCCAGCCGTGGTTGACCAGAAAATTTGCCACCGAGCCCACCGCATCGCCCACATTTCGCATGAGGTCAATACGGCCGTCGCCATCGAAGTCGACCGCGTGGCGCCGGATGCTGCCCGGCATGAATTGGGGAACGCCCATGGCGCCGGCGTAGGAACCGCGCGGGCCGAGCGGATCAAGTCGCTGATCGCGGATGAGCAACAGGAACTGCTCGAGTTCGCTACGGAAAAATTCGGCTCGGCGCGGATAGTCGAACGCGAGTGTGGCGAGCGTGTCCAGCACCCGAAAGTTGCCAGTGTAGCGGCCGTACATGGTCTCGATGCCAATGATCGAGACGATGATTTCCTGCGGCACACCGTAGCGCTCAGAGGCCCTGCGGAGCGACTCCTGATGCTCGCGCCAGAAGGCGAGCCCGACCTCGACCCGTACCGGGTCGAGGACGCGGCCACGATAGGCGGTCCAGGAGCGCTTGGTGGTGGGCGGGGGCGGTGTCATGAGGGACACGACGCGCGCCTGATAACGCACCTGCGCGAACAGCTTGAGCAGCTCCTCCTGATCGAACCCATGCTGGGTAACGAGTTCGCGGACGAAAGCGCGCACATCGGCGCGTGCTGAGTAATCGACGTCGCGGGACTCGCCTTCGCGACGCGCGGAATCGTTGGTCTGGGCGGAAATGCCACCGGGCAGCAGGCCGGCCAAGATGGCCAGCACGGCAAGCGCTTTGAGGGGTCGGAAATGGTGCAGGGGTCGCATGGGACGGATTCTCGCACGGCACTCGGGCTCGGCCGAAACCGTGGGCCGGTTGTGAGCTGCTGGGCCGAGTTGGATAATCAACAATGGTACGACCGTACAGCACTGAGGGAGATGCTCATGTCAGCAGTGGTCAGTCAAATCCAGGGCGAGCCCGCACTGGTCGAGGTCAGGCGACAAGGCGGGGTGGCAACGCTGGCCATGAATCGCGGCGCGCAGTTCAATGCGCTGTCATCGGCCATGATCGCCGCGCTGCAAACCCAGCTCGATACGCTTGCTGCCGATCGCGACGTTCGCGTGGTGGTGCTGGCGGGCGAGGGCCGGGCGTTCTGCGCAGGGCATGATCTGCGCGAGATGCGGGCGTCGCCCAGCGAAGCTTTCTATCAGCGGCTGTTTGCCCAGTGCACCAAGATGATGCGAACGCTTCAGGCGATGCCGCAGCCGGTGATTGCCCGGGTGCATGGGCTCGCGACCGCAGCGGGCTGTCAGCTGGTGGCCACCTGTGATCTGGCGGTGGCGGCGGACACCGCCCAGTTTGCGGTGTCGGGGGTGAACCTGGGCCTCTTCTGCTCAACGCCGTCGGTGGCGCTCGGGCGCAACGTCAACCGCAAGCAGGCGTTCGAGATGCTGGTGACCGGCGAATTCATCTCGGCTTCCGAGGCGCGCGATCGGGGGCTGGTGAATCGGGTGGTCGCGCCTGATCGGCTCGATGACGAGATCGCCAATCTGGCTGCACAGATCATGACCAAGCCGGCTGTGGCCTTGGCGATGGGCAAGTCGTTGTTTTATCGCCAGCTGGAGATGGGTACTGACGCGGCCTATCAGCTGGCGGGTCAGACCATGGCCTGCAACATGATGGACGAGGCTGCACTCGAGGGCGTGCAGGCGTTTATCGAGAAGCGCAAACCCAGCTGGGGCGCCTGAAGGCCCCGCGTCGCGCTGGCGACTCAGGGCCCGCGCCGGGGGCGCACCGCCCCCGGCGGGTGCTCAGCCGACGTGCCGGGCGAGTTGAGCGAGCGTGCGCTCAGTCGCCAGTTTCGCGCTGGCCGCGTCGAACGACCCCCGCTCATCACAGTTGAAGCCGTGGCCGGCCGGATACACATACACCGTGATGCCAGGCTGCGCAGCCCGAACCTTGTCGACATCGGTCATGGGGATGGCATGGTCGGTTTCTCCGAAATGCATTTCCACCGGGCAGCGCGCTTTCTCCGTGGCGAGGCCGGCAATGCCACCGCCGTAGTACGGCGCCGAGCAGGCGAGTCCGTCAACGCGCGTGGCAGCCGCCCAGGCCACCGTACCGCCCCAGCAGTAGCCGACGATACCGATCTTGCCGACCGGCGCGAGCAGCGCGACCGCCGCCTTGACGTCCAGGACAGCGTTGTCGAGTTGCAGCTTTTGCATGATGGATCGGCCGCGCGCGATGTCGTCCGGGGTGTAACCGAGTTGCACGTTCGACTCGGCGCGGTCGAAGAATGCCGGGGCGAGCGCCGTGTAGCCCGCCGCCGCATAGCGGTCGCAGACCGAACGGATGTGCTGGTTCACGCCGAAAATTTCCTGACACACGATCAGCGCGCCGCGGGATTTGCCAGCGGGGTCGGCGCGGTAGGCGCCAATTGATACGCCATCCGACGCCTTGAGGGTAAGCATGGTTCCCATCTGAGTCTCCTTGACTGAATCAGGGTGATTCGGGCGATTGGCGCCTGCTTGATAGCGACCAGATCGACCGCGAAAGTGGACCGCTGGGGCGCACCGTCAGGCAACAGACGGGGCTGGACCCGCGAGCGAGCGCGAATTGTGGGGGGGCGCCCTGGGCTTGTCCAGCGCATGCCGTGGCGATCGGACTCCGGCGGATGGGGCGATGGGGAGCGCTCGCTTGGGGGGGCGCGCCCCTGCGAGAGTCGATCGGCCCGCGCACCGTATAATTCGGCCGGTTTGTTTTTCAATCAAAGACGGGTCCTGCAACAGGGCCCCCGCCGGAGTTCTCATGAAAGTTCTCGTAGCCGTCAAGCGGGTCGTCGACTACAACGTCAAGGTCCGCGTGAAGAGCGATCAGACCGGGGTCGACATCGCTAACGTCAAGATGTCGATGAACCCGTTCGACGAAATCGGTGTCGAGGAAGCAGTCAGACTCAGGGAAAAAGGCGTGGCGACCGAGGTGATCGCAGTGTCCTGTGGACTGCAGGCCTGCCAGGAAACGCTGCGTACCGCCATGGCCATCGGCGCCGACCGCGCCATTCTGGTGGAAACCGATGTCGAGCTTCAGCCGCTCGCGGTGGCGAAGCTTCTGAAGGCGGTCTGCGATCGCGAGCAGCCGCAGCTGGTCATCCTGGGCAAGCAGGCCATTGATGACGATGCGAACCAGACCGGACAAATGCTGGCAGCGCTTGGCAACATGGCTCAGGCCACGTTTGCGTCCAAGGTCGACATCGCCGACGGCCGCGCCAAGGTCACCCGTGAGGTGGATGGGGGTCTCGAAACCCTGTCCATCGCGCTGCCTGCGGTGGTCACCACCGATCTGCGCCTGAACGAGCCACGCTATGTCACGCTGCCCAACATCATGAAGGCGAAGAAAAAGCAGCTTGATGTGCTCAAGCCTGCCGATCTGGGCGTTGACCCTGCCCCGCGGCTGCGCACTCTGAAGGTGAGCGAGCCGCCCGGACGCAAAGCGGGCGTCAAGGTGGCCGACGTGAAAGCGCTGGTCGACAAACTGAAGAACGAAGCCAAGGTGATCTGATCCCGGGCTGAGTTCGCTCTCGAATCCGTTTTTTCCATACCGTACCCCTGCAAGATCGAAGGAACGCACCATGGCAGCACTGGTCATCGCCGAACACGACAACGCCACGCTCAAGGCGGCCACCCTCAACACCATCACTGCGGCCGCGCAATGCGGCGGTGAGGTTGCGGTGCTGATCGTCGGATCAGGCTGCGCTGCCGCCGCGCAGGCCGCGGCTGCGGTGCAGGGTGTCTCCCGCGTGCTGGTGGCCGACGCGCCCCACCTCGCCGACCAACTGGCCGAGAACGTGGCTGAGCAGGCGCTGGCTGTGGCTTCGGGCTTCTCGCACATCCTGGCTCCGGCCACCGCGCACGGCAAGAACATTCTGCCCCGGGTGGCGGCGCGGCTCGACGTGGCGCAGATCTCCGACATCATCAGCGTGGTCTCGCCCGATACCTTCACCCGTCCCATCTACGCAGGCAATGCCATCGCCACCGTCCAGTCGACCGATGCGGTGAAGGTCATTACCGTGCGTACCACCGGTTTTGATGCGGCTGCTCAGGGTGGCGCTGCGGCCGTTGAGGCGCTGGCAGCCGTGGCCGACACCGGCCGCTCGAGCTTCGTGGGGCGCGAGGTGGCCAAGTCCGACCGTCCTGAACTCGCCGGCGCCAAGATCGTGGTCTCGGGTGGCCGTGGCATGGGGTCGGCCGACAACTTCAAGATTCTCGATCCGCTCGCTGACAGGCTCGGCGCTGCGCTGGGCGCCTCGCGCGCTGCGGTCGACGCGGGCTATGCCCCCAACGACTGGCAGGTCGGACAGACCGGCAAGATCGTGGCGCCGCAGCTCTATGTCGCCATCGGCATCTCGGGCGCGATCCAGCACCTCGCCGGCATGAAGGACAGCAAGGTCA
>Ga0315906_10009753_pt1 | contig 11360 bp, 9 predicted proteins | sample LakEriMetagenome_4_FD_203526 | JGI IMG/M metagenome (GOLD analysis project Ga0315906, IMG submission 203526) | Freshwater fungal communities from buoy surface, Lake Erie, Ohio, United States - Buoy 2 MA122 | ecosystem: Environmental > Aquatic > Freshwater > Lake > Lake biofilm | place: USA: Lake... | reverse complement strand
AAGGAAATCAAGGACCAACAGGTTTACAAGGCAATACTGGACTGCAGGGTAATCAAGGACCTACAGGAATCCAAGGAACAATTGGTTCACAAGGAAATCAAGGACCAACAGGTTTACAAGGCAATACTGGACCGCAGGGTAATCAAGGACCTACAGGAATCCAAGGAACAATTGGTTCACAAGGAAATCAAGGACCAACAGGTTTACAAGGCAATACTGGACTGCAGGGTAATCAAGGACCTACAGGAATCCAAGGAACAATTGGTTCACAAGGAAATCAAGGACCAACAGGTTTACAAGGCAATACAGGACCGCAGGGTAATCAAGGCGTTGATGGTAATCCTAGCTCAATAGCAGGACCGCAGGGTAATCAAGGACCGCAGGGAAGACAAGGACCTATAGGACCAGGCGCACCTCCTAATTTTACACCTGGACCGCAGGGTAATCAAGGACCGCAGGGTAATCAAGGACCAACAGGTTTGTCGGGAGTAGGAGTTCAAGGACCTACCGGAGAACCTGGAGGAAATGGTCCACAAGGACCTCAAGGAAATCAAGGACCAATAGGAAATCCAAGTTCTGTAGCAGGACCTCAAGGAAGACAGGGACCCACAGGTTTGTCGGGAGTAGGAGTTCAAGGACCTACCGGAGAACCCGGAGGACCCGGTCCTACCGGCCCTCAAGGATTTACAGGTCCAACTGGTACAGGTACTCCGGGACCTACCGGCCCTACCGGCCCTCAAGGATTTACAGGTCCAACTGGTACAGGTACTCCGGGACCTACCGGCCCTACCGGCCCTCAAGGATTTACAGGTCCAACTGGTACAGGTTCTCCCGGCCCTCCCGGCCCTACCGGTCCTCAAGGATTTACAGGTCCAACTGGTACAGGTTCTCCCGGCCCTCCCGGCCCTCCCGGAGGTCCCGGCCCACCAGGACCTAGCGGTGGACCAGGCCCCACGGGATTAACAGGAGACGAGGGACCCACCGGACCAGTAGGCCCCCCAGGACCAACAGGAGGCGCGGGACCCACCGGACCTAAGGGACAAAAAGGAGAACCCGGAGGATTTTCACCTTTCCCTGCATTCTCCGACAGAAGGCTAAAAAAAGATATAGAAGAAATAGATCCTGTGTTAGAACAACTATATAGCATAAAACCTGTTAATTATAATTGGAACACGGATGAAATGAAAGGTGTTATTTTAGAAGTAAATAAAACATCTTCATCTCACAGGATTCCTTCTAACTTATACGGTAAAGAAGTAGGTATTATAGCCCAAGATATAACCGATGGACTTAAAACAGGTTTATTGAAGGAGTTTAAGATAGAGGGGCAAAAAGGAGTTCTAGCTGTCAACTATGATAAACTTTCGGTGTATAATCTAAAAGCTATACAGGAATTATATGATTTAATAAAGGATTTAACTAGAAGAGTTACAAAATTAGAAAAAGGAGAAAATCATGAGTAAACTAAGAAATGTAGAAGCAGTAAAAAAACTTCTAATAGGAGAACACAAAACCCAGAATAGAACAACTATAGGATATCGAAAGAAAGAAGATTCCGAAATAAGAAATGTAGGAGATATATGGGAAGACGTTTCACCTATGGGTCATGTAACGGAATGGGAGCAAAGAGATGGATATAAAGTAAAAAGATCCAAAGGTGTTAGGGAAATACTAAAAGAGTTAGACAGCATAAGTAAATTTCCTAATTGTTTAGATACATGTGATGGAAAATTATTTGGTCAAGCAGATTATAAATTAGGAAAAAAAACAGGAAGATGCTTGGAATGTACAATAAAACATGAAGCGGAATTGAAGCTAAATGGAAAATTTGATACTTATGTTCATGATAAAAAGAAAGAGAATGCAGTATCATTTCTAAAAGAAGCATCTAAAGAAGTAGAAGTTTTATTAAGATCATTTGATAACATGGGATATTCTCATGCAGATGGATCTATTGAAAAATGGTCAATTGAAAATAAAGAATCATTTTTAGAAAAGATTAGGACAGATTTTAATAATTTGAAAGATGATATTATGGGAACATATAACATAAAAGAAGAAGATTTAAATATAGATGTCAACAAATAAAGTAAAACTAGCAATAGCTCAGGAGTATAAAAAGTGTGCAAAAGATTCAACTTATTTCACTAAAAAGTACTGCAAAATAGAGCACCCTACAAAAGGACGTATATTATTTGGTCTCTACCCATTTCAAGAGACCACATTGGAAAAGATGCATAGGGAAAGATACATTATCATAAACAAAGGAAGGCAGTTAGGAATATCTACATTATCAGCTGCATTCATTTTGCATAATATGATATTTAACAATGGATATAAAGTTCTTATCATTGCGACCAAGCAAGATGTAGCAAAAAACTTAGTTCATAAAATTAGATTAATGCATGATTTTTTACCTTCATGGCTAAAACAAGAGACATTGGAGGACAATAAAATGATGCTTAGATTCAAAAATAATGGGTCTAGTGTTAAAGCTGTATCATCAAGTCCTGATTCTGCAAGATCCGAGGCACTGTCTTTACTAGTCATAGATGAAGCAGCTCACATTTCTAATTCAGAAGAAATTTGGACAGCTGCACAATCTACATTAGCTACGGGTGGTAGTTGTATATTATTATCGACACCTAATGGAGTAGGTAATTTGTTTCATAGAATTTGGCAGGAATCTTTAAATGGAGGAGATTTTACTTCCGTATTTCTACCATGGACTGTTCATCCTGAGAGGGATTGGAAGTGGCGAAAGGAGCAAGATATATTATTAGGAGAAAAAGCAGCGGCTCAAGAATGTGATGGTGACTTCTTAACATCCGGACATACCGTGGTAGATGGTAGTATTTTAGTATGGTATGAAAATAATTGCGTAAAAGACCCAATAGAAAAAAGAGGTGAGACTGGGGATTTATGGGTATGGAAGTATCCTGAAAGTGATTGTACTTACGTTGTATGTGCCGATGTATCTAGGGGAGATTCTTCTGACTTTTCTGCTTTTCATGTTTTAAATATAGAGACGTTAGAACAAGTTGCAGAATTTAAGAGTATGATTGGCACCACCGAATTTGGACATTTATTAATGAGCATAGCCTCCGAATATAATGGAGCTTTACTTGCTATTGAAAATGCGTATGTTGGTTGGGCAGTTCTACAAACTATCATAGATTTAGGGTATCAGAATTTGTATTATACTTTCAGGAATGACCCTTTTGTAGACCCAGACGTGCATGTTAACATAAATCAAGACTATTTACTTAAGGATAACATGGTCCCAGGATTTACTACATCTACTAAAACAAGACCCGTAATGATTTCTAAACTAGAGACATATTATAGAGAGAAATCTCCAATAGTATATAGTAAGAGATTAATACAGGAATTATTTACTTTTGTTTGGAAAGATCACAAAGCAGAAGCTAGAGATGGATACAACGATGACTTAGTTATGTCTTTTGCTATTGGACTTTGGGTTAGGGACACTTCGTTGAAAATGAAAACTTTAGGTTTAAGTTTTTCTAGATCTTTACTAAATAACACAACAAAAACTATATACACTCCAAGTAACTCTAATAAAATGCATGATTCTTGGTCTATGAAAACTAGAAACAATGAATCAGAGAGTCTAACTTGGCTTATAAAATAAAAACATGGATAATTCAATACAAGCAAAACTAAAGAGATTATTCTCTACGCAAGTGATTGTTAGGAGAATAGGAAAAGATAGGATTAAAGTTATTGATACCTCTAGGCTACAAGGCGCAGGTACTAAAGATAAAGTCGGTTATGCGGACAGATTCTCTGGTTTACATACATCTAGGCAATACGGGTATTCTCCTAACAACAATACCATAAATTTTCACTCTTCAAAGTTACAGATATTTACAGATTATGAAGCTATGGACACAGATCCAATCATAGCCTCTGCATTAGATATTTACGCAGACGAAAGTACGGTAATGTCAGTAGAGGGAGATTTGTTAAACATCAGTACACCTAATGAAAATATCAAAAAAATACTCTATAATTTATTTTATGACATATTAAATATAGACTATAATTTATGGAGTTGGACGAGATCTTTATGTAAGTACGGAGATTTCTATTTATATTTGGATATAGAAGAGGGTCTTGGTATAAAAAATGTTATTCCGTTATCAGCCTATGAAGTTAGAAGGATGGAAGGAACAAACCCAGAAAATCCTTATGAAGTTAAATTTATATATGAAGGATTACACACTACTCAAATGAGTCCGATTGTATATAGAAATGATGAAAGAAAAAATAAAGAATTAGATTATCATGAAGTAGCTCATTTTAGATTATTATCGGATAGCAATTTTCTACCTTACGGAAGAAGTCAAATAGAACCTGCAAGAAAGATTTTCAAAATGCTAACTTTGATGGAGGACGCTATGTTAATCCATAGAATAATGAGAGCCCCAGAGAGAAGAGTTTTTAAGATAAATGTGGGAAGTATTCCGCCTAATGAAGTAGATAACTATATGTCTACTATTATATCGACAATGAAGAAAACTCCTTACGTCGATGAAAAAACAGGAGATTATAACCTTAAGTTTAATCTACAGAACATGTTAGAGGACTACTATCTACCAGTAAGGGGCAAAGATGCTAGTAGTGAAATATCCACACTACCGGGTCTAGGCAATCAAGGTTTTATGGATGATATTGAATACGTTAGAAATAGAATGATGGCTGCCTTAAAAATTCCTAAGCCTTTCTTGGGATATGATAAAGATACAGAAGGTAAGTCTATGATTGCTGCCGAGGACGTTAGATTCGCTAGAACCATAGAAAGAATACAGAAAATAATTGTATCGGAGTTAAATAAAATTGCCATTATTCATTTATATACTCAAGGATATAAAAACGAGGAATTGGTTGACTTTTCTCTTTCTTTAAACAATCCTTCTTTAGTTTATGAAAGACAGAAAGTAGAAATATTAACAGAGAAAATGAATTTAGCTCTAGTAATGCAAGATTCTAAATTATTCTCTAGAAAATATATCCATGAAAACTTATTTAAATTATCGGAATCAGAAAGATTAGTAGAGGAAGAATTGATTATTGAGGATTTAATGACTACTTTTAGACACTCTCAAATAGAAACAGAAGGTAATGACCCAAAACTATCAGGACAAAGTTTTGGCACGCCACATGATATGATGTCATTAAAATTAGCATCTAAAGGAAATGAAATTGATCCAATGTCATTTGATGATGGAGAAGAATTGGAGTTTGTAGATAAAGAAGATAATCGAGGAAGACCTAAGAGAATTGGTACGTTCGGTACAAAAGATGATACAGTTAATGGTAGAGATTCTATGGGAGATAGAGACATGAAATCGAATTTAGAAGGAGAAAGAGACCCTTTGAAGGCGAGAAAAAGAGAGAACCCGGTCAATTTAGAATCTAAGCTAGTTAATTCTCTTAGGAGGCAATTTGACAGCCCTGTGGGAAATAAGAATCTAATTATAGAGAAATCATTCAAGGAAAACGAAAAAGCAGCAGGTACAGATTTGCTAAGTGAAAATAACTTGTTAGATTTAGAGTGATTTAGATAAACATTACAATATTTATTTAAAATAATTTCTTTTAATAAGAAATTCACAACTATAAAAAATGAAGAAAATAAAACACAAAAAGCACCGGAATACGGGATTGATTTTTGAAATGTTAGTGAAAAAAATGACTAGCAATGTATTACAGGGAGAAGGGATAAATGAAATATCCTCAATTATAAAAAAACACTTTTCAAACAATTCAGAGATTAGACAGGAGTTGACTTTCTATCAAATGTTAACTAAAGAGAAAGTAAACAGTCCTAACCTCGCTAATGAATTAATTGAATCTATAAAAGAAGCTAGAAACTCTCTAGACCTCGAAAAATTAAATAAAGAGAAATATAGATTATACAAAGACATTACATCATATTTCGGCGGGGATTCTTTCTTCGACATAAAAGTAGAAAACTATCAGAACTATGCTAGCATCTACACATTATTCGAATACAATCAATCGGATAATCCTCCAGTGATGGTCTCAAATAAACAAAATCTAATAGAATGTATATGCAATGTAGAACCATCTAATACCATGTCATCTGAATACTTAACAGAATCAGAAGATATAAGATTGTCAGCATTTGAGATAATGATTGAAAAGTATAATGATAAATATGATGGTCTATTAAGTGAGCAAAAAACATTATTAGGCAATTATATAAACATGGAGACTTCATCAGATGAATTTAAAACATTTATTGCATCTGAAACAAATAGATTGAAAGAATCCATTAATAGCATTATTCCTAAGATTGAAAATACAGCATCATCAAATAAATTAAATGAAATGATAGATGTCTTAAATCAAGTTAATAATGCAAAATACATCACAGAAGATCATATACATGTTATCATGAAATACTATGAGTTTGTAAATGTTATAGCAAAGTGAAAAATATAAAAAATAATAAAGAAGCATTCATGAAATACCTATTTGAGTCTTTAAATAAAAGTTTTAAAGTGGGTGGCCCCGCCGAATCTTCTTCCAAATACTTACCTATTGACGATGAGGATGGAGTTAAAACTGAAATGAATGTAACAAGCAATCTGGATGGTGGTGAAGGCCCTCCGAGAACTCCCCTAGTATTCAAAAGGAGAAAACCGGAGACAAAGGAAAAACCTTACAAGTTCATAAAGAAAACAACTTTCAATAAAATAGAGCGGGATAAAGAAAAACAAAAAACCACTCCATTTTTAAAACAAGAATCCGTAATAAATTTTATAGACGAATTCTTAAAAAATATAAATAATGGCACAAAATAGAGTACTCCTAATAGACTCCATATCTATTTTTAATCCTGTTAGCTGTGTATTAAATGAATCCAAAGGCAAAAACGGCGGACTACTAGTTAAAGGAATATTACAAAGAGCTGATTCCGTAAATCATAATAAGAGAATGTACCCTCGAAAATTAATGGATGAGCAAGTTAGAAAATATCAGGATAAAATAAAAGAGGGTATAGCTTATGGAGAATTAGATCATCCGGAAAGAGCTGATACCTGGCTATCCGAGGCATCTCATATAATTACAGATATTTGGTGGGAGGGAGATGACATATACGGTATTGCTGAAATTTTAGACTGGACGCCAAAGGGTAATTTACTAAGGAAATATTTTGATAAGGGACACACGGCAGGGATAAGTTCTCGAGGAGTTGGAACTTTAAGAGAAGCCGGACTTAGAAATGGCGCACCTTACTATGAAGTTGGAGAAGATTATGAAATGGTAGCTTTTGACTTTGTATCTAATCCATCTACACAAGGAGCATTTATGTCACCCGTAGTAATGAAAGAATCTAAAAGTTATCTTGTAAATGTCGATACATTAGCTGACGAAATCCTGAACATGTCAAAAATATTGTAATGGCTGTAGTTATATTTCCTTTAGCGGGTTTTGCAGGTTGGGCTAGCGATTCAATAAAAGAGCAGGAGAGAAATAACCAAATACGAAATTTAGAAAAACAATTTAAAGATACTCCATTAGGTAAGTATGAAAATTCTGTATATGTGGAAACAAATATAGATAACGTTTATGAAAGTAGTGAAAAATATAATATAGTTATTATAAACAATAACGAAATTGAAAAATTATTTGTAAGACAACCTATCATAGAAAAACTTAGAACTGATAAAAGAAAAATTAAATTATATTCCTATGTTATAATAAATCCCGAAGGATTAGACGAAGAAGAGCGTAGAGTTAGAATGTCTAATAAGATCAAAGATAAGATATTTATAAATCATGATGTATATTCTACAAATAGAGCAGATTATCTTTTAACATTTTCTGGAGTTAGAAAAATAGCTAACGAAGAACTAAACTTTAAGGATTTATCACCAAAACAAATAAGAGAAGCCGTAAAAAATTCTCAAAAACTTGGAGTTCTTCAAAAACCTACCGGAAATTTAGAGGTAGATTTTACCATGGCTATTACTTACAGAATGGAAGTTGAAATATACTACACTAGTTCTAACACTAAACAAAAAAAAGAAATATCCACTGGAAAAAGAGTTGTAGAACCAGTTGCTCTTGGTATTGCCGACAGTAAATTTGACGGAGCAGGAAAAAAAGTTATTAGAATTTGGCAAAAAACAGGAGATACTTTAACTCCTAAAAATAGGCCAGGATGGAGATTTATGTATTTAGATGGTATAAAATCTTTAAAATTCACCGGAAAATATTTTAACTATAAAAGACCCTCTTTCAATAGTTCTGGAGATGAATTTATGATAGGTAGAATAATTATAGCTTCTTTTGGAGAGACTAGGATTTACGGAAAAGGTAGAAGAGCCGGTATAATAACATCCGTTGTAAAAAAATTAGTTCTTGAATTAGCATCACTTGAGGGTGCTAGTAGCGGTAGAAGTGAATTAAGAAAAAAGGACATAGTAGAAAGATTACAGGAAATTAAACGATTACACGAAAATAAAATAAAAGTTTTAGGATATGAAGATAGAGATTTAATATATAAAATTTTACCTTAAAATTAAATAAAAATACATGTTTTACATAAAAAATAGCATTTTAGGAAAAATGTATAATATTTATTGATAATAATATCTTGTATAATATAAGATTAAACGATTAGAAAAATATATTTAAGATTTACAATAGTCTTACAATCAAAATAGTAACATGAACGATTTATTAAAATCCGCAATTGCCGATGCAAAAGCTATAAAAGAAACAGCAATGCAAAATGCAAAAGCAACTCTCGAAGAGTCAATTCTATCTAAAGTTTCTCCGCTTCTTGAAAGTACAGACGAAGAAGAAGAAAAGGATGAAAAGGAAGTGGATGAGAAATTTGATCCTTCTCAATTTAAAAAGAAATCTTCTGATTCTAGTAAAAGTCAAATGCAAGAAGCTGACAATCCTGATGAGGAAGAAGACATGGAAGAGGCTTATAATGAAAAAGAAGAAAAAAAAGATGATGACTCTGCTAGTTTAGAAGAAATTCTAAAGGAACTAGAGCTAGAATTACAATCTTCTAACATTGGAGCAGGGGACAACAAAATGGATAATTACGACAGCGATACAGAAGACCCTCAAGGTCCTAAGTATTTTAGCCGTAAAGATGTCATGAGCGCCCTAGAATCAATGTTTTCAGAAGCTATCGGAGACAAGGAAGGTGATGACGAAGAAGAAGAAGGTGAAAAGAAAGACATGAAACAAATGGAAAACGAATTAAAAGAGGCTTATGAAGTTGTAAATCAACTCAAAGGAATGCTTCAAGAAGTTAATCTGTTGAATTCTAAATTACTTTATACTTCTAAACTTTTCCGCAACTACGCTTTATCAGAAAATCAGAAGAAAGATATTTTAGAAAACTTTGAGCGTGTAGTAACAATCAGGGAGGCTAAATTATTATATTCTACTTATGCTAAAGTACATGAAGGTGTAGATGCAAATAAAGGTAAAAAATCTAAGAGTATTACCGAATCTTTTGCTTCAAAACCAACCAACAGTACAGCTCCTTCTGCTGCTACTAAATCAAATATTGTAAACGAATCAAACAATCTACGTGCAAGATTACAGGAACTTGCAGGTATAATTAAGTAAAAATATGGGAAATTTAGACCACATGCTTCCGCATGACTATAATAGGACACAAAAAGCGGAGGCGATGAAATACATAACCAAGTGGGAACCCACTGGTTTACTTGAGGGCTTAGATGAAAAAAGAGAGAAACCGCATTTAGCAGTCCTTTTGGAAAATCAAGCTCGTCAAATCGTAACAGAAGCTAACAGAACTGGTACTGCTTCTAACTCGGAAGAATGGGCAGGTGTAGCACTACCTTTAGTACGAAGAATTTTCTCTTCTATTGCGGCTAAAGATTTTGTTAGTATCCAGCCGATGAACTTACCTTCGGGTCTAGTATTCTTCTTAGACTTTAAGTACGGCACATCACAGCCAGGATTCTTTGCCAATCAAGGTAAAAATTCTCAAAAAGACTCTCTATTCGGTATTACCGACTCAGACAAAGGTGGTGCAGCGGGTACTCAAGGTCTTTACGGAGCAGGAAGATTTAGCTATTCTATTAATGACTATTCAAGTTCTACTTTGTCTTTCACAGGTAGTGTTAATAGAATTAATTCTACTAAGTTCTTTACAGGATCTGTTAATATGACTTCTGATATTAACTATGATACTAACTTCTCTGCATCTTACAAGAGCAACACGAAGTTACGTAAAGTATTTATATCTACTGACTCCCTTTCAGGATTTGATCCACTAGGAGTTAGAGCATTTACAGTAACAGGAACTAATATCAATGATACATTCCAGCAGTTTACGTCTTACGACTTAACTAATAACAGAATCGTATTTATTGTTTCTGGTTCTACTACAATATCTAACGTAAAGGTAAATTACCACAAACAACCTACTGACCTTACTAGAGGTGACTTCGAAGAGGGCAAAACTCAAGCGGGAGGTAGTAATGAGGATTTACCAATTCCAGAAATCAATTTGGAAATGCGCTCTGAGGCCATTACGTCTAAAACACGTAAGCTAAAAGCTAAATGGACACCAGAATTCGCGCAGGATCTTAACGCATACCACTCTATTGATGCAGAAGCTGAATTAACTTCTATGCTTTCTGAATATATTTCTCAGGAAATTGATTTGGAAATTCTAGATATGTTAGTATCAGAAGCTCAGACAGTAGAAAGATGGTCTGCTAAGATTGGATTTGCTTACGACCCTGGTTCAGCTACGTTCTCAAACGCGGCAACAACTGGTCAATTCTACAACCAAGGCACTTGGTTCCAAACAATCGGAACTAAAATGCAGAAGGTATCCAACGAAATTCACCGATTAACCATGAGAGGTGGTGCTAACTTTATTGTTACATCTCCAACGATTGCCACTATCCTAGAATCAATCCCAGGATATGCAGCTGACACTAATGGTGATCAAGCTAAATTTGCAATGGGTGTACAGAAAGTAGGTTTGTTAAATAGCAGATTTACTGTATACAAGAATCCATATATGACCGAGAACTTATTATTAATGGGCTATAGAGGCGCTCAATTCCTAGAAACAGGAGCTGTTTACGCACCATACATTCCGTTAATTATGACTCCTCTAGTGTATGATCCAGAGAACTTCACTCCAAGAAAAGGTATCATGACGAGGTATGCTAAGAAAATGGTTCGTCCTGAATACTACGGAAAGATTTATGTTCATGGATTAGATTCTTTATAATAATAAAGTGTTCATAATTTATTGATATACTGGCGAGGCTTCAAAAAAGCCTCGCCTT
>Ga0315906_10009752_pt1 | contig 11362 bp, 16 predicted proteins | sample LakEriMetagenome_4_FD_203526 | JGI IMG/M metagenome (GOLD analysis project Ga0315906, IMG submission 203526) | Freshwater fungal communities from buoy surface, Lake Erie, Ohio, United States - Buoy 2 MA122 | ecosystem: Environmental > Aquatic > Freshwater > Lake > Lake biofilm | place: USA... | reverse complement strand
AGCTCCTATCACCCCCAGATTAAATACAGCGCCGGTACGATCCTTAAAATGCGTGGTCCCCACCCCCAACGGAGGAAGAGTGTTTATATCATTCCGCGTAATAACAACACCCTCCGCAGCCTTCAAAGGAACTCCCTCCCTATTTGCAGCAGCCGTCATGTTCGCAAATCGCTTCGGATACTTCTGCAGAGTTATCGCATATGCATCCTGAAAAAGATTCGATCTTTGCCCCCCACCACTCTGCCTGTTACGCCTACGACGCGTCTTTTTCTGACGCCTGCGCGAAGTTCTAGAACTGCGGCGCATCCTACTATAGCATACTAAAAATTTAATAGTAATATTTATGTGTAATATATTACAAATGGCCTCTCAACATTATCTTTCTGCGCGAGAAAACTGGCAGATTGTCGCACAGCAGGGCGGAACTCTTGCAGAAAAAGACGCAGCAGATACAATCCGTGCATACCTCGATGGAAAATATCCTGCTGAATGGACCGTCATTCGCAAACCACAACACCTTCGCCAGATTTATTACGAATATACCCATGCACGCAACCATGAACGATATGTCAAGCCCGAACATCCTACAGAAAATGATGTCTGGTTCTGTCCTATTCTGAAACAGTTCCGAACACTCAAAAAGGCCTTCGCTACTGGCGGCGGTTGTGAAATAGATTGTATGATCGAAAATACCCACACGGGACGAAAGATCTTTCTGGAAGTTAAAAACCAAGGCCCTATCGGCAATGCACATGAGCGCGCGGCAAAATATGCAACACCATCCATCATAGAACATGTCAAGGAAAAGCTGGGAGTCTCATATATCCCCTTTGCCTACATATTTACCGGCGAAATGGTTGAGCGCCTTGATTATAGGGTTGAACTTGAAACAACCTATGGATTCGCCCCAAGCCACCTATTCATGTGGCATAAAGAACATCCCTCCAAACCCCTGATTCATTGGCTTGAAACGAACATTCTCCCCCTTTTGAAGGCCGCAAGCTAAATTTGACACCCGCAAATACTTTTTACTAATTAAGGCACATGACCACACACGGAGTCAAATATATTGGAAGCAAGGCATCCCTCGTCGGACAAATTCTCAGCTTCGCACAAGAACATCTGCCCAACGGAACGCCTCATACCCTCATCGATGTCTTCACCGGCACTACACGCGTTGCACAGTCTTTCCGCACCGCAGGATGGAGTGTGACTACGTCAGATCTTTCCTGGGCCTCCGAAGCATATGCTCACGCCTTCGTAATCCGCACCCCACAGAGCGGTGGCCGCATTCCCGAACTCATCGCAAAACTCAAAGCCCTCCCTCCCCAGGCCGATTGGATTACAAGGAACTATTGTGACGTCGTCACCCCCGACGGTGGCATCGTGAAAATGTGGAAACCAGAGAACGGCAAGAAGGCCGATGCCATTCGCAACCAAATCGCCGCCTGGGAAACCGCCAAAACCATTTCCCACCACGAAGCCATGATTCTCATCGCGTGCCTCCTATTCGCCTTGGACAAGGTTGATAGCTCCGTAGGTGTGCAACAAGCCTATCTCAAGACATGGGCTTCCCGCGCTAATAATCCTCTGGAACTTGAAGATCTCCCCTTTCCTTCCGGGCCCCCAGGCAATCACATCATCGGGAATGCACTCAATAACCCCTATGAAGCCGCCTCCATCGCATATCTGGACCCCCCCTACTCTGCTCATTCCTACGCAACCTATTACCATATCTGGGACAGCATCACACGCTGGGATAAACCCGCCGTGGGACTTAAAACGAATCGCCGCATCGATCGCGTCAGTGCATCAGACTCCTATGACGAATCCATGCACTCCGCCTGGAACAGCAAACGCACCGCCCTAGAAGCTTTCATGCGCCTCATTGATCGCCTACCCACACCCTTCGTCCTCATTAGCTACAACGATGAAAGCCTCGTGCCCCTCGAAACCCTGGAAGCAACTCTAAAGGAGAAATATACCATTCGCACCAAGAAAATCCCCTACAAGAGGAATATCATGTCGCAAATCGGAAACGTCGCACTTGGGGATAATACGCCCGTAACAGAAAACCATGAAGTCCTCATTTGGGTTGCAAAGCCGGCCCAAGGGCCCAGCGCCGCTGCGCCCTAAGTACAAACCCCAATAACCCATCTATCGGATAAACCATCCCCCCCTTTTTAAGATGCTCATACGCTCCTATAACCTTCTCCATCATCGGACGCCCAATAAGATATGAAAACGCACCATTGAATTCATTCGTGGCTATGACACCCTTCGTTATAGGAAGCCACCCACAATAGCCAGAAACAGAAAAAAGAAGAAAATCATCCACCCCCGCAATCTGAAACTCCCTCGCAACACGCCCCACCTGTGCCAAATATTCCTTCAAGTCCCCATACACGCCCTCCGCCCCCACCAGAAACATATGCGTTGCATCCGTCGATAGAACCCTCCGCATCAACAATATATGCGACAATAATAATCCGATCTCCTCCATCGTCCTATGCCCCCCCGGCTCGGTCGCACACTTTGTAGGATGTTCTCCCACTTCTCCGACGACTGGAAGTGTCTCCATCGTAATCAATCCGGGTGGTTTGCCTATAAACTCTACAAGAATCTCTTTTAGAGTTTGTGGCTGCATTATGTATCTAAGGTGGGGCCGCATTAGACCCCCTTCACGCGCATCACTTTATCTGCAAGCGCCGTTAATCCATTCTGCTGTGCAAACTGATCGACATTAAACCCTATGCGACTATTTATGGGGGCCGGCGTAATCTTACCATTTTGCTTGAAAACTCTAAAATAATATCGGTGCGTCTGATCCTTCGGAGGGGATGGTCCATTCCAATCCTGTAGAGTTTCACCCGATTCAGGGTTTTTACCACCACAGTTTATCACCAACCAATGAAGGTGCGATTTTTCTGGCGCATCCGGATCCCAACATATCAACGCATACATCTCACCCGCCGTAGGAGCTGCCCAATATACATGCGGCTTGGCCTGCGCCTTCTCCACAGGGGCATCTAAACCAAAAGGACCCATCTTCATTCCAGGCTCCAACATAGCCGTAAAATCAAATGATGTCGGATTCGTTATAGGAGATGCACCCATATTAAGGTCACCCCCGCGCTGTCTAAACGAACGCCTCGTCCTATTTTTACGCCGCGACTTATTACGACGCCTCCGCGAATAACGCTTTGCACCCATCTACTATATGCCAAAGATTGAAAATAGGATCATCGATTGACTTGTGAATTCCTTGTAACCTAGAAGCTGCCCCGCACGCAAACGTATTGCCCGCTGTATCGGAACGTCCAAAGCACGCATCTCCTGACGAAGTGGAATAGAACCATACGCCGCCGATAAATCTTCATAGGGAAATAGGGGACGCGACAAGGATTCATTCACCCAGTTATGTAACTCCCAAAACCATTTCTTCATATACGCCTGCAAATCTCTATAGGGAACATCCATAATCGCCTTATTCACCGGATGCTCCTTTAAATACACCTCATAATGCTCCTTACACGACGGACACGGAATCACTTTCACAAGCGAATTCATAATACGTATTAATGCACGCCTCTCGTCACCCTGCGCCAATACAGATGATGTCCTTCCACTACGCTCCGCAATACCATGCAGGATTCGCCATAATATCGGACCCCACTCACTCGCATCGGGATATATCTCGGGTGGAAGCATGCATGCACACGGCATCCTCTTTTTATGTAATGCGCTATCAGCACATCGCATAAAAACGCATATATATCGCACACTAAGTGGCGAGGCTCAATGGTGAACAGCGTCAAGAACATTTGTGCTTCCGCACGATCCGACGCTGCGTAGCCTACGACATTGATTAACTGGGGGGGGTGGAATAGGGTGTGACGCGCACCCCTAAACCGGGAACAAGCTACTTTAAAATGCGCGCTTTGCTGTCAGTAGCTTTTGAACACTTTAATAAACGGACTGGGGCGATGATACCCTTTTGCTGTATCCAATCCTAGATGCACTTAACGCAACTCCTCCTCCGAGTCTTCCTTCTCCGCGTAGTTCACTGCACGACGCACACGCATATTATAGGGCTCACGCTTCATTGGCGCCGGCGGCACAAACTCCGCCTTCGGCTCTTGCGTAGTAATCACAGGGGTCTTAGCAGGGACAACAACTGTCTTCGCTGTAAAGTTCTGAAAAAAGCTTACCACCGTATCCCGTATTAATCCGAGCATTCCTCGTCTACCTGCTCCTTTCATACGAGAGGGTGTTTAAGTGTTCATACACGCCACCCACCCTCTAGCCATTTGTCCACAACTCGGCGAACAGGGTCATAGCGCGCATCATCCAGTTGCGCGCCTAATACAGGACACTGGTCTTCTGTCTTTAAAAACCGAGAGAAGTTTTCACGACACACCATGCGTTTTTCATTTTCTGCTTCGCGGATAACATTCTTCCTATGAGGAACCTCTTTCAAATACGCGGCCATCTTAATATGCCGTGCACCCCCAGGAACACGCCCAGGTTCAATCTGATCCCACTTATTTGCACATTCAAGCGTCTCCACCGTCTTTAAAGCAGCATTGAGACGCACGAGTCTCCGCCTGTAACTCGCCATAACCTGCGAATGCTTCACAAGAGGATTTATACTACCAGAAAGATGCCGTGCAAAGTCTGCAGCAATGGCCGAAAAGGCCTTCCCCTCTCGCGGAGCCCACTTGGCCAATAGAGAAATCGGCATCCCCGTAGCCAAGGCCTTCTCGTCCTTCTCTAACTGCGCCGCTGCGACCCTGAAAATCTTCAGCTTCAGCATCAGCGGCAACTCCGTGGCCAGCGCAAACATATCATCCCAGCTCCCGTATTCAGGAATCAAGGGAATAAGATCCTGTGCCAGCTCCAAGTTATACGCCGCTATGGCCTTAAACATCAGATAAAAAAGCCTCCGCTCACCCCTGCCCCCACGAACATCTCGTGTCTGAAATGCCAGGACCGCCAAATCCCTAAAGGCCTGGTTTGTTTTCATATTAATCATGAGATTTACAACAGCTGTTACGTCGTCCTCCGAAGCACCACGGGACAAATGGTGACGCATGTCTTCGTAAGCTACAGACATCCTATCTATTTTTACACGTCCAATGTTTAGACCCGCTTTTTCTCTGCTATACATAGATGATGATTAACACGCCATTGCGCTATGTGAGCCTTATTTTCGCCGCGTATTCTTTTATCTACTTTTCCATGCAACGCACCGAAACTGCGTATAAGCTCGCAACAGTTGGTGGCAGTTTATCACTGTTTATCATTTATCTCTCTATGGTCTCTGATCCTGTAGCTGAGTTGCTTAGAGCGGCTGGCGGCCCCCGCTTTGTCTATGGTTTCATATTAATGACCTACGGCTTTTTCTTCTCCGCATATGCGCTATATCACTTTTCTATGAAGTTTCAAAATGGTCGCGATGAAAAGACGTTAGTCCTAGATGGCGTGACCGTATTGGCTAGTTTGGTTACATTTTTGTTTTCCTTACGAAATGGCTTGATTGCGACATTCTTCGCCTTCACCGCTGTCGTGGCCCCTTTCTATTTCGGATGGAGACGCTTGGTTCGCGCCTTTAAAAATTGAACGCGCCAAGCCTCGTTACGACCACATACAAACCATGCCACACGTCTTGAACTATACCAAGCACAACGTGCATCCTGACCATCTTCCGCCCATCAGGACGAATCTGCGCCTCATGCTGTGGGCAGGTGACGGCATACACGACGGTGTGAGCGATGTCGCACGCCTACGAGGCTACGACATGTTCCTCTGCTTGGGACTGGCTCTCAACCTTGAACAAAACATCGCCGACCTCTCGGGTTCTCAAACACTCTGCATCATTGACATTCATAACAATGTCCAGATGACGGAGTTTCGCAGGGAGTTCCGCGGCGCATTCGCGCACATTGATTCCGACTACCACGGAAATACGCCTCACCTCCGCACCTCGGACTACGCCACTCTTCTCGGCCCTGGTGGCACTGCGCGCCACATTGAAGGCATCAATGGGCTCATAATGCCCCTAGATAATATGCTCAGCACGCTGGAGATGTTCGCTCCTGTTCTTGACTACGAGACGCGCCAAAAACGCCTCTGGTCGGATGTGGTGATAAAACTCGGCAAACGAGACCAGATTAGCCCAGGAGAAGTCTGGTCATCGGGCGACCTGAAACATCCCTTCTACGACTACGTCCGAGAGGAACAGGAGCGCTTCGTAGGCTGGCAAAAGTCGCGGAACCCACAATGGCCGGCGATGAAACCCACTCTCCACGAACAGCTGGAAATCCTCGGTGCGGATGTTCTCACATGTCCCATCACATACCCTATTGAGCAACAATACCTGGAAGAGTTCAGTGACTTCTTGGACGAGAAAATACGGGTGATCCTCGAAATCAAGACAAACTTCACACTCGTGCAGTCCGCCATGGATGAGGTCTCCTACGGAAAAGATCTGATGGGCCTCATTCGCATCAAACAGAGTGTATTGAAGATGCTGACCACCGAGCTTCCCTCAACTATGACAGGCATCATTGGACGCTTTCTGGATGATCGATTCCCTACAAACCCCACAGAGTTTGGCCTCTCCCTCGTGCGCTCAGCGTAGAATTTCTACCGACGCATTAAATGAACTGCTGTCCCTCTGCCGATTTCACTTTTTTACCGAGAGGTATAGAAGTCGTCGAACGCAATACGCAAGCAGATTCAAAACTTCTACAGTTTTTTAGCTTCACATCGATTGAAAGCGTGAGCTACAACTATTCTCGCTCCGATGGGGGGCTCATCATGCTCTGGATCAAACACGCGAAAACACCCTATCGTTACACCTTCCCGTGCACCGAAGAAGGCCGAACCATATACAAACAAATCATAGAAAGCCTGTAATCGTTAAAATTGATAATGCGCGTATCCTGTAGTTCGATACTATAGGATGACCACCTACATGCAAAGCGTAACTCTTTATCTTCGCGAACCCCATATCAATATCATGGCGTTTTGTGAGCGCCCCATCATGCCCTTGGTCGCTGTAGAGAAATTCAACAGCGGCACAAACGTCCGCGTCTTAAAATACGACGGCACGCGCATTGAATGGTATACTGATGGGACCATCATGAAGTATGGTGTTGATGGCAACCACATGCGATACGATAGGAAGCCCACGTTGAACGATGCCGTGACCAAGCCCTACTCACATGATTACTGCAATCTGTCCTACAACTTCCACAAAGACGGCTCAGTCACGGTTATTCAGGCCGCAGAAGTGTGGCACTGGGGAACAGAGTGGCCTGGCACACCCGACTTTGGACAAATCTATTACGACCGCCCCTGTGGCGAGGGACGTTGCTGGCCCGAGACATGCGTGGGTGATTGTATGGATGATTCCGATTAAAAATATGCGCAGGGGATATATGCGCCTCACTTCCAAACAACGACGCCGCCTTATTCGCCGAGAACGTAGGGCAAAAGCACGGAGCCAAACGACGCGCTGCTGTCTAGCAGCACTTTTTTTTAAGTAGATGCACGTAGATGATAGTCGCATATACCGTAAAGAGCATCAGGCCAATCCCAGCAATCATACTGCACTGCCGATTCGAGTGACGCTTCTCCTTCTCCATCTCCTCCACCTTCTCAAACCACGCCTTGTTCGCCTCCTGTAGAGCCTCATTCTCGCGCTCAAGCAGCGACATCTCATTCCCACTCAAATCACGCCGCGGGCTCGCAGGGGACTCAGCCCCTCCATCAGAAGCAGATTCCGAGCCAGTCTCTGACTCCGAATCAGATTCCATCGGGCGAAATGGGAAACATATGCGAATCTCCCGAAACAGAATCTGACACCCGAGCATCGCATAGGACAGCGCGATGACCAGAAGATAGTAAATGACGAACGTGATAACCTTTGCGGCTTTATAGGCGATAGGTGCCAGCATGTTTGATGAACGCCAAGCCAGCCACCCTATCCATCAATTTTTTCGGGAATCCACCGCATCCCCATGAGAAATCGTGAACCCTTCGGCCAGGCCGTCTCCTGAAAGAGGTCCTCGCGAATCCCTCGCACCCACTTCTCCGAATACCCACCCTTCCGCGCCCGCTCCAACAAATCCTTCAACTCTAACTGCGTGCCCTCACGCACTTCTGCAACCGCCAGAAGCCACTTTACAAACTCCCTCGAGCGCTCCTCTACACAATCCGATAGACGCTCCTTTGCGAATACAATCGGCGACAAATGCGTCTCCGTCTCCGATAAAACATCCGCAACCTCCCCATCCCCGCCCATCGCCACACGCAGAATTGCCTGGAGCTGCGCCTCCGCCTCCAAAATGTAACTACTGAACTCCGCGAACATGGCATCCGTCCGCCGCTTATGACCTACCAAGGCATTCTTGTGCTTCGTCACACTCGCCGCATGACTCCTCAATAGGTTAGTCATCAACGCTGCCTTCATCTCGAGCGCACGAATCGCCTCCACCTCCTCCTTCACCGGCTTCGCCATCGCCTCAATCGTCTCAAAAAAGGGACGCAACGTCTGCAGATAAAACACAGGATCCTCGTGCGCCATAAACGTCGAAATGAAGAGCACAAAACGCCCGTCCTCCAGAAACTCCACATCAATGTCTCCGCCCCGAGCTTTCCCTACAATCCCATGACGTAAGCTCACTAGGATGCCCCCGCGCACATCCGGATGCAGCCGCAAATCACGGCGGAATTTATTCACCTCCTCCGTTGAAACCATGCGCGTATAGTTCTTCACCTCCCAAAGATATGCAGCCGCTGCCCGCGTCATACGAATATCAGCCGTCTCTGCACCCTTGCTGACAATATGCACATCACAATCAAAGGCCCGCTTCAACTGCGCCTCAATTACAGACTCACCAAAGTTCCCCTTCTCCTTTGAAGATGCAAACGTCTTCGTAATCGACTGCTGCAAAGATTCCACACGTTTCCCTACACTATCGACCGATTTCTCCAAGGTCTGCTGAAGTCGTTGAATGTGATCATCCTTCGCGGCAAGAAGCTCATTCATAGACTCCCGCACCTCCTTCTGAATTTGAAGACGCAGCGCTGAAGCAGAAGACTCCATCGCCTCAATACGTAGTTGCGCCGCCCTCGCAGCCTCCTCCGCCTTCACTTTATCCTGCCGCAACTTTGTCAGCTCCTTCGCAGCCGTCGCTTCCGCCTCCTTCAGTTGGACCTCAAACTCCTTCGCAGCCTGAATCACAGCCTCCGCATGAGTTTCCTGTCGCAACGCTTCCGTCCCGCGTTTCTGTAGATAAGTCGTGGCCTCCGCACCCAGGCGTAGCGCAATCGCAATCTCCGCCGGCTTCCCCTCTGAATACATCGCTGGAACTACAAAATCCACCGGTATAGTCAAACTAACTTTCTTCGTCGTCATCCTACCTATAGAACGCGGCAATCCTTTGGGCCACTAAACGGAAACCCACGCCTCCGGAAAAAGGACAGGATTTTCCTTGCCGATCCACTTTTTAGGATATGCAACCGGGGCACCCACATAGCCACATCCTAACATCGCACCCCACCAACTATAAGTAGAGTTACTAATAACTGCACCACCCTCACACAGACTCATTAACATTAAACCCGCAAGTTCATCCGATTCATCTATAAATTCAAAAGGGGGCTGCGCCATCCACGCCTGCTGCCTACACCAGGCAATGTCATCCGATAAAATAAGCCAACGCCGAGGACCCGATACACGATGCTTTACCGCTTGAATCGCGGGAAGAAAATATGTATCATCTTGAACCCAAAACACAGTGGGATCAAGCTTGAGATAATCACCACGCCTCACGTGTAAAAAACACGTCTGCCGCGGATTCTGGATCCCATACTTCTGGCGCAAGGATATACGCATAACCGTTAAACGCTGAAAGAGATCTTCTCTGATAAGCGCAACTTGTGACTCAATAGGGGGTAAATACTGGAAATACCCTTTTAAATATATACCGCTATTTCCCTCTAGTTCGCGGGGATTCCAATGCCCAAACACTTCGCCGTAATCCCTACGTATAAGCTCTGCATTCGGATATCCATCGGGCCCTATTGCTTTCCCACGAAAATAAAGTTGCCCCCTGTAATCCTTTCCAGAATGCTTATTTTTTTCAATATCTGTAAGCCATAGTTGTCCTCCAAGTTTAGCAGCCACGGCAAGCCCCGCGCAATACTGGAACAACTGATTCCCTATGCCGCCCTGAAGAACCGTCACTATACATTCCGACATTCTTCACCCCTACTAGAATGGTTCTAAAAAGTTTAGGTCAATTGGAAGAACACGCGTTTTTTGTTCTTTTCATCGCCTTTGTCATTGTGCTATTTTGGCACGGAATATGGGGCCTTGCGGATACAGCAGAACAATACGCTATAAATAGATTACATGTAAAAAAGACGGTATTTAATGTGGGCACTATCATATTAGTTCTGTTGATTATTGCCCTATTTCCACAAATACTATTAAAGTTCTAGTCGCCGCGCAACATTAGCGCCACAAAGGCCTCCCAGCCGTTCTTGGCGATATATTGCATCCGGCGCATCCCAATTGCATAGGACGCGCCAGAATGTTCCTGAAGAGTCGTCATGTGCCTGTGAATGTGCTCGCCATTCCAAGTAGTGGAGAACATGAACCCCCCCTCGCCAGGATCCTGCTTCATCAACTCCCACGCCTCCGCCTTCGTGATCGCCTGATAGAAGTCACCATGCGCCACACGATCAAACTTGTCAGGTAAGAAACTGAAATCACCCGGATTATATGACATGGTTGTACCATTTCATACACGCGGGTTATTGCTTCAATTTTTTGCGGCATGGGTCTAAACTCTGTCTCCACGTATAACTATAGAATGAAAACGCTTATCGGAAATGCAGGGTATGTTGAACTCCTTGAGGTATTTGGAGATGATCTCACGGTAGTAAATGCGGCGCGTGTTTCATTCCATAAAGAAGCGACTGAGTTCTCTCCCAAAGATAAGGGGCTTATTAACTATCTGGCCAAACATGACCATATTAGCCCCTTTTTTCATCCGCAGATTCGATTCCGTATAAAGATGCCCATTTTCGTCGCCAGAGAATGGTATCGCCACACGATAGGCTTCGCACGGAATGAAGTAAGTCGCCGCTATATAGATGAACCCCCAGATTTTTGGATCCCTACCGAGTTCCGTGCCCGCGATGCGAATCTAAAACAAGGTTCAAAGGAGGAGGTTGTCTCAACAAATGATGCCATGGTAGAACTCTATAAACACACTCTAGATCTTACTAACTCCGCATACAAAGCCATGTTGGAGGGCGACGTTGCGCCAGAAATCGCTCGTGC
>Ga0315906_10009751_pt1 | contig 11362 bp, 10 predicted proteins | sample LakEriMetagenome_4_FD_203526 | JGI IMG/M metagenome (GOLD analysis project Ga0315906, IMG submission 203526) | Freshwater fungal communities from buoy surface, Lake Erie, Ohio, United States - Buoy 2 MA122 | ecosystem: Environmental > Aquatic > Freshwater > Lake > Lake biofilm | place: USA... | reverse complement strand
CTGAACTAATACTTGGGAGTTATTCTCATCAACTGCGCCAACAATAATCAAATCTCGAAGCCGCTCAAGTAGATCTTGCGCAAATCTTTTTGGATCCTGTCCTGATTCAACTACCCGATCGACTGTGTTAAAAAGGGAAGCAGAATCAGATGCAGCAAGTGAATCAATTGCTTCGTCCAGCAGGGCAGAGTCGGTGTAACCAAGGAGTGCCAGTGCAATCTCATAGGTAACACCATCTTTGCCAGCACCAGCTAGTAATTGGCCAAGGATTGATTGGGCATCTCGAACTGATCCACCTGAAGCTCTAACAACTAATTGAATAACACCCTTTGCCACCTTAATACCTTCAGATTCACATACTTTTTCTAAGTGGGTAGAAAGTATTGCTGGCGGAACTAATCTAAAAGGATAATGGTGGGTTCTGGATCTAATTGTTGAGATTAGCTTTTCAGGTTCTGTTGTGGCAAAGATAAACAAAACATGTGCTGGTGGCTCTTCAACTACTTTAAGTAACGCGTTTGCAGCCCCGGGCCCTAATTGATGAGCTTCATCAATAATATAAATCTTGTAACGAGATTGAACCGGTGCAAAAAAAGCTTTATCTCGTAAATCTCTTGCATCATCTACTAATCCATGTGTTGCTGCATCTAACTCAATTACATCAAGTGAGCCTGGTCCATTTGCAACTAAATCCTTACATGATTGGCATGCCCCACATGGATCTGGTGTTGGGCCTTTTTCACAATTTAAAGATCTGGCCATAATTCTGGCACTTGATGTTTTTCCGCATCCTCTTGGTCCACTAAATAAATATGCGTGGTGTATTTGTCCTGAGGTTAAAGCATTACTTAATGGAGTTGTTACATGCTCTTGACCAATTACATCTGCAAAAGTTGATGGGCGATACTTGCGGTATAGAGCCAATGACATTTATCGCCTCCTTTGCTTTGTTAATTAAAAACTCTTGCAAATAATAGGATCCCCCGTACACCCACTAGAGCGCACCTACCCTTGCTGCATTCCTGCCCTGGGGGAGTTCGGCACGTTAATGCCGCACGGGGGATCTAACGGTAAATCTTAGTCATCACCACCGATACCCTTAAGCCTTGTAAGTAATATTGGAGGATTCGCATAGCGGCCGAGTGCGCACGCTTGGAAAGCGTGTGTAGGGCAACCTACCGAGGGTTCAAATCCCTCATCCTCCGCTCCAAGTTGTCTAAATGAGGGAGACTTCTGTGATGGCAAATTTAAGTGATGATGATTTAGAGCATGTTAAATCTTGGGCTGAAGCAGTCGATAAATCAAAAGGATATGATGAAAAAAATTAGTAGTTAACCTTGTTCAGCAATTTGAATCTCAATTAAAAAATAGACCTTTTGCCATATCTAAAGGTGAAGAAACGTTGCGCTTGCAACATTTACTAATTGGTTTTTTTCTTAGTTTAAACAATAAAAAAAATATTTCTATTGGTGATTTTGGTGGTGCTAATGGATATATGTGTGATTGGTTAAGATCTTTTAATCCTGAAATTGGAATTGAATACACTGTATTCGAACCAACTGAAATAAGCAAAGCTTATAGCTTGGAATCGAAAAAAATCGGTATCCAGTTTCTTGATATTAATCAATTCGATAAATTCAAGTTTGATTTAATAATAATTTCATGCACCCTCTAATATACTGAAAAATGGATTGAAGTGCTTAAATTAAGTTTGCAGAATGCGCCTTATGTTTTATTGATGAGGGTTCCATTAATTGACTCATTAAATAATGAATTTTTCATTCAGCACACAACTACGGGTCTCTATGGACAGAGCTCATCCTCTTGGCAAGTGATATTTTTTTCGAGGAATAGATTTATAGATCAAATAAATCAACTTTCAAAAATTGAATTTAGTGGAGTTGACTATGAAGAAAGTTTTCCATTTAATGGAGAAAAATACTTTATGAATACTTTTCTCTTAGCAAGCAAATAAAGTTTATTACCAAACAGACCTTCCACCATCTATAACCAAATTTTGTCCAGTCATGTAAGACGAGGCGTCTGAACATAGGAATTGAATGGCCGATTTGTATTCATCAGGTGAGGCCATCCTTCCTAATGGTATTAATTTTGTTAATCGGTTAACAAACTCCGAGTCTTGGTTTTCATAAACACCGCCTGGAGAAATTGCATTTACGCGCACATTAGATTCATTCCAGTACGTAGCCAAGTACTTTGTCATACCAATTAAACCACTCTTGATTACAGAATAGGTTATAGGTTTTACATTTTGTAATTCATTAGAATCATTATTATAGATGCGTTGATCCGGAGCAATAATTGATAAATCGGAAGCAATATTTAATATAACTCCATTTCCTTGCTTTGCCATGGTGCTTCCAAAAACTTTAGAACAAATAAATGCACCTTTCAACCCAACGTCTAATTGGCGATCCCAGTCCAATAAATCAAAATCTTCTACACGAGAACCATTTTTACCATCTGATAAAACTTCATACTTAGGATTTATAGCTGCATTATTAATCAATACATTTATTGGAATTTTCTTTGCAGATAAATCTTTATTAACTGCTAGCACTTTGCTTTCAATTGTAATATCAATTTCGTAATTCAAGATTTCCCCACTGAAGCCTAATTGATTTAATTGATGAGCAAGTTGTATGATTTTATCTTTGTCTTTATCCAATAAAACCAAATTGGCGTTAACCTCTAAGAGCGCAGTGCAATGTTGTTTACCTAACAGACCCGCTGCGCCAGTCACGACTACCCATTTATTTGATAAATCAAATTTTGAAAGATTCAAGCCCTGACTCAAAGCGATTGCCCTCCATCGATTATAAAATTCTGACCTGTAATATATCTATTATTATTTGAAGATAAGTAATACACCATCTCTGCAACATCCTGCGGTTCTATAAATTTTCCCATTGGAACGTTTTTCTTTATGTAATCGTTCGTATTTTTTTCATCTGATTTTAGTTTTTCTTCCCATTGAGACCCATCGAAAATTACATTTCCGGGAGAAACTGCATTAAACCTTATTTCTTTTTCGGCATATTTTTTGGCCATCACTTTTACGTATTGATTTAAAGCAGCCTTAGCGGTTGAATATTCAACCGGTGCGCCATTAATAGCAGAATTACCACATATCGAGGAAATAACTGTAACTGAAGAATTCTCAAGCAATGGCAAAGCATGGTCAACGATGTTAGTTGCAGAGAATAAATTCACTTTGATGAAATAATTCCATCTTTCTTGCGAATTACTGGAATCTATATTCTTTCCAGAACCGACATTGCAAACAATTGCGTCTAAATGACCATATGTATCTTTTATTTGTTTCATGAGACTTATTACCTCGTCTGATTTTGTAACATCTGCAAAAATACAAGTATCACCAATTAAAAAATCTTTTGAAATTTCATTTCTTGAATTCTGTATAACCGCCCATTTCTCTTTTTTAAATTTCCTGGCGATAGATAAGCCTATTCCTTTACTGGAACCCGTCACAAGAACTATCTGTTCATTACTCATCTTTAGTGATCCAATTAATAACCATAGATCTATACTTTAGCAGTGCGCTCAAATGATTACCTTGCGTATCTCTTGCGGTTTGTAAAATATAGTTACCATTATAATTAGTCGATTTTAAACACCTAAACACTGATTCAAAATCAGCGGACCCCTCTCCTAGTGGTACAGATTTTCCATGAAGCAATCGATCTTTTATATGAACATTTATAATTCTGCTGCCATACAAATCGAATTCTTCATAAGGTAAATATCCCAATGACGCGCTATTCCCCATGTCATAATTAATTCCATAATTATCTTTAGGAAATTTTTCGATAAAGTCAGCTAGGTCCTGGGGAGAAAAGTCACTTTCAAAACAAATTTGGATATTGTTTTGAACGATCTTCGGATGTATTTTTTCAAAGAAATTAACTACCATAGTTTTATAATTAGAATTTAACAAACTAGAATTATCTACTAAGGGTATAACTAATTTAGTAGAATTTAGTAGATGCATTCCATTCATAATTTTTGTCAATACATCTTCTAAATCTCTTTCGCTTTCCTGCCATGGTGGCTTCTCCATGAAATAATCACATGTTACTGAAGGCACTTGAATACTGTAGTGATTCATCAATTCAAGAATTTCGGTGAGTGTTTCAGGGTTAATAAGAGGGTTTTCTGAAATAGTCTCAGAATCAATTGTCCATTCTATTTTATTTATATCGTTTACGCTTGCAACTTGAAATTCTATTTTCCAATTTTTAACAGGAAAAATTTGAATTCGATTATTTTCAACTTTAGATAATCGGCCTTGAATAAATCCTATTTTATCTGCAATATTGCTATTTTTTATCATCATTATTTATTTAATATAGATGTCAACTGGCTATTTGTTCTACTAGTTCGATAAGTAGACCTTCAGGCCCTTCAATAAATGCAACCATTACAGAACCGTTCTCCGATTTACGTGGTTGGTTTATCAGTTCAAATCCACGGGATTGTAATTTCTTAATTTTTTCATTCAAATTGTTAACATTCAGAGCCAAATGCGTGAGACCAGTTGAGGTTAAATTACCTCGCCATTGATCAATGTCTTGCTTCTCAAAAAAATAAAGTAGTTCTATTAGTGAATTATCTTGCCCTTTCATTTTTACTGTACGAACCTTTACATTAGGTATATTCAATAAATGTTCAATAAATTCACCTTCCTCAATCTGATCTAAATATATGGAAAAATCAAAGTGATCGCGCCAGAAATATATTGATTTTTGAATGTCCTGCACAACGATTCCGACATGTCTAATTCCTGATTTCATTTTAAAGATTCTGCAATAGATTCTCGCAAAACTTCAACACCCTCTTTTAAAGCTTCGTGAGAAATGGTTAGAGGTGGACCTATTTTTATAGACTCCCGGCCGGTATGAACTACTAATAGACCTTTTTGCATACACAACTCTGTAATTTGACTTACTAACGGTGAGCTGTTTATTCCAATAATATTTTTCTGGAAAATTACAGAAGCAATCAGCCCTTTTCCGTAAATTCCGGAAATATAGTCCGAGAATTCACTTTGGATTTGATTTAATAATTCGTGGAGTACTAATCCTTTTCAGCACTAGCTTTCACTAATTCAAGGCTTTCAATTTCATCCAAAACAGCGATCCCAGCTGCGCAATTCACAGGATTTCCTGAATGAGTACTACTCATATTACCAATATCAGGCAGATCCATTACCGAGGCTTTTCCAATTACTCCTGAAATTGGAAAACCGCCACCCATGCCTTTGCCGCAGCAAATCAAATCCGCATTTACTTCATAGTGTTCATACCCAAAATTTTTACCAGTTCTTCCAAACCCTGCCTGCATTTCATCAAACGTAAGTAAAATATCATTGTCATCACAAATTTTTCTTAGTTTTTTAACAAAAGTTGTTGGGTAAAAAACGGCGCCCCAGCCCTGAAAAGTTTCTAACATGAATCCTGCTACATCATTCTTTAGAGAAATTCCTTTTTGTGCTAACAGGTCAAGGTTCGAAAGCAGAAATTCTTCCGATTGCTCTTCTGAAATCTCCCATGGATAAGGAAAATTAATATGCTCAACATCGCTTTGTTCATGAGTTACCCAAGATTTTTGGGAGGCATTATCTGACAACATTTGGGCAGCTAGTGTTCGACCATGCCAGTTACCAGATATAGCAATAACAACATTTTTATTTTTCCCGATTTTCTTTCCGTGCATTTTCATTAATTTAAATGCAGCCTCAGTAGCTTCAGTTCCAGCAGATAAAAGAAAGGCTTTTTCAAAATTTGGACCAGCAAATTTAACGAGTTTTTCTAGATATGTTGCTCGAACTTCATTTGGATAAGCGTAACAACCAAGCATCGGTAATTCTAAAACAGATTTAACTTTCTTTATTACTGTTTCATTGCCATGGCCTACATTCGCCACAAATATCATTGATGTAAAATCAATCCATTTATTACCAACTTGATCAAAAACACTGTGGCCCTCAGCTCGATGCCAAACTATTGGAAGTTGGCCATGCATTGATCTTGATTCATATTTATCAAGTTTTTCTAATAAATCTACAGTTCCTGGGGCAGGAATTGATGTTTTAATAATTCTATTATTTGTTTGAATAAGCTCAACGGCCACTGGTTCCCTTGAAAACACATACCCGGCCATTTTATTCTCCAAATATAAGTTTGTAATAACCTGAGGTGAATTCTCTCATACTTTCCAATTGTTTTAAATCAGATTCAGTGTCAATTTCCAATATATTCTCAGTTATAAAAGGTAGCACTTTATCGCCATGTATTTTACTTTCCTTTAAAATATAGGATGGGATAAGAACATCAACATATCCATTTGCCGCAAATGTTTTTGGGAACGCTTGCCTATTCAAATTTGATTTATCTAAATCACTCGAGTGCGTAAACACTGAAATTAGGTTTCCGTTCTCTCCAATTTCAAAACTTTTATATGCAGTTTCACTCATTTCCTGAATTGACCTAACAGCTGAAATATTATTTAAGTTTTTTGCAGCAAAAATAATTGCTTCACTCACGATATTTGGGTTTCTGAGCGGTGAAGTTGGCCGCAAATGTACAATCAAATCTGGAATTCTATCTTCAGATTTGAAGAAATCTATAGAGTGCAAAATCATCTCCAAATCGGTGGAATTATCTCGAGATATAGATTCTGGCCTTAAAAAAGGGGTTTCTGCACCCATTTCATTTGCTATTTGAGCATACTCATCTGAATCTGTACTGACAAGTGTTCTTGAAATTACTTTAGTTTGCAATGATGCTTTTATCGACCAGTTAAGTAATTCAATCCCATTTAATTTTCTTAAATTTTTATTTATAACACCCTTCGAGCCTGATCTTGCAGGAATAACACTAACTATGTATAAATCATTCAGAGACATTAATTCTTAACTTGTCTCGAGTTTTAGTTTCTGCTTCTGAGAGAATTTTCTTTCCATTTCCTAAAATAGCCGGAATTGCTCTTACGGTTTGCACGAAATTATGAAGGGCATTCGTTTCGATCGAAGCTGCTTGGTCCGACCCATACATAGCTCGATCCAGGGTTATATGTCTCTCTAATGAAGTGGCGCCTAGCGCAGCAGCAGCTGTACCAACTTTAATTAGAGATGATTCGTGGCCCGAATATCCAACCTGGCATGCATATCTTTCTCGTAGCATTGGGATACAAAGAAGGTTTGCATCTTCATCTTTCATTGGATACGTACTGTTACAGTGCATCAGCTCAAAAGGGCAATTAGCGTCTTTAAATATTTTTACGACAGTGTCAATTTCTTCCAAGGTTGACATTCCAGTTGAAATAAATGTTCGCTTTTTCTCAGATGCAATTAATTTTAAAAGTGGGATATGACCTAACATCGGCGACGCCACTTTATTAAATGTGCAATTAAACTGTTGTAGAAATCTTTGAGCATCAATATCCCAGGCTGAAGCTGTCCATTGAATATGCTTGCTTTTACAATACTGATCGATTTCTTTGTACTGATCCGCTGAAAACTCTAAACCCTCTTTTTGAGCTCTTTGAGTATTTCCCCATGGACTTTCACGAGGTGAATCTAAAAACTCTTTTGTATAAACAATTTCAATAGTGCGTTTTTGAAATTTCACCGCATCAAATCCAGCATCAGCGGCGGCATCAATTAATTGCTTTGCAATAGACATATCTCCATTATGGTTAATTCCAATTTCTGCGATTAGAAATATGCTCATTTTATCCTTTGATTTTTAAGTGATTGATAGAAAGTCTATATTAAGTTTTTTAGTTTTTAAGCGATACCTAGGTTAATTTCCGCAAACTCACAAAATGTGTGACCAATCAGTAAGTGGAGCTCTTGAATACGGGCTGTTTCATCAGACTCTATAACAATTGAAAAGTCAGACAGGGCTGACGCTTGTCCTCCACCTTTACCTAAAAGAGCGATTGATGTAACACTCATTTCTTTGGCTTTTCGCAAAACTCTTAAAATATTCTCGCTTTTACCGGAGGATGATAAGACGATTAACACATCTCCTTTTTTCCCCAAACCTTCCAATTGCCTTGCAAAAATTTCTTCGTAACCAAAATCATTTGCTATGCATGTAATTGCGGAAGTGTCTGCATTGAGAGATAAGGACGGCAATGCCCTCCGGTTATTCTTAAATCTTCCAATTAATTCTACGGCTAGGTGAGAACTTTCTGCAGCACTACCCCCATTGCCACACCAAAAAATTGTGTTGTCCTGGGCTAAAGCTTTCGAAACAATTTCTGCACATTTTGAGAAAGCTTCACCATGCTTACTTACCAAATCTCTAAGTAAAAAACTTAAGGTACTTGACTTTAATTCAAGAAGTTTTAAACTTTCCACAATAAACGAATACTATCGGTTTCTGATTCGAAACATGTCAAACATCGGCCCCAATATATTTAGTTTCTAAGAATTCCTCAATCCCAGCAAAGCCACCTTCTCGCCCTAAGCCTGACTGTTTAAAGCCTCCAAACGGTGCGGCTGGATCTGAAATAACTCCCTTATTGATTGCCACCATTCCAGACTCCAAAGATTCTGCCACCTTTATTGCCCGTTTTAAATCAGCGGAATAAACATATGCAATTAAACCAAATTCGGTTGCATTAGCTAGTTCAATTGCTTGCTCATCTGAGTTTGTAATAACAATCGGTGCTACTGGTCCAAAAATTTCTTGCTTCAATATTGGATTATCATTTTTAACAGATAAAACAGTTGCAGGATAAAATGCACCAACACCTGTTGGAGTTTTGCCACCGGTTTTAACAGCACCGCCTGCAGCTATAGATGAATCAACAAGTTCAGCAATTTTATTGCGCTCTTTAACTGAAACACTTGCCCCTAGTTGGGCTCCAGATGATGTGCCAGCGGCCATCTTTAAGCCACCCATTGCTTTGGTCAGTTTTTCAGTGAACTCATTTGCAATCTCTTTGGCAACATAAAATCTATTTGCGGCTGTACACGCAGCGCCGCCATTGCGCATTTTGGCAAGAAGTGCCCCACTTACCGCATCATCAATATTGGCATCTGATAAAACTAGGAAAGGAGCGTTTCCACCTAACTCCATAGAACACCTGATAACTCGATCAGCTGCCTCTTTAAGAAGCACTCGTCCAACCTCAGTTGAACCGGTAAAGGATAAATTCACAACTCTTGGATCCTTCAAAATTTTTGCAATTGCGGGACCTGTAGGAGAAGGCAAAATCAAATTAACCACTCCTGCTGGAACTCCAGCGCGCTCTAAGATTTCAATGATCGCTAAGGCTGTAAGAGGGGTTTCACCTGCTGGTTTTAGAATTACGGTGCATCCTGCAGCGAGCGCCGGTCCAATCTTTCTAGTCGCCATCGCAGCTGGAAAATTCCAAGGTGTGATTAAAAGTGAAACACCAATTGGCTGTTTTGTCACAATAATTCTTTTATCTCCACTTGGTGAGGTTCGAAACTCACCATTTATTCGTACTGCTTCCTCTGAAAACCATCTGAAAAACTCTGCAGCGTATAAAACCTCACCCTTGGCATCACTTAACACTTTGCCATTCTCCCTTGAAATAATCTCAGCTAATCGATCAGCATCTGCCACCATAATTTCAAATGCTTTACGCAAAATTTCACCACGAACACGGGGCGCAGTTTTTGCCCAACCTTTAAAGGCACGATGGGCTGCATCTACTGCCTGGATGCATTGCTCTTCAGATGAGATCTGCACATTAGCAATTACTGATTCATCAGATGGATCTGTAACTGGCATAGTTGATGCGCCATTAATCCACTTGCCATCAATATAGAGCTGGGTAGAAAGTTGCATAAAGATAAGCATACGCTCAGTCAATACCGCTTAAAAATCAAGAAATAAACAGGCGTATACTTACCTCTCTAGAGCTTCTAATTGGAGTGTGTTTTCAACAGTGCCTAAATCTTGGAGTGATAACGCACCAGCGCCAAAGGTGCTCAAAGAGCATGCTCACCTGAAGGATCCTTTTTTATATCGGGTAAAAAACCGATTACTAGGTAAGCCAATTAACCGCCACTCACTGCATGAGCAGCGCTTATCAAAAAAGCATGCCTATGGCGTTCTATCCTCAGATTGCATCTCAAGCTCTGCCTATGGCGGCGAGCAGATACTTGTTGCATTAATCCCAGCCTTTGGTTTAGCTGCCTTCACCATCTTCACCCCAATAATTGGCGTGATCTTAATAATGTTACTAATCATCACATTTTCTTATCGGGATGTAATCAATACCTACACCAGAGCGGGTGGGGCATATGTTGTGGCAAGAGAAAACTTTGGCAAGGTGATCTCACAGGTTGCAGCTATTGAGTTGATATTTGGTTACATAATCACTGTTGCAATTCAAACCGCAGCAGGGGTAGCTGCGATAATCTCAGCACTTCCTGAGTTAAGTGATTACAAGGTTGCGCTCACTATTTTTGTTATAACTCTGCTTACCTACATAAATTTACGTGGTATAAAAGATGCTGGGCTGATCTTTGTGCTTCCTTCATACCTTTTCTTGGCTGGCATGTTTACTGTCTTTGTCTTTGGTCTCTATCGCAGCTTTAATGGAATTCTCCCTGAGTATCCAACTGATTCACCTGGGCTTTTGCCACTAGGTGAGCCGCAAGGTTTATTAAGTCTTGCCGCCATCTTGTTGATTTTAAAAGCCTTTGCCAATGGCAGTGCATCTTTGACAGGACTTGAGGCGATCTCAGACTCTGTTGCTTTGTTTCAAGAGCCTGAGCACAACAATGCTAGAAAAACTCTTATGTTGATGAGCGCCACCTTGGGAACATTAATTGTTGGCATCGCATGGCTAGCACACCAAGTAGTTGCAGTTCCTTACGCCTCTGGTACCCCAACTGTGATCTCATTAGTTGCCCAGGCATCCCTTGGCGATTCTTTATTTGGCGAGAGCTTTTACTACTTTGTGCAAGCTGCCACTACCTTTATTTTATTTGCTGGCGCCAACACCTGCTTTAACGCCTTTCCAAATATGGTCAATATCGTGGCAAATGATGGCTTTTTACCAAAGCAGTTAACAAAACGTGGCCACCGGCTCGCTTTTTCAAATGGAATTATCTTTATCTCAAGCTTTGCAATTATCTTAGTTATCGCCTCCAAGGCAAGTATCACCACCTTAGCTGCGATCTACGCTCTTGCAGTATTCATCGGCTTTGCCTTAACCGGCTTTGGAATGGCTAAGAAAAACCGCAATAACAAGGGCAAGTACTACCTGCACCTAACAACTGGTGTTATTGCAATTACCACTGTGTTGTTGTTATCAGTTTTAAAGTTTG
>Ga0315906_10009750_pt1 | contig 11362 bp, 9 predicted proteins | sample LakEriMetagenome_4_FD_203526 | JGI IMG/M metagenome (GOLD analysis project Ga0315906, IMG submission 203526) | Freshwater fungal communities from buoy surface, Lake Erie, Ohio, United States - Buoy 2 MA122 | ecosystem: Environmental > Aquatic > Freshwater > Lake > Lake biofilm | place: USA: Lake... | reverse complement strand
GCTCGATTCACGAATACCCTGGGAGCTTCACCGTGACTGCACCGACTGTTTCGCCTGCGCCGAGTGCGCACGCCGCCACCGCCCCGACCGATGATGCGCACACAGACCAGGTGCTGTACGCGGTCGAGGACCATATCGCCACGATCACACTCAATCGCCCCGACCGCCAGAACACGATCACCCGGCCGATGCTAGCCGCACTTAGCCAACGGCTGGTGCAGGCCAACGCCGATTCTCAGGTGCGCGTGATCATCGTGACCGGTGCCGGGCGATTCTTCTGCGCAGGGCTTGATCTGCGCGGTGGCAGCGGTATTGGTGAAGGGCCGATGAAGCCCACGCTCGATCTGCGCGAAGCACCGCCAACGGTGCTGCACAACCTGGACAAGCCCACGATCTGCGCCCACAACGGCTCGAGTGCAGGCTACGGAATGGATCTGGCCCTGGGCTGTGACATCCGCATCATGTCCAGTGAGTCGAAGATGGCTGCGGCGTTCACGGCACGCGGCGTAGTGCCTGAATCAGGCGGGACGTGGATCCTGCCCCGGCTGATCGGCTGGTCAAAAGCCTGTGAATTGATTTTCACAGGGCGCACACTGAGCGCCGAGCAATGCGTGGCGATGGGCCTGGCCTCGCAAGCGGTGCCCGCAGACCAGTGCCTGACGGTTGCGCGTGCGCTGGCCACTGAAATTGCGGGCAATGCGCCGCTGGCCGTGCAGGCAGCCAAACGCATGATGCGCATGTCGGCCGATGAGCACTTCGATGACCATGTGCACCATGTCTACCTGCAACTGCTGCCCTTGTTTCAGACGCAGGACTTCAAGGAAGGCATGCAGGCCTTTATGGAGCGGCGCGCGGCTAAGTTTGAAGGCCGCTGAGTCAGGCGCGGTCGGCCAGCGCGCGCGCCACGAGGGCGTCCTTGGAAATCTTTCCGACTTCGTTGCGGGGCCACTGCGCCTCGCTCACGATCCAGACCTGCTTGGGAATCTTGTAGTCGGCGATACGGCCCTTGCAGGCTGCGCGCACCGCGGCGGCATCGAGTGCAGCGCCTGGCAGCGGCTCCAGGAAGGCCACCACGGCTTCTCCCCACAGCGCATCGGGTACACCCACCACCTGCGCCAGATTCACGCCCGGGATGCGCTCTTCCAGCCAGGTTTCCACTTCGCGTTCCGAAACATTTTCGCCGCCTGTTTTGATCATCCGCTTCAGGCGTCCGTCGTAGAACAGCATGCCGTGCTCGTCCAGCCAGCCGAGATCGCCGGTGCGCAACCAGCCCTGCGTATCGAACGTCGCCTCGGTCTGCTCGGGCATGCCCTCGTAGCCCTTGAAAAGCAGCGGACCGCGCAACCGGATCTCGCCGCGCACGCCGGTGGCACACGGCAGATCGGTGTGCGGGTCGCAGATGCGGATCTGGGCGTCGGGGGTGGGCGTGCCGTGCCCGTATTTGCGTTGCTGCGCATCGGTGCACTGCGGATAGACCAGCGCCGTGGGCCCGCAGGTTTCGGTCATGGCATAGCACTTCATGCCGATGCGCAGATTCGGGAAGGCCTGAAAGACCCGGTCATAGACCGCGGGCCCGGTGGCCAGCAGCATGCGCTGCATCGAGCGCACACGTGCCGGTTCGAAGTCTGGCTGACCGATCAGTGTGGTGAAGGTGGTGTCGAAGCCCAGAAAGGTGGTGATCTGCTCGCGCTCGATGAGGCGCAGGGCTTCGGCCGGGTCGTAAGACTCCATGAGCCAGCACGGCGCCTCGCGCAGGGAGGCCATCATCATTCCGGCACTGATCCCGCTTACATGAAACGTGGGCCAGGGCACCAGCACGCGATCCTGGTCGGTGAGGTCCAGGCCCCGGCCATATTCCCAGGCACCGCGCAGCAAACCGAAGTGATGCAGCACAGCGGGCTTGGGCCGACCGGTGCTGCCCGAGGTGTAGACCATGCAGCAGGCGGTGTGTGGCGTGGCCTGAGCGATGCGCTCGCGTACTCGAGCCTCGGTGTCTGCGGTGGGCGCGTGCTGAAGCATGGCCTCGCCGGATGCCCATCCCTGTGGTGGCATCACGCCGTCGCCAAGGATCACGCCCATGCGCACCTGGGGCGGCTCGGGCGGTGCATCCGCCGAGCCGTCCAGGCGCACCGGTGTGGCCAGTGCCTCGATCAGACGCGCGGCGAGCGGTCTGCCACGCGAAGCCACGCTAGCCACCACGACACTGACCCGCGCCTGGCGCAGTGCAAAGCTCAACTCCTCGGCCTGCCAGGCGAGGTTCAGAGGCACCACGATGGCGCCCGCTGCGATGATGCCGTAGTGCACTGCCGCCCAGGCCGTGCCGGGTGGCATGAGTACCGCAATGCGCTCGCCGGGCGCCACGCCATGGTCCACCAGGAAGGCCGCCACGCGCAGGGCCGACGCACTCAGAGCCCGGTAGCTCAGACTTGAGTGAGCGTCATGCAGGGCCACCCGATCGCCCAGCCGATCGCCTTGTTCCAGCAGCATGTGCCCGATGGTGTGCATGACCCGGGCCGTGCGGATCAGGGCGCGAGGAACAGAGTGCGCAGAGCCGCTTTGCGTTCGGGCGGCACATACGAGGCGCCGCGCATGGCTACTCCGGCGCGCCGCAAGCCCATGGCCTGCTCGGCCGCTTTGATGGCCACGGCCAGAATGTCGAGCACCGGCACGCCATCGACTTCGCGCAGACCGTGGTCGACGAAGAACATGTTCAGCGGGCCGCCCGCCGGGATCAGCACCTTGGCCCCGCGGGCGATCACCTTGCGCGCCTCGGCCTGAAACGCCGCCCTGCCGGCCGCCGGGTCGGCGTACAGCTTCACAAAGTCGTGATAGGTGAGCTCGAGCGATGCGCCTTCGACCACCATGGCCCCCAGGCCATAGCGCCCCGTGATCTGCTCCATCTTGCGACGAATGCCCGAGTTATGGGTCAGAAAGCCGAAGCGCCCGCCCATTTGCGCGGCCAGGTGCACTGTGGCTTCGGTGATGAAGATCGCCGGCAGATCGGTGAGCTCGAGCACCTCATCGCGCCCGGCATCGGTCGTGGTCACATTCACGAACGCGCCATAGCCCATGTCTTCGGCACGGATCGCATTGCGGATCATCTCGCGCCCCACCAGGTGAATGGCGCCATCCAGTGAATCGACCCCGGGGTACGTAGCACTCACGCCATGGAATTCGACCGACATGCCCGGTTGCACGATGGCGCGGGCATGTCGTGCGGCCGATTCCTGATACACGCGCCAGATGGCGGCATCCGAAGAGGCCGAAGCGCTTTGCAGCCAGAGGGTGTGCTCGTGGGTCATGCGGAGATCCTTTGCAAGGCTGTCGGGCAGCGTCTGTCAGTCGACCTTGATGCCGGCTTGCTGCACCACACGCGACCAGATGTCGCGCTCGCGTCGGACCACCGCACCGAGCTCTTCGGGTGTGCTGCCCTTGGGCTCCAGGCCCTTGGAGAGCAGGTCTTTGGCCACGGCAGGATCTTTGACGATGGCGGTCAATTCACGCGAGAGCCGGTCCACGATCGGGCGCGGCGTGCCGGCGGGCGCAAACACCCCGAACCAGCCGAATACGTCGACGTTTTTTACGCCGGACTCGGCCATGCCGGGAATCTCCGGGAAGGCTGGCGAGCGTGCCTGACTGCTCATGGCCAGTGCACGCAGACGCCCCGCCTGATGATGCGGCATGACAACCGTGAGCGAATCGAAGGCCACGGCGACGCGACCTGCCAGCAGGTCAGTGAGCCCTGGCGCCGAGCCCTTGTAGGGAATGTGCTGCAGATCAATGCCAACTTCCCGGCGAAAGAGTTCCATGGACAGATGCGCAGTGCTGGCGTTGCCGGCCGAGGCATAGTCGAGTTGGCCGGGGTTGCGGCGGGCATGCTCGATGAAGTCGGTGAGCGTACGCACCTGCGGCAGCGCCGGGCCCACGGCAAGCACCAGCGGATAGCTCCCCAGCAGACTGACGGGTGCGAGGTCGCGGATGGGGTCAAAGCTCAGGTTTTTGTAGAGCGAACCATTGACCACGATCGGCCCGGGGTAGGCGAACAGCAGCGTGTAGCCATCGGGTGCCGCCCGCACCACGGCCTCTGTGCCGATGTTGCCGCCCGCACCGGCGCGGTTTTCGACCACGACCGGCTGGCCCAGACGCTCGGAGAGCTTTTGCGCCATGGTGCGTGCCACGATATCGGTCATGCCGCCTGTGGCGATCCCGACCACCATGCGCAGCGGGCGCACGGGGTAGTCCTGTGCCTGACTTGGCGCCGCCGTCCCAAGCAGGGCAAAGCATGCCAGAAGCCATGAGCATGCGTGCGTACGCAAAGAGCGTGATGTCGACATCGCTGACCGGCCTTGTTGAAAGAGTGATCCGAGGGCGCGCCTGAAGCTCGAAAATATACGGAGTCGTATGATCCGGAGCAAGCAAGCGGCCTCGGGTGATTGCGCTGCAGGTCTGGGGTTTTGAACAGGCAGCTGTCAGCCTGTGGGCCGCATGTCCGGCGAGAGAGGAGACTACATGAAGCATCCTGAGCGTGCAGATCGCCCACTGGGGGCGCAGCATCAATTCCCCGCAGGAGCGGCGATCGTGATCGGCGGCAGCGGCGGTATCGGCCAGGGCATCTGCCGCGCGCTGGCCGAGCGGGGCTGCGATGTAGGGTTCACTTTTCGCGCCAACGAGGCCGCCGCGCAGCAAACGCTGGAACAGTTGGCAGGCGCGAGGGTGCAGGGGCACGCGTTGCGGGTGGATCTGGGCGACCTGCAGGCAGTCACCCAAGCCCTGGCGACTTTTCATGCGTACTTTGGTCGCTTGCACACGATCGTCTTTGCTGCCGGGGCCGATATCTCGATGACCTATGTGAGCCAGGTCGACCCCGATGAATGGCATCGCGTGATCGAGTCCGAGCTGCACGGTTTTTTTCATGTGACCAAGGCGGCATTGCCTTGGGTACGGGCGGGCGGAGGCGGCGCCTTCGTTGCGGTGACCTCGGCCGGCATCTACAGGCATCCGCCGCTCGATATTCTCTCCACCGCGCCCAAGGCGGGCGTTGAAGCGCTGATTCGCGGCATCGCCCGGGAAGAAGGGCGGCACAACATCCGCGCCAATTCAGTGGGGCCGGGCGTCATTGATGCGGGGGTGTTCACGCGGCTGCGCGAACGGGTGACCCCCGAATTCGTCGAAGCGATGAAGCGCAACACCTGTTTGCGCCGCTTCGGCACGGTCGATGAAATCGGGGACGCAGTGGTGTTTCTCGCATCGCCCGCGGCGGCGTTCATTACCGGACAGCACCTGGCTGTAGACGGTGGCTATTCGGTTTGAACCTCCAGTCCAAACAGACTGACCCGATCGGGTCGACCCAATCGGGTCGGGTTGACACCGGGCTCATGCCCTCATAACCTTAAATTATACGCGCGCGTATAATTTGGCTGCTGGCTGCTGGCTGCTGGCTGCTGGCTGCTGGCTGCTGGCGAAGCAGACTTCCGCCGGTGTTTCAGCAAACCGTCTGAGAGTGGTGTGTCGTGCATATCGGTACAGGCTTCCTGTTCCACGTTGCGTCCAGTGCGCCCGATCCCCATGGGTTCGCGGAGCAGGCGTCGCTGATCGAACAATCCGAAACCCTGGGTTTCGAGTCGATCTGGACGTCCGATCACGCATTTTCGCGGTATCAAACTTCACCCAATGCCGGGCAGCTGCTGGCATGGCTGGCAGGCAGGACACGGCACGCACTGATCGGCTCGATTGTCTCGCTCGAGAGCTGGCACAACCCGATCCGCATCGCCGAGTCACTTGCTGCGCTCGACCTGCTCTCTGAGGGCCGCGCGATTTTCGGTGTGGGGCGTGGACTGGGCCCGATCGATTTCGAAGGACTTCAGGGGGGTAACGTCGAGTCCGGTCCGCGTATCGTGGAATACGTGCGTGCGATTGTGGGCGCCCTGGAAACGGGCATCCTCAGTTCACCGGGCCCGCTTTACAAGCAACCGCCCGTGTCGATCTATCCCCGCGCCCGCCTGAGTTTCCAGGGCCGGATGTACGCCATGATCGATTCCCCGGCCTCGGCGCGGGCCATGGCGGCACTCGGTTTCGGCCCCCTGATGATTGCGAACAAACCCTGGGAGGCTGTGCTCACGGAAGCGCGCGAGTATGCCGAGCTCTTTGAATCGATTCACAATCGCGTCGCCCCCCCGCCGGTGCTCCTGAGTCTGACGAGCGTTGACGCTGATCCGGCGCGCGCGCGCGCATGGCATGACGCCTATGCCGCGCCCTACGGGTGCCAGACCATCGACCAGGGCGGTCTCGCCGAGGTGTGCGGCACGAGCAAGGCTCAGGGCGTTTATCAGAGATTGCGCTTCATGAAGGATTTGCAGTTCCACGGCACGCCGCTGCAAGTGGTTGAGGCGTCGATTGAGCGTGCGCGCAGCCTCGATGCCGCAGCGCTGATCAACATCCTCGCAATGGACGGCATGCCCGCAGAGGTGGCGCGGCGCAACCTCGTGACCTATGCCCGTGATGTGTTGCCGCGACTCAAGGCGATCGACGCGCACCGCACGATTGGTCAGGCCCCAAGGCAGCCGTCTGCTGCCAGCGAAATGGCGCTCTGAGTGCCCTGCGTCTGCTGAAGCAGACGAGCATGGATCGAATCAGGCCCGCGTGCCAGCCATGCGCAGCGCGAGCTGCGCGAATTGCTCGATGGCCTCGGCGCGGCTCATGCGTCGCCCCTCCCGCCACCATGTGTAGAGCCAGGTGATCATCCCGGAGATCGCTCGAGACGTGGCTTTGGGGTCGCTGTCCGCAAAATCGCCGCTCGCAATGCCCTGGCGGATGATGGCTGCGATGCCATCGTCCCAGCGCTTCTGATCGTAAGCGACCTCGGCACGCATCTCTGCCGAGATCGTGCGCTCTTCTCGCCGGAACACGTCCACCAGCTTTTGATGGTCGAGCACCCACTCGGTGTAGCGACGTGCGAAGCGGTCAAGCATTTCAGGCGGCGTGCCGCCTGCGGCGACCGTCTGATCGAGCACCTGCAATGCCGACGACATGGCCCGACGGTAAATTTCATCGAGCACGGCCCGCTTGTCCGGGAAATGGTAGTAGAAGATGGCCTTCGAGCCGGACAGTCGGCTGGTCAGCAGATCGACCGTGGCGTTGTGATAGCCATGCTCGAAGAAGGTCTCGATGGCCGCTCGTACGATCAGGTCTCGCTTGTAGGCGCTGACTTCCTCGCGCAAGCCGCCTGCAGCGCCGAACGCACCCCGTTCTCCTTCGAGGAAGGAGGCTGCGCCAGCAACCCTGCCAGAGGCAGGCGATTTGATCGGACGAGGCACGGCTGCACCGGATGCGAGGAACGAAACTAAGCGGCCCAGGGGCCGCTTTTTATCTTCGCTTCATCTTAGCATCGCCCCGGCTGCCTGCCACAAGGGCGCCCGGAGAAAAGTACGCTTTCGCTCCTACTGCAGCAGCCGTTCTGCGCCAACGGTAGCGCCGCGCGCGGAGAAGGTCTTGAGCACATCCATCCGGCGAGTGGCGTCGCTGAAGTCGAGGATCTCCAGGCGGCCGTCTGCATGCTCCACCAGCGCCGTCAGACTCTCGACCCAGTCACCGTCATTGCAGTAAAGGATGTCTCCGATCTGCCTGATTTCGGCGTGATGGATATGACCGCACACCACGCCCTGCACGCCGCGCTTTCGAGCCTCGCGTGCAACGGCCTGCTCGAAATCGTTGACGTAACTGACGGCGCGTTTGACCTTGAGCTTGAGGTATTGCGACAGGCTCCAGTACGGCAGGCCCAGCCGCGCGCGCCCGATATTGAGCCAGCGATTGGCCTTCAGCGCCCATTCGTAGGCCGTGTCGCCCAGATAGGCGAGCCATTTGGCGCACTGGATCACACCGTCGAAGAGATCACCATGCACGACCCAGAGCTTGCGCCCGTCAGCATTGACATGGATGCAGTCCTCCACCACTTCGACACCGCCAAAAGTGTGCGCAATGTAGCGTCGAGCGAACTCATCGTGATTGCCCGGCACGAACACCACCCGCACGCCCTTGCGCGCCTTGCGCAGAATTTTTTGCACCACGTCATTGTGTGACTGCGGCCAGTACCAGCTCTTGCGAAGTTGCCAGCCGTCGATGATGTCGCCCACCAGATATAGCGTCTCGCAATCCAGCCGCCTCAGGAAATCCAGGAGCGCGTCGGCCTGACAGCCCGCGGTGCCCAGGTGAATGTCCGAAATCCAGGCGGTGCGCACCCGGATGGTGTCCTGTGGCGGATCGAATTGACTGAAGGCGTTCATCGGCTGCTCCGATGTGCAGGCACGCCCCCGCGCAGCCTCATGCGAAGCTGGCCTCAGGCAGCGTCTGTGTGGCCTGCTCTTCCTGGTGGAGAATCCTGAACAGGATGTCAGGCACCTCGAAGATCGCCCGATTCCGGATGCGGCCGACGTTGTCTGCGAGCTTGTCCAGGCGCGCAATCACCGACAGGACCGCAGGCCGCAGCAGGCGCGTGGACTGCACCACTGCCCCGACATCCTGCTCTTCGATCCATTGCGTGTTGAAGCGTTCCTGCGGCATGGTCCACGCGTCGCGAAACGTCACGACCGGCAGCCCGCACTGCAGGGCTTCGCTCAATGCGCCTGGCCCAGGCTTGCCGATGAAGTAATCGGCGGCGCGCATCATGCGCCCGACCTCGCTCGTGAAACCCAGGGCTGCATGCGGCGCCGAGCGCTCCAGCTGACTCAAGGTCTCGGCCAGGGCCTGGTTGTGGCCGCACAGGAAAATCAGTTGCTGATCGTCCAGGGCATGGGCGATCCGCAGCATTCGCGATGAGCCATATCCGCCGAACATCACCAGCCCGGTGGGGCGATCCGGATCCAGACCGAGCGCCACACGCTCCTTGCGTCGGTCCCGACCGCTGTGCTGATAAAAGTCGGGCCGGATGATCATGCCGCTGGTGCGATGGATCACGCTGTCGGCGTAGCCTGCGGCACGGGCCTGATCCACGCTGCGTTGTGTCCCGCACACCAGATGCGCATCAAGCCCAGGCTCAATCCAGAAATGCGGCGGCAGATCGGCCATGTCGGTCATGACCGTCACGAAAGGCACATGGGGATGAGCCTGTTGCAGCGACTGTCTGAGTGCGCGGTTGAAATTCGGCACCAGCGACACGACCAGATCGGGTGCCGAATGATCAGCCCAATGCTGGCGCAGTGCTTTGAGCAACCAAGCATGGCTCGCCCTGATCGCAGTCTGCATGACGCGCAATTCCGCACCCAGACCCAAGGTCCAGCCGCGCTCAAGGCGCCAGTTGTAGAGGTCTTCCGGCATCTTGCCGGTCAGGTGTGTGAACCGCTGCTGTGGGTCGAGCGCGTGCATCAGATGGACCAGGCGAACGGTCCATGTGGGATGTTGCGTCTGCAGGGCTGTCCGCAGGGCCAGGGCTGCAGCCCGGTGGCCACCGCCTGCATCGAAATACACCAGATCAATGGTCGTCATATGAGCGCGCATCTTGGCGACATGACATGACGCCGGATTGACGCGACGATGACAGTTTCGATGCAATCAGTCGGGCTCAGGCAGCTGCAGCAGGGGTGCTCCGGCCTTGATGCGCGCGCCATGTGCAATGCCCGGTGCCAGCGAAACGCCGCGTGGCGCGAGCACGATGATGGTCGATCCGTGCTCGAACCAGCCCATTTCCTCGCCTCCCAGAAAGCGGGCTGGCTGGCTGAATTCGCTTGGGCCGCGGCGACGGGCATGCAGGACCAGATCCAGCCAGTGCAGCCGGATGCCCGCCACAAGAATGGCCGCCACCGGCACCAGAGCGATCTGCAAGTCGCTGTGGTCCAGGCGCAGGCGTACGACCGCGCGCTCGTTGCGGCAGAACAACCGCTCGACTCGGGCCAACGCAATCGGGTTCACGTTCCAGGTGTCGCCATCGATGTGGGTGACATGCTCGACGCGGCAGTCGTGGGGCGCATGGAAGCGGTGATACATCGCTGAGGTCAGACGCAAGGTTACGTACACGCCGCCACGAAACGCAGTGGTGTCCTGAGTCGGGCCCATGAGTTCACTCAGGGTATAAGGCATGCCCTTGGCCTGAAGCATCAACGCATCGTCGATCACGCCACAGGCGCCCACGATGCCTTCGCTCGGGCTGGCCACAGTGTGCGCATCATGGTGGAAGGGCCTGGCGCCCGGTTTCAGCGCACGGGTAAAGCAGGCATGCAGGCTGCGATAACGGCGCGGCTCGGCCTCGGACAAGTCCAGATCCGTGAACAGACGCCAGATGCGAATACAGGCCGCAGCGAACCACGGATGTTCGATCTTACTCAGGCGGCCCATCCAGCGGGTCAGCAGGATGCGCGGGATCCGATTGGTCAGCAGGAAATTCAGATCCTCGTGCATGACGAGTTGACGCAGGGTGTGCAGCTTCATGGGCGCGCTGGACTCATCGGAAAGGGGCTGTCATGTGAAGGTCGTTCATCGCGCTGTCAATTGAGGCCGGTAGACACGCGGGATGTCCTCGAGGAGTTCCGTATGCAAGAAACTGTGCTGACAACAGTGGCTGCCGCCACTGCGCTGACTTATCTGGTCAACCGTGCGCGTCACCGCCTGACCCTGTCTCGCGCCAAGCATCGATCGCTGGTTGGCCATGTGCGTATCTCCAAGTTGCTGGCAGCCCGCATCCCGGGGTATGCGTATGACGCCGAGCGCTTTTTCGATTCCGACGGCGCGACGGCCGAGGTCGTCGCCTTGCGCAAGGCGGGCTTCGATACGCTGTGCAGCGACTACGCAGCCCGCTTTCCGATCAGCGCGCAGTGGACGGCGCGGGCACGTGAGTCGATGTCCGATCTGCAATTCACTGCGGCGTATCGCGTGCCGTTCCAGTACAGCCCGTACCTGCGCAGCCGACTGCGGGTAGGGGGTTTCGTGCAGGCCACTGCAGGCACGATGGTCGAGGACCTCGATGGCAATCGCTTTCACGACCTGACCGGATCGTATGGCGTCAACCTGCTGGGCTATGACGTCTATCGTGAACTGATCGACGAGGGCGCCAACCGCGTCCGTGCCTTGGGCCCGGTACTGGGCGCGTTGCATCCGTGTGTGGTGGATAACGTTGAACGGCTGCGCGCCCTCTCCGGTCTGGATGAGGTGAGCTTTCACATGTCGGGCACTGAGGCCGTGATGCAAGCGGTACGCCTGGCGCGCTATCACACCGGAAAGAGTCACATCGTGCGCTTTGCAGGGGCTTACAACGGCTGGTGGGAAGATGTGCAGCCTGGGCCGGGCAACCCGTCCCGCGTACGCGACACCTACACCCTGGCCGAGTGCAGCGAACGCACGCTCAAGGTACTGCGCACCCGACGTGACATTGCCTGTG
>Ga0315906_10009748_pt1 | contig 11363 bp, 9 predicted proteins | sample LakEriMetagenome_4_FD_203526 | JGI IMG/M metagenome (GOLD analysis project Ga0315906, IMG submission 203526) | Freshwater fungal communities from buoy surface, Lake Erie, Ohio, United States - Buoy 2 MA122 | ecosystem: Environmental > Aquatic > Freshwater > Lake > Lake biofilm | place: USA: Lake... | reverse complement strand
ATCTTCAATTGCAGTTTCTTGAACTTGACTGAATCCTATTGTTTGTCTGTTAACTCGATTTGCAATTATTCGCTCGATTCCATCAAATGCTCCACCACAAACAAATAAAATGTTTTTTGTGTCTATTTGAATTAGTTTTTGCTCAGGATGTTTTCTCCCTCCTTGCGGCGGCACACTAACTATTGTACCTTCTAACAATTTTAATAAAGCCTGTTGAACACCTTCACCTGAAACGTCTCTTGTTATGGAAGGGTTATCTCCTTTTCGAGCAATCTTATCTATTTCATCAATAAATACAATGCCTTTCTCAGCATGCTCAACATTATAATCAGCAGCCTGAAGTAAACGAGACAATATACTCTCAACATCTTCGCCAACATATCCAGCTTGCGTTAATACCGTCGCATCAGCGATACAAAAAGGAACATTCAGCAATTTAGCAATGGTTTTAGCAAGCAATGTTTTACCTGTTCCGGTTCGACCAACTAATATCACGTTTGATTTATCAATTTCAATATCATCTACTTTTGGTGAATAATTCAATCGCTTGAAATGATTGTAAACCGCAACGGAGAGAACCTTTTTTGCTGTATCTTGACCAATGACGTATTCGTCCAAATGTTTTTTAATTTCAACAGGTTTAAGAAGATAAATCTTTTTTGACTTGGAAAGAGTCTCCTTCGGTTTGGTAGTGTGATTTAATTCCTGCTGAATGATATTATTTGCTTGTACTGCACAACTATCACAAATGTGTCCTGAAACACCCGCAATAAGCATATTAACGTCATTTCTGGTTGCGCCGCAAAACGAACAAGTTGTATCCTTCTTCGCCATCTAATTATTTCGGATTTCTTAATAGCACTTCATCTACCATTCCATATTCTTTTGCTTCTTCAGATGTCATCCAATAATCACGATCAGAATCAGCCCAAACTTTATCATACGTTTGTTTAGAATGTGAAGCGATTATATCATAAAGCTCCTTCTTCAACTTTTGAATTTCTCTTGCAGTTATTTCAATGTCACTTGCTTGCCCTTGAGCTCCACCTAATGGTTGGTGAATCATTACACGAGCATGTTTTAATGCACTTCTCTTTCCGTCAGCTCCCGCACACAATAAAACAGCACCCATTGAAGCCGCCATTCCTGTACAAATTGTTGCTACATCTGGACGAATATATTGCATTGTATCATAAATTCCTAGGCCTGCATAAACAGAACCCCCTGGAGAATTAAGATAAATTTGAATATCTTTTTTTGCATCTACTGACTCCAAGAAGAGTAATTGTGCATTAATTATATTAGCAACTTGATCATTAATTCCAGTTCCAAGAAAAATAATTCGATCCATCATTAATCTTGAGAATACGTCCATTTGAGTCATATTCAATGGTCGCTCTTCAATAATATATGGAGTCATGGAAGATTCTATGTAATGGTCTACAAACATGCTGTTTATACCCATGTGTTTGGTAGCATATTTTCTAAATTCGTTATTATCAAACATAAGTCTATTTTTTAAGATTCTAAAATTAACTAATCCATTGAATTTGGCGCTTTTTTTTAATTAATTTTAAAATTATTTGTCAAATGTATCCGTCAGAAATTTTTGGAAAAAGAATTTTAATTAGTCCGCTAAATTGGGGGATGGGTCATGTTTCACGTTGTATTCCATTAATTAAAAAACTTAAAAGTCAAAATAATCAAATCTTTATTGCCTCTTCTGAAGATCAAAGAATTGTTTTTGAATCCTATTTTGAAACAGACATTATTTATATTCTTCATGAAGGATATCCCTTTCGTTTTAAAGGTCACGGAAATTTCATTTTGGATATGTTGATTAACCTTAAGGAGTTAAAGAAAAGGCATAAATCAGAGCTGATAGAAGTAAGAAATATTATCGAAAAACATGGGATCGATATAGTTGTTTCCGACCATCGATATGGATTCCGCTCGGAAAAATGTATTTCTATATTTATGACTCATCAGCTTCAATTACCGCTTCCATGGTATTTCATTGGTGGACAATATTGGCATAAAAAACAAGTTTCAAAATTTGACATTCAATGGATTGTTGATGATGAAATTCAACGATTAGCAGGTAAACTATCGAACAATTTAGGATTTCCAAATGCTTTTTTTATTGGGCATTTATCTCGTTTTAATCAAGTTTTTACAGAAATTAAAAAAGAATTTCGAGGTGTTTTAATCTTTTCAGGGCCATCAGAATATTATCAAGTTTTAATAAATCGCTTCAAAAAACAACTTATTTCGGGTGACATTGATTTGATTATAGGAAATGAACAAGCTTGTGATATGTGGAAAAGTTTTAGTTACAAAACAAAATTTCATCTTTCCACAGATTGGAAAAGCACGGATAAAATTTTAATTCGCTCTAAAAAAATATTTGGCTATTTTGGATACACATCATTGATGGACATACAATACTTGAAATGCGAAATTGATTTCATAGCTTGCCCGGGACAACTTGAGCAACTTTACTTACAAAAAAAGTCCTGAGAAATCCCAGGACCTTTATTACTTTTATCACTATTAGGTTATCTTACAGCAGAGCTAAAGTTTGAATCGTTGAAGATTTTAATAAACTCTCTATCACGACCTGCCTTTTCTTTAAGTAATGAATCTTTTGCGAACGCACTTTTCAAATGATTTACAACACCATCTGTTCCTTCTCCACTTCTCTGAGCTATAACAGCTCTTAAGTAATGAGCTTCTGCTGATTCATTTCCTACCAATGCCTTTTTAGCTTCTTCATAATTGTTTGATAATGTATTCGCTAAAGCTTTGTTAAATGAAGCATCCTTCAAGCTTGCACCTGTTGAATATTTTCCGTCTAAAATATCCACAATGGCCATATTGTAAGTTACAGAATTAGGCTCTTTAGAACCTTTTGCTTGATTTAATAATTTTCTCGAATTTGATCGATCTCCCTCAAGAATAGCTATCCCTGCTAAATTATTTTTAGAATTCGCATTGTCTTTTACTTGATTTGCTTTTTCTAAATTCATCTTGGCATCTGAAATTTTATTTTGAAGGAACTTCACTGAACCCAAATTATTATGTGTTCTATAATCCCCTGCAAAATTTTTAGCAGCAATTTCATAAATACGACTTTTTTCGTTTAAGTCGCTTGTTAGTTTCCCTGCTACAAATAATAATTCTTCTACCCCTAAAGATTCAGGATTAGAAACAGAAGCAGCTTTAAGCTCATCGTCAGTCAATCCGGCAAGTGTGTAATTAACAACTATGGATGTCCTTCTAATTGCTGGAAAAACATCTTTCTCCAACTCTTGATAAGACTTTCCAAGGTTAATCATTTCGGTTTCACGTTGTTTAGAGTCCTTAGTCATTTCAAGCACACGAATAAATAAATTCTTATCAGCTTCTGAAATCGAACTAGTTAAAGCAAGTTGAGCTTTAAAGCCTTCAAAATCCTCCCCAAAACGAGATGTGATGTATTTAGATGTATCCGTAAATGAAGTTAATTTTTCTTTTGCCATTAATGATATCAATGCCGTCCTGGCCTCTCGAGCACGATCAGCAGAAAGTGTTTCGTTTTTAGATTCCTCTCCATCAGGTGAAGCATAACCTTTAATTTCTATAGAGTTAATTGTAATTTTCGGATTAGAAAGAGCATTTTTCATCCAAGTCACCAAATCCAAGATATCCTTATCTTTCAATTCATTTGGTTTAACAATTGATTTTGCGCGATCGAAATTTATTTTAGCATCCGTTGATTTTGATTCAGTTCTAACAATTTTGTCATCTTCTAGAATCATTTTAAATTCCTTTTTCACCAACAAAGGAGTTACAATTGTCGCATCGGCAATTTTTAATTCTGGTAAAGCACCTTTTTCTTTCGCTCCCTTAAAATATTTTCCTGTAACTTTTAAATCGGCAGCCTCAAAAGATGCATCATAGGGAATTGTTAAATCAAATGTAGCGGAACCTCCTGGCTTGAATGGAATTGTTTTACCATTTCCTGTAACTTTTTCGCCTTGGACCAGCCAAGTTCCAAGAGAAGTATTTCCTAATTTAGGGGTTATTTCAGCCTTAACTTTTTTCTTTATTCCCTTTTGAGGAACATTAACAACTACAGAAATTTTAATGCTATCGCCATGCATTTCTAAAGGATTCGGTGTAACATTGAAAGTGAAATCTTTAACTAAATCACATGAGGGCAAACTAATTAATAAAATCCCCAATGCCAACAACAAAACTATTTTTTTCATTTTATCTCTTTTTTTAAATCGGAGCAAAAGTAACAACAAAATAAATACAGAATGTATTCTTTTTAAAAATTAAAGAAATATTATACACATTATTTTGTGAACTGATGAATAGATATAAAAGTTTCAGGATCAATTTTATCCGATATTTGCTTTAATGGCAATAAAACGAAATCTCGTTTTCTGAAATGTATATGCGGAATTCTAACATTTTTGTGATTAAAAACTTCGTCAGCATAAAATATGATATCAATATCAATTAATCTGTCTTCATATTCATTTATCTTCAACTTACTTCTTCCCATTTCGATTTCAATTCGCTGGGTTATCGAAATCAATTCAAGAATTGACAATTTTGTTATTATAACACAACAACAGTTGATAAAACTATTTTCGCTAAAAAAACCTTGAGGTTCGCTTATTAAAAAATCGGAAGTAATCAGAACTTTACCGACTCTATCTTCCAATTGATTAATGGCAAATGATAAATTTTGTTCTTTATTCCCTAAATTTGAACCTAGCGATATTGAAACTAATTTTGAATTTTCTTCCATTTGAAGTTTTCTAACATTTCAATAAGATCAAGCCTCAAATAATCTAGTGAGGGTCTTAATGAATCATAGTTGGGCCTGCAATTCAGCAACACCTCTCCCCTAACAAAATGATTTGTGGAATCCGTAAGATAAAATTGAAAATTAGTCGCGACATTTCCTTTTAGTTCAAAGAATGTTCCAAAAACACGCTTATCCTTATCAATAAACTGTTTAAAATCAATTTTATCGGCCTTAATTTTATGCTCGTCAACTTTATCATTCGCATAATTAATTACAGCTGGCAACGAATCTTTTGTTGGAATATTGATGTAATATAGAAATAAAGATCCATTTAACGGCCCAAGATCAATTTGCTGCATACAAAAATTTGACTTCTCAAAAATGCAAGGTTTATAATTGTAAATTTCTGCAAGTTTAAGCTCATACGGACAATCGTTTGAAACCATTCGATAAGTATGATCGGGCAATTCTGTTCTTAAATAAGTGGGTGGTTTAGGAACAGGGATTTCATTTTTACAAGCGTAAAAAATAATAGTTATTAATAATGTATATGGTATTTTATTCATATTGCTCTGATTTAACAACCTTCACATTACGAATTCGCTTTTTATCAGATGAAACAACGATTAATTTATAATTTGAAATGGTAATGAATTCATTGTTTTTCAATATTCTACCTGCTTGTTCAACGATAAATCCTCCCAGCGTTTCCGCATCACCCTTTAAGGCCTCAAAATCCGAACCTTCTGTTTCTATTATTTTGTAAAAATCATTTAATGAGGTTCGTCCTTCAAAATTATAAGTATTTTCATCTAATTTCACAAAAGGGATTTCGTTTTCATCGAATTCATCAGTAATTTCCCCAACAATTTCTTCGAGGATATCTTCCAAAGTTACAATTCCACTTGCGCCACCATATTCATCTACAACGATTGCCATGTGCATCTTCATTTTACGGAATTCCTGAAGTAAATCATTAATTTTTTTATTTTCCGGGATAAAAAATGGCTTTCTTAATACAACCTTCCAATCGAATTCCTCAGTTTCTTCTAAAAAAGGAAGTAGATCCTTGATATATAGAATTCCAATGACATTGTCATGTGAATCTTTATATACTGGAATTCTTGAATAACCTGCTTCCAATATAAAATCAAGAACCTCCTTAATGTTCGATTCTGAGTCAATCGCCTCAACTTCAACTCTCGGAGTCATTATCTGACAAGCCTCCGTTTTTCCAAATCGAACAATTCCTTCTAGAATTTTATGATCTTCTTCTGAGTCCGAATCTTCTTTGGTAAGGGCCAAAGCTTGTTCTAATTCGTCTGTAGTTACCTGAACCGAACTTTTTGTCATTTTCTGAATGAAGAAGGAACCCTTTACCAAAATTACTTTTATCCAAGACACTGGAGGCATGGTGCGAAAGACATTTAAAGGATATGCTACCCAATTTACAACGCGCAAAGAATTTCTTGTCGCGAATATCTTAGGAATAACCTCGCCTGTCAATAAAATAAGAAACGTAATACCAACAACCTCTAATAAAAACCGCGTCAATTCTGTTCCAGGTTTTGTTGGAATTAATTGATCCATTATAAACGTAGAAAGAATTACAACCCCTACATTAACGAAATTATGAATAATGAGAAGTGTTGCTAATAACTCCTTTGGTTTGGAAATCAACTCTAGAATCATCTTCGCTTTAGGCGTGTTTTCTTTTTTAAGCGAATCCGTTTCAGCAGGTTTCAAAGAAAAGAAAGCGGATTCTGAACCTGACATCAACGCTGCCAAAAACAACAAAACCAAAACTAGAAGTAAATAAAGTAACGTAGATGAACTGAAGCCGAATTCCACGACTTGATAGAAACTTTGACTGGAAGGATCAGAACTATTCATTCGACTTAAAATGGAACATTATCATCCGATGATGGCGATAAATCTGGCATGGATGAAGGACTTGATGGTTTTCCTTCCGTTGAATAAGATGATGTAGATCGATCTCCGTCAGATCGTGATAGAATTGTCAAATCGTCTCCAACAACTTCAGTAGCATAACGATTGTTTCCTTCCTTATCCTGCCATGAGCGCTTTTTCAATTTTCCTTCAACGTAAACTTTTGTGCCTTTTCGGATATATTTATCAGCGACCTCCGCTAAACCTCTCCAAAGAACGATGTCATGCCAATCCGTAATTTCTCTTTTCTCACCAGTCGATTTATCAGTAAAAATCTCAGAGGTAGCTAGAGGAAATGATGCGATAACCACACCATTATCTAATCTCTTGATTTCTGGATCTTTACCGAGATTACCAATTAGAATTACTTTGTTGACACTGCCATTCATAATACAAATGTATAAAAATATGGAATTTAGAAGATTTATTTTCTTTTAGTCGTTTTTTTCGTTCCTTGATTCTCAGCGATTTCCAAGCATTCAGCTAGGGTCAATTCTTCTGGTTTTTTATCTTTAGGCAATTTGAAATTATTTTTCCCAATTTTGAGATAAGCACCATATCTTCCGTTTAATAACTGAACATCTTCTCGTTCGTCAAAGGTTTTTATAAGATTATTCGCGGCTACAGTTTGCTTTTCGGAATATAATTCAAGTGCCCTTTCTAGTGAAATTGATATTGGATCCTCGCCTTTTGGTATGGAAACAAATGTTTTTCCAACCTGAACATAAGGTCCAAATCTGCCAGTATTCGCTTTAACTTCGAGACCATCGAGATTTCCAAGAACACGTGGTAATTTGAAAAGTTCAAGTGCCTCTTCCAAGGTTATCGATCCGATTGACTGATTTGGTTGTAGGGAAGCAAAAAGTGCTTTTTCACCATCTGCTTTCTCATCTCCTATTTGTATCATCGGACCAAATCGGCCTATTCTAGCAATTATTTTTCTGCCAGATGTTGGATGAACTCCCAATTCTCTTTCTCCTGTTGCACGATCTGAATGTTCAAGCGTTGACTCAACATTTTCATGAAAAGGCAAATAAAACGTATGCATCATTTTTGTCCACTCTATTTTACCAGATGCAATTTCATCAAACTCGGCTTCAACCTTTGCAGTAAAATTGTAATCCATGATGCGTTCGAAGTGTGTGTTCAAGAAATCAGTCACAACGATTCCAATGTCTGTTGGAGACAGTTTGTTTTTGTCTTTACCTGTGGTTTCTGATTTAATTTCTTTTGAAATGGAATCCTTTTTCAAAGTTAAGCTCACGTAATTTCTTAACGCACCCTCACGTTCCTTTTTCTCAACGTATCCTCTTTTCTGAATGGTTGAAATGGTTGGAGCGTATGTGGAAGGACGGCCAATTCCCAATTCTTCGAGTTTTTTCACCAAGGATGCTTCAACATAGCGAGCAGGTGGTCGAGTGAATCGTTCAACTGCCGTGATTGAGTCAACGGAAAGTTTTTCATTCAATTCAACAGCCGGAAGCAAACCTTCCATTTCCTCATCTTCATTTTCATCTGAACTTGATTCAATGTAAACTTTTAGAAAGCCATCAAATTTAATTACTTCACCTTTCGCTGCAAAATAATCTTGGGTTTTTAAACCTCCAATTTTAATGGTGGTTCGCTCTAAGTGTGCATCCGCCATTTGGCTTGCAATTCCACGTTTCCAAATTAGGTCGTATAATCTTTCTTCATCCCGATCACCATCGATTTCCGAACGATTAAAATCTGTTGGTCGAATGGCTTCGTGAGCTTCTTGCGCTCCTGCGGACTTCGTTGTGAATTTTCGAATGTTAGAATAACTAGGACCGTAATTTTTTTCTATCGCATCTTTTGCAGCATTAATAGCGGTTTGAGATAGATTTACTGAATCCGTTCTCATATAAGTTATCAATCCTGATTCATACAAGCGCTGAGCAACCGACATTGTCTTCGTAACTGAAAAACCTAACTTCAAACTGGCCTCTTGCTGAAGCGTTGAAGTCGTAAAAGGCGCAGCAGGAGTTCGAGTAGCTGGTTTTGTCTGGATATCTTCAACAAAAAAATCAGTGGTTTTGCAGACCTCCAATAAATTCTCCGATTCTTTTTCATTACCAAGTTGCTTCGAAAACTCCGTTTTTAGAACCCCTTTTGTTGATTTGAACTGACCGTTAACTCTGAAAAATGGATTTGAATTAAACGCATCAATTTCTTTTTCACGCTCTACAATCAAGCGAACTGCCACAGATTGTACCCTTCCAGCAGACAAGCTTGGACGTACTTTTTTCCACAAAACAGGTGACAACTCAAAGCCAACAATTCGATCCAAAACGCGTCTAGCTTGCTGAGCATCAACCAATTCCTTATTTATTTGTCTTGGATTTTCAATTGCTTTTAAAATCGCTGACTTTGTAATTTCATTGAATGTAATTCGTTTGGTATCTTTTTTCTTCAGATCAAGCGTCTCGAATAAATGCCAAGAAATGGCTTCTCCTTCGCGGTCCTCATCGGTAGCGAGCCATACCACTTCGGCATCTTTCGCTAATTTTTTTAATTCGGAAACGACTTGTTTTTTGTCTGGTGAAACCTCGTAATTCGGTAAAAAGTTATTCTCCAAATCAATTGCAAGTCCCTTCTTTGCAAGGTCTCTAACGTGACCAAAACTAGACTTAACAACAAAATCTTTTCCAAGATACCCTTCTATTGTTTTTGCCTTTGCAGGTGACTCAACGATAACCAAATTTTTCGCCATTCTAAATTAATTTTTGGACAAATGTAAATGTAAAACTATTGAATCCACAAATTGTTTTTTACGATTTTTATGACCTATATATAATTAACCTATGGTTAAGGAATTTTAAATATTTGATTTTTTTCCTTTTTAAATGATTTTGAAATTTTAACTATGTCATTTTGTCACTCTTTTTGAATTTCGTAATTTTGCAACCTATTTTTAGAAAAATGTCAATCGGTAATAAGGTAATTGAAGAAGACAAGCAAGGTGAAGCAACAATGATTGCAACCAATGAAAATTCAACAGGGAAAAAACTGTATTTGGAAAGTTATGGCTGTCAGATGAATTTCTCAGATAGCGAGGTCGTTGCTTCAATTATGTCGAATGAAGGTTATCACACCACAAGAAACTTGGATGAAGCTGATGTTATTTTGATAAATACATGTTCGATTCGTGAAAATGCAGAAACTCGCGTTCGTAATCGATTAACAGACTTTAAAAAGCGAAAAGAAGACAACCCTGAATTGGTTGTTGGAATTTTAGGCTGTATGGCTGAGCGATTGAAAAAATCACTTTTGGAAGAAGAAAAACTGGTTGATTTAGTTGCCGGACCTGACGCATACCGCGATTTACCAAATTTGGTAGATGAAGTTGGAACCGGACAAAAAGCTGTAAACGTTTTACTTTCCCGTGATGAGACATATGCCGATATTTCACCAGTTCGGTTAGACCAAGGAGGTGTTACAGCATTCGTGACGATCATGCGTGGTTGCGACAACATGTGCTCGTTTTGTGTTGTTCCATTTACTAGAGGTCGCGAACGATCTCGGGATCCGCAAACGATTGTTCAGGAATGTCGCGATTTATTTGATAAAGGGTATCGTGAAGTAACGCTTCTTGGACAAAACGTAGATAGTTATCGTTGGAACATTTCATCTAAAGGTGAAATTAGAGATCCGAACCTACCGACAACCAATTTCGCTCAATTGATGGAAATGGTTGCTTTGGTTTCTCCGGATTTGCGTGTTCGATTTAGCACGTCGCATCCAAAAGATATGACGGACGACGTTCTTGAAACAATGGCGAAATACGAAAATATTTGTCCTTACATCCATTTGCCAGTTCAATCGGGACATACGGACGTTTTGTATCGCATGAATCGTGGCTACTCGCGTGAATGGTACCTTGATCGAATCTCAGCCATAAAACGAATTATTCCAGATTGTGCAATCTCAACAGATATCATTACTGGTTTTTGCGGTGAAACGGAGGAAGAACATCAAGATACATTGTCATTAATGGACGAAGTTCAATATGATTTCGCCTACATGTTCAAATATTCAGAACGACCAAAAACACTTGCAGAACGTAAATTTGATGATGACGTTCCAGAGGAAGTTAAAGGACGAAGACTCAACGAAGTGATTGAAAAACAATTGAAATCTTCACTTTTATCGAATCAACGTCAAATTGGAACGACACAAAAGGTACTGATTGAAGGTCCATCAAAACGTTCGGAAGAGCATTATTGTGGAAGAACGGGGAGAAATTCAATGGTGGTATTTCCAAACAATAATTACCAAAAAGGACAATATGTGATGGTAAAAATCAACGATTGTACCTCTGCTACACTTTTGGGAGAAGCTGTTTCCGTTTTATAATGTATAAACTATGAATGTTCTTCAAGTCAAACAACGTTTCGGAATAATTGGTAATGCGCCGTTACTAAATCGTGCGCTTGAAGTTGCCATTCAGGTTGCTCCAACAGATATTTCTGTTTTAGTCACAGGAGAAAGTGGAACTGGAAAGGAAATCATTCCGCAGGTTATTCATCATTTGAGCAAGCGAAAACATGGTGAGTATATCGCTGTCAATTGTGGGGCAATTCCCGAAGGA
>Ga0315906_10009747_pt1 | contig 11363 bp, 11 predicted proteins | sample LakEriMetagenome_4_FD_203526 | JGI IMG/M metagenome (GOLD analysis project Ga0315906, IMG submission 203526) | Freshwater fungal communities from buoy surface, Lake Erie, Ohio, United States - Buoy 2 MA122 | ecosystem: Environmental > Aquatic > Freshwater > Lake > Lake biofilm | place: USA... | reverse complement strand
TCTTTTTAAAAAAGTTGTATGCTGAATGGCCGTTTTCTGTTTGTTGGTGCAATCATTTGCCTTGCTGTAGTAGCGGAGCAGGCAATGGGCGCATGCATCGGCGGTGTCACGGTTTATCCTTACCAGGAAAGTTTCGAGCTTGGTCCGGGAAACTGGACGACAGGCGGTACGGCCAGCGACTGGCAATGGGGAACTCCTTCCAAGTCGCTAATTAATAATGCAGGTGACGGCAGTCGCTGCTGGATTACCGGTGGTTTGACCGGAAGTGTCTATAATCCGGGGGAACGTTCCTGGTTGCAGGGTCCTTGTTTTGATTTTAGTATGTTACAGCGGCCGGAAATTCGCTTTCTGATTTATTGGGAAACGGAATACCAGTATGATGGAGGCAACCTGCAATACTCCCTTAATGGTACGAACTGGAATACCATCGGTTCTTCCTCGGTGTCGAATTGTATTGCTGACAACTGGTATACCATCAATTCGATTACCAATCTTTCCGGGCTGGCATCGCCCACTTCAGGATGGTCCGGAACGTCACTGCCAACTACAGGATCTTGCCGTGGCGGTAATGGAAGTAATGGTTGGGTGACCGCTCGTTACTGTCTGCCTGATCTTGCCGGTGAAACATCGGTCTATTTCCGTTTCACTTTCGGTTCCGGAACAACGTGCAATGCCTATGAAGGACTGGCGATTGATAAATTTGAAGTCTATGATCTTCCTTCGGCAGCATCAACCATAAGTTATGCGTGTGTATCGTCGCGAACCGTCTTGTTTACGGATGATCAACCTTCCTGTAGGACGAATCGGATATGGGATTTCGGAGATGGATCCGTGGAAACAAATTCCGCTTCTACAATATCTCATACTTATGTTTCGGAAGGAAACTATACTGTTTCGCTGACGGCGGATCATTCTTGTCGCGGAACAGAGTTGGCAACTACCGCCGTTTCAATACTCGGGTTTTCAGCCGAAGTTACACCTGTTTCCTGCTTTGATGGAAATGACGGTGCTTTGGCGATTCAGCCATTGCCAAACGGATTAGCCGGAATTGTCATTGATTGGGATGATCCGGCATTGAACGGTTTGGTGAATGATCAACTTTCCAGTGGGGATTACGCTTTTTCCATTTCTTCAGCTGCTGCTTGTTCAATTACGGATACACTATTTCTTCCTGTTGCTGCAGGAGCAGCTGTCGTGCCGGATTTGGGGCCGGATCGTTTTTTCTGTCCGGGTGATACTTCGTCAATTGGTTCTCGTGGATTATTTTCTTCCTATTTATGGCAGAATGGTGATACAACCGCTTTCATATTACCGGATCAGGAAGGATTGTACTGGCTGCGCGTAACCAATGACGCCGGTTGCGAAGGAACGGATACCGTTTACCTTGAATTAAATTGTCTGGACGAGCCCATCTTTCCCGCAGCATTCACGCCCAACGATGATGCGTTGAACGATGTCTTTTTTGTTTTTGCCGGTGCAACTACCATTAACGAGTGGACGGTCTTCGATCGTTGGGGCCAGGTGATTTATACAGCACATTCCGCCGAAGATGTCTGGCACGGCAAGGAAATTCAGGAAGGCGTTTATACCTGTATGGTAATCTACACCACTTCGTCCGGCGATGAACGCTACAAATTTGGAAAGATCACCTTGGTTCGTTGAAGTAGCAAAATGATTTCTCCTGTAGATGAATTTTATTTACAACAACCGGAACCGTTAAGGGGATGTTTACTGTTTCTTAGAGCGTGGTTGTTGAAGGAGGAATGTACGGAGGCGTTTAATTACCATACGCCGTTTTTCCGTTATAAACAGAAGCCCTTTTGTTATTTTATCCTGCAAAAGAACAAGTCGATTATGTATATCGGTTTCATGAAGGGAAGGCAGTTGCACCACGCTAATTTGCATTCGGAGGGTCGAAAAGTGGTCAAGCTTTTTTATATCGACCCGGAAAAAGAAGTACCTTTAAAAGAACTCCAAGCTATCGTCAGCAGTGCCAGGAAACTCTATAACGATTGACTCTATGCGGTTTACTCTGACGGTGTTGTTGACGATTCAATGTTTTTTCACCATTGCTCAGGAAGCACCGGATTCTTCGTACACCGATTTTCAGTCACGCAGTACATTCACGTGGTTGGATCCTTCACCTGTACCGGATAAAGGTCGTACACTGGGACTGGCATTCGGCTACAGTGGTTTATATGTAGCATCCATGTCTTGGTTGTACACGCAGTGGTATACTGATTACCCGTTGATCGATTTCCATACTTTCAATGATTATCAGGAGTGGGAGCAAATGGATAAGTTTGCTCATGCATGGAATGCCTATAATATCGCCAAGCCGGTAAGTCAGACTTTTTCTTGGGCAGGCTACAATTCTAGAAAAGCAGCATGCTATGGTTCCGGCATTTCCTTGCTTTTTCAGACGACGGTAGAAGTATTTGATGGTTTTTCGGAAGAGTGGGGGTTTTCAACCCGGGATATGTTGGCCAATGTCGTAGGTACGTCTGCTTTTCTGGTACAGCAATTGGGATGGGAAGAGCAGCGTATCGTTTTGAAATACTCTTTTCATACAACCAACTATGCGCAATACCGTCCGGATGTATTGGGTAGTAATTTTCCGGAACGATTACTAAAGGATTATAACGGGTTGACGCATTGGGTGTCAATAAATCCTGCGTCATTTCTTCGAAATACATCGGTCAACTTGCCGGTGTGGATGAGCCTCGCGATTGGATTTGGTGCAGAAGGAATGACAGGAGGTACATCTAATCCGACGAGTGTCGACGGAACACCATTGCCGACTTTTGATCGATACAGGCAGTATTACCTAGGAATTGATTTCGACTTAGCTCGAATAAAAACGAAGAGCCGGTTTTTAAATGATCTATTCAAACTAATCAATATCGTTCACTTGCCGGCACCTGCATTGGAGTTATCGCCCGGCCGCAAGCCGCGCTGGCACGCATTCTATTTCTAAAGGAATCAATACTGCGTCAATGACGAGTCAACGGACCGTGCATATTCTTGAATTCCGCCTTTAAGGTTGTAAAGATTGGTGAAGCCGTAACGCTTCTCCAGTTCATTGATTACTGCAGCACTCCGTCCGCCGGCTTTACAATGAATGATCACCGGTTTATCTTTGGAAATATTGTCTACGTGATCAAAGATGCTTCCCATCGGAATCAGTTCTCCCTTGAGATTGCAGATATCGTATTCCAGTTCTTCGCGTACATCAATCAATTGGAAATCTTCCTGCTGATCCATTTTTGCTTTTAGTTCCTGGACGGTGAGCTCTTTCATGAGGTAATGTTTATTTTGTAAAAATAAGTAATTTGCAGGAATTGGTATGCAGGCAACTATAATCCATGCGCAGAACTTTTGGGGTTGGAAAGAGCTGTTTTATTCCATTAATAAAGAATGGCTGGAGGACTATTTTTCAATTACACCCGCCGATCATGATCAGCTATCGAATCCACAGCGCATTTTAGATGCCGGAGGGTCGATATTGTTGCTACTGGTTGATGGAGTGCCGGTCGGCACTGTAGCGCTGGTGAAAGAATCCAATGGCAATGTGGAAATCGCCAAGATGGGCATCTATCGTGAATGGCGCGGAAAGGGATTGGGTGAAAAATTGTTGATAGCCGCGATCGCGGAAGCGCGAAAACTGACCGATGGTCTTATCTATCTGGAAACGGTGGAAGTGTTGCAGCCCGCCATACGACTGTATGAAAAATTTGGATTTGTTCGTACTGGTCAACCACATACTCATCCTAAATTCGGTCGAACGACCTTTCGAATGGAGTTGAAATAATTCGTTAGCGTGATTTTTTTACCAATTTTTCCAATTCGTACATCTCATCACGCAATCGAGCAGCCTCAATGAAGTCGAGTTCCTTAGCCGCTTTCTCCATCGCTTTTTTCGTTTGCGCCACCTGCTTCTTCAATTCGTCCGAATTCATATACTTCATGACTGGATCAGCGGCCATCGATGGCGTATCCGATTCCACATAGGCGCCGGCTTCCACTACTTTGGCGTCAGCAACTTTAGTTTGTCCGAGAATTGCGTCTTTTGATTTTACAATTTGACGTGGAGTTATACCGTGTTCTTCGTTATACTTAAGTTGCTTTTCCCGACGGCGTGTTGTTTCATCCATCGTTTGCTGCATACTGTCTGTGATTTTGTCGGCATAAAAGATGACCTTGCCATTTACATTACGCGCAGCGCGCCCTGCTGTTTGGGTCAACGATCGGTTGCTTCGCAGGAATCCTTCTTTATCTGCATCCAGTATAGCAACAAGTGAAACTTCGGGAAGGTCGAGACCTTCTCGAAGTAGGTTGATACCGATAAGCACATCGAAATTTCCCAGACGAAGGTCGCGAAGAATCTCCACTCGTTCGAGTGTATCGACTTCGGAGTGTATATAGCGGCAATTGATTTGCAAACTAGCTAGGTATTTTGCGAGTTCCTCCGCCATTCGTTTGGTTAACGTGGTAACCAGCACTCGTTCATTCTTTTTAATAGTCTGATTGATTTCTTCCAGTAAATCATCTACCTGATTAATGGCCGGCCGGACTTCAATAACGGGATCAAGCAGTCCTGTGGGACGAATAACTTGTTCTACGACGATGCCTTCGCTGGCTTGTAATTCATAATCTGCCGGTGTGGCACTGACATAAATTATCTGGTTAATCAGTGATTCGAATTCTTCGAACTTCAGTGGCCGGTTATCCAGCGCTGAAGGCAAGCGAAAGCCGTATTCAACAAGATTTTGTTTGCGGGATCGGTCGCCGCCAAACATGGCGCGGATTTGAGGCACGGTGACATGGCTTTCGTCAATTACCATTAGGAAATCGTCCGGGAAATAATCAATCAAACAGAACGGACGTTCGCCGGATTGACGACCGTCAAAGTATCGTGAATAGTTTTCGATGCCGGAACAGTATCCTAATTCCCGGATCATTTCAAGATCATAGGTAACACGATCTTCCAGTCGTTTGGCTTCCAGGTGCTGGCCAAGGGATTTCATATATTCCACTTGCTTGACCATGTCTTCCTGAATTTGCCAGATGGCTTCCAGCTGTCGTTCCGGATTGGTGACGAAAATATTGGCAGGGTAGATAACGACCGACGATTGTTTTTCGATTGTTTTTCCCAGCAGCGGATCGATAATAGCGATCTCTTCAATTTCGTCGCCAAAAAAGAAAAAGCGGTAGGCGATATCGCCATACGCTATGAACACATCGACCGTATCACCTCGAACTCGGAATTTACCACGATCGAAATCAGCTTCCGTACGGGAGTAAAGCGAGGTGACCAGTTTGTGCAGGAAAGCATTTCTTGAAATTCGTTCTCCTTCGCGCACCCGCAACGTATTTGCTTTGAAGTCGCTTGGATTTCCGATGCCGTAAATGCACGATACCGAGCTTACCACAATCACATCTTCGCGTCCGGAAAGCAACGCTGTGGTTGTGCTGAGTCGTAGTTTCTCTATCTCTTCATTGATCGCCAGGTCTTTTTCAATATAGGTATTGGTAGAGGGGATGAAGGCTTCCGGCTGGTAATAATCGTAGTAGGAAACAAAATACTCTACGGCGTTATGCGGAAAGAATTGCTTGAACTCACCGTACAGCTGTGCCGCCAGTGTTTTATTATGGCTCAGGATGAGGGTAGGACGTTTGACTTCCTGAATGACATTGGCTACCGTGAAGGTTTTTCCGGAGCCCGTAACACCTAATAACGTCTGCGCATGAGTTCCTTGTCCGATACCTTCGACGAGTTGACGTATCGCTTCGGGTTGGTCGCCGGTGGGTCGGAATTCAGACGTAAGCTCGAATGACATGGGAGAAGTTGAACTACGAAGATACTATATGCGCGGTGAATTCGAATTGCTTAAATGGTGGTAAAAAAAACGTCCTTCGCGAAGGAAGGACGTTTTCTAAGGTTCTGAACCAGTAGATTAGAAGGAATTGAACATCGGTTGATTCCAGACTTCCCACGCTTTTTCTGCTTGAAGACGAAGCATTCTGAATCCGTTATGGATGAAGGCGCCGTAATCTTTAGACTTTTCCAAAAACCGTGTTTGTGCCGGATTATAGATCAAATCGAAGCAGAGATGTTTATGGGTTAAGAATTCATAAGGAATGTTCGCATACGTGTTAACGTCAGGATACATACCCAGCGGTGTAGTGTTGACGACAACCTGAAAAGCCTTCATGGCATTTTCATTCAGGTCACCGTAACAGTAGTGGAAGCGTGATTCTTCACGTGTTACAAAGAAGTGCTCGATGTTCAGTTTACGGAATACGTAGCTGACGGCTTTCGCAGAGCCGCCGGTTCCGAGAATCAAGGCACGACGATGGTGCGGACGAAGAATAGGACGGATGGCCAATTCAAATCCCCAGGCATCGGTATTGTAGCCATGCAGTTCGAACTTACCGCCTTCGAATCGTTCGATGCGAATGGTGTTCACGGCACCAATCCGTTGTGAAATGTCATCCAGGTTGTCCAGCAGAGGAATGATATCCTGCTTGAACGGAATGGTGACATTCAGTCCCATAAGATCGGGGTTTTCAGACACGATCTTTTTGAGGTCATAAATGTTGCTGGTCTCGAAGTTTTCGTAGACACAGTCGGATAGCCCCTCTCGCTCGAATTTCTCCGTGAAGAATTTTTTCGAGAACGAGTGCTCCAGAGGATACCCGAATAATCCAAATTTTCTCATTGATTGATTTGCTCCAGTTTTAATTGTTAATTATTAATTCGCAGTACTCTTAAATTTTTCTCTTACAAAGGCGATCAGCATCGGAAGTAAAGAGATCGCGATAATAGCCAAAATGACAGACGAAAAGTTGTCTTTTACCCACGAAATATTACCAAATAAATAACCGGCCATAGTGAAAAGCCCTATCCAAATCACGTTTCCTATCAACGAAAAACTCAGAAAACGCTGGTAGATCATTGAACCTAGTCCCGCCACGAAAGGCGCGAAGGTGCGCAAGATGGGCATGAAACGCGCTAACACAACGGTTTTTCCACCGTGTTTTTCATAAAAGACACGCGTCTTATCGAGGTATTCTTTTCGAATGAAACTCCGCTTTGCGTTTACCAACCGGTCTCCGACAAACTTCCCGATGAAGTAATTGGAGGAATCCCCCAATACGGAAGCAACAAAGAGAAGTGGTAGCAAATAACTGATTTCCAAGCCTATTTGCTGGGCGGCCAAAGCTCCGGCGGCAAATAGCAGAGAGTCACCGGGCAAAAAAGGCGTGAAGACCAGTCCTGTTTCACAAAAGATTATCAGGCATAGTATGACATAGGTGAGTTGGTCATACTCTTTTACAATCTCCAGCAAGTGGTGATCGATATGAAGAATGAAATCCAGTAATTGCCGGAAAAGATCCATTGAAAATCAGACTAAGTAATTGATAAAGAGTAAAAAGTTCGCAGCTTTATTTCTCTATTATTAGACAAATTTAGACTTAAATTGCCCCAAAATGTTGCAGGAAATACGACTTTTGTATTAACTTCATAATAAATCCTAATTTCAGGTAAGCCATGTTTCAGCCCGGAGATAAAGTGCGATTTCTAAACGAAGCGCTAGAGGGAGAAATTACCCGAAAACTTGCCGGTGACAGGTTTGAAGTTGTTGATAAAGAGGGGTTTATTCATCAGGCGGCACAGAAGGAACTCGTGGCTGTGACGTTTGTGCTCGAAAAAAATGATCCTACCGCGGATATTACTTCGACCAATATTGACAATTTGGGTCAATCAAATTCTATCCCTGCAATAGTCGAAAAGAATCATTTGGTCCGGTATTTAGAACAGGATGGTACGGTGTATGGAGTTTTGGAATTGATGCAGCCTACGTCACCACTCACCTCAGAAGTGGAGCTTTGGCTGGTAAATGCAACCGATCTTCAGCTTGTTTTCGTTTCCTCCCGTGAAAAAGGTGACTATCGTACGCATCCTGTTGTCGGTCAATTGGAGCCACATTCGGAGTGCCGGTTGGAGTTGTTTTCACAGGATCAGCTCTACAAGATGAACGGCATTGAATTCCAATTTATCTTTTTCAGTAAATCCGAATATCGTCCAAGAAATCCACTCGTTAAACACATGGAATTGCGTCCTGGTGATTTGCTCGAAGCAGCGGTCCGTGCCGGAACGCCATTTGACCGTACGTTAAAAGTGCCGTTGGTGGTGTTGCGGGAAGAACAAGTGGATGTCACTAAACTAATGAAACGCTTTACGGTAGACGAAGACGATTTGCGATCTAAAAGTCATACATCAAGAGGTAAAACCAAAAGTAACTTTAGTTTTCTTTCCAGGGAAAAAGTAGTGGATTTGCATATCGAGGAACTCATCAAGGATCCCACGGGCATGTCGGCCGGACAAATGATTGCACATCAGTTGAGCGTCTTTGATCGTGAAATGGATCAAGCCTTGTTGGATCACCTTAACCGGATTACCTTTGTGCATGGCGTCGGAAACGGTGTACTGCGCAGTGCCATTCGTGAAGCCCTCAAGAAATATGACCATATCCGTTACAGTGATGCGCCCGCTGAGAAGTTCGGTAATGGGGCAACACAAATAGATTTCACATGAGTCCACTCGAACAGTTACGTAGAGAGAATAACCTTAAGATCCGCATCATGCGGAAGGTCCTTATCCTGGGCTCTTTGCTGACCATTGGTAAGTTCGTGGCATACTGGGTAACACATTCCAATGCGATTCTTACTGATGCATTTGAATCGATTATTAATATTGTTGCAGCTGCTTTCGGATTGTATTCACTGGTCTATGCAGCACGACCGAAGGATGAAGATCATCCGTATGGTCACGGTAAAATGGAATTTATCGCGGTAGGTTTCGAAGGCAGTTTGATTTTCTTCGCCGGCGGCGGCATGATTATCAAGGCGATTTATTCGCTGTATCATCCTGCCACGTTGCAGCGCATGGATGTTGGTCTTTGGATTACAGTGGTTGCGGCAGCGGCCAACTTTCTGATGGGTACGTATCTTGTACGAAAAGGTAAAGCCCTGCATTCTCATACACTCGTTGCTGATGGCCATCACTTATTATCTGACACCTGGTCTTCCGTTGGTTTGCTAGTAGGAATTTTTCTGATACTCCAAACAGGCTATGCCTGGATTGATACAGTCCTGACGATAATTCTTGGATTTTATATCCTTATTGTAGGCTACCGACTCGTTCGCGATTCACTCTCCGGCCTAATGGACGAAGCGGATTTTGTGAAACTGGAAGAGATTGCCGGTGTGTTCAACCGGGAACGTAAAGACCGATGGATTGATATTCATAATCTTCGTGTTGTCAAATATGGAGCACATATTCATATTGACGCGCACTTGACGCTGCCATGGTACGATGACCTGGAGAAATCCCATCGCGAAGTGAAGCTGCTGGAACAAATCGTGAGCGATCATTTCGGAAACCGCGTCGAACTGTTCATTCATACGGATCCTTGTTTGCCGCGATCATGTTCCATTTGTACGATTAGCGATTGTAGCGAACGCAAAACTGATTTTGTTCAAAAGATGGAGTGGAAGCTCCCGCTGCTACTAAAGAATAAGCCTCATTCCCTGGAGTAGTCTATGAATCTGGAGCTTTTTCGAACCGGCGATGGTTCACTGACCTTGCGATGGATAGCGCAAGATGAATGCTATCATTCTCGGCACGGTGCTATTCAAGAATCGAAATACGTTTATATCAATGCCGGTCTTCAGTTTTTGATCAATTCGTGTTCGCCGCGATCGATTAAAATTTTTGAAGTCGGATTTGGGACCGGGCTGAATGCATTATTGACGTATAGTGCAGCGCAGCCTACCGATATCGCCATCGACTATCATACTGTGGAACCGTTTCCGCTGGCTGATTCCATTTGGAGGAACTTGACGTATCCGCAGGATTTGGGTGACGAGCGATTAGCCGATGTATTTGCTACACTTCATAGCGCCGATGACCAAGGTGTGATAACCGTTGGCGATAATTTCAAGTTGACGAAGCATCGGGTGAGTCTTGAGCACTATTCGCCAACGACTCACTTTGATTTGATCTATTACGATGCATTTGGTCCACGAGTACAACCGGAATTGTGGTCGGAGGAAGTACTAACGAAAGTATCAGCTATGCTGAATACGCAGGGCGTTTTAGTTACCTATTGTGCCAAAGGCGCTGTTAAGAGAGCGTTCCGGAAATCCGGGTTGTTGGTAGAATCCTTACCAGGGCCTCCGGGAAAACGGGAAATGATCCGCGTAAGTAAGGTTTGATTTTTTCTTTCGAATCAATAGCCCAGGATCTTCAACATGTTTTTCGCGCTTTGCTCTTTAGCAAACAGTCGCGTAGTGATTTCACCGTCTTCATCACGATCAATGATAACGTGCTTAGGCGCCGGAATCAGACAATGTTGTATTCCACCATAGCCGCCTATACTTTCCTGATAAGCGCCGGTATGGAAGAAGCCGATATAAAGCGGATCTCCGGGGGGCTTTTCTTCGTTGGGAAGATAGACTTGGTTTACGTGTGATTCGTTGTTGTAATAATCGTCACTGTCGCAGGTTATACCACCGATATTTACGCGTGTATAGTCTTTGTTCCAGTGGTTGATGGCCAGCAAAATGAATTTTTGTTTGATTCCCCAGGTGTCCGGCAGCGTGGTAATGAAAGAACTGTCGATCATGTACCAGGTCTCGCTGTCGTTCTGCTGTTTACTGTCGACGATAGAATAGAGGGTTGCTCCGCTTTCAGCGACCGTAAAGCTTCCGAATTCAGAGTAGATATTGGGTTCGTCCACACCTTGTGATTTGCAGGCCGATTTGATCTGGCGGATGATTTGTTCGGCCATGTACTCATAATCATAATCAAATCCAAGAGAGTGACGAACCGGCCATCCGCCGCCGATATCCAGCGAGTCGAGCGTAGGGCAGATCTTCTTCAGTTCACAATAGACCGAAACGCATTTGTTGAGTTCGCTCCAGTAATAGGCAGTGTCCTTGATGCCCGTGTTGATGAAGAAGTGGAGCATCTTCAACTGGAAACGCGGATTCTTTTTTAGATGATCCCGGTAATAGTCTACAATTTCATCGTAACGAATACCAAGGCGGGAGGTATAGAATTCAAAATTTGGTTCCTCTTCAGCGGCAATACGAATTCCGACTTTTACCTTTTTACGTCCTTTGATCTTCTTTTCGTAATTCGCCAGTTCGTTCTTGTTGTCAAGAATAGGAATAACGTTTTCGAAGCCATCATTAATCAGGCCGGCAATGCCATCGATGTACTGGGGTCGCTTGAATCCGTTACAAATGATATAAATGCTTTTATCAATTTTCTTGTCGTTTAGCAGGCTTCG
>Ga0315906_10009746_pt1 | contig 11364 bp, 8 predicted proteins | sample LakEriMetagenome_4_FD_203526 | JGI IMG/M metagenome (GOLD analysis project Ga0315906, IMG submission 203526) | Freshwater fungal communities from buoy surface, Lake Erie, Ohio, United States - Buoy 2 MA122 | ecosystem: Environmental > Aquatic > Freshwater > Lake > Lake biofilm | place: USA: Lake... | reverse complement strand
CGGCATCGGCCTCGAAGACGAGGTCGAACGACGGGATCTTCTTCTCGATCAGCGACCACTCGTCGACGCGGCGGGCCCCCTCGAGCAGCAGCGAGTCCGTGCTGATGGAGAAGAGCGGCGCGTCGAATGTGACATCCTCGTCGGGCTCGAAGGTGAAGGTGCCCTGCGCCCAGCTGAGGAGGTGATACACCACCTCCTCGACCTGCGTGCGATAGACCTGCAGCAGCAGTTCGCGATCCACGCGGGCGCCTGAGAGCAGCGCCTTCGCGAGGTCGCGATCGTCCTGCACGTGCAGGTGCGCCGCGAGCCGGGCCAGCTCATCGGCGGCCACGGCCCCGAGCCGCACGAGGCGATCGCCGAGGCGGTCGCGTCGGTTCACGATCGACGCGTGCACCACGCGCCCCTGGGCGAAGTGGATGATGCCGAAGCTGCCCTCGCGTGCGATGCTGAGGCTGCCGGTCTTCTGGCCGAGTGCGAGCAACTGGAGCACGTCGGCGAGGCTCGCCTCGCTGAGATTGCCGCGGATGGCCATCAGCGGTACTCCTCGATCAGGCGACCGCCCAGTTCCGGCCACTGCCACATGGTCTTCTCGCGGTCCGCGAAGAACTGGTCGGGCTCGCCCGGCTCGCGGCCGGCGAGTTGCTCGAGCCGCAACCGCGGTCGCGCCGGCAGCAGCACGACCAATCCGCCCTCGAAGCGCGACCGCAGACGATCGGCGAGCGCCGGCATCTCCCGCGGCGCGCGAGTGCTGGTGAGCACCACCTGCGCACCACGCCCCACGAGGAAGTTGAACAGGTGGAACAGCTCCTCCTGCGTGCGTTCCTTGCCTTCGAGCACCTGCAGATCGTCGAGGATGAACAACTCCGCGTGGCGGTAGCGGAGGCGCCAGCGCTCCACCATGCCCTCCTGAATGGCGGTGATGTACTCCTCGGCGAAGACCCGCGCCGAAACGCAGGCCACGGCCCGGCCCGGCCAGCGCTCCTTCACGGCATTGCCGATGGCGTGCGCGAGATGGCTCTTTCCGCTGCCGGCCGGGCCGTGCAGAAACAGCGGGTTGTAGCTGCTGCCGGGCGCCGCGATGACGGCATCGACCGCCCGCACGGCGAGCTGGTTCTCCGGCCCGACCTGCACCGCGGCGCGCGTGAAGCCCGGGGAAGGCTGCGGGAGGGGCAACGCGGTGGCGATGGTGTGCTGCACCAGCGCTCGGGCCGCCGGAATGGCCTCGACGTTGCGGAACACCGCGTGCCCACGAAGCGCCGGGTCGACGGCGGCGGCCTGCGCCTCGAGGCCGCGCATGTGCTCGACCGCAGCCGCGTAGGCGCGCAGCAGCCCGTCCACGTCGGGCGGCTGCGGCAGCTTCATGGCCCGTTCGAGCACCCCCACGTTCCACCCGTCGGTGCGGTACACGGCGACGACCTCGCCGATGCGCACCCGCCACGGTTCCACGCGCGCTTCCACCTCGTGCAGCACGTCGGCAAGGAACCCCTCGTAATCGGTGCCGTGGGGGATGATGGCCTGAATGCGATCCGGGGTGGCGGGGGCGACGGGGACAACGCTCACGCCCAGCACGGCGCGCACTTCGCCGACGCTCACGGCGCGGCCATCGAGCTGCTGATATGCCGTGAGCTTGTTGAGAGCGCCCTTGAGTTCGCGCACATTCGCGAACGGCAGGCGCGCTATCTCGTCGAGCACGCCGTCGGCGAAGTCCTCCTGCCGCTCGCCGGCCACGTTCCGCAGAATGGCGAGGCGCATCTCGAAGTCAGGAGCGCCCACATCCACCACCAGGCCTCCCGACAGGCGCGAGAGCAGGCGTTGATCGACGTCGGGGATCTCCGACGGCTGTCGGTCGCTCGTGAGCACGAGCTGCCGGCCGTCACTCAGCAGCCCGTTGAGGAGCCGCAGCAGTTCACTCTGCGTCTCCCGCTGCCCCGTGAGAAACTGCACGTCGTCGAGGATGAGCAGCTCCACGTCGGCGAACGACTCGAGCAACTGCTGCGGCTGTCCCGACGCGACGGCGCGATGGAGGAGGTCCACCACCTCCTCCCCCGACGAAACGCGCACGCGCAGCGACGGCAGCACCTCACGCGCCCGATGCGCGATCGCCGCCGCAAGGTGCGTCTTGCCCAGCCCCGAGCCCCCGTACACGAACAGGGGGTTGTAGGCCTGTCCGGGGGCATCGGCGACGGCGTGTGCGGCGGACACGGCGAGCCGATTGGATGCACCCACCACGAAGGTGTCGAACCGCAGGGCGCGATCCATCGGCGCGCTCACGCGGCCACGCCGCTCGCCGACGGGCCAGCGAAGGCGGAGAAGGGACCGCCGGAGGGACGTGGCGGACCGTGGGCCGGCGTGTACCTCGGTGTGCGCAGCGCGGCGTCCGCTCGACGTCCGGCCGTCGTGCCATCCTCCGCGCCGAGCCGGCGCAGCACATGGCGGCCGAGCGCGCGCAGCGTGTCGAATACGCCCGGGCCGTTCAGCGCGTCGGCTGCGAACTCGGGCACGCCACGGAAGTTCAGGGCCACCGACAGGTCGGACACCGTCGCGGCCAGCGACGGCGGCAGGTCCTGCTTGTTGTACTGCATGACAATGGGCAGCGCACGGGCGTCCACGCCATGTTCCGCGAGGTTCGCATGCAGATCCTGCAGGCTCTCGATGTTGTCGTCCCAGCGGTGGCGCTGACTGTCGGCCACGAAGGCGACCCCGTCGGCCCCCTGCAGCACGAGCTGGCGGATGGCCTTGTAGTACGGCTGGCCCGGCACGGTATAGAGCTGGAAGCGCACCTGATACGCCCCCACGGTGCCGAGATCCACGGGGAGATAGTCGAAGAAGAGCGTGCGATCGCGTCGAGTGGCCAGCGACGTGAGCGATCCCACCTGCTCACTCGGCAAGGCCGAGTGCAGGTAGGTCAGATTCGTCGTCTTTCCGGACCGTCCGGGTCCGTAGTAGACCAGCTTGCAGGTGATCAGCCGGGTGGCGTGATCGACTATGGGCATGCGCCCGCTCCTCTTGCTCGCCGCACGCCGGCGGCCTCGCCGGCGCGTCCTCTCCCTGGACGATGCGTCGCCGTCCGCCGTCAGGCGGACAACAGCGCGTGCAGTCGGGCGGCCAGCGCCACCGCCTCACGCACGCGATCGGCGTTCGGCGGCGGCTCCGCTGCCCGCAAGGCCGCGTTCCAGTGCGCCATCGCACCGACGAGATCACCTGCGCGCGCCAGCTCGTCACCCTGCTGACCCAGCACGCCCCCGATCCCGTCGGCCGTGGGTACTGTCATCCCGGCCTCCGGCTGCTCCTGTGGGAAGGACGGTTCAACGGGCGCGGGCGCAACCGGCGGCGTAGCGCGCTGATCCACCATCACGACGGGGAGCCCCTCGGGGGTGATGAGCCCCTGCGCGACCGGGTCGAGGAGGGAATCGTCTTCCGGGTCCGGCAGCACGCGCACGCCGTCCGGCGGTGAGGCGGCGGGGCGCGTCGTGGCGATGGCGGCCATCGCGGGCGGCGTGGGGTTGCGGCGCGGCGCGGCCTGCCCCTCACGCAATGAGAGCAGGCCAGCGCCGATGAGGTCGTACACCAGCTGCGCGACATCGGTCACACCGCGCTGCATGGCGCCGGCGAGGGCCGTGAGATCGCGCTTCCCATCCACGCGCGTGAGGAGCTCCCACTGCGGCGGCGTGAGGCGCAGCAGCGGCAACTGCTGCGGATCCACCTCCACGAAGGCGGGGATGACCCGTGCGTGCGGCACGCGGTGCTCGAGGCGCTGCCACACCTCGGCACGCACCGCCGCTTCCATGAGCAGCGGCTCCACCGGCACGCGCACCGGCGAGGGGTAGAGGGCGCGCTCACCCGGCGCAAAGCGGAACGTCCCGTCGCGCCAGAGCAGCACGTCCTGCACCGCCGCCTCCATGGCGGCACGATCGCGCTCGGGGCCACGCGGCAACGCCAGATCGTTGATCCGATCCACGCCCACCACCTCGGCGTCCACGATCACCCCCATGTCGAAGGCGATCTGTGACCGCTGCCCGAGCAGCGGCGCATGACAGTGCAGGACGCCCGACTTGCGCCCCAGCGACAGCAGCTGGAGCACCTCGCTGAGGGCGAGATCACGGAGGCGGCCTTCGAGTGCCATGGTACCGGTCCTCAGGCCACGTGCGCCGGCGTCGTGTCCATCGGCTCCGCCGCGAGGGCTGCGCGCGCGCGTGCGGCCCACGGCTCCGCGTCGGGGAGGCGCGACAGGCGACTCCAGCGGAGCATGGCGTCCCGGAGGCGTGCCTGCCCGGTGAGCAGCAGGCCATCAAACCAGAGCGCCACGGGATGATCCGGATCGTGGCGCAAGAGGCGATCCACGGCGATCCGCGCATCGTCGGTGCGCGATTCAGCCACGAGTACCTCGGCCAGGATGCCGAGCGCCTCGAGATCGGTGGGTACGCGCAGCAGGTGATCGGCAAGCATCTGGCGCGCCTCGGCCCAACGCGCCGCATCGCGGTGTACGCGGGCGAGCTCCACCGTGGCATCCCGCCACCCGGGCGCAGCGGCGAGCGCGGCGACCAGTTCGAGACGAGCCGCGAGCAGGTCGCCGCGCGCACGCAGCAACCGGGCGATCGCCACGCGCGGTGTGGGGCGCATGGGATCGCGCGCCAGTGCCCGGCGGTGGAACGCCAACGCCAGCGCCTCGTCGCCGAGCCGTACCGCCACGTCGCCGGCAAAGTGGAGCAAGGCCGCGCTGTCCACGTCTACCCGGAGCATGCGGAGGAGTGTCGCGCGTGCCTCCTCACGCAGCGCCTGCCGGTCATGCGCGACATCAGGCAGCTCGGCGCGGAGCGCGGCATCGGCAAGGGCGGCCGCCCGGAGCACCGCGACATCGGCGTCGTCGGGGACGCGGTCGGCCACACGCCGCAACACGGGCAGCGCCTCAGCGCCCCGCTGCAGCAGGCAAGCGGAGCGTGCCTCGCCGATGGCCGCGCGGCGCCAGAGGCTGTCCAGCAGCGCCGCGCGTTCGGGCGTCTCGGCCGTCGCAGGCGCGTCCTCGGCGAGGGCGGCGTCGAGCAGCTCGCGCGCCGCGCGATACCGCTCGATCGCTTCGCCGTGCAGGGTCCGCACAGCGAATGCGTCGGCGGTCTCGCACGAGGCGCTGGCGCGCTCCTCGACGGCCGGCAACGACGGCACGGCGTGCCGCTGCTCGGGGAGCAAGGCATCGACCTCGCCGTCGCCGAGTTGCACACCCGTGAGGGGGGTGCCGCCGACGAGACTGAGCAGATCCACAGGGCCGACCGACTCCGGGCACTCGCGCTGCAGGTCGACACCGACCGTGAGGCGATCGTGCTTGCGGACCGGAGCCAGGGTGAGCGCCGTCTGCATCTCACGCACGGCGCCGTCGGCGTCGCCGAGGGCCTCGAGCACCTGCGCGAGGGCGTAGCGTGCCTCCGCATGAGTGGGGCGGACCTCCACGCCCCTGACGAGGGCCACGCGGGCCTCCTCGGTGCGTCCCAGCTGCGAGAGCACCGTGCCCAGCGCGTACCACACCTCGGCCTCACGCGGGTGGAACTCGGTGAGTTCGCGCAGCAGCGCGAGCGCCGCCAGGGGGTCCCGGTGGCGCGCGTACCAGCGGGCAAGGTTGAGGCGCGCCAGCACGAAGGTCGGATCGAGCTCCGCCGAGCGCGTGAACGCCTCGCGTGCGGCGTTCGCATCGCCACGGTCGGCAAGGGCCACGCCGAGGTTGTTGTAGCCCAGCGCGTGCCGCGGATCGATGCGCAGCGCGCGGCGATAGCTGTCGGCCGCCGCCGCCACGTCGCCGGCCTGATGCAGGGCGACGCCGTGCTCGTTCCAGCAGCGTGCGGTCTCCTGTTGCCGCAGCAGCGCCTCGTATCGGGCCCGGGCCGAGTGGGAATCGCCATCGAGCAGGTCGAGCTCGGCCAGCGCGTGTTGCACGAGACGCGGGTCCTCCCCCTGTGCAAACGCCCGCTCGAACTCCCGTCGCGCCTCGCGGAAATAGCCGCGCTGGCGGAAGGCGAGCCCCAGACCGTAGCGGGCCAGCGCACCCTCCGGTTCCACGGCGAGCACGCGCGGCCGCACCTCGGCCGCCGCGGTCGCATCGGGCTCGATCACGAGATCGCCCTGCAGCGCCTCGAGCATGGGGTTGAGCTGCGCTGCCCGGCGGGAGGCCTCCACCGCCTCCTCGTGGTGGCCCATGTCCCCCAGCACGAAGCTGCGCAGCTGGTGCCCGTCGGCGTGGTCGGGATGCTCGGCCAGCAGTTGCGTGAGCACCGACAGCGCCTGATCGTTGAGGCCGCGCTGATAGAGCACCTCGGCGAGGTGCAGCGACGCATTGCCCGCGGGGCCGGCGTTCGCGGCGCGCTCGAACCAGCGCTGGGCCCTGCGCAGGTCACCCGCCCGCTGCTCGATGAGCCCCCGCTCGAACAGGGCCTCCGCGTCGTCGGGGTCCTCGGCGATGAGGGCCTCGAGCAGACGCACGGCTTCGTCGGCGCGACCGAGCAGGCGAGCGAGCTGCGCGCGCTCGCGCAGCGCCGCGCGGTCCTCCGGGTTGGCGGCGATGCGGGCGGCGAGAGCGGCCATACGTCCGTCGCAGGCCCCGGGGTGCGTGGCGGCGATCTCGAGGTTGCGGGCTGCGGTTCGCATGCGCGGATCGAGTGCGAGCGCGCGCAGGAACGCCTCCACCGCCTCGGCATGCAGGCCGCGGGTATGGTAGAGCACGCCGAGATTGTTGAACGCGCCGGGATCCTGCTGATCGATGCGCCCGGCAAGGGCGCGCAACAGAGCCGTTTCAGGGGCGCCGGAAGCCACGTGCATCACGCCACCGGCCGGGTCAGGCGAGGCGCATGGCGCGCAGCATCACCTGCAGTGACGCCGGATCGGGGAGCAGCAGAAAGTATCCGCGCAGCGTGAGATTGGTCTCGCGCAGCAGGAACTCGCTCTCCACGCAGAGGACCGCGTCGGGATCAGGAATGTATTCGCCCAACGCGCTCGAGAGGACCGCCGCCGACCGGTCGATCACCAGCGTGGGCGGCGACGGCAGCAGCAGCATCCCCAGGAAGTCGCTGAGTGCGTTCATGTAGGCGCCGCTGAGGATGTTGCCGGTCTCCTTGATTGCCGACGCTTCGAGTTCGCTGAAGGCGACGGACGAGCCCACGGGGCGACGCAGCATCAGCTCGGCGAGCCGCAGAACCGTGGGCTTGGGAAAGACGAGCAGCGTACGCCCGGACAGGTCACCGAGCATGTGCATCATCACGGCGGCGACCGGCTCCTCCTGGGTCGCAAACTGCGACGGGAGTTCCTCGATGCTGGCCACGCTGATGGCGGGCACCTTGATCATGATGGTGCTGCCGGTCATCTGCGAGAGCGCCGTGGCGGCATGCCCGGCGCCGATGTTGGCGATCTCGCGCAGCGCATCGAGCTGGATGCTCTTGAGCGCGCGCACGACGCCTGACGCCGGCGCGACCGGCGTCTCCGGCGGCGTCACCGTCGCCGACGTGGCGCCCGCCGAGGCGGCGCCCGGCGGCGGTCCGTGGTGCGCGTGGTTGCTGTTGTCGTGCGGCATGCTCACGTCCTCGATCACATCCGTCTGAATTGATCCGGCGCCCGATCCCGACTCAGGCAAGGCTCGGCACATCGATGATCAGCGCCGGCGTGCCGTCGCCCAGCACCGTCGCACCGCTGAACCAGGGGGCGGCTCCCCGCACCACGTCGAGCGGCTTGACGACGATGTCCTGCTGTGCGAGCAGCGCGTCGACACGCAACGCGACGCGCCGGCCGGCGGCCTCCACCACCGCGAGGTGTTCCTCGGTGCCGGGGCCGGCGTTCCCGCATCCGTCAGTTGACGAGCGAACCAGCCCGAAGTGTTCACCAAGCGCCAGCAGTGGAACGACCTCGTCACGAATCGTGACGGCCGGGCGCTCGACATGATGCGCCTGGAGCGATTCGTGATACTCGAGCACCTCGGCCACGTGTGCGGTCGGCAGCGCGAAGGTCCGGCCCGCCACCTTCACGAGCAGGGCGCGGGTAATGGCCAGGGTGACCGGCAGGCGGAGGGTGACGACCGTACCCACCCCCTCACGACTTTCGAGCTCGAGCTGCCCGCCGAGCGCACGCACGCGCGTGTTCACGACATCCACCCCCACGCCACGTCCGGAAAGACTCGTGACCTTCCGGGTCGTGGAGAATCCGGGATGGGCAACGACCCGCAGGAGCGTTTCGTCGTCGAGCGCCGCAACGTCGCCGGGGACGAGCCCCTGTTGCTGCGCCCGCCGCAGCACCGCCTGCCGATCGATACCGCGGCCATCGTCCCGCACCTGAATCACCACCGTCGCGCGATCACGCACGGCGCGCAGCACCAGCGCCCCGCGCGGCGGTTTGCCGGCGGCGCGGCGCGTGGCCGCATCCTCGATGCCGTGATCGAGCGCGTTGCGCAGGAGGTGGAGAATGGGATCGCCCACCGCGTCGTGCAGCGAACGATCGAGCTCGATGTCACGCCCCTCCATGACGAACGACACGTCCTTGCCCAATTCACGGCTCACGTCGCGCACCAGACGCGGAAAGCGATCGAACACCTGCCCCACCGGCAGCAGCCGTGCCTGCAGCACCTCGTCGTGCATGGCGCTGACGAGGCGGGCCGCATCGCGCGCCGCGCGCTGTACCTCACGGTCGGGGTGGTCGAGGGCCTCGATGGCGCGCAGCAGCCGGTCACGCGTGATGACGAGCTCGCCGACGAGGTCGAGGAGCGTATCGAGGCGGCGCGCATCGAGGCGTACCGTCCGTGCGGCCTCGGGGGTACCGGCGGCGCCGATGGCGGCGGTGGCCAGCACCTCGGGTCCGTCGGCGGGTACCGACACCGGGTGCACCCCCTGCGTGGCGAGCGCCGGGGAACGCACCTGCACGTGCGCCACGTCACCGGCGCTGCGCGCCGCCTGCTCGAGCTCCGCCTCGGTGGCCGCGCTGGCGAGCGTCACGCGAAACACGCCGTCGAAGGCATCGTCCTGCCAGCGCGCCTGCTCGGGGTGCGTGGCGCGCACCTGCCCCGTCGCCGCGAGGCGCGCGAGCACCAGCATGGCGCGCACGCCCTTCAGCGGGCAGTCGTCGACGAGGCGGATATCCAGGTGACGCACGGCCGCCGACTCCGGGCCGGGTGTCGGACGGCGCAACCGCACGAGCACACCGCCGATCGTCTCGGCGGGGGTCTCCACGCCGCGGGCGATGTCGTCGATCGCCCCGCGCAGCACGTCGGTACCGGCGAAGAGCAGCACCAGCAGATCGGTGTGCAGGGGCTCGTCGCCGCTCCGCAGAGGCTCGCACCGCGACTCGAGTGCATGCGCGACCCGTTCGACGGAGGTGTACCCCATCGAGCCGGCCATCCCCTTGATCGTGTGCACCCCGCGGAAGAGCGTGGCGACCAACTCGGCCGTCGCCATCGCTCCGCTCCCTCGGCGCGCGTGCTCCTCGAGCGCGAGCAGGGCTCTGTCGAGCTCCGCGAGATGTTCGCGCGCCTCAACCTGGAACAGGGCCGCATAGCGCGCCATGTCCATCGACAGCCTCCGGATCAGCCCGGGAGCGTCAGGCCGCGAGCACGCGGTGCACCGCCTCCAGCACGCGACTGGGCTGGAACGGCTTCACCACGAAATCCTTCGCGCCGGCCTGGATGGCCTCGACCACCAGCGCCTGCTGCCCCATGGCGCTGCACATGAGGATGCGCGCCTGCGGGTCGTGCTGCCTGATCTCGCGCACGGCATCGATGCCGCCCATATCGGGCATCACGATGTCCATCGTGACGAGGTCGGGGCGGAGGTGTTTGTACTTCTCCACCGCCTGCACGCCGGTTTCGGCCTCCCCGATGACTTCGAATCCCGCCTGCGTGAGGATGTCCCCCACCATGGTACGCATGAAGATGGCGTCGTCGCAGATCAGAACCGTCTTGCTCACCGTGACCTCTCCCCGTCTGAGTGCAGATGTCGCGCGCAAAGCGCGACGGCGTCCAGGATGGTGGCATCGGCGGGCCGGTCCGACTGCGCCGGCGTGGCCATCCGCACGTCCTGGACGGTGTCCACGGCCAGCCCGATCGGGCGGGCCCCGTGCTCGAGGATGACGATCGACCCCGGTGTGACGGCACGCTCTCGGGACCGGAGGGCGCTCAAGTCCAGCACCGTGACGATCGCGCCCCGCACGTTGACGATGCCCGCCTGGATGGCGGGTGCCCCGGGGACCGGGTGGAGCCCCATCGGGCGCACCACCTCACGCACCTGCTCCACGGGAATGGCGAACGTCTCGGCGCCCGACGTAACCACCAGCCACTGCGGCCGCTGGTCCTCGTCGAGGTCGAGGTCATCACTCCGTGGTGAGCCCTCGGGCGTCGGCACGTTCATCGGTGTGGTAGAAGCCGAAGACATCGAGCGGGTCCTGATGCGACGCCAGTTCCGGCATGTCGCTGAGGGTGGCGAGCGAGCGGCGCAGGTCGTTCGGCAACGGCGAGCGCAGGTCGACGACCTCCCCAGACACGGGGTGCCGGAAGCGCAGCCACGCCGCGTGCAGGAAATGCCGACGCGGGGGCAACGCCGCAAGCTTGCGCCCCCCACCCCCGCCATAGGTGTCGTCACCGATGACGGGGTGCCCCACGCTCGAGAGGTGCACACGGATCTGATGCGTGCGCCCCGTGTGCAAATGCGCCCGCAGCAGGTCCACGCTGTCGAAGCGGGCCAGTCGCACGAAATCCGTTCGCGCGGCCTTCCCTGTCTGGACGATCGCCATGCGGGTCCGGTCTCGCGGGTCGCGGGCGATCGGCTTGTCCACCGTAAGCGTGTCGGCGTCGAGATGCCCCCAGCACACGGCCACGTACCGGCGCGTCACCTGCCGGGCCGCGAGTGCCGAGCTGAGAATGCGATGCGACGCATCGGTCTTGGCCACCACCAGCAGCCCCGACGTGTCCTTGTCGAGCCGGTGGACAAGGCCTGCGCGGTCTTCCCCGCCCCCTTCCGCCAGCGGTTCGCCGCGCCCCATCAGCGCGTTCACCAGTGTGCCCGTCCAGTTCCCCGGCGCGGGGTGCACCACCATCCCGGCCGGTTTGTCCACGACCAGCAGGTGCTCGTCCTCGTACACGATGTCGAGCGGGATCTGCTCGGGGAGGATGTCACGCCCGGGGGGCGGCGGGACCACCACCTCCACCTGATCGACAGCCTCCCCGCGGTAGCTCGCCTTCTGGCGACCGCCGTTCACGCGCACCGTCCCGTTGGCGATGAGCGTGGCCGCCTGCGTGCGCGAGAGCCCGCCATGCTTCGCCACCAGGAGGTCCAGACGCTCGCCCGCCTCCTCGCCGACGGTGAACCGGAAGGTGGTGCCGCCGCTGGTACTGCCGGTGCCGCCGGTGCC
>Ga0315906_10009745_pt1 | contig 11365 bp, 8 predicted proteins | sample LakEriMetagenome_4_FD_203526 | JGI IMG/M metagenome (GOLD analysis project Ga0315906, IMG submission 203526) | Freshwater fungal communities from buoy surface, Lake Erie, Ohio, United States - Buoy 2 MA122 | ecosystem: Environmental > Aquatic > Freshwater > Lake > Lake biofilm | place: USA: Lake... | reverse complement strand
TCTAGAGATCCCTCTGGCCTGGCCCAGGCTCGCCGTGCATTCGAGCAACTGTTTGCGCATCCGCAAACGCGGCCAATCGACGAGGCCTGGCTCAGTGAATACCGTGCGCAACGCCCCCAACGTCAACAGGACATCTTCGCGGGCGCGATGACGGCTGAGCGCGAGGCCATCGGCCCCGTCGAACCCCCGCTGCCCGTGCCCTTGCCCAACACCATCCAGCTCGAAGCGCTTGAAGCGCTGTCGGCCACGCGCGCGGCAGGCAACCGCGCAGGCCTGGTGGTCATGGCCACTGGCCTTGGCAAGACCTGGCTGGCGGCCTTCGATGTGGCCCGCATGGGGGCTCGGAACATCCTGTTCGTGGCCCACCGCGACGAGATTCTCAAGCAGGCGCTGGCAACGTTTCGGCGTATCCTGCCCGACTCGACTCTGGGTCTGTACACCGGCAACGAGCGCGCGCCCGACGCGCAGATCCTGTTTGCATCCATCCAGACCCTGGGGCGTGCCAACCACCTGCGCCAGTTTGCCCGCCACGCCTTCGACTACATCGTGGTCGACGAGTTTCATCACGCCGCCGCACCCACCTACCGCCGCCTGATCGAGCACTTCGAGCCACAGTTCATGCTGGGCCTCACGGCCACGCCTGAGCGAACCGACGGCGGTGATCTGCTAGGCCTGTGCGCCGAAAACCTGGTGTATCGGTGTGGCGTGCCGCGAGGCATCGAGCTTGAACTGCTCAGCCCCTACCGCTATTTCGGTGTGCCCGACGAAGTCGACTACGCGCAAATCCCTTGGCGCAGCGCACGCTTCGACGAAGACGCGCTCACCGCTCAGGTGGCCACGACCAGTCGCGCACTCAATGTCTTTGAGCAATGGCAAAAGCACGCCGGTGAGCGAACCATTGCCTTTTGCGTGTCGCAACGCCACGCCGACTTCATGCGGGAGTTCTTCAAGGCCCGCCAAGTGCTATGTGCAGCGGTCCATGCCGGCCAAAGCACCGACCCCAGGACCTTGTCGCTGGAGGCGCTGGCGCGCGGTGAGATGTCGGTGGTGTTTGCCGTGGACATGTTCAACGAAGGCGTTGATGTGCCGGCCATTGATACCGTGATGATGCTGCGACCCACCGAGTCGCAGGTGATCTGGTTGCAGCAGTTTGGTCGCGGGCTGCGCAAGCAGCCTGGCAAGACCCTCAAGGTGATCGACTACATCGGCAACCACAGAAGTTTTCTCACCAAAGTGAGGGCACTGTTCGGCTTGGATAGCTCGGCGGGTACGGATGCCTTACGCATGGCCTTGCTGAATGCGCGCGCGTCGCAGCTGGTGCTGCCGCCTGGTTGCGAAGTGACCTACGAACTGCAAGCTTTGGACATCCTTTTGGCTTTGCTGCCACGTGGCGATCAGGCCAGCCTGGCATTGAAGTCCTGGTACGAAGAGTTCCTGGAGCTGCATGGCCAACGCCCACGCGCCATCGAGGCCATGCACGATGGCTATCTGCCCCGGTCGGCAAAGCCACAGTTCGGCTCCTGGTTGGGCTTTGTTCAGGCACAGAGTGGGCTGGATGCGCTGCAGCAGTCTGCGCTTCAAGGTGCGCAACGTTTCCTCACCGCCCTTGAATCGACCGCCATGACCCGCTCTTTCAAGATGCTGGTGTTGCAGGCCATGCTCGATGAAGATGAGCTGCCCGGGCAGGGGATGGCGGTGGGGGATCTTGCCCGGGCGGTTCTGAAGCGAGTCAGGCGCTCGGCGCGCTTGCAGTCGGAGTTTGACGCGACCGCATTGAATGACTTGCCGGCACTGGAGCGGCTGCTGATCAAAAACCCGATTGCCGCGTGGACGGGCGATGGCGCTATGAAAGGCGCGAGCGAGTTTCGATTTGAAAATGGCGTGTTCCGGTATGCGCCCGAGGTGCCCTTTGAACAGCGTGAAGCCTTTCAGGGGTTGGTGCGCGAACTGGTGGAGTGGCGCCTGGCGGAGTATCTGGATCGCGCGGCCCAGGATCACAATGACGCAGGCACAGCAGCCAACGTCTTTGTGCTGAAGGTGAGCCATTCCAATGGCAAGCCTATTTTGTTTTTGCCCGCTCGAGAGGGCGAACCAAACCTGCCGCAGGGCTGGCAATCGGTCTTGATTGACGACCAGCCCCATCAAGCTAACTTCGTAAAAGTGGCGGTCAATGTCATTCGGCCAGCCAAGGGCGAGGACAACGTGATCGCGAGTGTGCTCAGGGGCTGGTTTGGTGCCGATGCCGGACTGCCCGGCACCGATTTCAAGGTGAGCCTGACCCAGGATGAAAACGCGAACTGGGTCATGGCGCCATTGGGTCAGCGTGAACGCGAAGGCCTGTTGCTCTTCAAGAGCTACTCACGCGAACAGATACCGCCACTGTTTGGAGAAGTGTTCAACGAAGCCATCTGGAACTCGGGCTATGTCAAGGTCAGCGCACAGAACCCGCGCCACCTGTGCCTGTTGGTGACTCTGGACAAAGCCGGTATGGTCGACGAACACCAATACCGCGATCGCTTTTTAACCAGCGATCAATTCGAGTGGCACAGCCAGAATCGAACGCGGCGTGCCAGCAAAGACGGCGATTTGCTTTCGGGCCAAGCCCATCCGCCGGCCCTCGTTCATCTTTTTGTGCGCAAGGCCAAGAAGGCCGGCTCACGCGCGGCGCCCTTCGTATATTGCGGTCCGGTTCAATTTGAAAGTTGGGATGGCGACCAGCCGATCACTATCCGATGGCGCCTGGGTCAACCGCTGCCCGAACGGCTGGTCGAGCAGTTCATGACCAATGCCGCAGGGTCCTGATGCGTATCTGTTTGCGAAACAGCAGTTAACTGAACGCCATTCCCGATCGTGATTTTTATCGGGAATGCGACTTTTGCCGATGTCTGCCTCTCAGAACGCACAAGCCAAGCGCAGTGCTTGCGCTTGCGCTCGCGTGAATCGCACACCGAGCAGTCCGCGCCGCTCACCTGACTTGCCGCAGCGCCTTCTGCACTGACATGCCGTCTGTGCCTCGGGACAGAGAGTGCTTTCCAGCCTTTGTTTGACCCGATGAAGCACCCCCTCAAGCCAGACGCGGCATCTTCCAAGGCAGCATCAGGCGCACCGGCAAGGAGGTCAGTCTCGGCATGCTGATCGACTCATGAATGGCCGTGACGGATTCACCCATCAGACTGCAGTCCAGCGTGGAGCGCACGTAGAAAGGCGTGTCTTCCAGCGTGTCCACCACGCGTGCGCGGTAGCCTGGGTCGCTGCGCACGCCGCGCGCAATGCGCCACATCGATGACGGTAAAGCCTGACGCGCAGGCGCCTCGAAGGGTGTGAACTGCCCGCCTGGCTCGAAGCGCTCGGCAATCACCCGCGCAGCCCCCGCCCTGGGGCGCACGTCATAGATCACAGCGGTCGTGCCGTCGCGCATGCGGGCACGCGACCAGTCCCAGTCATGAAAGGCGCGATCGATCGGCTCATCGCCTTCGTTGGAGTCGAAGTAAGCCGCGCCGCTCCAGCGCACCGACGGATGCTCGAGCTCGACCTCGATGCGTGCACACGGCGCAATGGGCCCCCAGCGGTGCCGCCCTGCCGCATCAAGCCCGGCAACAAAGCGGCACAGGCCTTCGGTGTGCAGTCGGATCTGACCGCGCACCCGTCGAGGAATGGGGGCTGCACGCTCATCAAACCGCACTGTCAGCGCATCGTGTTCCCAGGCCATTTGGCTTGGGCCCACGACGAAGGCACTGCGCTCGCGATGCATGTTGCGCCGACCCCGCTCAGTCATGGCCCAGCGACGGCCACCGGCGCCGTAGAGTGCAACGTTGATCGCGCAGAAGTTGTCGGGGTCGCCGCGGCCATGGGCACGCGCCCAGGCGTAATAGGGGGAAAAGACGCTGCCCACGAAGGCGATGATGCTCAGCCCATGGCGGCCGTCATCACTCAGCGCATCGATGTACCACCAGAGGTAGCCGCCAGATGGCACCCGCTGATCGAATCGCGGCACGCCTTGCGCATCGCGCCCGCCGATCACCTTGGGGGTGGCGGCCATATTGGGCGCTGCATCGGTTGAGGTGTGGTGTGCCGCATCGGGAGCAGGCCCGGCGGGCGAAGCGCCCGAGGGCCGGGCGCCGTGATGTGCTGGATCGGGGCCCGGATGCGACCGGTGCGTGCCTTGCGGCCCACCGGCCGATCCGCCGATCACTTACTTCGAGCCGGCTGCGGTCGCTCCCGCATCGCCCGTGGTGCTGGCCGCTACGACTGCAGTGGCCACCGGTGCAGCAGCCGTCGGTGCGCTGGCTGCGATCGGGCCCAGCAACTCGGGATGATGCTTGGCCATCTGCGCGCCGTTCAAGGGCTTGTTTGCGCCCTGGTGGCAGGTGCCGCAACCGACCTTCGCGACATCACCCGTGGGGCCCTTCCTGTTGCCAGGGAAGGTACCGGTGAGCGGCGTCATGTAGTCGTTATTGAGATCGCGTGCCATCCGGATGCCATGCCACGCCGTGGCCCGCTGCGGTGGGGAGATTTCCCACGACTGGAACGACTGCGTGTTGTGGCAGAAGGTGCAGTTGACGCCCAGCGACTGCGACATGTGCATCATCAGGCCGTAGGTGTGCTCGGCTTGCTTCGTCGAGATGTTGTTGCCCGCCGCGCCAAACCGTGCCAGCGCCTCGTTGCCGTTCACCCGGATCGGCTTGGCGTCTTTCAGATAGTCGCTGAGCACATCGTTAGGCAATGACGACAAGGCCACCGTGGCTGAGGGTGCGTTCTGACCGGCCAGGTCGCCCAGCAGCGAACTTGCGTTCGGGCGGTCAGGCTGCTTGAACCAGACCTGGTTGGGCACTGGCTGGCCTCGGTGGCAGGTGTAGCACGTGACGCCTGTGCCGCCCACGTGAGACTTCCAGTCGGCGTTGATGTGCTGGTTCATCTCCACCATGCGACGCGCCACCACCTTGGTGTACTTCGAATCGTCAGCCAGGTTCTGCGGGTTGTGGCAGTAGTTGCAGCCTTCGTTCGGCGCGACCCAGGCGGTCATGGCCACCATCAGGCGCGTGAACTGCCCCACGCTGAGGTCGCCCAGCACCTTGACGTTCTGATACACCTCACGTGCCTTGGGACCTTCGCCACCGACTGCCGGCAGCGCATCGGGCACTTTGTTGATCCCTGCCTGCGCCGCCAAGATCCGCGGGTTGTACAGCTGTTCCATGCCGGTGCCGCGAAAACCGCTCTGGACCGACTCGATGGGCGGCCGCTCGCAGCCCGACAGCAAGGCGGCCGCAAGCACCGGCAGCAGGAGTGCACGCAGTGAAAGAGCCTGTCTCATCAGTTGCCTCCTGCGACTTTGATTTCGACGCGACGTGCGACCGGATCTTCACCCGAAATATTGGCCTCGGTCTGCAGCGGCTTCTCGAGGACCAGACGGTCTTCGCCAATCCCGGCCTTGCCCAGGAAGTCACGCACCGCGAAGGCACGATTTTTGGCCAGTTCCTGGTTCTGAGCCAGATCACCGGTGGCCGAGTGGTAACCGGAAATCGTGGCTTTGAACTGCGGCTTGCCCTTCAGTTCGTTGGCCAGTTCCGTGAGCACTTCCGCCTGGGTCGGGGTGATTTCGGTGGAGGCCACCTTGAAGAACACCGTGGCGCCGTCCGGGGTGCGGGTCACATCAGCCACCGCTGCAACAGCTGCTGCGGCCGGTGCTGCGGCGGTCAGTGCAGCCGGTGTGGCGCGCGCTGCCTGCAGGGCCGGATCAACCACCACTTTGTAGGTGGCCGGATAGGACGGCACCACACCGTGTTTGGCGGACCACAGATACCAGTTGTCGACGACCGGGCCGGTCAGCAGGATGCCGATGCCGCCTGTGAGCGGACACAGCACGGCGAACCACCACGCCCAACGGTGGATCGACTCCATCGTGGCGTTAAAGCCCATCGTCCAGCGCCAGAAGAGTGCAGCGCGCTCTGTTGCCGTGCCGCGGTCGATGATCTGCTCAATCTCGCGGTCACCACCGAAGCGGCTGACGGCCAGGATGGTGGCGCCGTGCATGGCGAACAGCAGTACCGACCCGTACAGGAAGACGATCGACAGCGCGTGGAAGGGGTTGTAGAAGAGATTGCCATGGCGCAGCGAGAGCGCCGAGACCCAGTCCAGGTGCGGCCACACGCCGAAGGGCACCGCTTCAGACCAGCTGCCCATCATGATCGGGCGGAAGAAACCGCACACCAGATAGAGCCAGATGGCCGCAGCAAACGCCCAGGCGATATGCGTGCCCATGCCGAGCTGACGCGCACGCCGATAGGTGCGTGCCCACCACAGCATCATCGAGACAGTGAGCAGAAAGCCGACGATCAGCCACCAGCCGCCCTGTTGCAGAGGCGGGATGCTCAGGCCATAAGCCGGTGCGGGCGGCTCCAGAGCCAACCAGAACAGTTGCCGGATCAGTTCAATCGGATTCCAACCGACCGAGGCCAGCATGTTGAAGCCGATGATGTTGAAGGCAGCGGTCCCGAACACCAGCGACGCCACACCCAGGCCGCCGAGGTACACCGGACCGATCTGGGCATTGCCCAGGCGACCCAGCAGATGCACGAGAAAGGGTTTGCCGGTGCGTTCCCAGTCTTCCCGGGGCAGCGGTACACCGCCATGCAGCGGACCAGTCGGTTGGACCGCGGTAAACAGGTTCTGATATTCAGCCACGATGGATCTCCTCGACGCGGGCCTGGTTCAGGAACGCCAGATAGGCAGGTTCAGCCACCAGCCCCACCATTCAGGCCAGCCGCGGGTCCAGAACGGACCGCTGATCACGATGCACAGGGCGGCAAACCACACCGCAGCCAATGCCAGGAACAAACCCAGGCGGTGAATGCCGAGCGTGCCGACCGAGTAGCCGATGAAGTCACGGAAGAACGTGTCTTCATGCTCCGGTGTCTTCACGACCTCACCCTTCTTGGGGTTGGTCGCCGAGAGCACCAGGCCGCCGTGCATCGACAGGGCCAGCGTTGTCGCGAAGAACAGGCTCGCGGCAATCGCATGCGCAGGGTTGTAGTGGAAATGCAGGTACTGGTAGGCGACGTTGCTCACCCAGTCCAGGTGACTGTAGATGCCGTACGGGAACGCATGGCCCCACGCGCCCATCAGCACCGGTCGGATCACCTGCAAGGTGAAGTACGCAAAGATCGCAAAGCCAAAAGCCACAGGCACGTGGTAACCCATGCCGAGCTTTCTGGAGATCTCCACCTCGCGCAGCATCCAGGACACGAAGGCGCCCAGTGCACACACGGTGATGATCTGCCACAGCCCGCCTTCCATCATCGGCGCCATGCGCAACCCGTAGGAAAGATCCGGCGGCGCGATGCTGATCTGCCAGAGATTCCAGGTTGGGCCCATGGCCGCACTCCACAGAATCATTGCGGTGCCCACAAGCGTGAAGAACGCGGTGGTGATACCGAAGAAGCCCACGAAGAACGGGCCCACCCAGAAGTCGAACAGGTCGCCTCCGACGAGGGTGCCGCCGCGAACCCGGTACTTTCTTTCAAAACTCAGCATGGCCATGTCTGGATCCTCCGCACTGCGTGCACCCTGTTCCCGGGCAACACGAAGAGCCTATTTTTTTCCTGACAGGCGCAACCGGTGCTGAAGACCCGGCCGCGCCAGTCCGTTCGCTTGGAACGCTCCCGTTACTTGCTCGGGTTGGCTGCGTTGTGCGATGCAGCCGCCCGGGCCGCCGCCGCTTTCACGGTGTCGGGATGCCAGGAGTTGATGTTGTAACGATCGCCACTGATCTGGATCAAGTGGATGCTCGTCGACACGAAAGCAATCAGAAGCCCCGTGAGGATGATCGCTTTGCGCGGATCGACGATTCGCCAGTAACGCCACATGTTTTAGTCCTTTCTAACTGAGGTGGGAAATGACCGTGTAGACGGCAGACTTCACGCCGTGCCACAACGATCCCGCGCCTTCTGCCCCCGGCAGCCAGGTGCGCCAGTTCCAGGTGAGCAGCTGCCCGCACAGGGCAAGCACCAGAAAAGCCGCGAACAGCACGATGAACACCAGATGGAGTCCCTCAAGCGGTTTGCTGAATTCGCCGGTGTGTTGATTGATATGCGCCTGCGCCATCACTGCCTCCTTAGTCGCTGGTTACTTCGTCAGAACCAGGGGCGCCAGATCCACACCAGACTGTGGGCAATGAATGCGCCCACGGCCCACAGGATGTAACCCTGCAGGTAGTACTGGTGGAATTCCTGGCACTCCGCGTCCGTAAGACCGGACGGATTCACTTTGTCAGCCATCTTTGATGCCTTTCAAAGAACTGCCTTTCGGCAAGCCTCACACCGCTGTCACGTCGCCGTGGCAGCGCCCCAATTCCGGGCAAGCCCGGACTCCTGCTCGCCCGATCGAGGGCTTGAAACAGTCGCGGATCACGCGGCCTGCCCCACCTTCGATCGACCAAACAACCGCTCAAGCCGCTCCAGGTCCACCTGCTGCGCACCGGCAGCACGGGCATCCTGTTCGGCCCTGTCTCTCATTCGCTTGGCGGCCGAGATGCGCACCAGCACCGGCTCAGCCTCAATCAGTTCTTCCAGCTTGCGATGTGCCTGCGCATCCCATGGCATGGACGCAGCACCCGAGGCACGGCTGGGTGTGGCGTCGATGCGGTCCATCTCGGTGCCCAGCGGCAGGATGTGAAAGAGCGCATCGAACAGCGCGTTGCAGACTTCCTGCAGCAGATACGTGGCCCCCGCGTAGCCCATGAAGGGCGTACCGGTGTGGCGCCGGATGATGGCGCCCGGGAACGACGCCGGAATGTAGGTGGCGCGGCTGCCGGCTTCGGCCAGATACATGCGCTCGTTGAAGCTGCCGAACATCACGAGCGGCGGCTTGTCGTGCACCAGTTGACGGACGGCTTCGTTGTCGGTCTTTTCGCCGGGCTTGCGTGCGACGGCGAAGTTGCAGGGCAACCCCATCTCGTCTTCAAGAAAATGCCGCAGGCCGCGCGAGTAGGTTTCATTGGCCACCACGGCGAAGCTCGCGGTACCGAAGAAGTCTTGTGTGACCGAGCGCCACAGATCCCAGATGGGTTTGATCGTGGTGTGCTTTTCGCGCTGGATGAAGGGCTCCGGATCCAGGTCCAGCAACTCGCCCAGCTTGCGCAGGAATTTGGTGGTGCTGTGCAGGCCGATCGGTGCCTGCAGATACGGGCGGTCGAGCGCTTCACACAGCATGCGGCCGAACTCGCGGTACATGCAGATGTTGACGTCGGCTTCGACCAGCCTGGACACATCGGCCAGATGCGAGCCCAGCGGAAAGACCATGTTGATCTCGGCGCCGATGCCTTGCACCAGGCGGCGGATTTCGGCCAGGTCGCTGGGCGAATTGAAGGCGCCGTAGCTCGGGCCGATGATGTTGACACGCGGCTTTTCGCCGGGCGCACGCGGTTTGCGCGCGGGCACTTTGCGCAGACCGTATTCCGACCACAGCCAGTACATCGCGCGGTTCGCACATTGCCACTGGTCTTCGTCAATGGTGCGCGGCAAGAAGCGCTGCAGATTGGTGCCTTCGGGCGTGACACCCCCGCCAATCATTTCGGCGATGGAACCGGTCACCACGACAGAGGGCAGGTCAGGGTCGAGCACAGCATGTGCGCGCTTCATGGCCCCTTCGGTGCCTTCACGTCCGAGCTGCTCTTCAGCGAGGCCCGTGACTACGATCGGCAACTCGTGCGGCGGCAGCGCATCGGTGTAGTGCAGCACCGAGGTGACTGGCAGGTTCTCGCAGCCCACGGGGCCGTCGATGACCACCTGCAGTCCCTTGATCGCGGTGAACACATACACCGCGCCCCAGTAGCCGCCCGCGCGATCGTGGTCGAGGACGAACATCAGATCATCTCCTCGGCTTTGCGCTTTTTCATGAGCTTGATGACCTGACGGCGTGTGTGCTCGCGAAACTCGGGCCGGTCCTGCGGTACGCCTTCCCACACGCCCGAGGCGTGGCCGGTGCCGACGTCCTCGAAGAAGTCCTGCATGGTGTCGAAGCGCGCCTTGTTGGCGATGGCGGTGTTGATGACCGTGGCGAGCGACCCTGCTCCGGCCGGCCCCATCAGCGGACGCGCCGAGATCAGGTTCGTGAAATACAGTGCCGGCGTGCGCGCCTGCTTGGCAGCCTGGACCACCGGGGTCGTACCGATGGCGAGGTCGGGTTTGAACTCGCGCATGGCGGCAATGTCCTGCTCGAGCGAGGCGCGAAACTGCACATGCACGCCACGCGCTTCAAGCCACTGGCGATCGGCATCATTCCAGGCGGTGCGGGGGCAGGCACTGCCCACGTAACGCAGGTCGGCGCCGCTTTCGACCAGCAGCCGCGCGACCAGCAGCTCCGAACCCTCGTAGCCGCTCATCGTGATGCGGCCCGTGATGGGTGTTTTGGACAGTGCGCCGCGAATGGCCGGCAGGATGCGATTTTTCGCAGCATCGATGCGCTCTTGTGCCACGCCTGCGGCCTGACCCACGGCTTGCAGCCAGGCTTCGGTGCCGTCATGACCGACCGGTGCCGAGCCGACGACCGGGCGGCCTGCGGCCTCAAATTCCCGAATGCTGGCGGTGTAGAAGGGATGCAGTGCGGCGACGGCTGCGCAATCCAGTGCGCTGTAGAGCTCCCGCCATTCGCGGGTGGGCACCACCGGGCCCGCGGCCAGGCCCATCGGCTCGAGCATCATGCCGATGATCATCGGGTCAGCCGGGAAGATTTCGCCCAGCAGCGTGATGGTGGGTTTGTCGGTACGACCGGCGCGCGGCGCCTGCACCGGACCTGCCGCCACTTCGGCGCGCGCGAACTTCAGCATGGCGCCGGCGAGCACGTCCTTGGCCTCGGCATGGGTCGGCACGCCAAAGCCCGGCACATCAATGCCGATCACCCGCACGCCGTTGATCTCCTTGGGCAGCAGCTGCAGCGGCACGCCGCTGGCCGTGGGGACACACAGGTTGATGACTACGATCGCATCGAGCTTCTCGGGATCGGCCTGGGCATGGACCGAATCGCGGATGTCTTCGAAGAGCTTGCCGGTGACCAGCGTCTCGGAGTTGAAGGGCACATAGCCCACGCTGCGCCGTGCACCGTAGAAATGCGAGGTGAAGGTCAGGCCATAGACGCAGCAGGCTGAGCCCGACAGGATGGTCTGTGTGCGCCGCATGCGCAGGCCCACGCGCAACGAACCGAAGGCCGGGCACATGCTTTGCGGCTGGTCGTGCGGGCCTTGCGGATAGTCGGCAGCATATTGCTGCAGGGTGCCGGCCTTGCCTGCACTGGCTGCAGCATCGAGCATCGCGTCGCGGCCCGAATGGCAGCCGAGCCCGTCGCCCTTGAGGGCTTCGGGGTTCGGCACGTC
>Ga0315906_10009737_pt1 | contig 11374 bp, 10 predicted proteins | sample LakEriMetagenome_4_FD_203526 | JGI IMG/M metagenome (GOLD analysis project Ga0315906, IMG submission 203526) | Freshwater fungal communities from buoy surface, Lake Erie, Ohio, United States - Buoy 2 MA122 | ecosystem: Environmental > Aquatic > Freshwater > Lake > Lake biofilm | place: USA... | reverse complement strand
GGCCGCCCAGGATCGGTCCAGTTGAGATCCCAAGGTCAAACGAGATGTTGAATGCACCATTGGCGCGACCACGCTCTTCGGGGGCGCTGGCAATAGCAATCGCCCCTGCAGCCGCCGGGAAGATCAGCCCGTAGCCAATGCCGTAGAGCAGCATCGCTACCAGATCAATCGTGAACGTTGGGCTCGTGGCGAGCAGGGCGAGCGCACCAACCAGCGCGGCGAGCCCGATGAGAGAGATGCCGAACGGGCCGCGCTTATCGACCCGAGTGGAGATACGACTCAACATCAACGCAATGGCGATGATCCCGAAGATCGTAAAGAGGCCACCACTCGCGCCGGCCGCGTAGCGCAGCGCCTCCTCTTGGGTGCGCCCCTCTTCGAGCGCGCGCTGAATGAGTCCATCCTTAATGAAGCCGGTGACTGAGCCAACTGCCGCCTGAAGCCCAAAGATCGCGATAAGAGCAACGCGTACACGCGGTTCACGCAGAATGCGGCGCCAGGCGCCGGCGGTTGGTCGTGTTCCTGGTGTGATCACCAGCGTCTCCGGGAGTAGCGGAAGTACCACGGCAAGACCGACTGCAATGAAGCCGGCGACACCAACGAAGACGGCACTGACACCAAAGAGGTTGGAGACGAGTGCAGCCGTTGCGGGGCCCACGACGGCGGCAATACCGATGAGAGCGCCAGCTCGGCCGAGTGTTCGGCCGCGCTCACCGAAGGGGGCAGCATCACCGAGGAGAGCGAAGAGCGCTGCGGCGAGCACGCCACCCGATGCGCCGTGTACGACGCGCGCCAGTAGGAAGAGTGGCAACGAATCGGCGAGGGCATAGATGCCGATAGCGGCTGGGCTGATGACCAGGGCCGCAACGACGACTCGACGACGACCGATGCGATCGGCAAGAGTGCCACCGATCAAGTTGAAGGCGAGGTTGGCGAGTGAGTATGCGGCGATGGCGATGCCGACTAGGAGCGGGGTGCCACCGAGTTCCTGCGCACGTGGCCCGATCACGGGCAGCAGGGCGAAATTGTCGATAAAGGCGAGAAAGATCGCGATGTAGATTGCGGCGCGGCTCCGTCGCGAGAGGTTTGGGGTAGCAGTCGTCATGGGTAAAGCATCCCACGCGCCGAGAGATGCCGCCCCCGTGCGAAACTTGGCACCGTGAGCGCCCGACCGTATCGCCTGATTCGCAGCCCACGTGCACGACGCCTCACGTTGCGCATTGACCCAGAACACGGCCTTGAGGCGGTGGTACCAGAGCGCTACAGCGAGGCACGGGCGCGGCGCGATGTTGAGGCATTCATCGCCACGCGCCTCAAGTGGATCGACCGCTCCCTCGCCGAGGTGACCGCGCGTCGCACCGCGCTCGGCACCGACGGCCGGCTGGCCATCGGTGGGCTTATCCCGTACGCCGGGCGTCCCCATCGCATCGTGGTCGGCACCGGGGGCAGCATCACGGCGCTCAACGGTGAAATTCAGATTCCCGCGACGATTGCTGGAGATCCTGACGCCGTCCGCCGTCGGCTGTTGAGTTGGCTACGGCGGCGCGCGCGCGCCATCGCCGAGCAGATGATCAGCGTCTACGCCGCAGAGATGCGCGTGAGCCCAACACGACTGCGCATCGGCGACCAGTCCACCCGCTGGGGAAGTGCCTCGGGTGACGGCACGATCTCGCTCTCCTGGCGACTGGTCCTCGCCCCGCCATCATGCTTTGAGGCGGTCGTGGTTCATGAGCTTGCCCATCTGCGCGCCAACGGTCATGGCGCACGATTCCGGGCGGTGGTGGAGCGACATCTTCCCGATGAGGCGGCGCGCATGCGCCAACTTCAGCGCCTCGCTCCAGCACTGAGCGCGGTTCGCTAGCGGACCCTCTTCCTGGTGCGTGCGGCCACGCGTTCATCGTGCCGGGCAATCGTCGCGCGGGTGATCTTCTTGATGAGGGTGATCGGCAGCTGATGGTCGGCGGTGAAGTGGATCGTTGTTCCAACTACAGCGAAGTTGGCCAACTCTTTCGTAAAGAGACGGTAGGTGTATCCGGCATAGAGGCTGAGCCCTCCCCGTCGCGTGCCGAAGTGAATGCGTGAGCCGTTCGGAAAGCGAATGCCAGGGACCCCGTACGAGACCTCCTGTTTGCCACCTGGTGCAGCAGCCAGGATGGCGTCCCGCAGGCGGCGCAAACTCTTCGCATCGGCAGCGGGAAGTGCTCCGATATAGGCCGCGACTGTTGATGCGGTCGGTCGAGGTTTCGCTACGGACATCACACACTCCTGCGCCGTAAGGGGGCTGGTGGAGCTGAGGGGATTCGAACCCCTTACCTCGACAATGCGAATGTCGCGCTCTACCAATTGAGCTACAGCCCCAGCGGAGCGGCAGAATACCACGCCGACGGCTAGCATCTAGCGATGAACCCACTCATCCTCGCCCTAATCTCTGCCGCCATGTGGGGCGCGACGGACCTCGTTACGAGCTATGTCGGACGCCGAATCGGCTCACTTCGCGTGGTGGTGATCGCCGTCTCTACGTCGCTGGTTCTGGCCGGCGCGGTCGCCATTGCGCGCGGCGCCCTGACGACGAGCTACGACTCTACGATCGTCGGCGGCACGCTGCTCCTCGGCGTCGCGGCAGGGGTCGCATACATCGGCGTCTTCACCGCTTTCCGACTCGGGCCACTCAGCGTCGTCTCACCGACGATCTCGGCCTATGGCGCACTCGCCGCCTTCCTTGCAGTGATCTTTCTGAATGAGCGCCTGGCACCGACCCACGTTGCGGGCGTCATCGCAGTCGGTATCGGCATCAGCCTGCTTGGACTGCAGACCACCGGTAGTGGTCGCGATCGACGCGCTTCACTGGCGAGCCCAGGCGTGGCGTTCGCGCTGGTCGGCCTCCTCTTCTTCGCGATCATCACCGTCCTGCTGACGATCCCAATCAAGGCGTACGGCTGGAGCACTGCGATCGCCCTATCACGCATCGGCAACCTGGTGACGGTGTGGCTGATCTTCTTCGCCCTCTACAAGTACCGCGCGCGCCTGCCGAAGTGGGGGCGACACGATCTGCTGGGGGAGGGGCAGCGCCTCGATCGGGTCGGATTTGCACTCGCCACGCTTGTGGGGCTCGGTGACACCCTCGCCTTCTTCATCTTTGCTGCAGCGCTTGAGCAGGGGCCAACCTGGGCGGTCTCGCTGCTCAGCTCGCTCGGCCCAATCATCGTTGTGCTCGGTGGACTCATCGGGTACCGCGAGCGCCTGCGCCTCCCACAAGTGATTGGCCTGGGCGCCTTAGCCGTGGGGCTGGTGCTCGCCACACTCCCGGCATAGCCCCCTTGCGCAAGTAGAACGCCTGTTCTATTATGAGGCGTAGGCGAGGGCAGTATCCTCACGAGGTGTTGCCCCATCTCGGCCCTCGCCTAACTCCACCCCTTCAGCGCCGAGTTGCGCTTCTCGTGGGCATCCCGCTACTGCTGGCCGGTTGCTTCGGCTCAAGCAGCGCCACGCCGACCCCCAGCCAAGTCACAACCACGGTCATCTCTACCGAGTATGGGCGCGTCTGGGGGGCGCTCCCCGCGGACTTCCCGCTGCTGGCGAGCGGCCACTCGCTGGTACGTCTCGATGTACAGGCGAGCGGTGCGATCTGGAGTCAGCTCGGAGTCAGTGAAGCGACTGCAGCGGCGATTGATGAGCTGCGCCGACTCGCGTGGGAGGTGCAGGAGCCAACTGGCACCGCGACCACACGGCGCATCAACGCAACTCGTGATCTGGGGGCATGCACGCTTACCATCGTGGTCGAGCCGCTCGGCACGCGTACCTCGCTCGTCGTTTATCTTGGTGAGGGTTGTCCAAAGCCGTAGTCGGTTGAAGGAGGAGTGATGGCGCCAAAGTTGAAGCGTCGCGAAATCGTACTGCCGATCTTGCTTGTGGTTGGACTCTTTGCGCTGACCTTTGCGCTGATCTTTGCGCAAATTGAGGGGGCGAAGGCCTAGCGCTTCCCCTTCCGTCGCTCCGCTTCCATGCGGCGGCGATCGCGCTCTGTTGGCTGGTTCGGACTCATCGCGCGCAAGAAGCGGCCATACCAACCCGCGAACGCGCCGGCCAAGATGCCAGCTGCGGCAACCCCATAGATGTCGCCCAGCATTGCTCCAGGATTTCCAATGTTTGCGGTAATGCCATCAAGTAAACCCTTGACTGGGTTTCCTTCAGGGAATGCGGACATCGCTTCAGAGCCGCCGACAATAGCTGACGCCACATAGGTGATGATCCCGAAAATTCCACCAATCAACCATGCGCCACGTCGCGTGAGCATGCCGCCAAGGAAGGCAACAACAAATGCCGGTGGGAGCAGAATCGACTGCACGGCAAGCTGCGCAATGTTTGAGGTGAGCATCCCCGGCTGCAGTGCGACGACGGTGGTAACGATTACCAACACGAGTGGCAGCACGAAGGCGCGAGTACGAATCAGCCGGGGCAGGTAGGCGAGGTCCTCGCGGATTGGTGCGCGGCCAGCTGAAGAGCGGAGCGCTGCACGGAGTCCGAGACCACCCGTGGTTGATGGCGTTGTGGTGCTTGTCGGCGCAGCGGCAGGAGCCTCTGGAGTGATGCCAAGCGCCGCTTGCGCGGCGCGCTCCTTGGCCGCCAGGCGATTGCGGCGGCGGGCCTCTGCTCGGTCGTTGCTGTTCTCTGAGTTGCTCATCTCTACATCTTAGACGCGCGCGGTATGTCGCGCGTGCGAGGCTGCACCCTTCGCCCCCGTCCAGCCCCGCGATGGAGAACCGTATGACCAGTGCAGCCCAACTTCGTGCTGGAGTACTTGGGGTCACGATTCTGGCCCTCACCCACCTTTCACCGACGCTCGCTCATGCCGCCAGCACCGATGCACTCTTGATCAGCAGCATCGCCACCGGCGGTAGCTCCGCCTCTGACGAGTACGTCGTGATCGAGGCTGTGGGTGCAGGTGGTGCAACCGTTGCCGACTACGAGCTGGTCTACACAACGGCAAGCGGTACGACAACGCGCCGACTTGTCAGCTTTGAAGGTGCTGCCCCACTGACCGCTGGTGCGCGCCTGATAACAGCCAATGACCTTGGCAGTTTCTCAGCAGGCGCATTCGCAACGTGGAGCGAGGGGCTTGCTGCAACTGGTGGTGCCGTGCGATTGCGCCTTCGCGCCACCCCCACGTTGATCGCTGATGCTGTTGCCTGGGGGAGCGCCACCCCAAGTGCTGGTGGCTTCGGTGCCCCGGCACCAGCGGCGTCAGCGACGACGGCGATCGAGCGGAGGCGAGGTCTGGACCTAGCCCTGATCAACACAGGGAACAACAGCGCCGACTTCGCCTTAGTGCCACTTGCGCCACCAAGCTCTGAAGCGAGCCCGTCGCCAAGCCTAGCGCCGCCGCTGCTCACGCCGACAGAGATTCGCACCACGCCACTGAACAGCGTGGTGACACTGCGCGGCGTTGTCTCGGCGGCCCCCGGCGAGCTCGCTGAAGTGCGGCTCTACTGCGTCGAAGATGCGGCAACCGGCGTCGGGGTGTTCGTGTTTGCCCATAGTGGCGATACGGATCTTTTCCGCGGTGATGTCGTGACGATTACTGGAACGGTGATCCTGCGGCGGCAGGCGCTCACCCTTGTCGCCACAACTTCGGCGCAGGTTGATGGGTCAGCCGAGCCACGAGCCGCCCTCGCCGTCGAGCCACCTACCCCTGGGCCATGGGCCTGGGAGCCGCGGGAGGCACGCGCCATTCAGGTACAGGGGGTGCTGAGCGGCGCGCCGAGAGAGCTCGTTGGGGGGTCGCGCAGCCTGACCCTGCGACTCAGAGGGGGTGGGGAGCTCCTGGTGGGGGTCGCCCCCGGGGTGCTCGACGAGATCCCTGAAGGGCTCCTCTCGCCCAAGCGCGCCGTCACGGTGCGGGGGGTGCTGCACCAGCGGGCAGGGGCGGCTGGGGGCGGTTATCGCCTCTGGGCGCTCTCGGTGGCCGCGAGCCCTCTCTCGTCTTCTATTGGGGGGTCAACGAGCGTCGAGGGGGGCCAGTTGCCCCGCAAGTTGCCCCAACTCATGCCCCAGCTAGAGGTCGGAACCCCCTCAATCGCCACCCCAAGTCGACCTCAGGCTTGGTGGGCGGTACAGGTCTCCCAGACCCTTGATATCCGCGGCGGCAGCCTCGCTCTGACGGGCCTTACAGGGGTTGGGCTAGTTGTGCTCCCGTCGTGCGAGGGGGCACAGGCTGTGCCAGAGGGGATTCGTGCGGGGGGCAGGGTTGACCGTGCGGGGCGTGCTCCCTATCCTCAACCATGGTGATCGTGCGAGAGGGCCTCTTGGTCCACCCGTAGATCAGCGCTTGGTAACGCTACCAAGGAGGCACGTGCCCCGATTGGGGTCTAGGTAGACCGGAGCGCATGCTCCGGTTTGTGGAGGTACACACGATGGCCGAAGTTTATTGCGTGAAGTGCAAGGCAAAGCGCGAAGCTATTGATACGAAGAAGGTCACGATGAAGAACGGCAAGCCAGCACTCGAGGGCAAGTGCCCAGTGTGCGGCACCAAGGTCTTCAAGATCGGTGGCTGATTAACAACGCGCGATCGCCACACGGCGATTGCATAGCGGCCAGGCGGCCCTCGACTGGGAGACCGGTCGGGGGCCGCGCCGCTTCTCGCGAGTTGTGCATAACTCGCCACACCACGCACGAAGTTATCCACAGTGAGCTCAGGATGAACACGGAGGATTGATGACCACCCCGTCCGCTGATGCGACCGTCCTCGCCCTCGATCTCGGCGGGACGCAGATTCGCGCAGCGGTCGTGCGCGCCGATGGTTCGCGTATTGGTCGTGCCGCAAGCGCAACTCCCGTGAGCAGCGGCCCTGCCGCCATCGTCGCCGCGTGCATCAGCACGCTGCAGCAGGCACGAGATGCGGCACGTGTCGAAGACGCGGCAGCAGTCGCACGCTTGGTTGGCGTTGGGATTAGTTCGCCAGGTCCGATTGATCCGTGGCGCGGGATCGCGATTGAGCCCCCAAACCTCGGACCCGACTTCCCAGGCACGGATCTCGCTGGGCCGATCAGCGCGGCCCTCAATCTCCCCACGCTCCTTGAGCACGACACGAAGGTGGCGATCCTTGGTGAACGTGCGTTCGGAGCAGGGCGTGGCATTGATGATTTGCTCTACATCACGATCAGCACCGGTCTCGGTGGCGCGGTCATCAGTGGTGGGCGCCTCTACACCGGGCCAGATGACACGGGAATTGAGATCGGCCACGCGCCGATCACCCTTGACGGACCGCGCTGCGCGTGCGGCGGCATTGGACACCTTGAGGCGCACGCCTCAGGCGTTGCGCTCGCACGCACGGGGGGTGAGGCTGCTGCAAGTGGTGCTAGCCCGTGGCTCGCCGCTTGGCTCGCCGCACATCCGAAGGGGGAGGTCAGCGCCAAGGAGGTCTCCGAGGCTGCAGCAGCAGGGGACCGAGTTGCCCAGGCTCTGATCGATCACGCGCTCTTGGCGATTAGCCGGGCGGTCTCAGGCTTCGTCAATGTGTTCAATCCGAGCCGCATCATCATCGGCGGCTCCTTCGCCGAGGCGCACTGGAAGGTGCTCCATTCGCGTATTCAGGGGGAGATCGGCGACAATAGCTTCAAGGTTCCAGGACGGAGAGTTTCCGTACACCCCGCCGAGCTCGGTGGGGACGTGAGCCTGGCGGGCTGCCACCCGATGGTTGTCGAGCGAATCGGCAATCCAGAGTGGGAGCGGGCTGTAGCGGTGAAATCGAAGGGGGACACTCGATGACCGTACGCGTAGGCATTAACGGCTTCGGCCGCATTGGGCGCCAGAGTCTGAAGGCAATCATTCAGCGCGCGCCCGAAGTAGAGGTAGTGGCGATCAACGACCTCGTTGATCCGAAGATGAACGCCCACCTCTTTAAGTACGACTCCACCTATGGCATCTACCCTGGCAACGTTGCAGCCGAAGAGGACGAGCTCGTCATCGACGGCCGCCGCATCAAGGTGTTGGCGAGCAAAGATCCTGCGGCACTCCCGTGGGGCGACCTTGGCGTTGACATCGTTGTGGAATCAACCGGTCTCTTCACCAACGCTGAGAAGGCCGCGGCACACCGCAAGGCTGGCGCGAAGAAGGTGATCATCAGCGCCCCTGCGACCGGCGAAGACCTGACCATCGTGATGGGCGTAAACGAGAGGCAGTACGACCCTGCGAAGCATCACATCATCTCGAATGCCAGCTGCACTACGAACTGCCTCGCCCCTGCGGCGAAGATCGTCTCGGATGGTTGGGGCATTGCGCGCGCGTTGATGACCACCATCCATAGCTACACCAACGACCAGCGCATCCTTGACGTGGCGCATAGCGACCCACGCCGCGCGCGCGCCGCAAGCCTCAACCTTGTGCCAGCGTCGACGGGCGCCGCAGCGGCGATCGCCCGCGTCATTCCAGAACTTGAGGGGCGCTTTGGTGGCTACAGCATTCGTGTTCCAACCCCAACGGTGAGCATCGTGGACTTCACCGCGGAGTTGGAGCGATCGGCGAGCATCGATGCAATTCATACTGCGTTCCGCGCGGCTGAGGCGGGCCCCATGAAGGGGATCCTCGGTGTCTCTGATGAACCGTTGGTCTCATCGGATTACAAGGGCGACACGCGCTCCTCGATCATTGACACCCTTAGCACCATGATGGTCGGTGACAAGTTCGTGAAGATCGTCACCTGGTACGACAACGAATGGGGCTACAGCTGCCGCGTAGCCGACCTGGTGAAGTACGTGGCGACGCATGCCTGAGAAGAAGGGCTTATTCGCCAGACTCATTGGCGGTAGCGCCAAGCCTGCGGCAAAGCCGAAGAGTGCACCGAAGGCTGCGGCGAAGCCCGCAGCCAAGCCTGCAGCGAAGCCTGTTGCGGCAAAGCCCGTCGCGAAGCCTGCAGCCAAGCCTGCAGCGAAGCCTGTTGCGGCGAAGCCGGCCACTGCTACCCCTGCCAAGAGTGCGAGCGGGGCGCCGCCACAGAAGCCCGCTGGAGCGATGCTCGCCTCGAGCCGCCCAGCGAATCGGCCGCAGGTGAAGCCAACCATTACCGGCTCTAACGGTCAGCCGCGACCGACTGGCGCGCCGCCAACGGCGCCGAGCCGTCCGGCGAACCGCCCCAACGTCAAGGCCACGGTTAAGCCAGGCGGAACCCCAACCGCCACGAAGCAGGCGCGACCAGTCCCACGCCCTATTCCACGACCGGCCCCTCCGCAGAACGGCCCACGCCGCATCGCAGAAGAGATCATCTCTGCCTCAGGGAAGCGCACGATTCGTGAGTTGAACATGCAGGGCCAGCGCGTGCTGCTGCGCGTTGACTTCAATGTGCCGCTCTCCGATGGAAAGATCGTCGACGACTCGCGCATCCGCGCCGCAGTTCCAACGATCAAGGCGCTCCTCGATGGCGGCGCATCGGTCGTGATCATGTCGCACCTTGGCCGACCTGATGGTCGCGTTGTCGATGGCCTTCGCCTGCGACCTGCAGCAGAGCGACTCACGCAGCTCATTCGTGTGAACGTGCCGACGACTGGTGATGCACTTGGTGTTGGCACCGACGATGCCGTACGTCGCTTGCGACCGGGCGAACTACTTCTTCTTGAGAACGTTCGCTTCCACGCAGGCGAGGAGCGCAACGATCCAGCCTTCGCCGAGCGACTCGCCTCGTATGGCGACGTCTTCGTGAACGATGCGTTCGGCGCAGCGCACCGTGCCCACGCCAGCACCGTTGGTGTTGCCGCCTACCTACCGTCGTATGTCGGACTCCTCATGGAGCAAGAGGTTGAGGCACTTTCTAATTTGCTTGAGAAGCCTGCGCGACCGTTCGCCGCGATCGTTGGTGGCGGCAAGGTCTCGGGCAAGGTGGCCGTACTCGAAGCCTTGATCAAGAAGGTTGACCTGTTAGTTCTTGGTGGTGGCGTGGCAAATACGTTCCTTGTCGCCTCTGGCCGAAGTGTCGGTAAGAGCCTCTACGAGTCAAAGATGGTTGAGGATGCGCGTCGCATCTTGAAGTTGGCGCAGGACCGCGGTGTTCGCGTCCTCCTTCCCGTTGATGGTGTGGTCGCCAAAGAGGTGACACGCGGCACCGAGTTCAAGGTGGTCTCCACTGACAAGCTCCCAGCGAGCTGGCACATGGTTGACCTTGGTCCCGCCTCGATCACCGCAATCCGTGAGGCGCTTGCGCCGATCAAGACCATCCTGTGGAACGGGCCACTCGGCGTTTTTGAGATCCCATCGTTCGCAGTGGCCACACGCGAGCTCGCCAAGGTTGCGGCCGAGAAGGCGGATGCGGGCGCGACCGTGGTGGTTGGCGGCGGCGACAGTATCGCCGCCCTGCGGCAGTTGGGTATTGCCGAAAAGATGACGCACCTCTCCACCGGTGGCGGTGCCTCACTCGAGTTCCTCGAGGGGCGCGACCTGCCTGGTCTCGCCGTAGTGCCCACTGCCGGTTCGCCATATGAGACGCTGCCAATCGTCTACGTTGCACCGGTGAAGCCGGGGGCGAAGGCGGCACCAAAGCGGGCTGCTGCAAAGCCGAAGCCGATTATTAAGCCGTCAGCGTTCGACGATGAGGATGACGACGAGAGCGATCCACTCGCATGAGCGACCGCATCGCCGCGATCCACGCGCGCGAAATTCTCGACTCGCGCGGGAATCCAACCGTCGAGGTTGACGTCACCCTGAGTGGTGGCGCACGAGGTCGCGCCGCTGTTCCATCTGGCGCCTCTACTGGCGCACACGAAGCGGTCGAGCTTCGCGATGGCGACAGTGGTCGATTCGGTGGCAAGGGTGTCCTTGGCGCCGTTGCCGCCGTGAATGGGGAGATCGCGCAGACACTGAACGGCACGTCGGTGAGCAACCAGCAAGCTCTTGATGCAACACTCATCGCTCTCGATGGCACACCAGCGAAGGGTCGACTCGGCGCAAATGCCATTCTCGGTGCTTCCCTTGCGGCGGCCCATGCGCGCGCAGCGCTGCACGGCAAAGAACTCTGGTACGAACTTGGTGGTGACGCCGCAGTGAAGCTCCCAGTGCCGCTGCTCAACATCCTGAACGGCGGCAAGCATGCCGAGCACTCCACCGACTTCCAGGAGTTCATGGTGGTTCCTGTGGGCGCCGCCACCTATCGCGACGCACTCCGCGCCGGCGCTGAGGTCTTTGCCGCACTGCGCAAGAACCTGCATGATCGCGGCCTCGCAACTGGTCAGGGTGATGAGGGCGGCTTTGCGCCGAGCCTTCCAACAAACGAGGCGGCACTCGATGCACTCATGACGGCAATTGAGGCGGCTGGGTATCGACCGGGCGAAGAGATCGCGATTGCCATTGATGCTGCTGCAACAGAACTTCTGCAGCCGAACGGCCACTACAA
>Ga0315906_10009735_pt1 | contig 11377 bp, 6 predicted proteins | sample LakEriMetagenome_4_FD_203526 | JGI IMG/M metagenome (GOLD analysis project Ga0315906, IMG submission 203526) | Freshwater fungal communities from buoy surface, Lake Erie, Ohio, United States - Buoy 2 MA122 | ecosystem: Environmental > Aquatic > Freshwater > Lake > Lake biofilm | place: USA: Lake... | reverse complement strand
GCGGGTACTCACGGAAGCCCACGGCCAAAAGATCGCCGTCATCGAAAACGAGTTCGGTGAAGAAAACATCGACAACGACATCCTGGTGGCCGACACGAACGAGCAGATCATCCAGATGAGCAACGGCTGCATCTGCTGCACGATTCGCGAAGACCTGCGCGCCACGCTGGCCGACCTGGCTGAGAAGCGCCGCAAGGGCGAGCTTGACTTCGAGCGTGTGGTCATCGAGACCACGGGTGTGGCCGACCCCGGCCCGGTAGCCCAGACATTCTTCATCGACGACGAGGTGGCTGCCAGCTTCCAACTGGACTCGATCATCACCCTCGTCGATGCCAAGCACGCCCATCAGCAGCTGGACACCCGCCAGGAAGCGCGCCGGCAGACGGGCTTCGCCGACCGCATCTTCATCAGCAAGGCCGACCTGGTCACCCCGCACGACATCGACGTGCTCACCCACCGGCTGCGCCACATGAACCCGCGCGCGCCGATCGAAAGCGTCCATTTCGGCAACGTGCCGATTGCCAAGGTCTTCGACCTCAAGGGCTTCAACCTGAACGCCAAGCTCGACATCGACCCGGACTTCCTAAAGGCCGATGACCATGGGCACGATCATGCCCACGGTCATGGGCACGGTCATGGTCATGGGCATGACCACGATCACCATCACCACCACGACCACGAACATGGCGAGCACTGCGACCACCCGCACCATCACCACCATGACGACGATGTGAAGTCCTTCGTGTTCCGGTCGGACCGGCCCTTCCATGCCGAGCGGCTGGAAGACTTCCTGGGTTCGATCGTGCAGGTGTATGGCCCGAAGATGCTGCGCTACAAGGGTGTGCTGTACATGAAGGGCCACGACCGCAAGGTCATCTTCCAGGGCGTGCACCAGCTCATGGGCAGCGACCTGGGGCCGAAGTGGACCCCCGGCGAAAAGAAGCACAGCAAGATGGTGTTCATCGGCGTGGACCTGCCGCGTGACATCCTGCTGCAGGGCCTGGAGCAATGTCTGAGCTGAGTACCGTTGCGCGGGCGCATCGGCGGGTTGGCGAGCGTGGCTACAATCGCGCCGCCCTGACGCCGGGTGGACCCGAATGCGCCGCAGGGGATGCCTCCTACCAGGGGGCCTTGATGGCCGTTTGTCCTGGACGGAGCGCCCTCAGAAGGGTGCGCTACGGGTAGGACCGGATACGCCGAATCCAGGGTGAGGCACAGACTCCATGCCCCATGGCGGGTCTGGGTCGAAACCCTTGGGACCTGCCGCAAGAGGAGACCAAGTTGAGCAAGAGCAAGGCCAAGGCAGCACCGGCCAGTAAAAAGGCCCCCGCCGGTAAGTCGTCAAAGGCAAAGCCGGCGGCCAAACCCGCCCGCAAACCCGCCAAGCCAGTGGGGAAGGCGGCGGCCAAACCGGCCGCCAAACCCGCCAAACCCGCCAAACCGGCCGCCAAACCCAAGGCCAAAGCCGTTGGCAAGCCGGTGGCGAAACCCGCATCCAAGCCCTCTGCCAAGTCAACGCCCAAGTCAACACCCAAACCAACGCCAAAGCCCAAACCCACGCCGGCTGCCAAACCTGTGGCCAAACCCGCCAACAAGTCCAAGCCGACCAGCCCCAAGCCCAGCGCCAAGGTCGCCGTGAAAGCGGCCCCCGCCAAGCCCAAGGCACCACCGGCCAAGCCCGTTTCCCCGCCGCCGGCCAGTCCCGCCGCGTCCAAGAAAGTTTCCGTGAAATCCACCGCCGCACCGGCCCCCTCGGCTCCCACGCCGCCCACCGCCCCCGCCGCCGCCCCCACCCGGGCAAGCTCCAGGGGCAAATCCAGTCGCCACGAGGCCAACAGCCAACCGGTACCGGCAGCACCGATTCACCCGGCCAACCGATTCGCCGACCGCTTCGCGCCCGCCAAGCCCAGCGCCCGCCACTTGCCCGAACCGATGCTTGACACCCGGCCGGCCGCAAAGGCCGATCCGAAGCTGGCCAATGCGTGGAAGACCAAGGCCGGTCGTGACCTTTCCGAGCCCGAGTTGCTGGCCATGCCCGAGGGCGAGTACATGAACGACAAGCAGGTCGAGTTCTTCAAGGCGCGCCTGAATGCGCTCAAGGAGGACCTGCTGTCCAACGCCGGCGAAACCACCGAGCACCTGCGCGAAGACACCACCATCGTGCCCGACCCGGCCGACCGCGCCACCATCGAGGAAGAGCACGCCCTGGAGCTACGCACGCGCGACCGCGAGCGCAAGCTGCTGCGCAAGATTTCGCAGTCCCTGGCCCGAATCGACGCCGGCGAGTACGGGTACTGCGAAGAGACCGGCGAGCCCATCGGCCTGGGCCGGCTGCTGGCACGCCCCACCGCCACGCTCTCGCTGGAGGCGCAGCAGCGTCGCGAACTCAAGCAGCGCATGTTCGGTGACTGAACGCGACGCCTCCGGTTCATCGCCCGTCTACCACGGCACCACGATCGTCAGCGTGCGCCGCCAACGGCCTGACGGCAGTTGGCAAGTCGCCCTGGGCGGCGATGGCCAGGTCACGCTGGGCCACATCGTCGTCAAGGCCAGCGCCCGCAAGGTGCGCAAGCTGCACAAGGACCAGGTGCTGGCCGGCTTTGCCGGCGCCACAGCCGATGCCTTCACCCTGTTTGAGCGTTTCGAGGCCAAGCTCGAGAAGCACCAGGGCCACTTGGCGCGCGCGGCCATCGAGCTCACTCGGGATTGGCGCACCGACCGCGTCCTTCGCCGTCTGGAGGCGATGTTGGCGGTGGCCGACCGCAGCGCCAGCCTCATCATCACCGGCAACGGCGATGTACTGGAGCCCGAGCGCGGCATCGTGGCCATCGGCTCCGGTGGTGCCTATGCGCAGGCCGCTGCTCAAGCCTTGCTGGCACATACCGATCTGGCGGCGCCCGAAATCGTCAAGCGGGCCCTTGAAATTGCGGGGGATCTCTGCATCTACACGAATCAGAACCACACGATCGAAGTGCTGGACTGAACGCGAGCGCACCGCCTGAACTGTCGCCAGAAAGAACCGCCATGAGCGCCATGACGCCACAGGAGATCGTCTCTGAACTGGACCAGCACATCGTGGGCCAGCAGCAGGCCAAGCGCGCGGTGGCCATTGCGCTGCGCAACCGCTGGCGGCGCCAACAGGTGGATGACAAGCTGCGCCACGAGATCACCCCCAAGAACATCCTGATGATCGGCCCCACCGGCGTGGGCAAGACAGAAATCGCGCGGCGCCTGGCCCGACTGGCTGACGCACCCTTCATCAAGGTCGAAGCCACCAAGTTCACCGAGGTGGGCTATGTGGGCAAGGACGTGGACACCATCGTGCGCGACCTGGTGGATGTGGCGGTGAAACAGGAACGCGAACGCCAGGTGCGCGCCAAGCGCAGCTTGGCCGAGGACGCAGCGGAGGACCGCATCCTGGACGTGTTGATCCCACCGCCGCGCTCGTCGGCGGCCTCTTCGCCCTTCGGGTTTGGGGAGACGCCCGCACCGGCCCGACCGGCCACCGACAGCGCCGCTCGGCAAACCTTTCGCAAGCGCCTGCGCGAAGGCTCCTTGGACGATACGGAGATCGAGATTGAGCTCGCCGAGGCGCGCCCCACCCTGGAGGTGATGGGCCCCCAGGGCATGGAGGACATGGCCGAGCAGCTCAAGGGGCTGTTCTCGCAGATGGGTGCCGGACGGCGCAAGACACGCCGGCTCAAGATTCGCGAAGCCCTGAAGCTGTTGGTGGAGGAAGAAGCCGCCAAACTGGTGAACGAGGACGAGATCAAGGCGGCCGCGCTGGCGCATGCCGAGGGCAATGGCATCGTCTTCATCGACGAGATCGACAAGGTGTGTTCGCGCAGCGAGGGTGGCGGCACCGCCGAAGTCTCGCGCCAGGGCGTGCAGCGTGACCTGCTGCCCCTGGTCGAGGGCACGACCGTGAGCACCAAGTACGGCCCGGTCAAGACCGACCACATCCTGTTCATTGCCTCCGGCGCCTTTCACCTGGCCAAGCCCAGCGACCTGATCCCCGAATTGCAGGGCCGCTTTCCAATCCGGGTGGAGCTTGCCGCCCTGAGCGTGCAGGACTTTGAGGCCATCCTCACCAGCACCCACGCCAGCATCGTCAAGCAGTATCAGGCGCTGCTGGCCACCGAAGGGGTGGAACTGGTGTTCGAAGCTGAGGCCATCAGCCGCTTGGCCCAGATTGCCTACGAAGTGAACGAGCGCATGGAAAACATCGGCGCCCGGCGATTGGCCACGGTGATGGAGCGCCTGCTCGATGAGATCAGCTTCGACGCCCCGAGGCTGGCGGGCACCCTTGTGCGAATCGGGGCCCAGCAAGTAGACGACAAACTCAGCGACCTGTCGCGCAACGAAGACCTGTCGCGGTTCATCCTCTGATCGGCGGTCACCGCTGACGCCGCTCCTCTATTGCCCTGGCGCGAAGGCCCGGGACTGACCCGTGGGGACGCCGGCCTCACGCTGGGCCTGCATGGCCAGGAGGCCATCGAAGATCAGCCCCTCGACCCCTTCGTGCTCGATCTGCAGGTGGGGCGCCACCTTCCAGCCCGCTCCGCCGGTGATCAGGGTCAGCGGCGTCACACCGGTGCGGTGCTTCAGGTGGCGATGCATGCGCTCGATGGCCCCGGTGATGGCGTAGTTGCCGCCACTGGTCAGGGCGTCGGAGGTGTTGGTGGGGAACTGGCTGACCTCACCCGTGGGCACGCGCAGGCCGGCGGTTCCCGATTCCAGTGCGCGCAACATGATGCCGTGTCCGGGCAGGATCAGACCGCCGAGGAAGGTGCCCTGCGCGTCGAGTGCATCCACCGTCACCGCCGTGCCGATCATCACCACCAGGGCCGGCTGCGACAGGCCACGGTTGAGCACGTGCCAGCGCGCGCCGATCAGGGCGGTCCAGCGGTCTGCGCCCAGCCGCGTGGGGTGGTCGTAGCCGTTGGTGACCCCGGCATCCTGTGCCGAGGGCACGACCCAGCGGGGGCCGGCATCCCACAGCTCCATCTGCTCTTCCACCCGGCGCCGCACCGCGTCGCCGGCCACGTTGCAGCCCAGGATGGCCCTCGGCGCGGCAATGGCGCGCCAGTCGCCTTCGGCCAGTGCGTCGATGTTCTCCAGGAACACCGCCCCGTGCAGGCGCGGCACCGCCCCGGGCGCCGCCGATTCGTACAGCGCCCACTTCAGCCTGGTGTTGCCGATGTCGATGGCCAGAAAACTCACGGGCCGCAGGGTATCAGAGCTGCAGGGCACGGTGCGGGCCCTTCCCGGGCCGTCCGCCGCAAGCAAGAATTCGGTGGCATGATTGCAGATTGACGTTTACGTTAACGTCAATTCAATTGAAATGCTGTTGCCGAGGTGTTCATGACCGACCTGTCCGCCGACTTCAAGGCATTGGCCAACTACCGCCCTACGCACAAGGTGCGCTTCGTCACGGCCGCGAGCCTATTCGACGGGCACGACGCGGCCATCAACATCATGCGCCGCATCCTGCAGGGCATGGGCGCAGAGGTCATCCACCTGGGCCACAACCGATCGGTGAACGAAGTGGTCACCGCCGCACTGCAGGAAGACGTGCAGGGGATTGCGGTGAGCTCCTACCAGGGCGGTCACGTCGAGTACTTCAAGTACATGGTGGACCTGCTGCGCGCACGGGGCGGTGAGCACATCCAGGTCTTCGGCGGCGGCGGCGGCGTGATCGTGCCGGCCGAAATCCGCGATCTCAACGCACACGGCGTGCGCATCTACAGCCCCGAGGACGGCCAGCGCATGGGGCTGCAGGGCATGATCGGCGAAATGATGATGCGCTGCGACCGGGATCTTTCGGCGCACGCACCGACCAGCATCGCGGCGGTTCAGGGTCACGGCGAAGCCGCCTGGCGAGCACTGGCTCAACTCATCACCGCCCTGGAAAACGGCAAGGCCGATCCGAAGCTGCTGAACGCCGTGCGCGGGGCCGCGGCGGTCCACAAGGCTCCCGTGCTGGGCATTACCGGGACCGGCGGCGCAGGCAAGTCCTCACTCACCGACGAATTGATCCGCCGCATCCGGCTGGACCAACACGATGCACTGCGCATCGCGGTGATCTCCATCGACCCTTCCCGCCGCAAGAGTGGCGGGGCTCTGCTGGGCGACCGCATCCGCATGAATGCCATCGGTGAGTGGTCGGCCTCCTCGGCCGGCGCCGCTGGCGGCGGGCACCGCGTCTTCATGCGCTCCCTGGCCACCCGCGAAGCCGGCAGTGAGATCTCCCAGGCCCTGCCGGATGTGGTGGCCGCCTGCCGCGCCGCGGGTTTCGATCTGGTGATCGTGGAAACCTCAGGTATCGGCCAGGGTGATGCGGCCATCGTGCCGCATGTGGACGTGCCGATGTACGTGATGACCCCCGAATTCGGCGCGGCCAGCCAGCTCGAGAAGATCGACATGCTGGACTTCGCCGAGTTCGTGGCCATCAACAAGTTCGACCGCAAGGGCTCACTGGACGCTCTGCGCGACGTGGCCAAACAGGTGCAGCGCAACCGCGAAGCCTGGACGGTCAAGACCGAGGACATGCCGGTGTACGGCACCATGGCCAGCCGCTTCAATGACGACGGCGTGACCGCGCTGTACCAAGGCCTGAAGCCGCGCCTGCAGGCCTTGGGCCTGCCGCTGCATGAAGGTCGCCTGCCCTTGGTGAATACGCGCCACAGCACCCAGCAAACGCCCATCGTGCCGCCGGCGCGTGTGCGCTACCTGGCCGACATCGCCGACACGGTGCGCGGCTACAAGAAGCGCGTGGCGCAGCAGGTGACGCTGGCCCGTGAGGTGCAGCAGCTGCGCGAGGCCGCACGCATGCTCAGTGTGGACAAGCCCGACAAGCCCCGCGCGGCCGAGGCGGCCATTGATCTGGCCACCAAGCGCGAAGCCCAACTCGGTGCCGACGCGCGCAAGTTGCTGGCCATGTGGCCCGACATGCAAAGAGCCTATGCCGGTGACGAATACGTGGTGAAGATCCGCGACAAGGAGATCCGCACCGCGCTGACCCACACCACGCTGTCGGGCAACAAGATCCGCAAGGTGGCCCTGCCGTCCTATGAGGACCACGGTGAAATCCTGAAGTGGCTGATGTTGGAAAACGTGCCGGGCTCCTTCCCCTACACCGCCGGCACCTTCGCCTTCAAGCGCGAGGGCGAAGACCCGACCCGCATGTTTGCCGGTGAAGGCGACGCGTTTCGCACCAACCGCCGCTTCAAGGTGGTCAGCGAGGGCATGCCGGCCAAGCGGCTGTCCACCGCCTTCGATTCGGTCACGCTCTATGGCCATGACCCAGACCGGCGCCCCGACATCTACGGCAAGGTGGGCAACTCGGGTGTGTCCATCGCCACGCTCGAGGACATGAAGGTGCTGTACGGCGGCTTTGACCTGACGAATCCGTCTACCTCAGTGAGCATGACCATCAATGGTCCAGCGCCGTCGATTCTGGCCATGTTCATGAACACCGCCATCGACCAGAACCTGGAGAAGTTCAAAACCGACAACGGGCGGGATCCGACGGCCGACGAGGCGCAGAAGATCCGCGCCTGGACCCTGGCCAATGTGCGGGGCACGGTGCAGGCCGATATCCTGAAAGAGGACCAGGGGCAGAACACCTGCATCTTCAGTACCGAGTTCTCGCTCAAGGTGATGGGCGACATCGCCGAGTACTTCGTGCACCACGATGTGCGCAACTTCTATTCGGTGTCGATCAGCGGTTATCACATCGCCGAAGCGGGTGCGAACCCCATTTCGCAGCTGGCCTTCACGCTGAGCAATGGCTTCACCTTCGTGGAGGCGTATTTGGCGCGCGGCATGCACATCGACGATTTCGCGCCGAACCTCTCCTTCTTCTTCAGCAACGGCATGGACCCTGAGTACACGGTACTGGGCCGCGTGGCGCGGCGCATCTGGGCCACGGCCATGCGCGACCGCTACGGCGCCAATGAGCGCTCACAGAAGCTCAAGTACCACATCCAGACCAGCGGCCGCTCCCTGCATGCGCAGGAAATCGCCTTCAACGACATCCGCACCACGCTGCAGGCGCTGATCGCCATTTACGACAACTGCAACAGCCTGCACACCAACGCCTACGACGAGGCGATCACCACGCCCACGGAAGAAAGCGTGCGCCGCGCCATGGCCATTCAGCTGATCATCAACCGCGAATGGGGCTTGGCCAAGAACGAGAACCCGAACCAGGGCGCCTTCATCATGGACGAGCTCACCGAGCTGGTGGAAGAAGCGGTGCTGGCCGAGTTCGAGAAGATCGCCGAGCGCGGCGGCGTGCTGGGGGCCATGGAAACCGGCTACCAGCGCAGCAAGATCCAGGAAGAGAGCATGCACTACGAGATGCTCAAGCACACCGGCGAACACCCCATCATCGGCGTGAACACCTTCCGCAACCCGCATGGCGATCCGGTGCCCGAGCACATCGAGCTGGCCCGCTCCACGGTCGAGGAAAAGGAGTCGCAACTGCAGCGCCTGCACGACTTCCACAGCCGGCATGCAGCCCAGGCGGGTCCCATGCTGCAGCGTCTGCGCCAGGCCGTGATGGACAACACGAACGTCTTCGAGGTCCTGATGGACGCGGTCCGGGTGTGCTCGCTGGGCCAGATCACCGCCACGCTGTTCGAGGTCGGCGGCCAGTACCGCCGCAGCATGTAGGCCCCACGCCGACACGAACCGATTGATGGAAGACCACGAGGAGAACCCGATGAGCCAGCCCAACGTTTATGTCGTCGCCGCCGCCCGCACCGCCATCGGCACCTTCGGCGGCAGCCTCAAGGACTTGGCCCTGGCCGACCTGGCCACGATCGCCGTGAAGGAGGCACTGGCCCGCAGTGGCGCGCCGCTGGATGCCGTCGGCCACTTGGCCATGGGTACCGTGGTGCCCACCGAGCCGCGCGACGCCTACCTCAGCCGCGTGGCCGCGATGAACGCCGGCCTGCCCAAGGAAACCCCCGCCTTCAACGTGAACCGCTTGTGTGGCTCGGGCCTTCAGGCCATCGTGTCGGCCTCGCAGGCCATCCTGCTGGGCGACTGCGACATCGCCGTGGGCGCTGGTGCCGAAAACATGAGCCGAGGTGCGTACCTGCTGCCCGGCGCCCGTTGGGGCACCCGCATGGGCGACGCGCAAATCCAGGACTTCATGACCGGCGCCCTGCACGATCCCTTCCACAAGATCCACATGGGCATCACCGCTGAAAACGTGGCCGCGCAGTTCGGCATCACGCGCCAGCAGATGGATGAGCTGGCCGCCGAAAGTCACCGCCGTGCCGCCGCCGCCATCGCAGCCGGGTACTTCAAGGACCAGATCGTGCCGGTCGTGACGCAAAGCCGCAAAGGTGAAGTGCGCTTCGATACCGACGAGCATGTGAAGGCCTCCACCACCGTGGACACCCTGGCGGGCATGAAGCCGGCCTTCAAGAAAGAAGGCCTGGTGACCGCCGGCAATGCCTCGGGCATCAACGACGGCGCGGGTGCGGTGGTGCTGGCCAGCGAGGCGGCGGTGAAGACCCATGGCCTGAAGCCCTTGGCGCGCCTGGTGGCCTACTCGCATGCGGGCGTGGAGCCCACCATCATGGGCATCGGCCCGGTGCCGGCCACGCGCCGCGTGCTGGATCGCGCCGGTTGGAAGGTGGGTGACCTGGACGTGGTCGAGAGCAACGAAGCCTTTGCCGCCCAGGCCTGCGCCGTGGTGAAGGAACTCGGCTTGGACCCCGCCAAGACCAACCCCAACGGCTCGGGCATTTCCTTGGGCCACCCGATCGGGGCCACGGGCGCCATCATCACCACCAAGGCCATCTACGAGCTGCACCGAACCGGCGGCAAGCGCGCCCTGGTGACGATGTGCATTGGTGGCGGACAAGGTATCGCGGCGCTGTTCGAGCGGGTGTAGGCACCGGCAGAGCCGGTCAAGGCTGCGCTCTTCGGTGTAAGCCCGTCCCCGGTAAGTTGATCCAGGCGGGCAGAATGGGACATGGACGCCCAACTGCCCTTCTCAGCCCCCCAAACCTTCACCGACCCCGAGGCCGCCCTGGCCCACGCACGGGCCATCTACGACTCGGCGGTCGAACACCTGCGTGATCAGCTGCGCCGCTTCGTGGCCGGTGAGACGCCCGCTGCCCGCGTGCGGGCCTGCTACCCGCGACTGCGTGTGCGCACCGACAGCGTGGCACGGGCCGATTCCCGACTGGCCTACGGCTTCGTGGCAGGCCCCGGCTTGTATGAGACCACGCTCACTCGGCCTGACCTGTTCGCCACCTACTACCGCACGCAGTTCGAGCTGCTGCTGAAGAACCACGGCGCGCACCTGGTGGGCGGCTTGGAAGTGGGTGTGAGCAAGACGCCCATCCCGGTGCATTTCGCGCTGGGTGAGAACGAGCATCTGGAAGGCTCACTGAGCCCCGAGCGGCGTCTGCTGCTGCGCGACCTGTTCGATCTGCCGGACCTGAACGCGATGGACGACAGCATCGCCAACGGCTCGCACGACCCGGCACCCGGGGAGCCGGAACCGCTGTCGCTGTTCACCGCGCCACGCATGGACTATTCCCTGCACCGCCTGCGCCACTACACCGGCACGGTGCCCGAGCACTTCCAGAACTATGTGCTGTTCACCAACTACCAGTTCTACATCGACGAATTCGTGCGGCTGGGCCACGCGATGATGGCCGACCCCTCTTCCGAGTACGAGGCCTTCATCGAGCCGGGCAATGTGGTGACGCGCCGCAACGGCCTGCCTGTGCAGCCGGGAGATGAACGCGGCGCGGCGCCGCCGCGCTTGCCGCAGATGCCGGCCTACCACCTGGTGCGCGCGGGGCATTCGGGCATCACCATGGTCAACATCGGCGTGGGGCCGGCCAATGCCAAGAACATCAGTGACCACATCGCGGTGCTGCGCCCGCATGTGTGGCTGATGCTGGGGCACTGCGCCGGCCTGCGCAACACGCAGCAGCTGGGCGACTATGTGCTGGCCCATGGCTATGTGCGTGAAGACCATGTGCTCGATGAAGAACTGCCCCTGTGGGTACCCATCCCCGCCCTGGCCGAGGTGCAGGTGGCCTTGGAAACCGCGGTGGCCGAGGTGACGCAGTTGAGCGGCTATGAACTCAAGCGGGTGCTGCGCACCGGCACCGTGGCGTCCACCGACAACCGCAACTGGGAACTGCTGCCCTTCCGCGGCCCTCACAGCACGCCGGCCCGGCGCTTCAGCCAAAGCCGTGCGGTGGCGCTGGACATGGAAAGCGCCACGATTGCGGCCAACGGCTTCCGTTTTCGCGTGCCCTACGGCACGTTGCTGTGCGTGAGCGACAAGCCCCTGCACGGCGAGATCAAGCTGCCGGGCATGGCCAACACCTTCTAC
>Ga0315906_10009734_pt1 | contig 11377 bp, 7 predicted proteins | sample LakEriMetagenome_4_FD_203526 | JGI IMG/M metagenome (GOLD analysis project Ga0315906, IMG submission 203526) | Freshwater fungal communities from buoy surface, Lake Erie, Ohio, United States - Buoy 2 MA122 | ecosystem: Environmental > Aquatic > Freshwater > Lake > Lake biofilm | place: USA: Lake... | reverse complement strand
GGCGATCGTCTGTTCGGCGCGGTCGAGGGCGTCCTCGGCATCCTGCAGGAGCCGTTCGAAGACCCCCGGGTCGACGACGACCGCCACGGCCTTGCCCCGGTGAGGCGAAGACCCGGTTCAAGGTCCGTGACTCCTCCGGTCAGGCGGCGAGGTCGCTGCTGACGGTGTGTGTGAAGCCGCGGTTCGGGGACGTGCCGAGTGTCATTGACGCCGGCAGCGTGCAGGACCGCTGCCCGGGGCCGGAGGTCGGCGGCCCGGCGATCGGCAGTATCCGGGTGGCCGGCACGCGGGTGCCGATCACGGCGTTCACCTATGACCGTGGCGGGGTGATGAAGCCACCGGGCTCGAACCAGGTCGCCGGGGTGTCAGAACGGCACCGGTCGCTGGATGCCCGGCACGGCACGACGGTGATCTCCTGGCATGTGCGGTACGGCGAGGGCTGCGACGGCACCCTGAACGTGCTGCTCGACCTGCCCGTCGGGGGGACGTTCACCGTCCGCTCCGACACCGGCCCCGCGGTCACCTACGAGGTCACCGACCGTGTCACCGTCGACAAGGGCGACTACCCGCGTGACTGGTTCCGGCTCGACGGCCCCAGGCGCCTGGCCCTGTTCACCTGCGCCGGCCTGGTCGACGGGCAGTTCACCCAGACCACCGCCACCTTCGCCCGACCCGTCACCTCGACCTAGCCCACGCGCCGGTAAGCCGGCCGACCGGGGGGCCTTGGTGCCATGAGTCGGGGCGACTGGCGAGCGGTCACCTCGAGGCTTCCGGGGGCGTCATGGCCGGATCCCCGTTGTATCCCACGGCTACTATCTCCTCATGGGAGCGGTCCGGGATGTGGTGATGTCGCACGCGGAGGAGATCACGGCGCTCCTGGGGCGACGGCACGCGGTGAGCATCAAGGTGTTCGGATCTGTTGCCCGCGGTGACGACCGTGAGGATTCAGACGTGGATTTCCTCGTGGAGTTCGGTCCGGGAGCCTCGATCCTGGATCAGGTCCATCTCGAGGCCGATTTGCGCTCCCTCCTCGGCTGTGACGTTGACGTCGTGCCGGTAGGTGGACTCAAGCAGCGGGATGGGCATGTGCTGGCGGAGGCTGTTGCCCTGTGACGCGCGGGGATGACGAGCGCAGGCTCGACATCATCGATGCGTGCTCGTCGCTGGCCGACGTGGTTGATGCCCGTGGAACCGTCACGGACGAGATCCTCCTGCGGGCAGCCGAGCGACTTCTTGAAATCATCGGCGAGGCTGCCACGAAGTGCTCAGTGGAGTTCAGGGCCCGGTACCCCCACGTCGATTGGGTGGGTATCACAGGGCTGCGAGTGGTCCTCGCCCATCACTACCACCGCACACAGCCTGACCTGATCTGGCGGTTCGCATCCGTGGAAGCACCGCAACTGCTCAAGGATCTGAGTCTGTAAGGCTCGTGAAAGTTGACAAGGGGGGTGCAAGCTGTGCTCCCCCGGGGGTGCAGGAGGGGGTGCAGCGTTGCGGTTTCGTGAGGGAATCTTGATGGGCACGGACCCCAGTGGTCGCGCCCTACCAGTTTCGCCCCGCTACCAACCAGGTGGCGCAGGGTCTCCCAGTCGGGGGCCCCGTCCCAGTTCTCCCCGTTTCGGTGACGCCTACCGGGCGGCGCTCACTCATCGCTACACAGCCGACGTGGCAGACCCATCCGCGTCGATGGTCAGTGGCGTGTCATGGAAGCCTGGCGCACATGGGTCACGTTCGTCACAAGAAGTGGTCCCACGAGTAGGTGGAGAATCCGCTTCCGTTGAGCGGTGTCTTGACTCGATGCCTCCACGGACAGGATCAACCCCTCAACCACCACGCCAATGGCATCTGCCGCCTCCTGCGGATCGATGCCATGAGCGCATCTTCCTTCGAGCAAGTGCGCCAGTTGTTCGCACCACCATCGATCGAATGCCCAGGCTCGGTCGGTGATCTCCGGTTCGATGCCGACCCTGGAAGCTGCGACGATCGCCCCCCACACGCCGTGGGGGTCGGCCTCGATGGACCATTCGAGGAAGGTCACTAGGGGGTCCTCGGCGGTCAGGAGCATTGCCTCGATCTGCTCTTGTCTCTCAGCCAGGGTTTCGCTGACCGCCTCGCGCAGCAACTCGTCGCGATCAGCGAAGTAGTGCGTGATCGCAGACGTCGAGCGGCCGACCTCACGGGCTATGCGGCGGATCGTCACCGCTGGTACTCCCTCAGTGGCGATCACTCGAAGCGTGGCCTCTTTGACTTGATCGCGCACGTTCATTTGACGAGTGTACAACGAGTGTTGTACAACAGATGTTGTGACTGCAGACGCGACCCCCCGCACTGCCCGGTCGATGGCCGACGTCAGGCGCGACCTCCACAGGGGAGCGTCCATCAGCACCATCTGGGCCCTGACCCGCACGTACTCTCTCTTCGGTGATCCGGGCGGCCTGCTGGAGACCACCGACGACATGGTCGCCTTCGCCGCCAGCCTGCGCTCCGGCTCGGTCATTCGCAGCCGGGGTGGCGAGGTCTTCTCGTCCGACTACGAGGTGTGCTCGACCGTCCTGCGTTCCCCGGACGCTTCCGCGGACATGCCCGTGGCCCGCAACGTCCTCGAGTCGCTCCTGATCGGCCCGAGGCCGCCGAGGGACCGCGTCGACCCGTTTCTCGACGCCATCATCAGCAAGGATGGTGCAGCACACTCGCGGATGCGACGGCTGGTGCAGCCGGCCTTCACCCATCGCGTCATGCAGGGCTGGCGTGATGCCACGGAGCGGGTTGCGGCGCAGCTTGTCGAGGCGCTTCCTGATGATCGGCCCTTTGACCTGGTGCGCGACCTGGCCGCTCCTTTGCCCATGGCGGTCATCTGCGAGATCCTCGGCGTGCCGTATGCGGATCGGCATCAGTTCAGTGCCTGGGGCGCCACACTCGCTGAGGGGCTGGACCGCCCGCGCAGCCTCGGCCAAGCGCGACGCATGGACGCTGCCTCGCAGGCGCTCGTCGGCTACTTGGGTGATCTGCTCGAGCAGCGGAGGGCCGAGCCTGCTATCGACCTCCTCAGTTCGATGGCGACGGCCCAGGTAGATGGCGATCGCTTGGACAACCGCGACATCGTCGGCACGGCTTCCTTCCTCCTGCTTGCGGGCTTCGAGACGACGGTCAACCTGCTTGGCGCGGGCACCGAGGTCCTGCTGCGGCACCCGAAGCAGTTCGCCGAGCTCTCAGCCGATCCGCAACTCATCCCTGACCTCGTCGACGAGGCGCTGCGCTACGTCAGCCCAGTGCAATACACATACCGCACCGCACTGGCCCCCATCGAGCTCCCCGGGGGCGAGGTCCTCGGAGAGGGCGAGACCATCGTGCTCATGCTCGTTGGCGCCAATCGCGATCCCCACGTCTTCGACGAGCCGAACCGCTTCGACATCCACCGCCACAACGCCCGCAAGCACCTGGCCTTCGGCTTCGGAGTTCACCACTGCCTCGGGGCTGCGCTCGCGCGCATGGAGGCGGAGGTCACGTGGCGCCACCTGCTCGCACGTTTCCCCGATCCGCAGGCGTGGAGCCTCGCGGGTACACCTGTGCCCAATCCGGGCCGGATGATCCACGGGCTTCGCTCCCTGCCCGTGCAGGTGAGCGGTCGCGCTCCCGCGTGAGGTCCGGCATGCACTGGACTCCACGGGTGCGACAGGCGAGGCAGGTGAGCATGCCGATCCACTCGTCGACGCAGACCTCCACCACACAGTGCCACGCGTGGCGATCGTGAGGGCTCATCTATCGGGGCGGCGTGCTGTGTGGCGCCCGCGTTCCCGACTGATCAAGTTTCACGCTCGAGCGGACTGACTCCTCACAGACGTTCGTAGGGACGCATTTGCGTCCATTTGCTGACTTGGCGTTCGGGGTGATTTCTACGCTGTTGATACCAGGTCGAGGAGTGCTGGCTCCTCGGGGGCTCACGCGCGCAGGTTGAATGCATGGAGGTACGTTCTTGAGTCCTACACGAGGCACGCGCGGCCGACTGTCGGCGACCTTGATCACGCTCGCCTCCGCTGCGAGCCTCCTTGTCGCCGGCCTGGTCGGGGCGCAGCCTGCTGCTGCGTCGAGTTGCGGTAGTGCCTGGACCGCTAAGTGGCCGGCCGGTGGGATCGGCTCGAGCGCAGACCCGTACCTGATCGACTCGCAAGCATCCCTCGCGGCGATCAGCGACTGCTCCGGTCGCTATTTTGCACTCGAGAAGAGCATCACCTTGACAGGGGAGTGGACTCCGATCTTCGGAGGCACCGCGTCGTCTGGCGGGGTTGCGTACCTCGACGGCCGGGGTTGGTCGATCTCTGGGCTCTCGATCACTGGCTCCCATGCACGGGCGGGCCTTTTCGGGCGGCTCACTAACGGCTACATAAGAAATCTCACTCTCGTGAGCCCCTCCGTGATGTCCAACGACTCGACAAGTGTTCTGGGGGGTTCGCGACCGGAACGATTACCGGCAGTTCCTCCAGTGCCGCGATTATTGCTGAGTCGGGACGTTCGGATGTGTATGTAGGGGGACTCGTAGGAATTGCCACTGGGACTACCGTGACGCAGTCATTTACCGCCGGAAGCATCACGACCACCGGTGTCCCGGTGAATGACGGGCCCGGTGGTTTGCAGGGTTACACCGACGGGGCAACAGCGAACTCATACTCATCGGCGGTGATTTCGGCGTCGAATTCAGGTCGAGTAGCCGGAATTAGTGGGCAAGGGGTCGGAGATTCTGGAGGGGTATGCCAAATTCAGAACACATTCGCCACGGGAAGTATCACAGGAAGTAGTCCTGGTACGTATGTGGGCGGCATTGTCGGCTACTTGAACCGTGACTGCGCCACACCATTGAGTTCCTATTTCGACACTGACACGACCACTCAGTCGAGGGGGCCAAGCGGTGTCGCGGTCGGCAAGACCACCGCGCAGATGAAGACTGCCGCGACCTACACCGGGTGGAGCACGTCAATCTGGCGGCTTGTTGATGGCAGCTACCCGACCTTCAAGAACGGCGCAATCTCCGTTGGTAGCACAACAAGTTTCGGAAGTGTGACTGTCGGTTCAGCGAGTTCCCAGAACATCACCGTGACCAACTCGGGTGATGCCACACTCTCGGTGCTAGACACCGACGTCACGGGAACTAACGCATCAAATTTTTCTGTTGGCAGCCTTTCCAGTTGTGCCAGTGTTGCACCCAGCGCCACGTGCACAATTCCGGTCAGCCTCAATGCCTCGGCAGCGGGCAGCCAGTCGGCCAGCCTTGCCATCGCCACGAGTGACGGCGTGGGCACTGTTGCGCTCAGCGGTACCGCAACTGCCCCGGCTGCTGCGACCGTGACGTGGACTCCGATCTCAACTCCGACAGCAGGCCCATTCACGTACACGCTCGCCTTCTCTACATCGATCACTGGTCTTGAGGCGGGCGATTTCACCAACGGCGGCACAGCAACAGGATGCGTCTTCTCCCCGAGTGCTTCTTCGGGCACTAGTTTCACCATCACGATCACCTCCTGTTCCTCGGGGACCTTGATAGCGCGGATAACCGCAGGATCGGTAACCACGAGTGTGGGGGCTGCTTCCAGCCCAATCGGGTTGAATGCTGCCGTCAATACGCTGGCCAGCAGTTGGTCGGTCGGAGACAGATCCACCGCCATGGCAATCTCACAAGATGGCTCGAAGCTCTACACCTTCAGTGCCGTGAGCGGCGAGGTGAAGGTTTACTCGACCGCCACCAACACGCTATCCACGACTATCGCGTTGACATTGCCGTCCACCACGGCGACGACCGGGTATCTCGTCGCCTCGCCTGTCGCAAACCTGATCTACGTGGCGACGAACCAAAGGGCGAATGGGATCTATGTGATCGACACTGCCTCCGATACTCAGGTGACTGCGGCGCGTGTGATCCCCACAACGGGGGGCGCCTCATGGAACAACATGAGCATCTCTCCTGATGGGGATCACCTCTACCTACCAACAGGACAAAATGGCGCGTTCCAAGAGCTCAAGGTCAATACCGCCGCCACCCCGATGACCGTTGAGGTGTGGCCTGGAGTCATCACGACATGCTCAACGAATGGCGTGCAGGGCGTCGTGGTGTCCAGCGACAGTTCACGGCTCTACCAACTCGGTGGTCCAACATGCTCCAGCTACGTATGGACCCAACTCACCAGCGCCTTCACCACAGCCTGGCCGAGCACCTATTCGAACACCACCTACCCGTATCGCGTCTCGCTGTCGAGTCTGGTGCCCACCACCGGGGTGCTGTCTCCCGATGGAACCCTGCTCTACCTCTCCAGTAGCTCGAAACTGCAGCGCTTTGACGCAACCCAGCCCATTTCTTCTAGTTCTCCCGCTGGAGCGTCGTCGGTCCTCAGCGTGAACGGTTCAGCCAAGAACCCCATGGCAATCTCGGCTGACGGGACGAGGGGCTACCTTCCGTCATTATCCGGAGCAAACGTTGTCAATCTGAGCACGATGGCCTTGGCTTCGCCGAGCAGTCTTTCGAACCCCGGCAAGACCAACGCCAACACCGCGATCCTGTCCAAGGACGGCACGTCGCTCTATGTGCTTGACGGCACCTCCAGCGCGAATCCTGCCTCGGTCTCGCAATTCGCGCTGGCCTCGCTGCAGGCCGAGTCCGTAACCGTCGTGGTCAAGAATCCGCAGACAGTGACGTGGGCCCCAACCACCTCGATCACGACCACGACGACGGCACCTTCGGCGACAGCCACGAGCAATGGCAACGGTGCCATCACCTACGCCGTCACGAGCGCCGGCACGACCGGTTGCACGGTGAATTCCACGACGGGTGCTCTGGCCTTCACCGGCGCGGGCAGCTGCCAGATCACTGCCTCGGCAGCAGAGACCACAACATATTCGGCAGCATCGACCGCGGTCACGTTCACGGTCGCCCTGACACCCCAGACCATCACGGTCTCGTCGGGAACGTCCTCACCAGCGGTGTTCTCGACCACATCGCTGTCGACCTCAGGAGTGGTAGGCACCGGCCAGGTCACCTATAGCGTTGCTTCGGGTAGTTCCTACTGCTCTATCGCCAATTCCACGCTCACGGCCTCTGCAGTAGGTACCTGCACGGTGACCTCATCGGTTGCGGCCGATTCCATCTATGCATCCGCCACGAGCAGTGCGATCACGATCTCGGTGCAATTGGCCACGCAGACCGTGACGTGGGCGCCGACCAACACGTCGCTCTCCTTCAGCAGTTCCCCGGTGACTCCGAGCTCGGGTGCGACGACATCGGGGGACGGTCCTATCACGTACTCCGTACAGAGCGGCGCGTGCGCGGTTAACTCAAGCTCGGGAACGCTCACCTATTCGGCCACAGGCCCGTGCGTGATTCGCGCTACCGCAGCGTCCAGCAGCAACTACTCGGCGGCGACCAGAGACGTCACTTTCACCATCGCCGCCGATCGCCCGACTGCCCCGACCGTCACGTCAGCGTCGGCCGGTGACGGCACGGCCACTGTTGGCTTCACCGTCCCCAGTTCGAATGGCGGCGCCTCCATCACGAGCTACACGGCGACAGCCTCACCCGGCGGCGCGACGGGCACCTGCAACTCCAGCCCCTGCACGATCACGGGGCTGTCCCTGGGTACGCCGTACACGATCACCGTGAAGGCCACGAACTCTGCAGGAACGGGGCCGGCCTCACTTGCCTCGCCGTCGGTGACCCCGGCGACCTCAACTGGGGCGGTCGAGAACCTCAGTGTGATGCCTGGTGACACAACCTTGACTGTGGACTGGATCGCGCCCGCTTGCCTGCGGGCTACTCCCTCTACCTGCGGCACCTTGACCGGCTACGAGGTGTTCACCCGAACTGGTGGCGGAAGCTGGATCTCTGCTGGCACCACCACCAGCACGACTCGCACGGTGACGGGCCTGGTCAACGGCACTCAATATGACGTCAAGGTCACGGTAACCACGAGTTCGAGTTCGGCGAGTGCGGAAGCGCAGCAGGTGCCCGCGACCACTCCGTCCGCTCCCACGGAAGTCACGGTTGCACGCTTGAGCGCGACCACTGTCTCCGTGGGTTGGGCTGCACCGTCGAGCAACGGTGGCCAGCCCATCACCGGCTACACTGTCACTGCTACGTCGTCTGATGGCGGCGCTACAGCCGCGGCCACGCCGTCTTCCGCTCCGGTCACCCTCACTCTGGACAACAACAAGACCTACACGATCACCGTGCGTGCAACGAACCTGATGGGCTCGGGCACGGTCTCGGCCCCCAGTTCGGCCGTCACCATGGGCCTCGTGGCTCAGAGCATCACGGTGGAGCCCAGTTCGACGTCGATGGCGGCCACATCGACCATCCTGCTCTCCAGTTCGGGCAGTAGTGGTACTGGGTCAAAGTCCTTCTCGGTCACGTCAGGCCCCTGCACGGTCTCCGGCGCTGCCCTGACGGCGAGTGCGGCAGGTACGTGCGTGGTTACGGCAACGATTGCCGCCGACGCACTGTACGCCGCGGCCACGAGTTCCGGTGCGTCTGTGACAGTTACCTTGGCGCAGCAGACCGTCACGTGGTCGCCCACCACTGTCTTCACCCTGGCCGATGCTCCGACCACTCTGACGGCCGCTACGGCGAGTGCCGGCGGTGCGCTCACCTATTCGGTGACGTCAGCCGGAACGGCTGGATGCGCGTTCACGAGCGGATCGACGCTGACGTTCAGCACGCAGGGCTCCTGCACCGTTCAGGTGGTTGCCGGTGCCACGTCGACGCACACCGCTTCCACTGCTGTGTCACTGACGATCGACGTGACGAGCGCTACTCGCTCGATTACCTGGGCGCCGGTCACCACGCTGGTGGCGGCAGACTCCGGCTCGGCGGCCTCAGCCCTCGCCGTGATCAGCGTGGGCGGCGGGAGCCCCGTGTACTCGGTGAACTCAGCCGGTGCTACCGGCTGCGAGGTCAATGCGGCATCAGCGGTCATCACGTACACCGCACCCGGCACCTGCATCCTGAGGGCAACCGCACCGAGCACAGGTATCTACTCGGTCACCTCGACCTCGGTGACCTTCACCATCTCGAGCGCTCCGCAGACGGTGACCTGGTCACCCACCACGACCCTGACCCTCGCCCAGTCCCCGGTCACGCTCGCAGCGGCCACCAGCTCAGGAGCTGGAGCCATCAGCTACGCAGTGACCAGCCAGGGAACGAGTGACTGCCAAGTCACCTCGTCAACTGGAATCCTAACCTTCTCCGAGGAGGGCCAGTGCCTGGTTGAGGCGACCGCCGCGGCACGAACTGGCTACACGGCGGGATCGACATCCGTCACGTTCCTGCTCACCGACGACGGCAGTGGCACGCCTGATCCGGTGACGGCCCCAGCATCGGACAATCCGGCGCCACGGTCACCGGATCTCTTCGCTGATGAGTCGGAAGCGATCTCGATCCCCGGAGGCGCGACCCTGATGGTCGGCTCGAGCCAGGTCCCGATGACCGTGACGGCCAATTCGGCGAACACGGGAGTAGACATGTCCATGGGGCAGTGGCAGTGCTCGATAACGCCGACTCAGCCTTCCACGGCACTGCCGCTCGGTCCGCAGAGTGAATTGCGCACCACACCTGGCCAGACCCTAGATGTGTCCGGAACGAGCTACCTTCGCGGAACTTCCGTGAACATCTACATCATGTCGACTCCGATCCTGATTGGGACGGCAGACGTGACACCAAGTGGCACCTTTGCCACCACGGTCACGATTCCGCCGACGATGAGTCTGGGAAAGCACACGATCCAGATCGTCGGTGTCAATCCGGGCAATGAAGTCTCACGTGCATCGCTGGGTATCTCGGTGATTCCCGGCAGTACCGACACGTCAGTCGTCACGTCACCTATCGGAACACAGGCTGCCTTCATCAGGGGCACCACGCGTCTGACGAGAATTGGTCAGACGGCACTCCTGTCACTCGTGGGCCAGGTCCCTGCTCAGGCAATCGTCACGCGTGCACTCATCCAGGTTCGCGTGGATGCCCTCGCGCCAGCCAGCGAAGTAGCTCTTGCTCGCAATCGCGCGGAATCAGTTGTGGAATTCATGACGGCGAGTGGTATCACGGGGCCCTTCTCAACAAAGGTTGTGCGTGGCAAGGGCAAGGGCAAGGCTGGAATGCAAGCGACCGCGAAAGTGTCCCTCTGGTTCTCGACCTGATTGGCGAAGGCGCTGGCACTCCAAAATCGACTCACGAGGACTGCACTTGAGGGGTGCCGCCCTGAGCTGTCGGAGGTGCCTCAGCGAGGTCATGGGCGTTTGGTGTCGCACCCCAAGCTAGGTCCAGACGCACGGTGGTCCCAGCGTCAGAACGTGCCCGGCTCCACCTGAACGCCAGTGAATCGAAGAGTGCACTCCCCAGGCCAACCGGAGCCTCCTCGGGAAGGCCGGAGCCATTGTCAACGATCTCGATAGTGATCAGGCGTTCGGTCTCAGATTCAAGACGGATTCCGACCAATGTAGCCGTGCCGTGACGCACGGCATTGCCAACGGATTCGCGCACAAGTTCAATGGCGGAAGCTGCCGTCGAGGGGGATTCATCGATCGCGGGGATCAGGCCACGGGGGTCACTCACCTGAATCTCGCAAAGGCCATTCCACAAGTGGTGGAGCGATACGAGAAATTCGCTGAAACTTGGACTGACAATTCGATCTGACTGCAGGGCTGCGTATGAAGAGTCAACCTGGTCTCGGAGAAAGCGCATCTCGAGCTCGTCCAGCGGATATGAGCTTTCGAGTCTGAGAGAAGCAGAGACAAGAGCCGATTGCACTGGGCCGTGAATTGCCCAAATCAAACTGCGCCTGTAGAACCAGACTTCCTGGTGCATCTGGGAAATGGAAATCTGCAACTGCTCGTTCGCCATCTGCAGTTGCTGCTCGAGGCGCCGTCGCTTCCGCTCAGTGATCTGTGCCGCGGCTATGGCCCACGCTACTGCAACAGGGAACAGAATCGAGATCGCCACGGTCAGTCCGACAAAAGGCTGAAAGTGGGTGAGCAGCTCAGGAATCAGGGCGGACGCGATGAGTGTCGGTGTGCCAAAGGCGATGATGAAGATCAGGCTGAGAGAGATCACGCCGCTGATTGCCGGAAGTTCTCTAAAGCGGTGCGGCCAAGATCGACGAATAAAGGAGAGAAGCGGCCAGGAGATGAGGAAGATGACGAAGCAGGCCAAGGCGTTTCGAACGCTGGTGAAGGTGAGGTAGACCATCAGGGTGAAGAGTCGATAAGGGACAACCATGAGTGCCGGTCGGATGCTGTCGGGGACATCGATGCGGTCGGAGATCGTGTTGGCCGCAGACCCCGGCGGTATTGCAGCCTGATGCATCGTGGGTGGCTCTGAAACCAGGGCGTTCAATACAGGGCGGAT
>Ga0315906_10009733_pt1 | contig 11377 bp, 9 predicted proteins | sample LakEriMetagenome_4_FD_203526 | JGI IMG/M metagenome (GOLD analysis project Ga0315906, IMG submission 203526) | Freshwater fungal communities from buoy surface, Lake Erie, Ohio, United States - Buoy 2 MA122 | ecosystem: Environmental > Aquatic > Freshwater > Lake > Lake biofilm | place: USA: Lake... | reverse complement strand
TCGAGCCCCCCAGGTGAGGCGTGCTGCCCACACCGGAGGTGCCGTAGCTGAGGCCGTTCGCCTCTTTCTTCGACAGCTCGATCACCTCTTTCAGCGTGTCGGCCTTGAGCGTGTTGGCGGCCACCAGAATGAGCTTGGCGTCACCAATCTTGCCAATGGAGGCAAAGTCTTTCAGGGTGTCGAACGGCACTGTCTTGATGACGTTGGGGTTGATCACCATCGTGCCGTCAAAGCCCAGGAGCAGTGTGTAGCCGTCGGGGTCGGCGGCGGCGACGCCGGCTGTGCCGATGTTGCCCGAGGCCCCCGGCCGGTTCTCGACGTTGATCGGCTGACCCAGGCGCTTGCCCATCAGGTCGGCGGCCAGCCGTGCGCTCGCGTCGGTCACGCCGCCCACGGTGAAGGGAACGATCAGCCGGATGGGTTTTGCGGGGTAGCCCGACTGCGCGTGCACGATAGTGGGCGTGAGGCTTGCCGCGGCGGCTGCTGCCAGGCAGGCGAGAATTGATTTTCGGATGGATGTCATGGGAACCTTGACGGCGGTCGGTTGGTGGGTGGGGAGGATGTTAGCCGATCCAGGCCGGGGTGGCGGTGGCTGCGCGATGGGGACAGGGATAACGCATCACTGGTTGAATTGCGGCACACTATGCCTCGCTGTTGAGATCAATGCTGCTGATCGGCCTGTTCCCCGCCCCCTTTCGGCTTGACCACGCCCGCCACCTGAGCCCGCCTGAATCGTGAACCGAACACTGATTGAGCGGGGCCTCGCCCGTCTGGGACGAATCGAGCCGGGCGAGGGGCGCGCGCTGGGATGGGCGCTTGCCTATTTCTTTTTTCTGCTCTGCGCTTACTACATTCTGCGGCCGCTGCGCGATGAAATGGGCGTGGCGGCAGGTCTGGCCAATCTGCAGTGGCTCTTTACCGCCACCTTCTTCGTGATGCTGGCTGCGATGCCAGCGTTCGGCGCGCTGGTGGCGCGACTGCCCCGACGCCGTTTCATTCCTTGTATCTACCGGTTTTTCGCGCTCACGTTGCTTGTGTTCTGGGCGCTTCTCACGCTGGATGTGGGCCGGGTGCTGGTGGCGCGCGCGCTCTTCGTCTGGGCGAGCGTATTCAATCTGTTTGTGGTCACCGTGCTCTGGGGCTTTATGTCGGAGCATTTCGGCTATGAACGCGGCCGGCGCCTGTTTGGCTTCATCGCAGCTGGCGGCACGGCTGGCGCACTCGTCGGGCCCTCGCTTACCGCGCTCCTTGCAGTGCCACTGGGTCCCGCCAACCTGCTCCTGGTTTCCGTGCTGCTCCTTGAGGTGGCCACGCGCTGCGCGGGCGCGCTTGGTCGCGCGCCGATGCCTACTGCGGCGGGGAGCGAGCCGGCTGCACAGCGCCCCGACGAGGCGATCGGGGGCGGCATGTGGGCCGGGCTTACCGAGGTGCTCCGCTCGCGCTATCTGATGCTGATCTGCGCGCATGTGGCCTTGCTATCCCTGACCAGTACCTTTCTCTACTTTCAGCAGGCCGCGATCGTGGCTGGTGCGTTTGACAGCCCAGCCGAGCGAACGCGGGTGTTTGCGCTCATCGATCTGTCGGTGGGCGTGACTACGCTCGCGGTTCAGGTGCTCTTTACCGGCCGCCTGATGTTGCGCTTTGGCGCTGGCGCGGCGCTTGCCCTGTTGGCCATCGTGACCGCCGCAGGCTTTGCAGCGATCGCACTGGCGCCTGTGCTTGCGGTCGTGATTGGCTTTCAGGCGGTCAAGCGTGCGGCCGAGTTTTCACTGGCCAATCCGGCGCGTGAAACGCTCTTTACGGTGGTCACGCGCGAGCAGCTGTATAAATCGAAGAGCTTCATCGACACTGCGGTGTTTCGGGGCGCTGATGCAGCAAGCGGCTGGATCTACACCGCGCTTCGTCAGGCTGCTGCCCTGGAAGCCTCGCTGGTCGCCTGGCTGACGGTACCGGTTGCGCTCGGGTGGGCGGTGATGTTGCTCAAACTCGGCGCCATGCAGCGCGACCGCGCGAGCCGCAGAGGCGATGATGGCCAGGTCAGTTAAGCACGGCTCCCCACCTTTTCCCGATCCCGCACAGGAGAAACGCATGCCCACCGTCATTTCCTCGGTCGCCTCCAACGGCCTCACACGGTCTGACTTTCTTCGCCAGTCGGGCGCGCTGGCTGGCGCCGCGCTGCTCGGGCCAGCGTTCCCCGCGCTGGCGGCCACGGGCCCGGTCCTGAAGCGACCCATCCCTTCATCGGGAGAAATGATCCCGGTGATCGGTTCGGGCACAGCCGTGATTTTTGATATCGAGGCTCAGCACGCGAGGATTCCGCAACTCGCTGAGAGCATGCGCACGCTGATTGCCGGCGGTGGCGCGATGATCGATACCGCACCCACCTACGGGCAGGCCGAAAAGCGGCTGGGCGAAGTGTTGAACATGCTCGAGCCGCCGATCCGTGAGCGCGCCTTCATCGCAACTAAAATCAGCACCACGGGCGAGCAGGCGGGCATCGATCAGGTCACTCGCTCCTTCGCCGACCTGGGTGTGGCGCGCTTCGATCTGCTCCAGGTACACAACGTACGCGACACCGATACGCACCTGAAAACCATCCGCAGGCTGCGTGATGAGGGCCGGGTTCGCTACACCGGTATCACCACCTCGTTTGAGCGTACGCATCCCGAGTTCGAACGCATCATGCGAACCGAGAAAATCGATTTCATCCAAATCGATTACGCGCTCGACAACCGCCTGGCCGAACAGCGCATTCTGCCGCTTGCCCAGGAGCGCGGGCTTGCGGTGATCATCAATCTGCCCTTCGGTCGCAACCGGCTGTTTGCCAAGGTAAAGGGTCGCGAGCTGCCTGATTTCGCCAAAGAAATCGATTGCACCAGCTGGGCGCAGTTCTTTCTCAAGTTCCTGCTCGGGCATCCAGCGGTGACTGTCATCATCCCCGGGACCGACCGCCCGGAATATGCGCTCGACAACCTTGCCGCTGCCCGCGGTCGAATTCCCGATGCTGCCATGCGTAAGCGCATGCTCGACTATTGGGAGACCTTGGGCTGAACGCGCACACGGCCAACCGCCGCCGGCCCCAGCGTGCGTCGCGCTGATCTTCTGCTGGGCGTTGCCGCCACGCTGGTGACCGTGGCCACCTGGACCGCATTCATCGTTGGGTCGCGGGCGCTTGCTGCGCGCGCGCTGCTGCCGATGGATGTCATCGCGATCCGGTTCACGGTCTCGGCGATCGTACTTGCGCCCTGGGGCTGGTGGCTGGTGCGCAGGCGTGGCGGTGGTTGGCTGGGGCTGTCGCCGGTGCCCGCACACCAGACCGTCGCCCTGGGCATGACCGGCGGCGTGATCTTCGGGCTCCTCGCTTATCACGGGTTTTCACTTGCGCCTGCCTCACACAGCGCGGTGCTCATGCCGGGGTTGCTGCCGCTTTGGGCTGCGCTCTTCGCCTGGCTCATCAATGGTGAGCGCGCCGATTCGCGGCGCCTGCTGAGCCTCGGGCTCATCATCATGGGTGCCCTGATGGTGGGAGGGTTGGCGCTGACATCGGCGCTGGAGGGCGGTAACGTCTGGATTGGCGATGTGCTCTACCTCTTCACGCCCTTCGTCTGGGCGATCTTCACCACGCTTGGCAGGCGGTGGCGGGTCGGGCCGGTTGAGGCGACCATCGCCGTCGCGGTGTTTGCCACGGTGGTGTTCGGTCTACCTTATCTCGCGCTTGCAGGGGCGGGGCTGGTGCGCTCGGGGATCGCCCAGGCGCAGTGGTCCGAGATCGGTCTTCAGGCGCTGCTTCAGGGAATTTTTGCTGCAATCATTTCCGGAATTGCTTACATGAAAATGGTGCAGGTATTTGGTCCGGTCAGGGCCCCGATGCTCACCGCAGTGGTGCCCGCCATCACCGCGGCCTCGGCAGTGTTGTGGCTCGATGAACCCTTTACCTGGATGCTGGGTGCGGGGCTTGTCTGCGTGACGCTCGGCATCGTGGTGGGCGTGGGACAGTCGGCGCAGCCGCCCCGGGCGCAGCCGACCCAGGCAGGCTGAGATGGCACGCCTCATCTCCGAGGCAGACGTCGAGCGTCTGCTCGACCCCGATGCCCTCATCCAGGGAATTGCCGAAGCGCTTAAGGCGCTCACGGCGGGCCAGGCGATCCAGCCGCTTCGTGGCGTCATGCCCTTCGGCCCGTCGACCCAATTTGATCCCGCGCAGCCGCCGGGCCTCCTCTTCATGAAGCCCGCGCAGATCGGTGATGCCCTGGCCACCAAGCTGATTACGCTGGTGCCTGATAACGCGACGCGAGGCCGCCCTACCCTCATTGCCACGGTGCTGCTGATGGCACCCGACACCGGCGAGGTGCTGGCTGTGATGGAGGCCAACATGCTGACCGCGCTTCGAACCGCAGCGGCAACCGCGGTGGCTGTCGATGCGCTCTCCCGGCCCGACGCCGACGTGGTGGCGTTGCTTGGCAGCGGGGTGCTGGCGCGCAGTCACGCGCGGCTGCTGCGACGCGTACGTCGGGTGCGAGAGCTGCGCATCTGGAGCCGTAACCCCGAGAATGTTGCGCGGTGTGCGCAGGAGATCGACGGGGTCGCCTGCGATAGCGCCGAGCAGGCGGTTCGCGGAGCGGCCATCGTGTGCACCGTGAGCAATGCCGCCGAGCCGATTCTGGCGGGCCGCTGGCTCGAACCCGACGCGTTGGTTGCGGCGGTGGGCGCGCCGCGTCCCACCTGGCGTGAACTCGATGACGAGGCGATGCAACACCCAGTGATCGCCGATCAGCGCGAAGCGGCGGAGAAAGAGTCGGGGGATGTGATTCTGTCGGGCGCGCATGTTTACGCGGAACTGGGCGAAATCCTCCTTGGGCGCAAGGCGCGCCCACCGGCGGGTCGGCCGATAATTTTCAAATCACTGGGGCTTGCGATCGAGGACGCAGTCGCTGCGCGCCTGGTTTACGAGGCGGCGCTACGCGAGGCGCGCTAGAGGGCGAGCCTTTGCGCCGCGTACCTTGTTTGCATGTCTCACGCACTCCCTGGCCTGGCTGAACGGAGAGACTCCATGAGCGAAATTGCGAGCCGCGCGGCGGCGCTGTTGAATGAACTGGGGGTACGGCTTCTGCCCCCTGCACGGGGCGATACGGTCATTGCGGTGCGAAGCCCGATTGATGGCGCGCTGGTGGCCGAGCTGCCGCTTGAGGAGGATGGCTGGGTTGATGAAGCGGCCCGGCGTGCCCGCGCGGCTTTCGCACGCTGGGCTGGCGTGCCCGCCCCGCAGCGCGGCGAGCTGGTCCGGGTCCTGGGGGAGGCGCTTCGCGAACACAAGCCCGCGCTCGCGGCGCTGGTGAGCATCGAAGCCGGCAAGATTCCGAGTGAGGCGGCTGGCGAAGTTCAGGAGATGATCGATATCTGCGACTTTGCGGTGGGCTTGTCGCGACAGTTGCACGGACTCACGATCGCCTCGGAACGCCCTGCTCATCGAATGATGGAGCAGTGGCTGCCGCTTGGGCCAGTCGGCGTGATCACTGCATTCAATTTTCCGGTGGCGGTGTGGTCCTGGAATGCTGCGCTTGCGCTCGTCTGTGGCAATCCGGTCATCTGGAAGCCCTCCGAGAAAACGCCCCTCACCGCGCTGGCGGTACGCGAGCTGTTTGGGTTGGCCTGCGGCCGCTATGCCGCTGCGCGGGGGGCGGATGCCGCGGAACGCGCGATGCTGGCTGACCTGGTGCAGGTGGGTTTGGGCCGCGCCCCGATGGGCCGTGCAATCGCCGATCATCGCGATATTGCGCTGGTATCGGCAACCGGCAGCACCCGTATGGGGCTGGATCTGGCGCCCCGCGTGGCGGCGCGGCTGGGCCGGTCGCTCCTCGAACTCGGCGGCAACAACGCCGTGATCGTCGCGCCCTCGGCCGATCTCGACCTCGCGCTTCGCGGGCTGGTGTTTGGCGCCTGGGGAACGGCCGGGCAGCGCTGCACCACCACGCGCCGGCTGATCGTGCATCACTCGGTGCGCGAGCGCCTGCTCGATGCGCTCGAGCGCGCGCGGCGAAGCCTGCCCGTTGGCAGCCCGTTCGATCCGGGCACCCTGGTCGGCCCGCTGGTGGACGGACAGGCGTTCGAGGCGATGCAGTCGGCGCTTGCGCGTGCGCGCTCGGAGGGCGCGACGGTAACCGGTGGCGAGCGTCGTCTCGCCGATCGCTTCCCGCAGGCCTGGTATGCCGAGCCTGCGCTTGTCCGGATGCCTGCCCAGACCGATGTGGTGCGGGAAGAAACCTTTGCCCCGATCCTTTACGCCATCGGCTATGACTCACTCGACGAGGCGATTGCGTTAAACAACGATGTCCCCCAGGGCCTGTCGTCGTCGATCTTCACACGCGACCTGCAGGAAGCCGAACGTTTTCTGAGCGCGGGCGGCTCCGACTGCGGGATTGCCAATGTCAACCTGGGCACCTCGGGCGCGGAAATTGGTGGCGCCTTTGGCGGCGAGAAACAGACCGGGGGGGGCCGCGAATCGGGCTCCGACGCCTGGAAAGCCTATATGCGCCGGACCACCAACACCATCAACTACGGCAGCACCCTGCCGCTGGCACAGGGCGTGGTCTTTGATATTGGCTCGGGTTGAGTGCTGACCCTCAGCCGATCACGTTGAGTTCCGGCAGGCGCTCGCCGCGCGCAAGACGCGCATAGGAAAGTGGGCGTACGTCGATGGTTGACGCCACCCCATCGAGCAGCCATTCGCTCAAAGCGAGTCCCGCCCCCGGCGCATGCTGCATGCCGTGACCGGAAAAGCCGCTGATCATCCAGAAATTGGCAACGTCGGGATGCGGACCGATCACCGCGTTATGGTCGAACAGGTTCATCTCATAGTAGCCGGCCCAGGCGCGTTCGATTCGCATTGCCTCGAGCGCAGGAATGCGATGGGCGAGTTGCGCCCAACGCGCCTCGTCGAGTTCGCGCCAATCGGGCTCGAGCGGCAGATCATCGGCATCATCGATCGGGGGGCTGCCGGTAATCAGATATCGGCCCTCCGGGCGCAGCCAAAATCCGGACGGATCGATCAGGAGCGGGCAGGCGGGTAACGGCGACGGACACGACAGAACAAAAACCGTTCGACGCCTGGCCGCCACCGGGAGTTCGAACCCTGCCATTGCGGCAAGCGCCTGCGACCAGGGGCCTGCGGCGTTGACGAAGTGGTCGCACTGAATAGGTACGCCGCTTGCGAGCCGCACGCTGGTGACCCGCCCCGCGCCTTTCGAGACCCCGCCGCTCAGGTGGAGCCCGCACACGGTATCGGCAATCAGGCGCGCGCCCTGCGCGCGGGCCCTTGCGAGGAGCGCCTGATGGAGCGCCGGCCCGTCGAACCAGCCCTCGCCCGAGAGCCCGAGCGAGCCGAGCGCAATACCTTCGGTGGAGAGCCATGGAAAGCGTTCACCGAGATCGGTCGGTGATAACAGCGCCACATCGGCGCCTGCGCTGCGCTGAATCGCGTGCGCCTCGCGCAGACCCGATTCATGCTCGGGCGCTGCCAGATACAGGTAGCCGGGCTCGGTGAGGCCCAGAGAAAGCGTCCCGGGGGCGGCACCTTCGAGCGCGAGCGTGCGATCGGCGTTACGCAGAAACTCGATACCGAAGGCTGACAGCGCGATATTGACGGGCGTGGTGAACTGCTGACGGATGGAGCTTGCTGACAGGCTTGAGGACGCGCGGGCAAAGCCCGGTTCGCGTTCAACCAGCAGCACCGAGAGCGAAGGGTCGCGGGCCGTGAGCCAGAACGCAGCAGCCGCGCCCATGACGCCGGCGCCCGCAATCAGAATATTGACGTGCGCGGGGAGCGCCGCGTCAGAGGGGCTTACGGATCGCATGCGCGATCTCGCCAATGATGCCGCGGCGGAAGGCGAGCACGCAGATCACGAAGATGACGCCCTGGATGATGGTGACCCAGGCGCCAAACTGGGCGAGGTAGTTCTGCATGGAGACGATGATTGCGGCGCCCACGACCGGTCCGAACAGCGTGCCCAGCCCGCCCAGCAGGGTCATGAGCACCACCTCGCCCGACATCGACCAGTGCACGTCGGTAAGCGAGGCGAGCTGAAACACCAGGGCCTTGGTGGCACCTGCGAGACCGGACAGCGCGCCGGAAAGGATGAAGGCGAAAAGCTTGTAGCGGTCAGTGTCATAGCCCAGCGAAATCGCACGCGCCTCGTTCTCGCGAACCGCCTTCAGTACCTGGCCGAAGGGCGAGTGGATGATTCGCCAGATGAGCAGAAAGCCGCCCACAAAGATGACGAACACCAGCGCGTACATCGCCATGTTGTTGGTGAGATCGAAAAGACCGAAGAGCTTGCCGCGAGGCACCGCCTGGATGCCGTCTTCGCCGCCGGTAAAGGGCGCCTGCAGGCAGAAGAAGAAAATCATCTGGGCAAGCGCCAGTGTGATCATGGCGAAGTAAATGCCCTGCCGGCGGATGGCGAGCAGCCCCGACACGATCGCCACCAGCGTGGCCGCAAGCGTGCCGGCAAGTATCGAGAGTTCGGGTGTCAACCCGAGCGACTTGGCGCACCATGCCGACACATAGCCGGCCGAGCCCAGAAACATGGCGTGACCAAACGAAAGCAGGCCGCCAAAGCCGATCAGAAGATTGAATGCGCAGGCAAAGAGCGCAAAGCACATGACCTTCATCATGAAGATCGGGTAGACCCAGATCGGTGCGACAAGCAGCACCACCACCATCACGAGGAAGGCGATCAGCTGTGCGCGGCTGCCGTCGGTCGCGGCGGGGGTCGGGAGTGGGGTGCTCATCGGCTTGAACCTGCTACTTCTGGGTGCCAAAGAGGCCAGCGGGCTTAACCAGCAGCACCAGGGCCATGATGATGAAGATCACCGTGTTCGAAGCCTCGGGGTAAAACACCTTGGTGAGTCCCTCGATGATGCCGAGCCCGAAGCCGGTGACGATCGCGCCCATGATGGAGCCCATGCCGCCGATCACCACCACCGCGAACACCACGATGATGAGATCGGCACCCATCAGCGGATTGACCTGGTAGATGGGCGCTGCCATGACGCCGGCGAAAGCCGCCAGCGCCACACCGAAGCCGTAGGTGAGTGTGATCATGCGCGGCACGTTGATGCCGAAGGCTTGCACCAGTTGTGGGTTTTCGGTGGCTGCACGCAGGTAGGCGCCAAGTTTGGTGCGCTCGATCACGAACCAGGTCAGCAGGCACACCACCAGCGAGGTGGCCACCACCCAGCCGCGGTAGTTGGGCAGGAACATGAAGCCCAGGTTCTGGCCGCCAGTGAGTTCGGCGGGCACGCGGTAGGGCTGGCCCGATGAGCCGAACTCGTTGCGGAACAAGCCCTGAATGATGAGCGCGAGCCCAAAGGTGAGCAGCAGCCCGTAAAGGTGGTCGAGCTTGTAGAGGCGCGCGAGCATCAGTCGCTCGATCAGCATGCCGCTCGCCCCAACAATGATGGGTGTGAGCAGCAGCGACCACCAATAGCCGATGCCGAGCTTGTTCAGCAGCAGATAGGAGCAGAAAGCACCCAGCATGTACTGGGCGCCATGAGTGAAATTAATGATGTTGAGCAGCCCGAAGATCACCGCAAGACCCAGAGACAGCAACGCATAGAACGAGCCGTTGATGAGCCCGATCAGGAGCTGGCCGAATAGGGCCTGAATCGGAATTCCGAAGATTTCCATGGTGCGATCTGTCTGCGGTCGGTGATCTGCGGGCTGGACGAATCGACCTTACTTGACGAGCGAACAACCGCCCTGGTCCATGGGGCGGAAGGCCTGATCAGCCGGGATGGTGGCGCGAACCTTGTGGTAATCCCACGGGCCTTTCGACTCCGACGGCTTCTTGACCTCGACCAGGTAGGCCGGATGGATCTTGCGCCCGTCGGCGCGGACCGAGCCTTTGCCAAACAGCGGGTCATCGGTGGGCAGGCGCTTCATCTCGGCGATCACCTTGGTGCCGTCATCGGTCTTGGCCGACTCGATCGCCTTCAGGTAATGCAGCACCGCCGAGTAGACGCCTGCGTGAACCATGGTGGGATGAATGCCGCGGTTGGCGGGCGCAAATCGCTTGGTGAACGCCCGGGTCTGATCGTTCATGTCCCAGTAGAAGGTCTCAGTGAAGATCAGGCCCTGCGCGGTCTGAAGACCGAGCGAATGCACATCGGAAATGAAAACGAGCAACCCGGCCAGGTTCTGACCACGCTTGACGATGCCGAATTCGGCCGCCTGCTTGATCGAGTTGGTGGTGTCACCGCCCGCGTTGGCAAGACCCACGATCTTGGCTTTCGAGGCCTGTGCCTGCAGCAGGAACGAGGAGAAGTCCTGGGTGTTCAGCGGGTGCCTTACCTTGCCCAGCACCTTGCCGCCGTTTTTCAGCACAACCGCCTCGGTATCGCGTTCGAGTGCGTGGCCGAAGGCGTAGTCGGCGGTGAGGAAGAACCAGCTGTCGCCGCCGGTTTTGACGATGGCGTTACCCGTGCCGTTGGCGAGCATCCAGGTGTCGTAGGCCCAGTGAATGGTGTTGGGCGAGCAGGCCTTGCCGGTCAGGTCGGAGGACGCCGCGCCCGAGACCAGGAATGCCTTGCCTTTCTTGCGCGTGACTTCATTGATCGCCAGTGCCACCGACGAGGTGGGTACATCGACGATGACATCGACCTTGTCGACGTCATACCACTGGTTGGCGATCTGCGAGCCCACGTCAGGCTTGTTCTGGTGATCGGCTGAAACGATCTCGACCTTCATGCCCTTGGCGGCCGCGCCGAAGTCCTCCACCGCCATCCGTGCGGCAAGCTCGGAGCCCCGACCTGCGATGTCGGTGTAGAGGCTGGACATGTCGGACAGCACGCCGATCTTGATCACACCATCGGAAATCTGTGCCTGAGCACCGGGCCAGGCAAGCGCCACGGCGGCCGCAACGACCGAGCTTTGCAGAATCTGTCGAATGGTCATGAGTTGTCTCCTTGGTATGAATGAGAAAAAAGCGGGGCTATCGGGATCAGACGCCCAGGTAGGTTTTGAGGGTCTCGGCGTTCGCCTCGAGCTCGCCCGCGGCGAAGGTCTCGACGACACGTCCGTGCTCGATGATGTAGAACCGGTCGGCTAGCGGTGCTGCGAAGCGGAAGTTCTGTTCCACCATCACCGTGGTGAAGCCCCGGTCGCGCAGCATGCGGATGGCGCGGCCAAGCGCCTGCACGATGACCGGCGCCAGACCCTCGGAGATTTCGTCAAGCAGCAGCAGATTGGCGCCTGTGCGCAGGATGCGGGCGACCGACAGCATCTGCTGCTCGCCACCCGAGAGTCGGGTGCCGGGGCTCATCCGCCGTTCCTTCAAGTTCGGAAAGAGCGAATAGATTTCCTCGACCGACATGCCGCCCT
>Ga0315906_10009731_pt1 | contig 11379 bp, 4 predicted proteins | sample LakEriMetagenome_4_FD_203526 | JGI IMG/M metagenome (GOLD analysis project Ga0315906, IMG submission 203526) | Freshwater fungal communities from buoy surface, Lake Erie, Ohio, United States - Buoy 2 MA122 | ecosystem: Environmental > Aquatic > Freshwater > Lake > Lake biofilm | place: USA: Lake... | reverse complement strand
TTTACTTAAATTATGCAAAGGATTTAAATAATAATATAAATAATTATAACAATATATGCGATTCTAAGAAAAATATCTATGAATCTGATATTAATATAAAAAACACTTATATGTGGAATCTATGCAATCATTTATTTGATTTTAATGTAATCCAGAAGAACTTTAAAAATTATACGGCCGATAAGAAGCCTACTGACAAATATAATGATATTATAAATATCAATCGCAACCTGAGTATTGTTAATGGCGAGTTCAATATTATGAAGGTATATAACGATTATTTACATAGCGGCTTGCCTTTATTTATTGTAATGTGGATATTCTTTATATTACATATGATTAACACCTCTTATAATATTAAAAGCAAGGGTGATATTTTTAAATACGAATACTTTTTACATTCATCAATTTATATATTTCTACACGTTGCCGTAATAACAATAATATTTTCACTAATCCTTAAAAAAATAACTGAGATATATGCCGATACAAAAGCGTACGAATATATAATGCTTTTGAAAGAATTGGATATATTGATAAAAGAAAATAAAACGGATCCGGCTTTCCCAAATAATGAATTTACGACTATTATTAAAAAATACAGCGGAGAAGATATTTCTTCCGTCGCCGATATTATATTTACAAAAGATTTGATAGACGAACTCGCCAATTTACATAAAAATATCACTGCTAATGGCGAATATCTGCACAATATAAATGGATACAAAATAACATTGGAAAATATAGATAACTTCAGGTATTATAATAATAAGGAGACAATAGAAAAATGCAACAAAGAGATTGAAGATGTAACGCGATTTACTATTGTATATTTTATAATATTATTCTTCCCCATCTATATGCTTTCACAAGCTTCTAAATCAAACTTTACAACAATTGCCGTAATAACTATTATAGTATTCGTATTATTTATATCGAGCTATATTGTTAAAAAAAAACTTGAATAGATTCATTTTCTTTTTTTCTTTATACTTATTAAAATGCGTATCATTATATTTATCGTATTTATTATGATGATAATAATTTATATAAATGAATTAAAAAATATATCGGCATCTTTTTTTCAAATAAACTATATTAAAGATGTCGCCGACATTAACATTAAAAAGCATTGTAATGATATTTATTGCGAAGCTGAGACGGGGAGATTTAATATAGCTAAGAATAGCTATAAACTTCTCTTGCCTAACGATTTCTATAACACTAAAACATACTACTTTATGATATTGCTAATAATAATAATATTCTATATTAATACACTCTATAACCTTATTAAATACAATAATCTATATTATCCTTACATCAGTAATGACGGTGGAACGATATGTATAACAATAATAAAAAACATTCCATATATATTCGCGTTTTTAACATTAGTGCTAATAATAGTAACATTTGTTGCGAGATATGCTCCGACAGAATCCGTGGGATATAGAAACTATTTTAATATAGACAATCCTGTCGTCAGCGATTTTGACAAAGTTTTAAATATAAACGGTATATATAATTATATTTTGCTTACAATAGCGACAATCTTCTTAGCATATTATTTTAGCACCGCAATGTGTAATAAGTATATTTATACATATCCATTGGGAGCTAATAAACTGGCTATTATCAATCAAAATATGAGTATGGGCTATCTGATAATTACGATATTTCTGACATATTTATTATTAAATATTATGAATATACTGCTATCCTTCGCCGACAATAAATATCCTAAATTGAATAACAATAACTATAGAGATATTATAACAAAAAATTATAATAAAGTATTAATTGAAAACGTAGAACTAAAGAGAGAAAAAGTATTAGCCGACTGTTATACAAATACTTTGTCTACAACTGATGTTACTAATGCTAAAACTAAAGCTAACGGATATGGACACGATATAATGTATTCAAAAGATAACAAAGAAGAAAATAGAAGTTATGGAATTACTACGCATCATAACACAGTTGGTTCTGCTACTAAATTTCACGCTGTATTATATACAGGAATAGATTATATTTCTAACATAGATCATGCTGATGATTATGATATAGCCGATATAAAGGTTAATTATTATTTTAAATACATTTCGCCATTAATACCCTTCGCTAAAATTAAAGATTTGGCGGATACTAACAAGAACAAGAGATATGGCGATAGCTATGGTTATAATTATACACTATATGAAACTAATATACATTCTTTAAAAAATGATAGTCAACCTGACACAATAATAAAAAATTATAAAGATAATCCTCTTGCATCATATAACGCATATTATATGATAGATAATTTACGAATTGGCCTTTTTAATACAACAACAGAAGATGATTATAATGATGCTGATTATAAGACAAATTTAAATCAAATATTGAAATTATTCTCTTATATTAAACCTACATCTGCTACTACTGCTGCTACTGCTACTGTTTTGGATGCTCGCAATATAATACTGAATAAGGTGTTTAAAGAAAGATATGAAGTATTGCTTAATGTGCTAATCTATTTTTGCATTAATGAAATAAATTATTGGAATACATATACAAGCAAGAAAATATATGATAATGAAAATTCAAGTAATTATGAGTATATAAATGATGTAATATATCCAGATTACGAAAAACATACTATTTTATTAAATTTAATTAAATATTTAAAAGACCAGAAGGCAAATAGTGAAAAGATTACAAAGGATGCGATGCTTAGCACAACAACTGTTACAAATTTAAAAAATAATCTGATTAGAGAGATAATTGCTTATTCTAGATATAAAAAGGATTCGCAGAAAGATAAAAAGCCGTTTTTTGGCAAGGAATACAATATTTTGAGTAATATTACAGAGATTAAGGATAACTTCACGGCCGATATATCATATGGTTCGGCCAATACATTTTATGAACAATATTTTAATATTTCAAATAATGATGTTAGTAATATTTCAAATAATGATGTTAGTGCCAATGACATAGAATATAAAATAGGGAACTATTTCATTAAAAATATAAAGTACCTCTTATACTTTATTATAATTATTATAATAATAGCTATTCTATTAATAATATTTTTATACAGAAGTGAAAGCGCCTCATTAATGACATTCTCATATGATATAATTATGCCTTTATTGATATTGCTTATATTTGTAATATATATATATTTATTTATGAACTTTAATACAAATTATAATCTAAATGTCATATATGGTCTATTTGACAGTTCATATAAACGCGATTTAAATGATATGAATAATCTTATAATACCTTTTATTAAACTTCATAGCAATATCAAAGATAAATACGATAACAATTATTACGATTTATATATAATAACAAATGTTATGGCTTCCTTCTTATATAGCGACGATGAATATGATAATAAGACGAAATATAAATACATATACCACAAAAATAAAGATGCCGATATCATATATAGCAAAGACGAAACCGTAGATTATAATGAGTTTAAAAAATATTACAACGACCAATTTACAATTATAAACGAAGAGTTTAAAGAGGATTTCGCTACAATAAAAACAGATACTACGAAATATTATAATCTTACAAAATTATACAACAATATCAAAACTAATATTAAAAATACAGCACAGCAGCCCCCAACAGAATACACTATAACAGAGATACAAGCAACTGAAGGGTTTGATTATCAAACTTTTGTTAAATCTTTTGAAACATATTCTGATAAGATTGTAAATATCATATTGATATGTTTAGAATTATTTGGTAATAATAAAGATGCTTATAAAAAGATTGAGTTTGTTAAGGATAACTTTTACTTTGAAAAAGATACTAAGAGTGGCAATTTTATACCTCATAAGTTTAGATTTAACAAAGCAGTATTTGAGGATTATACATTTGAAGAAAAATATTTAAATATAACTATTAAAAATACCGCAACCGATACAGAAAGTACGAAAATATATATTAGTAAGGGTGATAAAAAAGATAAAATAACGGAGATTGCTAATAATTATATGAATATCCTCTCGCTATTCCAATATAATTACATATTAAGCGACGGATATTCTTCAATTTCAGAGCAAAATAAAAAAAAAATATTAGAAAGCGCCAATAAAAGAGGGTTTGGCAAAGATGATGTAAAATCATCGCAAAACTATTTACATCAATATAAAAATAAGAAGTTAATTTCATTAATATCTAATACAAAAAGCTTTGATAAAAGCTTTGATAAAAAGAGCTTTGTATTGGCCACAGATACTTTCAACTATTTTAATCCTAAGGATACTACGGCTACTCCGGCTACTCCGGCTACTTCTGCTGCTACTTCTGCTGCTACTTCTGCTGCTACTTCTGCGGCTACTTCTGCGGCTACTTCTGCGGCTACTTCTGCGGCTACTTCTGCGGCTACTTCTGCGGCTACTTCTGCGGCTACTTCTGCGGCTACTTCTGCGGCTACTTCTGCGGCTACTTCTGCGGCTACTACGGCTACTCAGCCAGATACTACGGCTACTCAGCCAGATACTACGGCTACTGTGGCAGATGTTATGTATGTTTATACAAATATTATAGAAACCTATAATATAAATGTCACTAATATTAGTGATAATTATTTAGAGAATGTTGTTAAGACTATTTGCTACCAAGTTGATAATAGAGATGTTATTATGAATGAAGAAGGAGGTACCGGTGCAGAAGTGAGTGCAAAAGGGAGTGCAGAAGTAGGCACAAGTAATATAAAAAATAAGAATGGGGATGCACACGATAATCATATTAATATTTTACACAAAGCCAATCAGTGCGTAAGTTATGATTTTGCCACTAATTACACGGTAAATTTGATTATGTTAGGAATTATTTATTCAATTGGATTACATAATAATAAAATATTTTAATACATTAAATAAAGGGGGTATTTATAATAATGGCGGATAGTGAAATATTAAAGGAATTTCAACAACCTTACAATTATATGTTGTATTCTAAGGAAGAAAATATAGACGAGGAATATAGATATAGATTACTGTCAAATATATTTACGGATACAACATATAGCCCGAAATTTAATACGAAGTATTTATATTTATTCGGAATATTCCCTTGCGATAATATGCCGGCATCATATATACCTTTTAATTATAAAGAGTTATCGCGAAACTTCAATAGAATATCTAAAAACAACACATTTACAAAAGAAGATTACGCAAAAGAGTTCGAACCTGGTATGGATTATAAAAAGGAATTGTCTGCAAAGTTAGATAGACTGATTAAGGGTTTTAGGAGCAAACACTCTATATACAATAATTTACATACGACTCCTTTTATTATAATACTAATAATATTCTGGACAATAGTAATATTTAGTTTTATGTATATATTCTACTATTATTATTCGTCTGCCTTTAATTATATATTATCCTTTGTACTATTTGCCTTGCTCCTATTTGCTATAATATTCAAGATGTTTTATATAGTTCATAGTTCATAATAGCTCATTCCGCTATAGCTATATTTATAGTTATAATTATTATTTTTATCTATAATACCTATAAGGAAGTATTATTTTTAATTAATAATGGATAAAAAAATTAAGTTTGCCAATATATTCAATAATAACACCTATGACCCCGATAAAGATGACGATGAAGATGCATATGATATATCACCTGCTGATATATTGATTCAAGATATAGATTTGAAAAGGAACTATAATTCACGATATAGATTCTATACTGAACTTTTAAAAATATATAACAAGAATCCTAAGATTATTAAGAAAGTATATACGAAGCTGAATGCCATCAAAGATTTAAATGGTATGGAAAAGAAATTATTATCCGAGCTAATTTATTATAATAATAAACTAGATAAGACAACAGGCGGCAGTGGCAGAGGGAACAGAAGCAGTAGCAAAAGCGACCGTAGAGACGGCGGAGGCGGCGGAGACGGCGTATTAGAAGGTTACAAGGAATCAAAGCTAAGAGATGTCTTAAAAAAAGACTATGATATGCCCAATATATCAAAGCTTAATAAAAATATTAATGAAAAGAATCCAAATTCAGACAAAGATACTGGCGACAAAATAACCGATTTTAATAATCAAATTGATAAATATTATGATGACATAGATATAGAAGATGCTGAAGGTAAAACTGAAATTATAGCAAAATTTGATAAGGATATTAAGAAAAAAATAATAGAGTTTGAGAATGACCCAGAGAATACTTTTAATTATTTAGAATTGACTATAGAAGATAGGCTCGTATTTATAATAACAACATTTTTTATTAGATATTTATCGCTAATACTTATTCAATGGTCGGTTGATATTAATATAATTAAGAGTTTTGAAGAAGGATTTTTTTATTACGCCGTTATATACCTTGCTATATTTTGGTTTATAGTATTATTTGTAAATATTGATAATACGACGAAGGTAGATTATATGAACTTTGATAATTTTATGAATAGCATTCGCTCGGTATTTTATTATTTCTATATGGGAACAAATGGAATAACGAGATTATTAGTACATTCTTGTATAATATGCGTGCTATTAATAGTGCCTATAATTTTAAATATAAAGAAGAGCACCTATATTGAAGAAGAGAACAACGATAAGGACAAGAATATTATATCATACGAAGAACGAAAAAAACTGTCAAAATCACTATCATTATTTACTATATTTATTTGGGTACTAACAAGTATAATAGCAACGAAGTTTTAATAAAAAGTTATATCTATTAATTATAATAGAGTTTATTAAATTATGTCAAATAAAAGGATTGAGGCATTAAAAAGTTTAAATAAAAATGATTATAATTCAAAATATATAACTCTATCGGATAATACGAAAATTGGAGTTGATTTGATAAAAGATTTGATAAAATACTTTCAACTTGAATTCAAAAATAAATACAGATACAATTACAGAAGATGGACATTGGAAGAAAATATAGGCGAAGAAGAAATATGCAAAGGCGGTGTTGATGTTCTTGGTGATGTGATTATGAATAAAATAATATATAAAATTATTGAAGGAGAAGGTGATGATGGAATAGCAATTAAAAGATTAAAAGAACATATAGAGAAAAAATATAAAGAAAACCCTGAAAAAAACACAGATATAGAGATACCTGATGATATATTTAATGGCGATATAGGGTTGAGAAAAAATTATAGAGATAGTTCAATAAACTATGGTTATATACCGGTTATTAAAATATTAGATAATAAGGGAAACCCTGTTTATTTTAAACCATTATTGGAATATAATTATACTAATTATGATTTTCAAGAAAAATCGCAAATATACGACGATTTAAATAAGCTAAATGGTATATTTAAGAAGAGTAATTATAAGGACATAGACGATTTGGTGATTTTAGATTTTTATAAAGAATTTACTAAAAAGGTAGAAAAATTAAAGGATGATGTTATTAGCAGAGATGATGATGTAAAATATGATTTGATAGATAATATTTATGATAAACTTGCTATAATATATGAGATTAAAATAGGTAGAAACAAGAAGGTTCTTAAAAAACCAATTAAAGCGATTTTAAAAGAAGTTAATGGAAAAGAACCTCCTCCTAAACCAAAAAAAACTCCTAAAGATATATGCGAAATAGATTATGATAAAAACCTTTTTAATCAAATACTGTGTGAAATTAATAAAAGAGCTCAAATATTTAATAATTTAACTACATTAAAAAAGGGAGGGGGTCCGGGGCAGATAAAACAACCTAATTTAAATATTGATTTAAATAAATTTTTTGAAGCAGTTGGGAATGATGAACAATTTAGACGTAAAGCTTATTTAGAAATTGATAAAAATATATTAGAAGGGATTGTTAATAATAAAAAAATAGATGAATATATTACTGAAATGCAAAGCAAAAAGACTGTCAATAAATTAGCTGAAATAACAGAACAGTTTTTTAAAAGAACTCCTAACAAAATAAACGGCAAAATTGATAAAGGTAATATTACATTTGGTGATTTTAACAAATTCATAGAAAAAATTAAAGATAGGATGATTGACGATAGTAATAGATATTTAGCGATTATAAAATCCCTAAATATTATAATGAAAAAGGCATCAGGAGCACAGACACCAGCACCAGCAGCAGACGCAGCACCAGCAGCAGTAAAAACAGCAGCAGAAGCAGCAGCAGCAGAAACAATTCAAATAGCATTAGTAAAAACAACAGAAGCGATAGGAGCAGCAGAAGCAGCAGCAGCAAAAGCAGCAGAAGCAGCAGCAGCAAAAGCAGCAAAAGCAGCAGAAGCAGCAGCAGCAAAAGCAGCAGAAGCAGCAGCAGCAAAAGCAGCAAAAGCAGCAGAAGCAGCAGCAGCAAAAGCAGCAGAAGCAGCAGCAGCAAAAGCAGCAGCAGAAAAAGCAGTAGCAGACGCAGCAGCAGCACAGACAGCAGCAGCAGAAAAAGCAGCAGCAGCACAGACACAAGCAGAAAAAGCAGCAGCAGAAAAAGCAGTAGCAGACGCAGCAACAGCAAAAGCAGCAGCAGAAAAAGCAGTAGCAGACGCAGCAGCAGCACAGACAGCAGCAGAAAAAGCAGCAACAGAAAAAGCAGCAGCAGCACAGACAGCAGCAGAAAAAGCAGCAACAGAAAAAGCAGCAGCAGAAAAAGCAGTAGCAGACGCAGCAGCAGCAGTAAAAACAGCAGCAGAAGCAGAAGCAGCAGCAGAAGCAGCAGCAGAAGCAAAAGCAGCAGAAGCAGCAGAAGCAGCAGCAGCAGCAGCAGCAGCAGCAGCAGAAACAGCAGCAGAAGCAGCAGAAGCAGCAAAAGCACAAGAAGCAGCAGCAAAAGCAGCAAAAGTAAAAGAAGTAGTTGCAAAAGCACAAGAAGCAGCAGCAAAAGCAGCAAAAGTAAAAGAAGTAGTTGCAAAAGCACAAGAAGCAGCAGCAAAAGCAGCAAAAGTAAAAGAAGTAGTTGCAAAAGCACAAGAAGCAGCAGCAAAAGCAGCAAAAGTAAAAGAAGTAGTTGCAAAAGATAAAAATGATACAACAGAAAAACTTAATGAACTAAAAACAGAACTTGAAGCACTAAAAACAGCACTTGGAGCACTAAAAACAGCACTTGAAGCACTAAAAACAAATTCGGAAATGATTGGTGGTGCATATCAGAATGCAGTTTCTGGTAATATTAAAAATCAAGGGAATCAAGGGAATCAAGGGAATCAAGGGAATCAAGGGAATCAAAAACAAGGTATTGGTGATAAAATGCCAGGAAATCCCGGGAAAGAATATTTAAAAAATCTCACAGAGATATATATAAATTTGGCAAAAGAATATGGTAAATTTATAAAAGATGAAAGTGAGATAAAACATTTAATTAAATTAGTTATTAAAAGCCAAGAAGATGCAGAAGCAAGTATAGATAATACCGAAGAGATAAAGAATAAAATAATGGATAACATAAAAGATAATGAGAAAAAAATAGATTCATATCAGAAGCTTCTTGCAGATATTCATAAAAAAATAAGTGCGATAGAAAATGAAAATACTAATACCAAAGAGGATGATGATAAGAAGGCTGATAAGAAGGCTGATAAAATAACTGCGATAGATAAAATTAGAGTAAAAATAGATAAATATGGGAAAAAATTAACAGAACTGCTAAATTTTAATAATTCATTAAAAGCATTAAGTAGTACTGAAAAAAAAAATAAAGAAGAAAAAAACACAGAAAGAGAAAGTATAAAAACTAATTTTGATACGATATCACAAGAGTTGTCAGATCACGGAGAAGTGATTAATGCAGAAATTAAAAATTATAGGGTTTCTTATGGTATTGGAACAAATGAATTAGCGAGCGAAGAGACGAAGAAAGAACTTGAAGAATTAGAAAATCAGAATAAGGAAAATGAGAAAAAAAGTAAAAATTTAGAAGAAAGAAAAAAACAATTAACGGCTTCTTTAAAAGTTATTAAGGATGAATTGAGAAAATTATACAAAGCATGTATAGATATAAATCTGCCGTATGCCACAGAATACAATGATTTTGTTAAAAATATCATAAAGGTCGGGCAGCTCAAATATATAATAGATGATAATCCTCAGATTAATAATAATAATGAAATTATTGAAGTTTACAATAAGGAAATTGATAGGATAGATAAGGAATTAGGAGATATCAAAATTGATATTACTTCTAATGCAAAAAAAATCAACGATAAAAAGGAGATTACAAAGTCTCAAGGACAGGGTATAAATAATCCTCGTTACCCGCGAGGAGGTGCTCTATATGGAGGAGGAGCTAAAGAAGATAAAGAAGAAAAGGATAAATTAAGAGGATTGTTGGAAGGAAACTTATATAAATTAATTAGACAGGGAAAGTCGGAAGGCGACAACAATTTATTCGCATTTATCGCCGAATTGAAAACGGTATTTGATAATGACGACGATAAAGATATCGGTTCCGATAATGCTTCTGGGAAAAAATATAATGAGAAGGAAACATTATACGAGCAGATATGGAATGATTATAGCGATGGCGTTAAGGCTTATTATAATAATCAGAAGGACAAGAATCCTCTTACATATATTAACGAAGGCGAGAAGCTGAAAAATAAGGTAATATTATACGATTTGGATCCAGAGATAGTTCTCAAAATTACTTTTCAGGACAAGGTCGTTTTCCTCGCATTAATGTTTGCAATTCGCACGATGATTATGGTATTATTTGAGTTTTTAATAGATTATAATATTGTTAAATCCCTGCGATATGCCATATTAATATACGCTGTCTTTTACATTTTAATATTATTATTATTTACGGCATTTGTCAATCTTGATTCGTATAAACTACGAATTGTATTTAATTATTTAAATATGCACATAAATACTCCGGGAATTATATTACACATTATGTTATTTATAATATTTTCGCTTCTCGTTATCATAATAATACAAACAGATAACTTTATTAATAATTTAGGAGATATTTTAGATTACACACATATATATAATTATATATATACATTCAATTTTGATAATATATTGTCTGGCGAATTTGAAAATAACCTGACAAAAGACGAAAAAATAAAATTACAATACAGACTTGATATAATATCTATGCTCATATTTATATTCTCAGGAACCCTAATATTACTAATGTAATAGCAATAATTGCTATATTTACTTGTATATGCGCGAATGATAAGCTAATATTATACTGTATTGAGCTTTGCAATTGAGCAAATATGCTTCTGTTATATCCGTTATAGTCCCTCCCGGACCCCAAATTCCTCGCACATCTTTGTCATCTTTGTCATCTTTATATAATACTGTTATGTTGTTATCATCAATCTCTAAAACCTTCAATAGGATATCATTATCATCGCTTGTTTTTAATAGGATAT
>Ga0315906_10009730_pt1 | contig 11379 bp, 9 predicted proteins | sample LakEriMetagenome_4_FD_203526 | JGI IMG/M metagenome (GOLD analysis project Ga0315906, IMG submission 203526) | Freshwater fungal communities from buoy surface, Lake Erie, Ohio, United States - Buoy 2 MA122 | ecosystem: Environmental > Aquatic > Freshwater > Lake > Lake biofilm | place: USA: Lake... | reverse complement strand
GGGCATCTCACGGGCCGTTTGCTGCTTCAACGTCCTTCCTATGCCGTCAATGTGTCGGCTATTCTCGATGCCGCAGCCGCCACAGGCACCATCATCGAGCTGAATGCCAGTGGCTGGCGGCTCGACATGGACTGGCGCTGGTGGAAGCTGGCCCGGGAGAAGGGCGTGAAATGCAGCATCAATCCAGACGCACACAGCACACAGGGGCTGAAGGACGTGATCTTCGGCATCCGTGCCGCCCGCAAAGGTTGGCTGCGGCGAGAAGATGTGATCAATACGCTGCCACTTGGTGAGGTGGAGAAAGCGCTAAAAGCCAAACGCAGGCACACAGCCTGAACTTTGAGCTTGGAAGTTCTGCCCTACCCCGCCAAGATGACCTCACATGCTTGAAGTGCTCACCCAACTCCTCCAGGTCCAGGAACGCGATCAACGCATCCTGAAGTTCCAAAAAGAACTCAAAGACATCCCGCTGCAGCAAACGCGAGCCAAAACGCAACTTGCAGGCGACCAGGCATTGGTCGAAAAAGCCACTCAGACGATGAAGGAGATCGAGGTGAAAATCAAAGGCATCGAGTTGGATATTCAGACACGGAACGGCACGATCAAGCGCCTTCAAGACCAGCAATTTGAGACGCGGAAGAATGACGAATTCGCAGCACTCGGACATGAGATCCAGCGTTATCAGAATGATGTGAGAACACTTGAGGACAACGAGCTCGAGCAGATGGAGGCACTCGAAGCTTCCAAGGCAACGCTAAAACAAGCCCAAGCCAAGCTGGCGGAAACGCAGGCCCGCGTGGATACGGAGCTGAAAGCGCTCGACGAACGTGCGGCGGGCATTCAGGCCCGCGTAAACGATTTGCAGGCCGAGCGCCAAAAACTGGCAGAACCGGTCGACCCTGATACGCTGGAGCTCTACGCACGCATTTTCAACAAGAAGGCAGATGCGGTGGCGGCTGTGGAAAATGGCACCTGCAACGGCTGTCATGTGAAAGTGGTGAGTAGCACCATTCAATCGCTGAAGCAGGCGACAGGTCTTACGCACTGCGACTCCTGTGGACGCATTCTCTACCTCATCGAATAGCAAAAAGGTCGCCAAAGGGCACTGGACCTGCTGCGACATCATCGCTCATGACCGAAATCACCCGCCGGAAGAACTTCATCCCTGTCACCGACGAGTTGATCGAGTACCTCGACCAGTTTGGTCGCTGTGACGCGCTGCCGACAACCTACAACGACCTGCGTAACTTCTCTGAGAGTTATCCGCTTTACGACAAGGAAGGCAACGCAACATACTGGAGCAGTGTGCTCTACCCACGCGAGGTGCAGCAGGAAATCTATCCAAAGCTCACCAGCATCTACTCGCTCCTGCGCACTGGTGATTACCACGCGGTGCCTCATTTGTTTGTGGAACGGGTGGACTACTGTGAATTCGGCAACTCACGGCCCTTTCGCGTCCGTGTGGTGAACCAATACAATGACAACTACGACCATTTTTACGTCAAGACGGCTGACGCGTCCCGCGTGTATGGCTTGGAATTGGAGCATTTGCTTTCGCCAAACCGAATCAATTACCTGATGCACCGCGGCGGCACGCTGGTGGAGGAGCATATCGCAGGTCTCCCAGGGGATGTTTTCATGCGCGACTACCTGCACCGCCCGGATTTGAACCGCGTTCGCATCGCTAAGGAATTCGTGAAATTCAGCGAGCGATGCTTCATTCGCCTGCTGGGCGACATGCGCAGCTACAACTATGTGATCGACATGACGCCGGACTTTGAGGAAGTTCAGTATCGTGTTCGTGCGATCGACTTCGACCAGCAGAGCTACGAGGGTAGAAAGAGCCTGTATCTGCCCCAGTTTTTCAAGGAGAACAATCCCATCGTGCAGCTCTGCTTGAACTTTCCCACCATGAAACAGTACCAGGAAGAGGAACGCAGCCTGATCTCTCGCCGCTACCTATCCGAGCACCAGCGACTTTCCGCTCTGTTGCGTTGCATGAAAAAGAATGCCGTGGAACCCTTCGAAAAGGTGGTGCAACTCCGTGCCGAACTCAGTGACTACCACCAAACACACCTTTTTGACTCCTGCCAGAGCATGGGAGAAATCGTCGAGCGGAATCTCGACTACATGCTCGGCAAGCACATGGTCTGAGTCCACGGCTTCCGGCATTGCCAGCGCCGTCTTTCGCATCCAGAATCCGCCCGTTCATGCCCCAGCTTCACCTTCAGCCCGATTTTTCCACCTTCCAGTCACTCGCGGAAAAGGGAAGTCTCGTGCCTGTCGTGGCGGAACTCACCGCCGATTATGAGACGCCGCTCTCAGCCTTCCAAAAAATACACGACGGCCGCTGCGCCTTCCTGCTAGAGTCTGCCGAGCTCACACAGCATTCGGGACGCTACTCTCTGCTCGGCAGCTCTCCTCGCATCATTTTTACGGCACGAGGTAAGGATATCGAAATAGAAGAAAGAGGCCAAAAGCGCCATTTCACAACCCAAGTCGATCCGTTGTCAGAACTCGAAGTTCTGATGAAACCCTTCCGTCCTCATGATTCGCCGGCCCTGCCGGTTTTTCACGGAGGCGCAGTCGGTTACTTGGCTTACGACATGGTGCGCTTTTTTGAGCCAACACTGCCGCCGCCGCCGAAGGACGAACTCGGCCTGCCGGACATGGTTTTCATGATTACTGACACGGTGCTGGTCTTTGATCACCGCACACGACGCCTCTCGATTATCGCGAACGTTCATACCGATGAGCACACGGACCTCAAAAAGGCTTACGAGTGGGCCAAGACGCAGATTGGGGACATGATGAACAAACTGGAACGTCCGCTCGCCTCAAAACCATTACAGGCCTTTGCACCGCTAAGCCATGAACAACTGCCCGCGCCGAGCGGCAACACCACCCGCGAGGAATACGAAGACATGGTGCGCAAGATGAAGGAATACATTGCCGCAGGGGACATTTTCCAAGGCGTGCCCTCACAGCGCTTCGAAACGGCTTACAGCGGTAGCACGATCGACCTCTTTCGTGCGCTGCGGCATGTGAATCCCAGCCCCTATATGTTCTGTCTGGACTTCCCGCAGGGTTTCGCACTCGTCGGCAGCTCGCCGGAGGTCCATGTAAAGTGCATGGATGGCCGTATCGACATCCGCCCCATCGCCGGCACAAGATGGAGGGGCAAAACGCAAGGCGAGGACGATGCGCTAGCCCAGGATCTGTTGCACGACCCGAAGGAGCGAGCCGAGCACATCATGCTGGTCGATCTTGCACGCAATGATGTTGGCCGCGTGGCGGAATATGGCAGCGTTCACGTCAGTGACCTGATGGTCATTGAGCGCTACTCGCACGTCATGCATATCGTTTCAAACGTAGATGGCCGCCTACGCTCGGACAAATCTGCCTACGATGTGATGCGGGCCACCTTCCCCGCTGGAACCGTGAGCGGCTCACCAAAGGTCCGCGCGATGGAAATCATCAACGAGTGCGAAAAGAGCAAACGCTGTGCCTATGCTGGTGCGGTCGGCTATTTCGGATTTGATGGCAATCTCGACTCGTGCATCGCACTGCGAACCTGCGTGGTAAAGGATGGCAAAGCCTACGTTCAAGCAGGCGCTGGCGTCGTCGCTGATTCCGACCCTGCGTATGAATACCGCGAGACGATTAACAAAGCCACTGGCATGCTGCGTGCCATCGAGTGGGCCAAGCAACTTGGCGAGAGTTGAACGAGTCTTAAACAACCCACTCACAATCTGTTCACAGAGTCATGCACAACGAGCTTGGGTTTGGACTTCATGGGCTTGGACTGCTTAAACAAAGAACCCTCCGGTGTTTTCACCGGAGGGTTCCATGGCGATCCAGCAACCAACAACTATTGAGGACCGTTGGCACGAAATGCGGAGCTGAGGAGAGCTGCATCTGTGGTCCTGAAGTTACCCTCATGAACAGGACTAGATTAAAAACTTTTGCCATCGCCGTCAACCATCACGGCCTTCTTTTCCAAAAAGAAGCCTTGAGTCTCATATTTGATAGGTTGAAAACACTTTTTCTCCTCAAACTTTTAGCAAAACGAGCCTTGACACCATTTCAGGGAGAAAAACAGGCCTTCTAATACCAACTATTCTTTTGAACAGTCTTTCAAATTGAGCCAAATAGACTCTTAAATTCGCTCTAAGCTTCCATTTACCTCTTTATGTCCTCCTCCAAACTCCTCGGCCAACTCCTCCTCATGGGCGTTCCTGGCACAGAACTGGACCCCGAAACTGCCGCTCGCCTCAGAAAACTTCAGCCTGGTGGTTTCATCTTGTTCGGCCGCAACATCCAGAGTCCGGCGCAGCTCCGCAAACTCATTGACGATCTTCGCAATCTGTCGGACATCGAGCCATTCATCACCATTGACCAAGAAGGCGGTCGCGTTTCTCGACTGCGTTTAATCGGTGAGGAGCCGCCTAATGCTCAATCCTTGCGTGACAAGGGAGACCCTGAGCTCATCAAGCGCCATGGTAAGCTGACCGGTCAGATTCTTCGGCTGTTTGGTTTCAATCTCGATCTCTGCCCCGTGCTCGACATCAGCTACGACGATGCTGCAGATAACTCTTTGAAAGGCCGCACTTACGGTAAAGATCCGCAGCAAGTCATCACGAATGCCGGGCTCTTCAACCGCGCGATGCGCAAAGAAGGAATCTTGAGCTGCGGCAAGCACTTCCCTGGCTACGGCCCTGCCCAATGCGATCCGCATGAGTTTCTCCCCGTCATCACCAAAAGCCGTGAGGACATGGAGAAAAGCGAACTGCTGCCTTACTCCGCTCTGCTACCAGAGCTCGACAGCGTCATGACCTGCCACAGCAACTACACGGCCTATGACCCCGACCGCGGCCGCTGGCCCGCGAGCCTCTCTTACAACATCGTCACAAAGCTGCTGCGTCATCAGTATGCTTTTGATGGCCTCGCCATGACTGACGACCTCGATATGGGAGCGATTTTAAATGAGGTAACCTTCGAGCAGGCGATTCAAGAAGCAGTGCGTGCTGGAAATGATATCGTGATGATCTGCCATCGCATCGAAATGGTCGAACTCGCCCGCCAGCATCTCGAAGGCGTTGAGGCACCGGTCATCCACGATGCACTTATGCGAATCGAGAAGACCAAAAAGCGTCTTGTATCTCCTGACACGTTCGACCTCGACCGCTTTGCTTCCATCAACCGGGATATCTGGCAGTTGCGCATCGACACCTTGGGCGAGGAAAAAGCCAGAGTGCTCAGCGTTGAAGATGGTAAGAGGTCACCAGTGGAGCTTTACTGACGGTCAATCTCCAAAAAGCGAGCGGCGCTTTGGCGGTTGTCGGGGTGGCGCGACATCACGGCTGCCACCACCAAGCAATTTGGGAGACCATTTGGTATCTGCAACGGTGCCAGTCCCTCTGTAGGCGAGCAGCTCACTCAGCAAAAAAGTCGGAATGGCCAGCAGCCCCCGCACCCGCACCTCCGCATCAAAATCGATCTCATCCCGGATAATGTCGACCCTCCCTCTTGAAGTGATGCGGAAACTGGTCGTGAGGGCAACAAGATCCTTCGTGTTCAAAAAACCATCGGCAACCGTGAAATTGCAGGAGGCCTCCTTGGCGATGTTGTAGCCCGCGATGGGCTTGGGCAACACCGCTCCGAGCAGGGGCGTGAGCGGACCCAAAATGGGAACGGACATGAGATTTCCGTTCACGATGATGATGACACCGCTTCCGTTCAATGCCTTCCAATCGTTCATTCGACCGGTAAATTGGAGATGTCCGCTGAGATCGCCCTCGCTTGTATCGTCCTGTTTTGAGTAGTTTTGGGCGAATTGGCGAAAACTCAAGGCATCCAACCTGAGCTCGCCGGCATAAGGGTTCGGCTCGCGTGATTCATCGAGCTTTCCCTTCAATGTGATGCCGCCACCGAGGACCGCTGCCTTGATGTCAAAATCCACCTGATTGCCCCGCCCCAAGACCGCTGCAGTCACTCCGGTAAAAGGAAGACGTTTGCCAAAGACCTCATAAGGAAAAAGCCCGGCTGTAACGTCCACCCGGTAGTCCTTTACCTCAGGTTTGAGATCGGTTTGTCCCACTGCTCGAAGAGGGCGATCGTTCAAGCGGCCCTTCACATCAAAGCTGAGAACGCTGTTCTTGATCGTCAACTCACCATCGGGCGCATCGATGGTGTGATCCTCGCCGAACAGCTCATAATTTCCTCTGCCAGTGGGATTGCGGAAGTTCACCGTATAGTCGTTGAACTTCGGATCACGAATGCCGATGGTTCCATTTACCTTCACTTCCGTGCCATGGGTAAGTTGATACTTGGCGATGTGTGCGGCGGTTTTTGAGGCAAAACAGCGGAGGAGGTCAGCTGTGTCCGTGGCAGCCTGCACATGGGTCACCCTCACCCATTTCTCCTCATCGTTGAGGAAGATGTCCTCTGCCACCGCGGGTCCCGCAGGATGCTTGATTCGCACGTTGCGGAAATTTTGGAAGAACCCTTGAAAAGCGAGATCCGCTTCCATTTCATCCAAATAGACACCGTTGTAGCGAAACCGCCGCAGCAGGCCATGTCCGGAGTTCACTCCATCTTGGAGCACAAACGACGGTCCTTCGCCTGAGACACGCACGTCGATATGAGACTTTTCATCAAACTGGAAGCGCCGGATCACATCACGCGTCTTCTCGCGTAGGACAAACGGCAGCAGCACGTTTGGGTCCATGCGTAGAATGGCATCATACTTCACGCCTTGGGTGCGGTGCTGCATCAGCTGCATCAGAACCTGACCGGTCTTGTGCTTCAAAATGGCATCACGCACATAAAAGCCATCCTGATTCACACCAATGCTCGCGCTCAAGCCCTCAAAAATCGCCCCGCGACTGCCGAAGCGCTTGCAGTCTAGCCTGCCGGTGACTTCCGCCGGGAAGACCTGATCCTGCTTGGCTTTGCCCTTGTTTATCCCCGGATGCCAAAAACCTTCCAATGCGAGCTGAGGTGGCTCATAAAAAACCGCCTCCCGCAGGCCGTCGACATCGAAAAATGTTCGGGCAAGCGCCGGAATATCTGCGCTTGAGCTCAGTCGGAAACGAGCACTTTCTGCCCCTAGACGCCAAGTGGCTGTGGCTTCAATGCTGCCGAGATGGTCACTCAAATGCAGTCGCTTCAGGTCAATCAGGCCACCGTCATACTCGGCGTCGGCGATCCACTCCGTCCAAGTGTAGTCCTCGAAGCGCAAGTTCGAAGCGCGAAAGGAAAGGCCTGCCTTGAGTTCCTGCGGTTTATTCAGATCACCACTGACCTCAAGGCTGATCAGCGGCTTCTCTGGAGATTGAAAGCGCGCCAGCCAATCCAGCCCGTTTTGAATCTGCACGCGATGGTCACGCATGAGGCTTAGGCGTTTCAAGGCACTCTGGCGCGACTTTTCCGGTTGATCGTCCGGCTTTGGCAAGGTGAGCACGCCTCGGATGTCCAGCCGAATGCCCGAGAGAACTCCTTCCGCTTGCCGAATTTCCAGTTGGTTGCCATTGAGCACTGCCTTCGCATTGAAATCCTTCAGCTCGATCACCGTCTGCTCGGGCATCTGGGGATCGACCGGGAGCGCAATGCCCGCGTGGCTCAATTCCAAAGACTCCACGCTTACCTCCCCCTCCATCAGAAGGGCGAGATCCAGTGACACATTAAGCCGGTCCACCCGCGCGATTTCGTTGACTCGGGTAAAGTCATTGAAAAGCCGCACCTCCTTGGCAATAAGACCTCCAAATGGGCTGATGGTGAGCCGTTCGAAGTCGAGAAAGACACCATGTTTGGCTAGCTCACCCGTCACAAAGCCACGCCACCGCCGACTGAAGGACTCTGAATTCGAATACAATCCCACCGCCAGCACAAAACTGGCGATCAAAAGAAGGATCAGGCGACGGAGGAATCGGAACACGGGCCACGCAATAAAAGATGATGAGCCAAAAGATAAAAGATAAAAATGACTCAGCCAACGGAAGGTTCCGCTTAGATGCTAACCGGTTCTGTCAGATCCCCGAGACACGCCACATCCGATATCTTCGGCGACCGCAAGATTCATAATGGCATGACATGTCGCACCCCATTCATCTTCTGCCACTTGGCCGCTGAGCCCATCTGCTGCCACATCAAGAGCATTGAATCACTTCAGCTTAATGCCCAGATGGACTCGGAGATATTCCTCGAGTGCGCCTGCAAGCGTTTGAGCAAATCTTCTTCGGTGGGTGTCTGTGTCGCGCAAGCGAACACGGTTCGCCTCGAGCTGAAAACCTGTTGTGGGAGGCTTGCAATGCCTAGCGACCGTGTAGCCACCGCTGAAGTAAGGCTGATCCGGCACAGGCAATCGCGGGCTCGGTGTGGAGTGATAGCCGCGCGCCTCCAGCAGGGCTCCAAAACTGCATCTCCCCCGAAGAAGGTCCGAATAGGGCAAGTTCGAGCGACGCATCAGGTGCGCCAAGCTACTTTTTGCCACAAAATCCGGCGCATTGAGCCTTTCCAGAGGCTGGGAAAGATCTTCTGATTTGTGCAGGTAACCCAACTCCACCCGCTGTCCGGGATGGTTTTGCCCATGCATGTCAATCAGGAAGACCATGCCATGTCTCTTCACCTCCGCATCGCAAGCCTGTTCGATGAAATGATGATATTCCTCCCAACTTTTGGTGGCATCGGCATTACCCTGAGCCGCTTCATGGACTTCGCGATTGGGATCGAGCTTGCTACGGTGCAAATGGCTCAGGATCACATGGGGGCGATGGCCACCCAGCGCAGCAATTTCCTCCGCCACCGCCCTTGTGAGCTCCTGCGTATTGGCATCCTCGGTCGTCACACCGTAAAGGCGATTCGGAATGTCACTCGGCTTCAGCCTCCCACCGTGGGGCGAGCACAGAACCAAAGGCAAGTCGCCGGGCGTATGTTCGACATACCCCTTGGTCCCGAATCGGCTCACGATCTGCCCCGAGGCAGCAGAAATCAGCATCCAAAGCGAGGCGGTAAGAAGACAGAGGGCTTTCATGAGAACGTGGACACCCGACACTGTTTGGCGGAAACATGAGTCTGCAAGCCGGTTGAAATGCTCACAGGCATGGGCCATGAAGACTACCGCCTTACATCCAAAACGGCAGATTCTTTTCGCATGGCCACCCTCAAATCCCGAAAACTCAAGAGCATCCCAGCCGAAATCACTGTCCCGGGGGACAAAAGCATATCCCATCGCTCCGCGATGTTTGCCGGCCTCGCCAAAGGAACAACCGTCATCGACGGCTTTCTGCCCAGTGAGGACTGCCTATGCACCGTGAAGGCCATGCAGGCACTCGGTGCCGAAGTGCAACCCCTCGAGGAGGTCGAGGGCATTGGACTGGTAAAGCTCGCCATTACTGGCAAGGGTGCGAAGCTTCAAGCTCCGGCACATCCGATTGATTGCGGCAACTCCGGCACCACCACACGCCTTCTTTGCGGCATTCTTGCCGGACAAAGTTTTACCACTGAGCTCTTCGGCGATCCTTCGCTGTCCAAGCGACCCATGAAGCGTGTCGCAGATCCACTTGGCCAAATGGGAGCCCGAATCGAAGGCCAAGGCGAAAAAATCTGTGCACCGCTGAAGGTCAGTGGCGGTCATTTGCTACCCCTGCACTACAAATTACCCGTCGCCAGTGCTCAGGTAAAGAGCGCAGTGCTGCTCGCCGGCCTCTTCGCGCAGGGAAAAACCACGGTTGTCGAACCGGTCGCGACACGCAACCACACCGAGCGGCTCTTCAGTCACTTCGGCATCCGATGGCAACGTGAAAAAGATGCCGTGAGCGTTGATGGACCGCAAGAGCCGCAGGCTCGTGACATTGTGGTGCCAGGAGACATTTCCAGCGCCGCTTTCTGGCTCGTTGCCGTTGCCGCGTCACCAGGCTCACAGATCGTGATCAAGAATGTGGGGCTTAATCCGACCCGCACCGGCATCCTCGATGTCCTACTGAGAATGGGTGCGCAGGTGACTCGCTCCGAGCTGCAATCGGAGGGAGAACCACGTGGAAACATCCTCGTCAAAGGCGGCCAGCTGAGCGCCACCGTTATCGGTGGGACCGAAATCCCAAATGCTCATTCGCGATGCTGAGGAGCTCCGAGTGAAGGAGACCGACCGCATCGCCGCCGTTGCTCACAACCTGCGCCTCATGGGCGTTAACGTCACCGAACGTCCCGATGGCATGGAAATCGAAGGAGGCGCCAAACTGCATGGAGCCACGCTTCCCTGCTTTGGTGATCACCGCATCGCTATGGCCTTCGCCATCGCGGGCCTATTCGCTGAAGGCACTACAACGATTGAAGGCAGTGAGTGCATTGCCACCAGCTACCCAGGCTTCGAGCACCACCTCGACCTGTTCCTACAGGGTGTTGCTGGAGCGCAAACCAGTCCGTCGCCTTCCAGCACCACGCCGCATTAACCTTCATCCATTCGGCATGTCTGTAGTCATCACCATCGACGGCCCAGCGGCCTCAGGCAAAAGCAGCATCGCGCGACTCGTTGCCAAAAGGCTTGGTTACATCTTTGTGGGCACTGGCAACATGTATCGCGCCTTCACTTGGGCTGTTCTGCACCGTGGCATGGCCCCAGACGATGCCGCGGCAGTCATCGCCGGTTTGCCTTCCATCGTTTTTGAATGCCCCGTTCTTGATGGGCAGACTCACGTCCGCCTCGATGGGCATGATTTGGCAGCCGATCAACTCAACAGTGATGCTGTCAATGCTGCGGTTTCGCTCGTTGCCCGCATTCCAGAGGTGCGGGCACGCCTCGTCGCGGATCAGCGCGCCCTGATCCGCCTCGGCTCCCTCGTCATGGAAGGGCGTGACATCGGCAGCGTTGTCTTCCCCGACAGCCCTTACAAAATCTACATCGACGCCTCCGAGGAGGTCCGCGCCACCCGCCGCCGTGCCCAAGGCCAAACCGACAATCTTGCCGAACGCGATCGCATGGACAAGGCCCGTCAATCCAGCCCGCTCGTGATCCCCGATGGTGCCACCATCATCGACAATTCTGCTATCACGCTCGAGGAAGCCGTGAATCAAGTGCTAGACGCCCTACGATCCAAAAAGCTTCCTGATCTCTCAGCCGGAACAGCCGATGCCCCTAACACAACGGCAGCTCCACCTCACTGATTGGCCACAAGGGTCTCTATAACATCTGCCACACGATCCATTTCGGCGAGCGTATTATAAAAGTGTGGACTGAAGCGAATGTGGGAGCGTCCGTCCCGCGTGTGCCGAAGCGAGACGGAAATCTGTTGCGTGGCGAGACCTTGCTGAATGGTTTCCAATTTCAACTGCGGATGCCAGACCGTTGTGATTCCAGAAGCTGACGGGCTGTCAGGCGAA
>Ga0315906_10009729_pt1 | contig 11380 bp, 8 predicted proteins | sample LakEriMetagenome_4_FD_203526 | JGI IMG/M metagenome (GOLD analysis project Ga0315906, IMG submission 203526) | Freshwater fungal communities from buoy surface, Lake Erie, Ohio, United States - Buoy 2 MA122 | ecosystem: Environmental > Aquatic > Freshwater > Lake > Lake biofilm | place: USA: Lake... | reverse complement strand
CCTGTACATCACCCGCTGCAAATACGCCCGGTACAGAGGTCATGGTGGCTAGGCCCGCTAAGCCGCTTTTGGTCACGATGTAACCGTTCGCCATCTCTAACTTGCCCTCAAAAATACCAGTGTTGGGTTGATGGCCAATCGCAATAAATACGCCTGTAGCAGCTAAATCCAGCGAAGGCTCGCCCTTGGTGGAGCGCAGACGTACCCCGGTGACGCCGCTTTGGTCGCCCAAGACCTCGTCGACCTCGCGAAAGGCGGCGATTTTCATGTTGCCGTTTGCGACCTTTTCCATCATTTTGTCGATCATAATGGGCTCAGCACGGAATTTGTCGCGGCGATGCACGACGGTGACTGAGCGACAAATATTAGAGAGATAAAGCGCCTCCTCGACCGCAGTGTTACCACCCCCAACTACCGCAACATCTTGATTCTTGTAGAAAAAACCGTCACAAGTCGCGCAACCAGACACACCACGCCCCATGAAGGCTTCCTCGGAGGGCAGCCCCAAATACTTGGCTGAAGCTCCCGTTGCGATAATCAGCGCGTCACAGGTGTACTGCGCGCCACCATCACCGGTGAGGCGAAACGGCCGACTGGAAAAGTCGACACTGGCGATGTGGTCGAATACCATCTCGGTGTTGAAGCGCTCTGCGTGTGCGGCAAAGCGTTGCATGAGCTCTGGTCCCTGTACGCCGTTTGCGTCCGCGGGCCAGTTATCGACCTCTGTGGTGGTCATGAGTTGACCGCCTTGGGCCATCCCGGTGATCATGACGGGGTTCAGGTTGGCGCGGGCAGCGTAGACTGCGGCGGTATAGCCGGCCGGACCTGAGCCCAAAATGAGAACTTTGGCATGTTTTGGCGTTGACATTGGATTTACCCTCTATATTGACCTGCAAATTATAATGTTCTCCATGCCTCGACTCTCTCCTGCCACGACGCGCTCCTCGCGCACGACCCGAAACACCCGAAATGGGCCCTCAGCGCTACAAACGCGGCTCCTCTCCATTGCGAGGGAAGCGCGCTGGATTTTGTTCGCGGCTCTGGCTGCTTGGCTGACCTTGGTGCTGGCTACGTGGAATGCCGCCGACCCAGCCTGGTCTCACTCCGTAGGTCGTGATGCCGAACATCTCCACAATCGTGGGGGCGTGATCGGGGCCTATTTGGCGGACATCTTGCTCTACCTCTTCGGGTTTTCGGCTTGGTGGTGGGTCATCTTGCTGGTGCATCGCGTGCGTGCGGGCTATTTACGCCTTGCGGCGCAGCTTCGAACCCGCGGCGAACCAGAAACTCTCGCCCGCGTCCGGTGGGAGCAGGGAATTGGATTTTTTGTCGCTTTGCTTGGGTCTGTTGGGCTAGAGGCATACCGCTTGAGTTCACTGGGGCTGCAGTTGCCTGGTCGCATGGATTACAACAGTGGGGCGGGCGGCGTCATTGGTCACGTATGGTCTGGCTTTTTGGCGCAGTCTGTCGGTTTTGCTGGTAGCACGATCATCTTGATTGCAATGATCGTGATTGGGTCAAGCTTGTTCTTTGGCTTCTCTTGGATGACCGTCGCTGAAAAAGTGGGGGCGGCGCTTGAGTGGGTGATGCTGAAGTTCAGTACGATTCGCACTGCGCGTCAGGATCGACGCGCTGGGCAGGTGGCGCAGGCTGTGCGCCATGAGCAAGTCGAGGCTAAGCACGAAAAAACCGTGCATGAGCAGCCTATACGTATCGAGCCTGCAATCGTTCAGGTGCAAAAGTCTGAGCGTTTGCAAAGAGAAAAACAGCAAACCTTATTTATTGAGCCCGTAGCGCCCGGTGACTTGCCCGCCTTGAGTTTGCTGGATCAGCCCGAACCGACTTTTGAGACGGTCTCTGCTGAAACAATCGAATTCACTTCGCGGTTAATCGAGAAAAAACTCGCGGACTTCGGCGTCGAGGTGCAAGTGATTGCGGCGCAAGCCGGTCCTGTCATCACACGCTACGAGATCGAGCCTGCAACAGGCGTTAAGGGCAGCCAAATTGTTAACCTAGCGAAAGATCTTGCGCGTGCGCTGAGCTTGGTCAGTATCCGTGTGGTGGAGACAATCCCAGGCAAGAATTTGATGGGTTTTGAATTGCCCAATCCAAGACGGCAGATGGTAAAGCTCTCTGAGATTCTGGGTTCGCAGGTCTATCACTCCAGTAGTTCCGTTGTCACGATGGCGTTGGGTAAAGATATTGCGGGTCACGCGGTGGTAGCAGATCTCGCTAAGATGCCACACTTGCTAGTGGCGGGTACCACGGGGTCTGGGAAATCTGTCGGTATCAATGCGATGATTCTGTCGCTTCTTTATAAAGCCGACGCCTCTCAGACGCGTTTGATTTTGATTGATCCAAAGATGCTCGAGATGAGCGTCTATGAAGGTATTCCTCATTTGCTTGCACCGGTTGTGACGGATATGCGGCAGGCCGCAAACGCGCTGAACTGGTGTGTCGGCGAAATGGAAAAGCGTTATCGTCTGATGAGTAAATTAGGCGTGCGCAACTTGACTGGGTATAACAATAAAATACGAGAAGCCATTAAGCGCGAAGAGCCGATCCCAAATCCATTTTCACTTACACCCGATGCACCCGAGCCCTTGAAAGAGCTGCCGACGATTGTTGTCGTGATCGATGAGCTGGCCGATCTGATGATGGTGGTGGGTAAAAAGATTGAAGAGTTGATTGCGCGTCTAGCGCAGAAGGCGCGCGCGGCGGGTATTCATTTGATTCTGGCCACACAGCGCCCAAGCGTTGACGTGATTACCGGCTTGATTAAAGCAAACATTCCGACGCGCATCGCCTTTCAAGTCTCCTCCAAAATTGACTCCCGTACGATTCTTGATCAGATGGGAGCAGAGGCTTTACTAGGTCAGGGTGATATGTTGTATATGCCCCCAGGTACCGGATTGCCGGTTCGTGTGCATGGCGCATTTGTCTCCGATGAAGAAGTGCACCGTGTGGTTGAGTCGTTGAAAGCCCAAGGCGAGCCCGACTATATCGATGGCTTGCTTGAGGGCGGAGTTGAAGGCGAGACCGGAGATGGCGTTAGTAGTGTGACCGGTTTTGCGAATGTAGAAGCGGACCCCATGTATGATCAGGCGGTAGAGATCGTCTTAAAAAATCGTCGCGCGTCGATTTCCCTCGTCCAGCGTCATCTGCGCATCGGCTACAACCGCGCTGCACGCCTGCTCGAGCAGATGGAGAATTCCGGCTTGGTGTCGGCGATGCAGTCTAACGGTAATCGCGAAATCCTCGCGCCTAAGACTGCACTCGAAGAATGATTGGCCACACAATCCTGCGACGATTTAGGCAGTTTTTTTATTTCATGCCACTCGCTCTGGGCTTGGGCTTTTGTTCCACAACGTTGCAGGCACAAACAGCGTCAGACCAATTGAGTAGCTTTGTTCAGGCGGTTCAATCGGCCAAGGGTAACTTCTCTCAGTTTACGGTGGGTCCGCAAGGCCAAACAAAGCCCGCGCAAACGGGTCGTTTTTCTTTTAAGCGACCAGGGCAGTTTAATTGGGAAGTTCTAAAGCCTTACGCACAGCAGATCGTCTCTGACGGTCAAGAGATGTATCAATTTGATCCAGATCTCAATCAAGTCAGTGTGCGTAAAGTCGATCAGGCAATCGGTGCTTCGCCCGCGGCGATCTTGTTCGGTTCCGGCGCTTTGGATCAGGCTTTCAAGGTCTCCGTTTTGCCTGACAAGGACGGTTTGGCGTGGTTACGTGCGTTACCTCGCACGGGTGATGCAGGATTTGTCCACGTAGACATCGGCTTTCAGGGGGGACTCCCCGCGCACCTCATTTTGCTTGACGCATTTGGCCAGACAACACATGTCAAGCTTTCCGGCCTAGTGCGTAACCCAGGCTTGGCGTCAGACGCTTTTAAATTTGTGCCACCTCCCGGCGCTGATGTCGTGCGTATGCAATGACGGATTTATTTAAAGCCAAGCCTATCCCCCCACTTGCTGAGGCGTTGCGCCCCACAACTTTAGACGAGGTAGTGGGACAGAGTCACTTACTCGGACCCGGCAAGCCCTTGCGTATTGCGTTCGAATCTGGTCGCCCGCATTCCATGATTTTGTGGGGCCCACCCGGTGTGGGGAAAACGACGCTCGCGCGCTTGACTGCGCAGGCTTTTGATTGCGCGTTTATTGCGATTTCAGCAGTGTTCGCGGGAGTCAAAGATATACGTGCTGCCATGGATGAAGCACAAATGACGCTCGAACAGTACCAGCGTCGTACACTTTTATTTGTTGATGAAATCCATCGTTTTAATAAAGCGCAACAAGATGCCTTGTTGCCTTTCGTAGAGTCTGGTCTTGTGACGTTTATCGGTGCAACGACAGAAAACCCGTCCTTCGAAGTGAATGCGGCGTTATTGTCCCGTGCGCAAGTTTACGTGCTGCAGTCACTCAATGAGAATGAGTTACGTGAACTCTTAGCGCGCGCGCAAGCCACGGTATTGCGTGACCTGCAATTCGAAGAGGTCGCACTCGACACCTTGATTGGTTATGCGGATGGTGATGCACGTCGCTTTCTGAGCTTATTAGAGCAAGCGAGTGTTGCAGCACAAAATGCAGGGCAGACACTGGTCGATAGCGCCTTGGTCGAAAACGCGCTTAGTATGAATGCACGGCGCTTCGATAAAGGGGGCGATAACTTTTATGATCAGATTTCGGCTCTGCGTAAATCGGTGCGTGGGTCTAGCCCTGATGGGGCGCTATATTGGCTGACGCGTATGTTGGATGGCGGAGCTGATCCAAAGTATCTGTCGCGACGGATCGTACGTATGGCATGGGAAGATATCGGATTGGCAGACCCTCGGGCGATGCAAATCGCGAACGATGCCGCATCGACTTATGAAAGACTCGGATCCCCCGAGGGTGAGCTTGCTTTGGCCCAAGCCGTGCTCTACCTCGCTATCGCGCCTAAAAGTAATGCGGGTTATATGGCCTATAACCAAGCGGTCGCCTATATTAAGAGCGATAGTTCACGCACTGTGCCGATTCACTTGCGGAATGCGCCGACTAAGCTGATGAAGGAACTTGGACACGGGCACGCCTATCGTTACGCGCACGACGAGCCTGAAGCTTACGCAGCTGGCGAGTCCTATCTGCCTGACGGTATGCGTGAACCAAGATGGTATGTGCCGACACCTCGTGGGCTTGAAGGGAAAATCGCTGAAAAGCTTGCGCGTTTGCGCGAGCTCGATGCGCAGGCGCGCAAACAGTCAAAGGACTAAAGCAATGGAATGGATTGATGCGCTGACGTTAGCCCGTATTCAATTTGCGTTTACCGTCAGTTTTCACATTATCTTCCCCTCCTTCTCGATTGGGTTGGCAAGCTATATGGCTGTGCTCAATGGCTTGCACCTAATGACGGGGCGGCCCGTCTACCTCATGCTGTTTAACTATTGGAAGAAAATATTTGCCCTAGCGTTTGGTATGGGTGTCGTGTCGGGAATAGTCATGAGTTATGAGTTCGGCACAAATTGGAGCGTATTTGCCGAGAAGACGGGCCCCGTTCTTGGGCCACTAATGGGCTACGAGGTCATGTCGGCATTTTTCCTTGAGGCCGGATTTCTTGGTGTGATGTTATTTGGTCGTGAGCGTGTTGGACCAAAGTTGCATTTCTTTGCCACTGCCATGGTGGCACTCGGTACCTTCATGTCTGCCTTTTGGATTCTGTCAGTCAATAGCTGGATGCAAACACCCGCAGGCTATGCAATGAATGATGTTGGGCAGTTCGTTGTTGTGGACTGGTGGGCGGTTATCTTTAATCCCTCGTTTCCCTATCGCTTAGTGCACGTGTTGCTAGCGGCCTATCTCACCACAGCGTTTGTGGTGGGCGGGGTTGCGGCCTACCATTTGTTACGCCAAAAGAGTGAGCGGGTTAAAGGCTCTGGGACCGCTGTGATGTTTTCGATGGCCCTATGGATGGCGGCAATCGTCGCGCCGATACAGATTGCGGCGGGCGATGCGCATGGACTCAATACACTTGAACATCAGCCACGCAAAATTGCAGCAATGGAAGGCCACTATGAGACCGTTAAAGGGGCGCCACTGATTCTGTTTGGCGTGCCTAACGCCAAGGAGAGGCGGATGGATTATGTGGTGCAGATTCCGTATTTGGGCAGCTTGATTTTGACGCATACCCTTGACGGTGAGATCCGCGGCATGGACAGTTGGCCTGCTGATGAGCAGCCTCCAATGGGCATTGTGTTTTACGCCTTCCGAGTAATGGTGGGTATCGGTACGCTGATGTGTTTGCTCGGTCTTTGGAGTTTATGGTTGCGTTACAAAGGTCGGTTGTATGACACGCCACTGATGCATCGTGCAGCGTTATTGATGGGACCCTCTGGTTTTATTGCAGTGCTGGCGGGCTGGACCGTGACAGAAGTGGGGCGTCAGCCCTATACGGTCTATAACTTGCTGCGTACGGCTGATTCAGCGTCTCCAATTGATGCAACGGCAATTGCATTTTCCTTGCTGGCGTTTGTCGTAGTTTATTTCTCTTTGTTTGGTACGGGTGTCTATTACATGCTTCGGCAAATGGCGAATCCGCCGTCTATGTCAGATCCTGAGTTGTCTGTGCAGGAGCCCATGCGTGCGGCTGGACTGGCTGGCGCCCGCACCGGTGTCGCGGGGCAGACCGGTTCAGGGGGTCAAGCATGACGATCGATCTCCCGCTTATTTGGGCTGGCTTGATTGCTTTCGCAGTCTTGGCTTACATCGTTCTCGATGGTTTTGACCTTGGGATTGGTATCTTGTTTCCGTGGGGTCGGAGTGAAGAAAGCCGCGACCAGATGATGAATGCCGTTGCGCCTGTTTGGGATGGTAACGAAACGTGGCTCGTCTTAGGGGGAGGAGGGCTCTTTGCAGTTTTCCCTCTCGCTTACGCAGTGATTATGCCGGCTTTGTATGCGCCCATCATCATCATGTTGCTTGCGCTTGTATTTCGTGGGGTCGCCTTTGAATTCAGATGGAAGAGCCACGCGCGCAAGTATCTTTGGGATTGGGCTTTCGCAGGAGGATCCACCGTCGCAACGTTTGCTCAAGGCGTTGCGCTTGGCGCGCTCGTTCAAGGAATACCGGTCGAGAATAGGGCGTACGCTGGGGGTTGGTGGGATTGGTTAACGCCCTTCAGCTTACTCACTGGCTTGGCGCTGGTGATCGGCTACGCCTTACTTGGCGCGACATGGCTGATTTTAAAAACAGAGGGTGAGGTCGCGCGGATTGCTAGAAAGGCTGCGTTCGGGTTGGGGTTGGCTTTATTGTGCATGATTGGTGTGGTGAGTTTGCTGACGCCATTTATGCATGAACACTTTATGCAAAAGTGGTTTGCTTGGCCAGCAATGGCTTTCGTTGCTCCTGTCCCCCTTTTGGTTTTGGTGTGCGCCTACGCTTTATTCAAGGGTTTGGCAGATAAGTCCGAGTTAATGCCGTTTTTGGCTGCACAAGGGCTCTTTGCATTGTCTTATATCGGTCTCTTAATTAGCTTTTTTCCCTACATCGTCCCGTCTTCGCTGACGCTTTGGCAGGCTGCCGCTCCCGATAACAGTCTGCAATTCTTGTTGGTCGGTGCGCTTGTCCTCATTCCCGTCATTTTGGTCTACACCGGCTATGCATACTGGGTTTTTCGCGGCAAGGTCCAAGCAAAGCAGCATTACCATTAGATCCCTATGAAACGATGGCTTTGGTTTCTGCTAATTTGGGTGGCAAGTGTCGCTTGCCTCGCTAGTGTTGCCTGGCTGCTGCGCCGTTTACAATACTGGCTTCATTAGCCTTAACCTCTTAAAAATCATGCTTGACCCCGCTTTGTTACGTAAAGATTTGGCTGTCGTCGTCAGTCGCTTGGCGGCGCGTGGCTTCGCATTTCCGTTGGATCAGTTCAATGGGCTGGAGGCTCGGCGCAAGTCAGTTCAAACGGATACCGAAAACTTACAAGCGCAACGTAATGCGCTGGCCAAACAAATTGGGGCGTTGAAATCACGGGGTGAGGATGCTTCGGCTGTGCTGGCAGAGTCGCAAGCCATACCGGACAAGCTCAAAGCCTTTGAGTTGGAGCTTGCCGAGATACAGTCGCAACTGTCCGATATGTTGATGGCGATTCCTAACTTACCGCACGAGAGCGTTCCCCAAGGTGCGGATAGCGAAGGCAACATTGAAGTCCGTCGTTGGGTGCCACTGCCGGACGCCTCCGGAGATCCGCAGCGTTTGGCCTTCGAAGCGCTAGATCATGTCACGCTCGGTGAAAAAATCGGTCTGGATTTCGATACCGCAGCAAAGCTCTCTGGCGCAAGATTTAGCTTTATGCGAGGACCCGTTGCGCGGTTGCATCGCGCCTTAGCGCAATTCATGCTTGATCTGCAAACGGGCGCGCACGGTTATACCGAGTGCTACACCCCCTACATCGTGAATGCTTCGACTTTGATGGGCACCGGGCAATTGCCCAAGTTTAAAAACGATATGTTCTGGGTCACTCGCGGTGGAGATGAACCATCCGTAGACGAGCAGGGCAATGTGGTGGCGCGTGAAGAGCAGTATTTGATTTCAACTTCGGAAATCACACTGACAAGTTTTGTACGGGATACGATCGTGCCGCCGGCTGACCTTCCCCTTCGAATGACGGCACACACACCTTGTTTTCGCTCCGAAGCTGGCAGTGGCGGACGTGATACGCGCGGTTTGATTCGCCAGCATCAGTTCGATAAAGTCGAAATGGTGCAAATCGTCGCACCCGAGACCTCTTATCAAGCGCTCGAAGACATGGCGGGACACGCCGAAAAAGTTCTACAACTCCTAGGCTTGCCGTATCGTGTCATGTTGCTGTGCACCGGTGATATGGGTTTTGGTGCGACCAAGACTTACGATCTCGAAGTTTGGTTGCCTGCACAAAATACTTGGCGTGAGATTTCCTCGGTTTCAAATTGCGAAAGTTTTCAGGCTCGACGCATGCAGGCTCGCACACGTACCCCTGCCGGTAAGACTGAGTTCGTTCATACACTCAATGGTTCTGGTCTTGCCGTTGGACGTGCGCTTGTAGCGGTGCTTGAGAACTTCCAGCAGGCTGATGGCAGTATCGTGATTCCTGAAGTGCTGCGCCCTTACATGGGTGGCCTCAGCGTATTGCAAGCGGGCTGACGCGCCGATCATGCGCGCGACGACCTTACTGGTCTTGACTGTGCCACCCTTGATGTGGGCAAGCAATGCCATTGTAGGTCGTATGGCTGCAGGTGCCATACCACCGCTGACCCTAAATTTTTTGCGTTGGGTCGTTGCACTGCTGGTATTGCTGCCGTTTATCTTGACACAACTTAAGGTGGACTGGTCAACCGGCCGCCAGCATTGGAAGCTGTTTGCTGCGACTGGGTTTTTAAGTACAACCTGCTACAACGCTCTTCAGTATTTAGCCCTTATTACGTCAAGCCCCATCAATATTGCTTTGATCACAGCCGCGGGGCCTATTTTTACGTTGTTGGTCGGACGTGCATTTTTTTCGGCGCATATCGGTCGGTCGGCGGCATTAGGCGCGGTGCTTTCAATACTAGGTGTTGCCTGGGTTCTAGTGCGAGGTGAGATTCAAAATCTAACCCAAGTGGCCTTTGTATCGGGCGATTTGTTCATGTTGTTGGCAATCGCACTCTGGAGCATCTACACCTGGCTCCTGCGTGAGCGGCCCAAGTCCATGTCCGGCTATAGTGTGCTCGCATTACAAATGTTATGGGGTCTTGTTTTTGCGGTGCCCATGGTGTTGGCTGAGGTGCTCTGGGGGGGCTATGCTCCGATACAGTGGGACGGACACACGTTAGGCATGGTGGTGTACGTCGCGCTTGGTCCGGCTTTATTGGCCTACATCTGCTGGCAACGTGCTGTTGCGCTCACTGGCTCGCAACTGCCCATGTTTTTTTTGAACTTAACGCCAGTGTTTGCGGCGATTCTGGCTGTGTTGTTGTTAGGCGAGTTTCCGCAAAGCTATCATTTGATTGGCCTAGCATTGATCGTATTTGGCATTGTGCTTTCGAACCGTAGTGAGGCGACTGCAAGCGCTAAAAAATAGCGCTTATGGTTGGTATTAATTTGAATGATTAAGGTGAAAGAGAAATGAAGCGACTCTTGCGTAGCGTTTGGCAAGTAACAATTGGTTTGATGGCAAGCTTTGCCTTGACCGCGATTTTGTTGCCCTTGGCTCGGGCGCAAGCCGCGCAGGGGTCTTATCTCGTCGCTGGTGCGCAAGCGAATGCTGGGATTCCATTTTTTGGTGCGGGTTCAAAAGCGCAGGCCGATGGCGCCTGGGATTTCTATCAGAAATCCATTGGTCAGCCGATGTCTGGCTGGGCAAAGACCGAAGTCCGACGCCCACCGGGCGGCACGGTGTTCTATCCTTTCTCCGGCCCAGATTTCGTGACCGTGTCACACTTGTTCCCCGAGGCAGATCGTTTTGTGATGGTTGCGATGCAGGCAGCCGGCGAGCCTGCCGATATTGCGAATATGTCGAGCGTGCGCCTGCAGAGTTTTCAGGCAAAGTTTATGCGCGAGTGGATGAAATTTAGCCGCCTGGCGTTTTTTCGTACAGATGACTTGAACGAAGACCTACGCGATAAGCATGCGCAGATTGGTGTCACAACTATTCTGATTACGTTCGCGTTGTATTCCGGCTATGACGTCAAAGCCGTATACCCAATCGTGTTTGATGAGGCATCAGGCGATTACATCAAAGCGAACGGACCTTGGAAATCAGTGCGCTTGGAGCTGAGTAAAGCAGGTAAGCCTGTCGTGCTCGATTATGTCAGTTTAGATTTGTCTGATGGCGCACTCAGTCAAAGCGCCTCGACGCGAGCCTGGCTTGCCCGTGAATCGCGTCATCCCGTTCTGTTAAAGGCCGCGTCGCATTTGCTGCAAGAAACGTATTTTGCAGTCCTGAGAGACATCTTGGTGGAGAACGCCACAATGGTCGTGCAGGATGAGACCGGGTTGAATTACACCAACCTTGCCCAAATTGGTCCAGTCGATTTGTATGGTGGCTTCCTTTACCCCCACGAACTGTTTAACCGCAAGAAACAAGAATCGCTTGCGCAAGCCTACAGGGAATCCAAAGATGTCAAGCCCTTGCCCTTCGCGTTTAGCTACAACAAGACGACAGAGCGTCGTAGCGTTCAGATTGTTAGACGTTAGGGGTTCTTGCGCGGTTGCGCGAAAGCGTGTTTGCTAAAGCTGAGTACCGCCTGATTAAAGGTTGCAGGCTCATCCACAAATAAAGCGTGGCCGGCTTGTTCAAACATTGCGATTGTGATGAGTTCTGGCGCACGTTTACGCACTAGGGCATCAGCCTGTTCTTTTAGCCAAGGTCGCACGGCAAAGAGCACGGGG